>Ga0307508_10000294_pt1 | contig 61066 bp, 48 predicted proteins | sample 9_EM_MG_FD_203089 | JGI IMG/M metagenome (GOLD analysis project Ga0307508, IMG submission 203089) | Populus trichocarpa ectomycorrhiza microbial communities from riparian zone in the Pacific Northwest, United States - 9_EM | ecosystem: Host-associated > Plants > Roots > Unclassified | place... | reverse complement strand
CTTGGGATTGTTGCTTCACTTGAGTTCCGGCTCTATCCATTGACCAGTGTATATGGCGGCGCTGTATGCTACCCGGCGGAACGGGCGCGGGAAGCGTTGGGGCTGTATGCCCGCTGGGCGGCCGATTTGCCAGATGAGATAACGGCAGCTTTCGCCTTCATGAACATTCCGCCGCTGCCTTCCGTACCCGGGCCACTGAAAGGCCGTTCTGTTGTTGTTATAAAAGGTTGTTATTGCGGTGAGCACCCGGAACGGGGCGAAGAATTGTTCCGCCCGGTACGCACAGCGCTCGGGCAGGCGATCATGGATGACTTCCGCGTCATGCCGGTGGCTGAGATGGATAGTATCAGTAAAGATCCTGTTGACCCGATGGGTGCGCTGCAATACGGCAACCTGCTGGCTGATCTGTCGGCTGAAGCCATAGATACCCTTGTGAATATGGCGGGGGCCGGTTCTCCCCTGGCAATGGTGGAGCTGCGCCGGCTGGGTGGCGCGCTGCAACGCCCTTCGCAGGATATATATTTCCTGGGCAACAAAAACGCACGGTTTTCCATGAATGCGCTGGGAGCCACTGTTACGCCAGAGATGGCGGTGGCCCTAAACGCACACTTGCATCGCCTGGCAGAAGCTACCCGCCGGTTTCAAACCGGGGAGACGTTTATTAATTTCGTAGAGTTCTCGCCTGCACCTGACCGTGTCCGTTCTGCCTATACGGCGGAGGATTGGGAGCGGATGGTAGCGCTTAAAACACAATACGACCCAACAAACCTGTTTCGCTTCAACCGGAATATTCCACCACGATCCTGATATGGGTTATTGGGCTATACGGGTTCGTTTACCCAATAAGATTCGCCTCGGCGCCAAAGGCATGGTCGATTAATACTTTCCAGGTGCCGTCGGGCTGCTGCTTCATTACTTCCACGCCTTTGGCGCTTACCTTAACTTCATCCCCGTCTTTAATACTCCACTCGGATCTTCCTACGGCAATATCGCCCACATGGAGACAGTACACGGTTTTAATCTCCATTTTTCCTTTGATGGACAAAATGCTTTTGACTGCTGCCTCAAATTTTTCCTTGCCCGATACCGGGTTTCCTGGTTCGGCCACAATAATGCCATTAACATCGTACATGCTTAATACAGTAGCTACATTGCCTGTATTATAAGCTTCGGCCAAAGCAGCGTGTGCTTCTTCTGCCTTTTTGGGTAAATTCATACTGTTTATTTTTAATGATGAGTAATTAAAGAATGGCGGAGAAGCTGTTCTTGTCAAAGACCTCCTGCATCAACTCGCCGGCTTTTTTGTACGTTTTATTAAAAAGGAATGGCCCCATACTTGCCCGCTTTACCCCCAATCTATTCAGCGTGTCAAAATCGGGAAGGCCGGGCATGCACATTACATTGAGCGGTAATGTTGTGTTGCGCACGGCGTCGGCAATATCATTTTCAGCAGTGATGCATGGAAGAAAAATTCCATCGGCTCCGGCTGATTCATACATTTTCAACCGGCTAATGGTTTCTTCCTGTGCATTCTTTACCTGCAGGAGATAGGTGTCGCACCGGACGTTCACAAAGAGCTGCAGATTATTTGCCGACAGGTAGTTCTTTATATATTCAATCGTTTTTGCAAACGCTTGTGCTTCTTTCAAAAAACGGTTTGATTTTTCAATTACCGAATCCTCGATATTTATTCCTGCCACACCCAATTCAATCAATTTCGAAATATTCGAAACGATTGCCTCACCCGTTTTCCCGTACCCCATTTCCATATCAACCGTGACCGGGATGTTTACAGATCCAATTATCCGCTTAATAATAAACAGGTAGTCATCGAAGGGCATTCCTTCCCCATCTTCATAACCCAGGCCGGAAGCTACCGCAGCACTGGATGTTCCTACGGCAGGAAATCCTTTTTCCTGGAATAGCATAGCACTTTTTGCATCCCATGCATTGGGTAGTATAAACAAATCCTTTTTGTGATGCAGGTCTTTGAATGCTGTAAAATCGGCTGTCATATTTCGTTATTTATATACAAAATTATCCTTGCACGAACATGATAAATTGTATAAAACGGAATAACCTACTTATTGGGGGATGCAAGAACAGCAGTAGCATTTTCGGGGAGAAGGCCTGAAGGAGTAAAGCCTGTGAAAGATTTAAATTCTCTTATAAAGTGCGACTGGTCAAAATAACCGCACTCGTAAGCAATAGAGGTAAGCGAGTCATTTCCTTTCGCTACAAGCAAAAGGCTGTTTTGAAAACGGTTTATCTTGCTGTACAATTTAGGCGTCAGGCCTGTATACTGCAGGAATAATTTTTGAAGATAACGGGATGAAATCCCATAGCGTGATGCAACGTTTTGGATATTATCGAAAAAGTCCTCTTTTTTCAGTTCGGTTATTACACTATTGATTAGGGGCAGCTTGCCGGCTTTTTTTTCAAGAAGGAAATACCTGTTCAATAGAAAGGCCTCAACAAGCTCAATCCTTTCGTGTTGCGACGTCGTTTCCAACAGCCTTTCATGCAGGGTCTGTACCGGGTTGCCTGTTACAGCACTGAAATCAGTAACACGATTGTTAAACAGGGTGATATCGTCATTCAAAAAAAGGGAAGCGGTATGGGGGTAGAAACGGATACCCAGCATACAATTTTTTCCAACAAACTTGAAGTTTAGTGGGTGGATAATCTGCCCCCATAATTCAACCGGCGGGCTCGTTACAAAACGATTACCTGCTTCTGTTTGCCATACGCTGGTTCCGAGGTTAAACATAACCTCAATACAACCTGTCGCAAAAGCCTTATCCTCAAATACCGTATTTGTATCTGACTCGTACAGATAATAGCATTTTACATATGGTTTTAACGCCTCTCCGGGTATAAACTCCGTGTACTTCATTAGGTTGTTGCCAGGAAATAAGAAATTGATAAAACAACATCAAAAATAATAAGTTTTTCCAGGGGAGCATTGTACAAAACGGAACAAACACGCAAGGCCGGGGAGGAGTTGATTTAAACAATGGCTATCAATTAGTTAAGCTTTTGTGCTTTTCGGCGTCGTCTGGGGCCGCCATCTGCCCACCACGCATGTCCTGGGGTAATCAGACCCCAATGACGAGATGAATAACAAATAGCGCCACCTTATTAATTACAGTTAATCATTTACTTAAGTGAAGATATGCAATGGTCACCTCCTGTCACGGTTTTTGAAGTGGTTATAGCATTAATTAAAGATAAATGAAACAATCTTACCGGGTGGATATCGGCACAGCCGTTATTGACGATTTGCGCCGCCGGCTACAAAACGCGCGCTGGACCGATGACATCAACAACGACAAATGGGAAGCAGGAACCAATGCCGCCTATTTAAAGGAATTGTGCGACTACTGGTCGGGCGATTTCGATTGGCCAATGAATGAAGCCTTTCTCAATACTTTTTCGCATTTTAAAACACGGGTCGACGGCACGGGCATCCATTTCATCCATGAAAAAGGAAAGGGCGCCCATACCGTTCCCCTGTTATTGATACACGGATACCCGGATTCGTTTATGCGATTCCTGAAAGTAATTCCATTGCTAACAGCGGCCGATGAGGATGGTTTTTCCTTCGATCTTGTTATCCCTTCCATCCCTGGTTATGCTTTTTCTGACATCCCCCAAACGCCGGGCATGAACCAGGAGCGTATCGCCGGCTTGTTTACAAAACTCATGACGGAAGAGCTAGGCTATTCGAATTTTTTTGCACATGGCGGCGATTGGGGCAGCGGCATTACCGAACAAATGGCGCTCAACAATCCCCAATACCTCAAAGGCATTCATCTTGCCGATGTTCCCTGGTATCACCTGTTCTCCATTCCCGGCGATAAGCTCACGGAAGCAGAAAAAAAATACTTACAGGCCGGCCAGCAATGGAACCAGGCAGAAGGTGGTTATGCTATAATACAAAGTACCAAACCACAATCATTGGTATATGCATTACACGACTCCCCGCTTGGGCTTGCCGGGTGGATTATCGATAAATTTTATAGCTGGAGCGACTGTAAAGGCAAATTGGAGAATGTTTTTACCAAAGATGAATTGCTTACCAATCTTACGATTTATTGGGCTACGCAAACGATAAATTCGGCCATTCGCCTATATTACGAGGCGGCCGTGGCAATGCGACAGGGAGGCTCAAACGGGAAGATTAGGAAACCGGAAGTTCCTGCCGCCATTGCTATATTCCCCAGGGATATGGTGCCGGCGCCGCGCGAATTTGCAGAACGGGTTTTTAATGTCCGGCAATGGACCGAAATGCCCGCGGGCGGGCATTTCACCGCTATGGAACAACCTGGTCTGTTTGCAAAAGATGTCCGCAAGTTTGCAAAATCGTTATAGTGGTACAGCAAACGCACAATACCAGCTGACATCTTACGCTGGTGTGCATACCGATTGCACCAGGCCGTTGCGATTACCCTGCTTTTCCTGTATATTTGTTTAATTCACACTTATTGAACCGAAAACCATGTATACCCATTGACGAACAATGGCTTATATAACGAACAAGAACTGCTTGAACAAATTGCCCGTGGAGATGAATCCGCCTTTACACAACTGGTAGATGCTTACTGGCGAAAGATATATGGCCATGCGCTCGCCTATAGCAAATCGGTGCCGCTGGCCGAAGAGCTCACACAGGATACCTTTATCGCCATTTGGGTGAACCGCGGGAAACTTTCTTCCATTGAAAATTTTCCCGGCTATCTCTACACCATTCTCCGGAATAAGCTGATAAATGCCGTCAGGCGAAAACTGTCTACCACTCCCGTCGAAAATGAGCCCCTGGAAGAAACGCGCTGGCGACCGGATATACAAATGGAATACCGGCAGACATATGACATATTACTGAAAGGGATAGAAGAGCTGCCCCCTGCCCGCAAAAAGGTTTTTATGATGAGCCGCATGGAAGGAAAAAGCTATGAGCAGATAGGCGAAGAGCTTCAGATATCCAGGAACACGGTAAAAGAGCATATCGCAAGGGCGCTGAACTTCCTGCGAAGCTATTTTGCGCAGCACCACGACAGCCTGATTTCATGCCTGCTGCTGGGCTTTCTGTGGCCCGGGTAACTTTTTTTTATTTTTTTCTTTACTACACCCACCCTTCCTGCAAAAAATGGTGACTTATACAGGTAAGGTACTAAACCGGATAGAATTGTATGCCTACGAATGAACAATTGCAGGCCCTGCTGGACGACTATGTAACAGGGGCTATTAATGAGCCGGATAAGCAGCTGCTGCTCATCTGGCTTGGCGATCCCGCTATTGCCCTGCAGGCTGAAAGACTACTGCAACAGGAGCTGGAATCAGGCCGCTATGAATCTGATCCGCTTCCCGGTATCCAGGCGCGTTTACATGCACGCCTCCGGGAAGTCATGGATGCTACATCGCAGCCGGTAGCACATAAGCCCTCCCTATTGCGCCGTCTTGCTGCCGATAAAAGATGGTGGGCGGCTGCCGCTATTATTATATTGGCAGGCGCCGGTATGTATCAATATTTTATGCGTTCTTCTCAACTGGTTATTGCGGCCGTGCCGGAAAAAGATGTGCCACCCGGCAGCAACAGGGCTATACTCACCCTTGCCGATGGCGCTACGATTATACTCGACAGCGCCGTTATCGGGAAACTGGCGCAGCAAGGCAGCAGCACCGTGAGCAAAACACAAAACGGACAGTTGATATACGATGCAGCAGTATCCGGCGGCGACCAACCGGTTATTTATAATACGCTTACCACTCCGCGCGGGGGGCAGTTCCAGGTGACGCTGCCCGATGGCACAAAGGTATGGCTGAACGCCGCCAGCTCTGTAAAATATCCCACTTCGTTTACCGGCAAAGAAAGAAAGGTAACTATCACCGGCGAAGTATATTTTGAAATAGCCCAAATGGCCTCCATGCCATTTAAGGTGCAAAAAGGCAACCTGGAAGTGCAGGTGCTTGGCACCCATTTCAATGCCAACGCATACGACGAAGAGCCGGATATAAAAATAACCTTATTGCAGGGATCGGTGAAAGTGATACAAAACGAAGAAAATAAAATACTCCGGCCCGGAGAACAGGTCACGGCTTCTGCAAAGACAGGATTAACGATCAATCATTCGCCCGATATAGACGAAGTAATGGCCTGGAAAAACGGGGCCTTCAATTTCAATAACAAATCCCTTGAAGAAGTAATGCGGCAGCTTGCCCGCTGGTATGACATAGAGGTGGTGTATAAAGGCAAGGCGCCCGCCATCACTTTTGAAGGCGAAATGGGAAGAGATGTGCATCTATCGAAAGTGCTTGCCTTTTTGCGCGAATCGCGCGTGCGTTGCCAGATGGAAAATGGAAGAAAACTGGTAGTTACCAATTAAAGCTTATCCGATACAGGTTGCTCATATAAAAAACCGCTCCGCGTACGAGGCGGAACGGCGGTGGTATTGATCAACCAATATAATAGTCATGGAAGACTGATTAATTAACCAAAACCAAAACAAAAGTATGCAAAAAACTGCTTTTGCCTGCCGGAGCTTTAGCGAAGGCATGGCGACCTGCCGGGTCCGTCAATTGACGGAAAAAGGCGGGTTCACCACCCAAACACTGCTGGCGATGAAGCTGACTCTTTTATTAATCACCGTTTCCTTCCTCCAGGTATCTGCCAAAAGCGTTGGCCAGTCTGTCTCGCTCTCGGGCAGAAACATTCCCCTGAAAAATGTATTTGTATCCATTAAGCGACAGACCGGCTATATGGTGGCATATGCAAGGGAGGTTTTACAGGAATCAAAACCGGTGTCTGTCGATGTGCAGAACATGACGCTGACCAGTTTTCTCGACCTCGTATTTAAAGATCAACCCTTAAAGTACACGATTGATAATAAAACAATTCTTGTATCTGAAAAACCACTGTCGGCGCAGGACGTGATATTTCAATATCGCGGCCTGCCCGCCGATACTGCCAGGTTCATTGTGGCCGGCAGCGTAACCGACAGCACCGGTAAGCCGCTGGCAGGCGCCACCGTGCTGGTAAGGGGAAAACAACAGAACCTTACTACCACGGATAATAATGGAAAATTTGTGCTCAGGGCAGCGCTGAACGACGTTGTCGTGGTTAGCTATATCGGGTATGAAGATAAAAGCTGGCTGGTGAAAAATGCCGGCGATGCCATCACGTTCTCATTGAAGCCGGTAGTCACCCGTCTCGATAATGTGGATGTGGTATACACGGGTTACCAGGCGCTTCCAAAAGAAAGGGCTACCGGTTCCTTTGGCGTCATTACGGGCAGAGAGCTTGCAAAAATTCCGTCTACCAGCTTGTTTGAGCGGATGCAGGGAATGGTATCGGGTGTAGATGTTACGACAGCTACTGTAGCCGGCAAAACCCGCAATGGGTCCATCAGGATACGCGGTTTTTCAACCATTCCAAGCTCTTATAGTAAAGTAAGCTCCGACCCTCTGCTGGTCATTGATGGATTCCCTTCACAGATTAGCATATCGGCAGGCGCGCTCGATTACCTGAACCCCGATGATATAGACCAGGTGACCATTTTGAAAGACGCTGCCGCCGCTTCTATCTGGGGGATGCAGGCCGCCAACGGCGTAATCGTTATCGTTACAAAAAAAGGCGCGCGCAACAGCAAACCTTCTATCAGCTTTAACGCCACATACGGTACAAGCGCCAGTCCGCGGATGGATTATTACCCGCAAAACAATTCGGCGGAATATATAGATCTTGAGAAAGAGCATATAGACAAAGGGATTTTCACGGATCCCATTCCCAAAAGCGCACCCGGCAGTTATTATCCTGAAAATGCAAGCCAGGCGCAGCTGGCTATCTTCAGCTTTAAGCGCGGCGAGATTACGGCGGCGCAATTAGATGCAAAAATCGTCCAGCTCGGTTCGCAGGACAATCGCTCACAGGTTTCAAAATATCTTCTCCAGCCTGCCTCCACACAACAGTATGTCCTCTCTTTTTCGGGAGGCGGGCCCAACAGCTCTTTCTATACCTCTGCCTATTACTACCAGGATGAGCCTGTATACAAAGCCAATATGAACAGGGGCTATACCCTCAATGCCGGCAATACAGCTTCCCTGCTGAATGGGAAGCTAACCATTTCCACGAGCCTTAACTACAGCAATAAACGCGACAAGCTCAATATGTCATCTGTGACGGCGCTCAGTACAGTGCAGGGAGGTCTTCGCCCTTATGACATGCTCAAAGACGGAAACGGCCAGACTATCTATTACGATCCATTCCTGGTATCTTCTACGGCCAGGACACTTGAAGGTCGTGGATACCTGCCTTTCAGCTACTCGCCTATAGACGAGCTGAATTATTCCAATAAAATCGCCAACGACAACAGCATCATGCTCAACCTGGGCATCAATACCAATATTACCAGCTGGTTAAATGTAAATATATCAGGCAATGTGGGTAGGGTATTCAGTGAGGCGGAAACCTACGACGAACCTGAAAGCTATGCAGCAAGAATGATACAGAACAAAGCCACCGGCCTGTACCCCACGTATATTGCGAAAGGTCTGCCCAAAGGTGGAAAACTTGCACTTGCTAATTCGCTGGGCAGAAGCTATAACCTTCGCGGCACCATCGGCATCAATAAAAGCTGGCGCGATATGCACCAGGTGAATATGATTGTGGGAAGTGAAATCAGGGAAGTTTTCTCTAAGAGCAGCGGCGAAACGCGCTATGGCATAGATAAATCCATCAATGCTTTCGGGCTGCCCTTCGCAGGTATCAGCTACAAGGATATTTATGGGGCTAACCAGACGATGCAGCCTACCGGGTACGGCATATCCCAATCTACCACAAGGGCTTTGTCTTATTACAGCAATGCAGCTTATACTTTCATGGGTAAATACACGATTTCAGGCAGCGCCCGCTTCGACGATTTCAACCTGCTGGGTGTGGAGAGGCGCAAACGCGCCCTGCCCTTATGGTCGGCCGGTGTGAAGTGGAATATTATCAAAGAATCTTTCATGAAGTCCGTACCCTGGATAGATAACCTCGGTGCAAGGATGACTATTGGCTTCAGCGGCAACGCGCCGCAGGGATATGCCCCGGTAACCCAAATCAATGTGCTGGGAGCTGATTATTATTCAGGGCTTCCCTTTGCCAATATCGGCACCCCTGCCATCGATAACCTGACCTGGGAAAAAACAAGGGTGATCAACCTGGGGCTGGATTATTCGCTGTTTAAAAACCGGCTATATGGCTCAGCCGAGCTGTATTACAAGCTAAGCACCGACATCATCTGGAATCTGCCCATCAATGGCACCTATGGCTTTACCGGCACGTTATTCAATGCCGCCAACCTCAATGGAAAAGGCGTGGATCTTAGCGTGTCTGTTGTGCCGGTAGTCACCAAATCATTTAAATGGACCAGTACCATCAATCTTTCTTATAATACCAATATCATTAAGGACACGCGGTTTAAAAAGCAGGTCGGTTCGCTTGGCGGGGATTACCCATATGACGGCTACCCGATTGATTACATGTTTTCATACCTATGGGCCGGGCTCGACAAAACAGGCCAGGGGCTTATATACAGCCAGGATCGTAAAACGATATATACAATCAATGATTATCCATTCTATGATATTCGTGGTTATTCCGGTCGTACCACATCGCCCTGGTTTGGCGGCTTCATCAATGCATTCAGCTATAAAGGGTTTGACCTGAGCGCCTGGTTTTCCTTCAATTTTGGTGGCGTATTCCGCAAGCCGGCGGCTAATGGTTTTGGATTCTCTAACAATGGATTTGTAGGCCGCAGCAAAGAGATTGCCACCCGCTGGCGCAAGCCGGGAGATGAAGCAGTCACCAATTTTCCCGGTATGGTATACGGTGTGGGCACCAGCTTTTACTCGAGCATCAACAGGTTTATCGAATCGGATTACCTCGTAAGAAGCCGCAGCTATATCAAATGCCGGCAGGTGTCGCTATCGTACAACGTACCCGGCTCCTTCTTAAACAAAATTGGCCTTAAAAACCTCACCGTTTCTGCTGTAGCACGCGAACTGGGGCTTGTATGGGCTAAAAACGAGGAAAAGCTCGATCCGGAATACCTGTATTCGACGGGAAGCGGTTTCCAGCTGCCGCCTTCTGTAAAATATACTTTCCGGATTGCCACGAACTTTTAACACATTAACAAGTTTTTATGAACACCTATATAAAGATCATTATTGCATGTGTGTTTTCTGTGAGCGTATGCGCATGTCGTAAATATGTAGAAGATACGCCCTTGCAAAACACTCGTGTACTGGTATATACAGACGACTACAGGCTGCTGGTGAATGATGCCGGCAAAACGGAAACAGCATCGGGCATGCCTGCTGTGTTTAGCTGCGACGATGTCGATTTTACCGCACCGGAAGTAGCCAATGCAGTAAAGCTCAATACTATTTACACCCAAATGTATTTATGGAGGAAGCCATTCTATTCAACAATACAGGACGATTATGACTGGAACAATGTCTACGCCGCCATGTATGAAGTCAATACCGTCATAGAGGGTGTGATGGATAGCAAAAACGGTACGCTTGCGGTCAGGCAGGCTATACTCGGCGAAGCGCTGGTGCACAGGGCCTTTGCCTATTTCACCCTGGTAAACCTGTATGCAAAACAATACGATGAAAAAACGGCAGCCACCGATCCCGGCATACCCTTATTGCTGAAAGCAAAACTGTTCGTCGATCTCAAAAGGAATACCGTCAAAGAAATATATGATCAAATACTGGCAGATACCAAAACCGCGATTCCTTTTCTTCCCCCTACGCCGGACAATATGGCAAAACCTTCCAAATCTGCCGCCTACGCCTTGCTGGCAAAAACTTACCTGTACATGCGGTCATTTGGCAATGCGGCCGCTTATGCCGACAGCGCATTGGCTATTAAAAGCACGCTGGCAGACTATAATACATACGTAGCCACTTCTACCTATACTTTTCCCACACAGTTCAATGACAAGGAAGTTATTCTCCGCCGGGTGCCCCGGAGTACCTACGGCGCTGCACAATTAAGCGCAGGCCTTCTCTCGTTGTTAAGCACCAATGATATCCGCTACAAGCTGTTTGTAGCTCCGGGCAGCAAACTGAGCCCATCGTTTACAGGGCTTGGATTTTATCCGAGAGACAAGTACAACTCAGGCGACAAATCGGCCGTAGGGCTTACCGTGCCCGACACCTGGCTTATAAAAGCAGAATGCTTCGCGCGGGGCGGCGATAAGGACAATGCAATAAAGATGGTCAATGACCTGCGCAAGCTGCGGTTCAGCGCGGCGGATTATGCCGATCTCACCGCCACGGACGCCGCAGACGCCCTTCGCATCGTGATTGAGGAAAGAAGAAGGGAGTTCTTCGGGCGCGGCACCCGCTGGTTTGATCAGCGCCGGCTGAACATGGATGCGTTCTTTGCCAAACCGGTTACCAGGACATTCGACGGCAACACATACACCTTGCAGCCGGGCAGTAGTGGCTATACATTTCCCATAGCGCCTATTCTCATTGCACAAAACCCCGAAATAGAACAAAACCCCGGTTGATTTAATCCATTTTTAAATATTTATTCTATCATGCTACAAAACAAACGTATTTGTATCCTCTTCGTATTGCTTGTTGTTTGCGCAATAGCCCATGCCCAGCACCGGCATGAACGGGAGGGTGTAAAGCCCTCTGCAACGGAAGTAAAAGATACCAGCAAGCCGGCAAAGCCCGTAAAGGAAGACATCAAAAAGTTTTCCGACCTTATCACCGCAAAAGCTAAAGCCAGGTATGGCCTGTTTAACATATACCTGCAAAATGACCGGTACCTGGCAGAAATCAGGGATACTGTATTCAACCGGGAAATGATCGTGGTGAGCCGCCTTTCCCAGGGAGGAGCTGGTGTACGCACCAGGATGGCCGGTTATGCCGGCGATCAGATCAACCAGAACGTAATCCGGTTTGAAAAAGGTCCTTCCGGCAAAGTATTCCTGCGCAGTGTTTCCTACGATGAATGGTCGAAGGATTCCACCCTTTCCATGTATAAGGCTGTTATGAGCTCTAACCTGCAGCCCATTATAGCGGCCTTTGACATAAAGGCTTTTTCCAAAGATTCCGCAGGGGTGGTGATTGATATTACAGACTATATCAATGGCGACAACGATATACTTTTCTTTAACCGCATCGCAAAAGGCGCTTTTAACCTTGCCGCCATACAGCCCGATAAATCCTATATCGTGAGCGTGAACCCTTACCCGGTCAATCTTGAAATAAAAACCATAAAAACATATACGCGCGCCGGCAATGATGGCGGTATGGCTACCGTAGAGCTCAATTGCTCCATCGTGCTGCTGCCTGCCAAACCCATGGCCCCGCGCTATTGGGACAAGCGGGTAGGTTATTTTTCCAGCAGCTATGTGGATTTTGATGCCAACCCGCAAGGCATTAAACCGGTGGCCATGATTGCAAGATGGAGACTGGAACCGAAAGCAGCCGATATGGAAAAATACAAAAGAGGCGAACTGGTAGAGCCGGAAAAGCCAATTGTATTCTATATCGACCCCGCCACGCCCAAAAAATGGATTCCTTACCTGGTAAAAGGTGTGAACGACTGGCAGGGTGCTTTTGAAAAAGCTGGCTTCAAAAATGCCATTCATGCAAGACTTGCGCCTACCAAAGAAGAAGATTCTACCTGGAGCCTCGACGATGCCCGTTACTCCGCCATCGTATACAAGCCTTCCGTAGTTGCCAATGCCAGCGGCCCGCATGTAAGCGACCCGCGCACCGGCGAAATACTCGAAAGTCATATCAACTGGTACCACAACGTGATGCAGCTGCTGCGCAACTGGTATTTCATTCAGTCGTCTCCTACCGACCTCCGCGCCCGCACCATGAAATTCAGCGATTCACTGATGGGCGACCTTATCCGGTTTGTATCTTCCCACGAGGTAGGCCATACCCTTGGATTAAGGCACAACTTCGGCGCCAGCACCGCTTACCCGGTAGAAAAGCTGCGCGACAGGGAATGGATCAGGAAAAACGGCATTGCTCCTTCCATTATGGACTATGCACGGTTTAACTATGTAGCGCAGCCGGAAGACAGCATTGCGGACAGCGACCATTATCCCCGTATCAATTACTACGACTACTGGGCCATTGAATGGGGATACAGAATGCTACCCGATGCAAAGACGTCGGAGTCAGAAACACCGCTTCTCAGTAAATGGATAGTGGAAAAGCTGAAAGACAGGAAATACTATTTTGGCAGCGAACAGGAAGCCAGCGATCCACGCGATCAAAGTGAAGACCTGGGCGACGATGCCATGAAAGCCAGTATGTATGGTATAAAGAACCTGCAGCGTATCATACCCAATTTGCTAAAGTGGACATACCAGCAGGACGAAGACTACCAGGGGCTTTATGAAATGTACAGGGAAGTAAGAACGCAGTTTATGCGTTATATAGGGCATGTGGCGACCAATATTGGTGGCGCCTATAATACGCCCAAAATGAGAGATGAGGAAGGGCCGCAGTCAGAGGCAGTGCCCAAATCAATACAAAAAGAGGCCGTTCGCTTTTTACAGCAGCAGCTTTTCACCACACCCGCCTGGATGCTGGACACAGCCGTCATTGCCCGTACTTATAACAACTCCGTGGACCTGGTACGGGGCATGCAATCAGGTTTGCTCTCCTGGCTCCTTTCATCGCAAATGCTCACTACGCTGGGCGACAACGATGCCTCATCCGGCGGAAAAGGATACAACCCGCTGGAATTTCTCGGCGATATGCAGAAGGGCATCTGGAGTGAATTGTATACGCATAAGCCTATTGATATTTACCGCCGTAACCTGCAGAAACTCTATGTAAAAAACATGCTGGGCATCATAAAGCCACCGGCAGAGGATAATCCTTTTCGTGCAAGCGCCCTGGATATTGATGCATCTTCCATTGCACGCGCGCACCTCGTGGAGCTGAAAAAAGATATAATTGCAGCCACTGCCTTTGCACACGACAATATGACCCGTTATCATTTGCAGGCGCTCAGCGCCAGGATCACCGAAATGCTCAATCCCAAATAGTAGTTTAGCTTACAGCTACTAACCGGTCAAAATGTAATTCATTTTGACCGGTTTTTTATTAATTTCACTCAATAGGGCAGGAATATTTAATTGCCTGTAACTTCTCCTTATCTGAAACGTATAATGAATTATGGTCGAAAATTATCTAAAAACTGCGAACAGCGCTTTTACTAAGAACAAAGCGGCTTCCTTTCGATTTTTTATAATACTGTTACTAACGGCAGGTAACCCCGGTAATATGGCCAGGGCGCAGGATACCGTTCTCAACGTGTCTTATAAGGGAAGACTTGATTCGGTCAATTCTGGCATATTAAAGCAAAAACGGTATATACAGGTTTTTACCCCGCCTGGTTATACCCCGGGGAGCGCCGATAAATATGATGTGCTGTATGTGCTTGATGGCGGTAACTGGAATACAAGCCTGGTAACGCAGGTACAGCACTTTGTGGAAGGGCAGGGAAATATGCCGCCAACAATAATTGTGAGCGTGATGGGAATTGACCGGAACAAAGAGCTTACGCCAACTCATTTGGAAAATTGGAAAGCATCGGGCGGGGCGGATAATTTTCTCGGGTTTATCAAAAACGAGCTGGTTCCCTATGTTAATAAAAACTACCCGTCCAACGGCGATAATACCATTTGGGGGCATTCATTAAGCGGTATGTTTGTCATATATGCGTTGTTAAAGGAGCCAACCACTTTTAAATCGTATATCGCCGTTGACCCGAGCGTTTGGTGGGATGATTGTTTAGTGCCCAAAATGGCTGCCGCTACATTGCCTGCCTTAGCCGGTGTAAATGCTACGCTTTTTATAAGTGGCCGCGAAGGCCCTGACTTTCACGGTATGAGAGTTGATACCATGGATATGGTTCTTAAAAAAGCGGCCCCTGCCGGTTTGAAGTGGAAAGTAGTTGCCTATCCCGATGAAACACATAGTTCTGTAAGGCTAAAGACCATCTATGACGGGTTAAAGTTTACCTACGCCGGGCTTAGCAGCGATATTCAGTTCGCCCCGATGAATGGTATTGTGTTGAAAGACAAACCCATTAAAATATGGTATTTTGACGATACTATCAGGATGCATTATACCCTTGATGGGTCGGCGCCTACTGAACTATCTGCAAAAGTAGCGCCGGAGATTGCTTTAAACGGCGCGGGCAGGGTTACTTACAAACGCTTCACCAACAGGAGCAGGTATGATAAAACGGTAACAGGTGATTTTACTACCGGCCCAATGCTGCAACCTGTGTCAAAGCCCCAAAATTCAACACCAGGTGGGTTTAATTACGCTTATTATGAAGGCGATTGGAATAAATGGCCGGATCTTAAAAGTGTACAACCCGTGAAAACAGGAATAACCGACAAGGGTTTTGATGCAGATAACCTTCCCCGTAAAAACAATTATGCCCTGGTTATTGACGGTTTTTTTGAGGCTAAGGAAGAAGGCTATTATATGTTTCTGTTTAACGCCGACAAAAATTCAAAACTATATCTTGGCGATAAGCTGCTAATGCAATGGGATGGCAATTACAATCGACTCACCTATACATACATGCTGCCATTATCAAAAGGGTTTTATCCTTTTAGAATAGAATACCTTCATAAAAACAAAGATTTTAAATTGGCGGTCAACTACCTTACGCCGGGTAGCATGAATACTAAGAACCCCATTCCAATTCCTTTAGAAGCGCAATATAGCACCAGGTAAAGGGTTCAGTCATCTGTGTTCTAATTGCCGCAGGATCTTTTTGGGAATAAGGGCCACTACTTCCACCTTGGTGGCTGCAATCTTGGGAATACGATATTGCACAACAGGGCCGATGACCTGGCTGACTTCCGCCATCGTTAACCCATATCGGGTCTGTAACCATGTACGCAAGGACTCAGTAGCTACTTTCAGTGATTTATCCAGGGAAGATTCAATGCCGAAAAACATGAGGTAATTGTCGTCCTCCACCATGGGTGTCTGTAAGGGAAAACTGTCTTTTCTTACTACACGCACAGTAAAGGAGAAATCCATGGAGGTTTCAAGGGCATCCCCATTCAGCTCACCATCGCCCTGTGCCGCATGTGCATCTCCCAGGTAAAGCAGCGCGCCGTCGTGAAAGACGGGAAGATAGATGGTTGCTCCCGTTGTATTGTGGCTAAAGTCAATATTGCCGCCGTAGGGTCCTGATGCGCCGGTGCCGGTCCCTTTAGGGCCGGCAGGAGCAACACCTACACAGCCAAGAAATGGATGCAGGGGGATGGCCAGGTTTTTCAGATGCCTTCCTGTATCCATTGGCCTGCCCGTCTTGTTAACCAGGTCGAGCTGCCATTTTACCAATCTGCCTGAGCGCCAGGTTTTCTTTGCAATGGATTTGGGAAGCACCTTTGGAATGAGCGTATTTAACGTGGTCGCAAAATTCCGGTTTAAAGACACATTCAGCAGCGTCACTGCCAATACATCGCCTGGTGCTGCGCCTTCCACAAAAAATGGCCCTGTAAGAGGATTACCGCGTGGAGAGACCCTGGCGCCGTTTCGATCTATTCCCACCGCATCGATACTGGTTGTATGTACCGTATCGCCCTGTTGAATGCGCAATACCGGGGCTGGTTGCGACGAAAATTCACGTGAATAGATAGTTGGCGTAAACCGGATTGATTGTTGGGCAGATACCCGGTAATTGATGTGGCAAAGGAGCAGCGCTGCAAACAAGTATCGTTTCATATTTAAATGTACCTGTTTAACCATCTAACTTTTGACATACTTTTTATAAATATGTTCAAATATCTTTTCTTCAAATTTATTGGCGCTCAGTTTAAGTACAGCCTGTACATCTCCCCGGTTCTTAATCAAACTAATAACAGTATCGAACCCCCAAATATCTTTAATCGCTTCAATGACAACATAACCAAGCATATATTCTATTCCGTTGCCAAGAGCGGACAGGGAGGGGATTTTTTTATTCTTTATAATATCTATTTCCTTTGGATCAAAAAACCAACCCGATTCATACATGGCCACGCCTTCCCACAACCACCGTGGATTATTGGGTGAGTAATCTATATTCAGGTGAACACAATGAGTAAATTCATGCGTTACACCGTTCATCAACATCACACTATCCACCCCCGCAGTATTGGGCGATACCATTCTGAAATCATCTTTTCCAAAGGCAGTGGCCAGTACTTCGGCAGGAGCATTGGGAAAATTAATTGCCTGGTGAAAACCAGCTATGTCCGGATAGATCCTGACTGTTGTAACGGGAAGTTTTTTAATTTTAAAATCGCTAAGTATTCTTTTGTAATCGCCTTCAAGCTTAGCGGCAATATGATGAACGCTGATGGAATCAATCTTGCTGTATAGAAGAATAAAATGTTCGGTCGATTTCTTTGATGTCAGCAGCAAATCGTTCTTATTGAAATTATCCGCGGTGTCGGAAACTTTCTTCAATTCCAGTGATTGGCCCGGGCGCTGGCTGACCATGGCTTCTATTTTTCCCTTCTTCCCAACAAAAAGAAATATTTCGTTGCCGAATGCATCGGTTTTAAACTTATTAATGCCTGCCGGTATCATTTTCTGAACCGGCGCTCCCGGAACAATAAGTAAAAGCGAATTTTTTATTAATGCCACCTGCACAATCATGCCATTTGCTTCATACTTCCCAACGTATTTTTCGATATTGCCCGATTTTTTAATATTGTTCTGGGCCTTAGTAGTAAATACTGAAAAGCAAAGGGAAATAATCAACAAAAGTCTCATCGTGGGTTTGTTAATGTTATAAACATGACTCTAAATATACAGTATATGCGTTTATGGTTATTAACTTATAAGAACTATTATACCATAAGCAATCAGTGCTGCTCCTGCTATAAAGGAAACCCACTTTGAAGGCAGTAGTTTTTCAATCAGCACAAAAGCTGATATGAGAGCAATCCATAATATGTTCATGATGCCGCAAACAAACAGCAACAGCATTAAAACCCAGCAACATCCTAAACAATAAGCGCCATTTTCAATACCCATTTTAAGGGCGCCCATTTTGTTTTCTTTCCAGTGCCGGTGAAGAAAATCAACCGGTGTGCGGCAATATCGCAAACAGGATTGTTTTAAGGAAGTAAATTGAAACAGGCCGGCTCCAATCAATATAATACTACCCAGTATTTTGTTGGTAATGATCATGTCGGGATTGAGCCATGTTATTTGTTGAAGCCCCCATTGAAGTATGGTTGCGAGCAGGCTAAAAAGGGTCCATACCAAAAAGTAACCTCCCAGGAGATACCCGGCCGGTACAAAAGGGCTTTGCCGTTGTTTTTTTTGCCGGTTTACCATTGCATAGAGAAGAATGAGCGGCGCTACGGAGGGCATCATCATTGCAATCATCATAACGACCCACATTAGAAAAAGCAATATGAAATCGACGGCCGTCCACGCCGGCGTCATTGGCATGGCAAAGAACAGCGCATTCATATTCATTGGGTTCATTTGCCTGACGAGGTAAATAATATACGCCCATGACAACAGGCATATAACGAAAAAACCGCCGATAAGCAGGATGCGGTCTTTTCTCAAAATAGATTCCAGCGTATTTGCAGGGGCTTTCAATGGCCTTAATTTGCTATGCGATACAGCCTTCGTTAGAAAAGCTGACAATGCTGGCATGACCATTTTTCTTTTCATGTGCTAAAGAAATATGATCCGCCTTCCAGTTCCAATCCACACTGGTAACGGTTCCCCGTTTAAATGCAATACCACCAGGTACTAATATTTCTCCTTCCCAAAATTCGCCGCTTTTGGCATTCACAATGTGCTGCGAGGTTACTTCTCCCGCTCCTTTAACGGTAAACGAGGCATCGTAAGGATCGTAATGAAACGTAATGTCGGTAATAGCCGTTGGCCATGTTTCCTTGAATGTGCTGGGGAAAATGGTAAATATACCTCCGCCATGTTTGCCGCTGGTGATTTCTTCTATTGCTTTTACCTGCGCTGAAGAAGCTTTTCTATCTACATATAATTTGCCAATGCCATCGCCCATATGAATGGCTTTGGGCCACCATAGCCCCCAGGCAAAGATGACGTCATCCAGTTTGGTATCTTCAAAATTACCTTTTCGAATGTGGTAGGCAACCAGCGCTTCGCAATTACCATAAGTGGGGAGTGCGTTGAAATTGCAGGGACAGCCATAATCACAATTGCAGCTTTGAATATATTCGGCTTCCATGCACCATTGAGGTGAAGGATTGTTTGGCATAACAGAATATTTAAGTGTAAGAATATGCCATATAAATTTAACCTTTTTAATTCATACTTGCCTATAACTGATAATTTGGCCAATGCCTGGCTGTCTTTGTATTCTTGATGGGGGTATAATTTCATCGTGAATGATTTGAAAATCATACATTTAATGCTTTAATTTTATTGTATGAAGCCTGCATTTCCTGCTATTACAGCATTTGGCGAAAGAATATTGGAGTTCCTGAGCCCGGATTGGGTTGTAGTTTGGCGGTTGACTTTATTAAAGGCTACAAAGAAAACAGCGAACGGGTAAGCAAATAAAAAAAGCCAATCCCGGTTGCCCGGAATCGGCTTTTCTTTTAAAGCTCGTTTTTTCTATTCCGTTTCCATGGAAGTGCTTCTTATAAACTTCCAGCTCGTTTTTTCGGTCGCCTTAACCTGTATCGTTCCATTGGACGTCAGCTCAACATTCTCCAGCTCATACAATCCCGGCCTGTAATCCGCCGGTATGTTCAGCCCTTCTATTTTAGCCTGCGCCGGGATGCTGCTCCCGTCTCCGGCCGTGATAACCTCCAGGATGTGGAGCTGCTTCATGGGGCAAAAATACATCACTACCCCGTTGTGATTCATTTCCAGGCGAACAGGCGACAAGTTGGCCTTAACAGTTCCGCCATGGGACATTTTTTCTTCCTTCATCCTCGTTTGCAAAACATGTGGCTGGGAGAATGATGTAATGGTTACAGGCGAGGACTGGGATTGAATGGATGGCTCATACACTTTTCCCCCGCCGAAAAAGTCTTCGAAGGCCGAAAATACCTTTTTCATACAAAAACGTTTTTGTGAATAATGAATGGATGACAAGAAACAACGATTGACAAACAAACCCGAATGGAGCGGTGGCCGGAGCTGCAGTTGAATGGAACTTATCGGTATTTACCCTTTCAAACACGAAATCTCTCTTTAAAAAGACATGCAATTGGCGGGCCGGGTTGCATTAAAAGCGCAGGCATTCGATTTTTTTGTTTGGGATATTTTTTGTAAATTCTCAATGGACATCCCTTACCTTTATAACCATAATGCTCAGAAAGCTTATATCCATCGTCTTTGTTTCTGTTGCCTACAGCGTACTGTTGTTGCACAGCGTCATCCCCCACCATCACCATGAGGTAGACGAGCAATCGGCTTTATTTCACCAATATAATGATCATGATGGCGATGTTCACGAGGCTATTGACGATAATTTTTTAAGCTGGGCATTCGCCCATTTGCAGCACGACCGGGGCAGCCATGAAATAACCTATATCACCCGGTTAAAAGTGCGGGCCTGTTTAATAAGCAGCATCGACAAAACAGCTATTCCGGCCGCCGGTTATAGTATAACGGCTGTCTGCCTGCGGCCCTTTACGCCATTATTTTTATTTTCACCCCCTGTTAGCTTTACCCCCGCTTTTTCCTGCGGCGCAGATCCCCGTAGAGGGCCACCCGCTTTATTTGTGTAAATAACCAGATCTTTATTGTTTATTAGCTCAGCTGGTAACAGTTGGCGCCAGGGTACGCTACATTACAGCGCTCCCGGTTAATATATTTTTACACTTTCACCTATACAGGATATGCTAAATAACATTATCCGGTTTTCTATTAAGAACAAGCTGATTATTGGCCTGTTTACCATTGGGCTGATTGCCTGGGGCATTTATCAAACCTCGCGCCTCCCCATCGATGCTGTGCCCGATATTACCAATAATCAGGTACAGATAATTACTCCTTCGCCCTCGCTGGGTGCGCCGGATGTGGAAAGGCTCATCACTTTTCCTATAGAGCAGGCAAACAGCAATATACCCGGGTTAAAGGAGATAAGAAGTTTCTCGCGTTTCGGCCTATCGGTTGTCACCATTGTATTTGACGATGATGTAAATGTTTATTGGGCAAGGCAACAGGTAGCCGAAAGACTGCAACAAGTGCAGGGCAGCCTGCCAACACAATTCGGCAAACCGGAACTGGCGCCGCTAACGACGGGCCTGGGAGAAATTTATCAATACGTTGTCAGGGCTAAAAAAGGCTACGAGGGTAAATACGGTCCCATGGAGCTTCGCACCATCCAGGACTGGGTAGTGCGAAGGCAGCTGATGGGAACGCCGGGCATTGCAGATGTTGCCAGCTTTGGCGGCTACCTCAAGCAATACGAGGTGGCCATCAATCCGGCCAGGCTAAAATCATACAAACTTACTATTGACGATGTATTTGCTGCGCTGGAGAAAAATAACCAGAATACCGGCGGCGCCTATATTGAAAAGGGCCCTACCGTGCTGTTTATAAGAAGCGAGGGATTGGTAAACAGCCCGGAGGATATAAGCAACATCGTGGTAAAAATGACCAACGCCGGAATGCCCATATTGATACGGGATGTGGCGGCTGTGGGGCTGGGAAGCGCCACCCGTTATGGCGCAATGACCTATAACGACCAGGGAGAAGTAGCCGGCGCGGTAGTGATGATGCTGAAGGGCGAAAATTCATCAGCCGTTATCAAACGGGTAAAGAAAAAAATAGCGCAAATAGAACAAACACTGCCGGAAGGCGTCATCATCGAACCCTTTCTTGATAGGACCAAGATGGTGAGCCATGCCATTGCGACCGTGAAAACGAATCTTATAGAAGGCGCCCTGATCGTAATATTTGTGCTGGTATTGTTTTTAGGCAACCTGCGGGCGGGCTTTATAGTTGCTTCCGTTATTCCCTTATCGATGCTTTTTGCCATCATCATGATGAACCTGTTTGGCGTGAGCGGTAACCTGATGAGCCTGGGCGCCATCGATTTTGGGTTAATTGTAGACGGCGCGGTCATTATTGTCGAGGCGGTGATGCACCGCTTGCAGCACGCAAAACAATTTGAAACGGCCAAACGGATCAGCCAGGTGGAAATGGATGGCAACGTACAGCAAAGCGCTTCCCGGATGATGAATGCCGCCGTTTTTGGCCAGGTGATTATACTGATCGTTTACCTGCCGGTCTTCTCCCTGCAGGGCATCGAAGGAAAAATGTTCCGGCCAATGGCGCAAACAGTCAGCTTTGCCTTGCTGGGCGCTTTTTTGCTTTCCATTACATATGTACCTATGATAACGGCTCTTTTTATAAGCAAAGAAGCCGTCCATAAAAAAACATGGAGCGAAAGATGGATGAACCGGCTGGAGACATCCTATCAAAATTTGCTGCAGAAAGTATTACGATATGCAAAGCTGGTCATTGCGCTTTCAATAATACTGTTTGCCGCCAGCGTCTTTATCTTAACCAGGTTGGGCGGCGAATTTATTCCCAAGCTGGAAGAAGGGGATTTTGCCCTTGAAACAAGGGTGCTGACGGGCAGTAACCTGCATACTTCCATTAATGCCCTGCTAAAAGCCGCCCATATTTTGAAACAAAGGTTTCCCGAGGTGGAGAAAGTAGTGGGCAAAAACGGGAGCAGCGAAATCCCGACCGACCCCATGCCCATTGAAGCGAGCGACCTGATGATTATCCTCAAAGACAAAAGCCAGTGGACAAGCGCTAAAACCTTTGACGAGCTGGCGGAAAAAATGAGCGCCGCCCTGCAGGATATACCCGGCGTCACTTTCGGGTTCCAATATCCGGTTCAGATGCGTTTTAATGAGCTGATGAGCGGGGCAAGACAGGATGTGGTATGTAAAATATTTGGGGAAGACCTCGATTCACTGGCGCTGTATGCCGCCAGGCTGGGCGCTGTGGTAAACCGCGTAACAGGTGCCGATGATGTATATGTGGAAACGGTTACAGGGATGCCGCAGATTGTAATAAAGTACAACCGGGCTGCCATGGCCCGGTACGGATTGAACATTGAAGAGATTAACCGCTCGGTCAATGCCGCTTTTGCCGGGCAGCGCGCAGGCTCCGTTTTTGAAGGCGAAAGGCGGTTTGACCTGGTAGTACGATTGGAGGATGAGCAGCGTAAAGAGGTAGCCGATGTACAAAACCTGCTGATACCAACGGCATCGGGAACGCAAATCCCCTTATACCAGGTAGCCGATGTACGGGTTATGGAGGGGCCTAACCAAATACAGCGTGAAGATGCCAAACGAAGAATTATTGTAGGCTTTAATGTAAGAGGGCGCGATGTAAAAAGCGTCGTTACCGAATTACAGCAAAGGGTGCAGGCGCAGATAAAATTGCCGACCGGTTATTTTGTAAAATATGGCGGCGCGTTTGAAAACCTGGAGGCGGCCCGCAAAAGGCTGAGCGTTGCCGTACCGGTGTCGCTTTTGCTGATATTTTTACTGTTATACTTCGCCTTCGGCAGCGTTAAGCACGGGTTGCTTATTTATTCGGCTATTCCGCTTTCCGCCATTGGCGGAATATTGGCGTTGTCCATTCGCGGAATGCCCTTCAGCATATCTGCGGGAATAGGTTTTATCGCCTTGTTTGGCGTATCGGTGTTAAACGGCATTGTGCTACTATCTGAATTTAACCGGTTAAAGCAGGAAGGTATGAATGATATCAAACAGGTTGTATTGGAAGGAACGAAAAACCGCCTGCGGCCGGTGCTGATGACCGCGGCGGTAGCATCGCTTGGCTTTATACCCATGGCCCTGAGCAATGGCGCGGGTGCGGAAGTACAAAGACCGCTGGCTACCGTTGTAATCGGCGGCCTTGTCAGCGCCACCCTGCTCACCCTGTTTGTATTACCCATGCTGTATATATGGTTTGAGAAAAGGAGTTTTAGCAAGTCCCGGGCTGTGCCTCCCGCGATTATCTTTATTATTTTATCGCTGGCAGGAATGCCAACCGCGCGGGCGCAAACCCCGGTATCGCTGCAGGCAGCATTGGACAGTGCGGTAAAAAACAACCTTTCCCTAAAGTCTGCTGTATTGGATATTCAGTATAACCGGCAACTGGCCGGCGCCGCCGCAGATATTCCCAAAACCAATATTACAGCGGATTATGGGCAAATAAACAGCATCAGCACTGATACGCGTTTCGGGATTTCTCAAACAATCAATTTCCCTACGGTGTATACAAGGCAAAAATCTTTGTTGCTGGCACAGGCAGGAAAGAGCGCGGGTGAATTGCTGGTGACGCAGGTGCAGGTTAAAGGGCGTGTAAAGGAATTGTTTTTTGATATTCTTGCTTTACAGCAAAAGGAAAAGCTGCTGTTGTATGCTGACAGTATTTATGCCGCGTTTGTAGAAAAAGCTGCCTTGCGCCTGAAAACCGGTGAAACCAACCTGTTGGAAAAAACATCGGCCGAAACCCAGCGAAAACAAATCAGTTTGCAGCTGGGGCAGCTGCAGGCCGATCTGCATGTTTCTATAGGGGAGTTTAATGCCTTGCTCAATGCCAGTGAAATACTTGTTCCGGCGCCAACCGAACTGAAACGGCCCGACATAGCCCAGGTGGATACTACTGAGATGGTAAAATCGGCCGGCTTACTGGTTCAGCAACAGGAAATGACCATTTCCCAAAAGAACTGGGAGCTGCAAAAATCGAAGCTGCTGCCCGATGTAACGATTGGGTATAATAACCAGAGTTTTGTCGGTTTTCAAAGGGTAAACGGAACAGATACGTACTTTGGCAGCGGAAAACGGTTTAACAGCGTACAGGCTGGGATAAGTGTGCCCATTTTTCCCGGTGCGCAGAATAGCCGTATCAAAGCCGCGAAGATATCGGTATTGCAGGCGCAGGCGGCGTACGATTTGCGCAGGCAGCAGCTGCACACCGCCTATCTCAATGCTTTCCGGCAATATAAAGCCCGGTGGGAGAGCGTGCAGCTATACGAAAGTTCGCTGCTTACAAACGCAGACACCATTTTAAAAACCGTTGACCTCCAGTTTCGCAATGGCGTTATCAACTACCTGGAATGGGTGATGCTGGTTAACCAGTCTATAGATATACGGGCCGGCTATCTCGACGCCCTGCAGCACCTAAACCGGGTATCCATTCAATTGGAAACCTTAACAAGCAATCATTAAAACGCACAGCAATGAAGTATTTGATTCCAGTTATTATAGTCCTATCGTTTATGTCATGCGCTTCCCCTGCAGTAAAAGAAACAGGTGGGGAAGGCGGGAATGGGAAAGATACACCAGGCACCAGTATTGTCGTATTAACCGAAGCGCAGCTAAAGAATGCCGGTATTGTAATGGGCAGTACCGAAAGAAAAGATATTGCCGCCGTAATGAAAGTGAACGGGAAAATAGATGTACCGCCGCAAAACATCGTTTCTATCAGCTTTCCCTTGGGCGGCTATCTTACATCGACGAAATTGTTGCCCGGTATGCCGGTAAAAAAAGGCGAGGTGCTGGGTGTGCTGGAAGACGCGCAATACATCCAGCTGCAACAGGATTATCTTACCGGCGTTATAAAAATGCGGCTCCTGGAAAAGGACTATAACCGGCAAAAGGAACTGAATGCCAGCCAGGCCAGCAGTGATAAAGTATTTCAGCAAACGCAGGGCGATTACGAAAGCCAGAAAGTGATCGTACAGGCGCTGGCCGAAAAATTACGTTTAATAGGCATCAATCCCGCTTCCATCAGCGAAGCGAATATATCCCGGCATGTAAACGTTTACTCGCCCATAAATGGGTTTGTTTCAAAAGTGGATGTGAATATTGGAAAATATGTAAGTCCTACTGAAGTGCTGTTTGAATTGGTGAACCCCTCCGATATTCATCTTGCATTATCCATTTTTCAGAAAGACATGCCCTCTCTTAGCATTGGCCAGCGTGTAATAGCTTATTCGGTAAACAATCCCGGAACAAAATACCGGGCGCAGATTATTTTATTCAGCCGGGATATAGCTGCCGATGGAAGTGTGGAGGCGCATTGTCATTTTGATAAGTATGATAAATCATTGGTGCCGGGCCTGTTTATGAATGCAGAAATTGAGGTGCAAAACCGCAATGTGTATGTATTGCCGTCGGATGCCATGGTGGGATACGAGAACAAGCAATATGTTTTTACAGAAAAAGGGAAGAACCAGTTTGAAATGACGGAGGTGGTAACGGGTGTTTCAGAAAACGGGTTTACCGAAATCGATGGTGCATACGCTCAAAAACTGGTAAGTCAACACATCGTGGTGAAGGGTGCTTACAGTTTGCTGATGAAGATGAAGAACACCAATGAGGATGAATAGCCCCGTGGCATTGCACACAATTTTGACTTATTTTGCACAGGTATGGATACAATAAGCGCAAAGCTGGAGAAGCTGACCAATTTAAGTGGCGGGTTTAAGGCCTTTTTATATGATTGCGACGGCACGCTGGCAGACAATATGGAAGCCCACAAAGAGACCTACATCAAAGTAGCCGCAGATAAAGGCCTGGTCATGGATGGCGATATTATCGATGAGCTGGCGGGATGGCCGGTGCTGCAGGTGATAGAGGAGATCAATAAAAGATACAATGTGGCGATTGATCCCCACGAATTCAAGGCGTTAAAATATAAACTGTTCCTGGATCATTATATCGACCGCACGTTACCCGTTGGGCATGTGGTAGATCACCTGAAAGCACATGCAGGCAAGGTAAGGATTGGGGTTGTTTCAGGCAGTGGGCGGGAGGCGGTGTCAAGAACGCTCCGCGTGCTGGGGATAGATCATTTGATTGAAGCAATGGTTTGTGCAGGTGAAACGCCGCAGGGCAAGCCGTATCCGGATCCTTTTTTGGCTGCCGCGGCACAGTTGGGCGTGGCGCCCCGGGATTGCCTCGTTTTTGAAGACGGCGAGGCGGGTGTAATGGCGGCAGAGGCGGCCGGGATGAAATGGGTGCGGATAGATAAACTATAACTTATAATTCCTGTATTTCTTTACGCGTTTTTGCCGGGAGGCTGTTAAAAATCAGATTATATGACTGGTCGATAAGCTCACGTAATTGTTTGGTGGTTAGGCTTCCGTTCATATAGACGGTATTCCAGTGCTTTTTATTCATGTGATAGCCGGGCTGTATCTCTTCGTATCGCTCGCGTAATTCGATGGCCTGTTCGGGATCGCACTTGGCATTAAAGCGATCTCCTTCTGTAAGACCGGCAATGAGAAACAGTTTCCCGCCCACCTTAAACACCAGCGTATCCGGCCCAAAAGGGAATTCTTCTACAGCGCCGGGCTTTTGCAGGCAATAATCGCGTAATTCTTCAATGTTCATATAATAAGTCAGCGGTCTGACGCCGCGGTATCAAATGTAAGAAAATAGCCGTAGCTGGCCGGCCGGAAAAAAACTTATATTGCCGGGTACTGGTGTTGACGGTCAATTTTACCAGTTACAAATTGATATGCATTTACTCTTATTACATGGCGCTATCGGCGCAGCCAGCCAAATGAAGACGCTGGCCGATGAGCTGGAAAAAGACTTTACGGTGCATACCCCGGATTTTCCGGGGCATGGCAACCGGCCTTTTCCTGCGGGGCCTTACGCTATTGAGCTGTTTGCGGCAGATGTACTCCGTTATATAGATGATCTCCGCCTTGACCGGGTAGCTATATTCGGCTATAGCATGGGCGGATATGTGGGTATGTACCTGGCCCGTCATCACAGCACGCGCATATGCAAACTGGCTACCCTGGCCACTAAATTCCAATGGGACCCCGCCATTGCACTGCGTGAAACAAAAATGATCAATCCCGAAAAGATACGGGAGAAAGTGCCTGCGTTTGCGCAAATCCTGGAAGAGCGCCATCAACCGAAAGATTGGAAACTAGTATTGATGCACACTGCAGCCTTGCTGACGGCACTTGGAGACAACCCGCCATTGACTGCCGGCGACTGGCCTGGGATTAAAGTGCCTGCACTTTTGCTCCTGGGTGACAGCGATAAAATGGTTACACTTGAAGAAACGGAGGCTGTATATAAAGGCATACCCGGTGCGCGATGGGAGATTCTTCCACAAACACCGCATCCTATTGAACAGGTGGATACCATGATGCTGGCAAGCCGGCTTCATGCATTTTACCAGGAGTAATGGTATTATAATCAGCCCCTTATTCCTGCTCGCAGGCTTTCTTTAATACCCCCAGTGCAACCATCCAATAAAAGTTCAGGTGCTTATATATGATATCCGTTGCAAAATGGCTGATTGTCAGCATGACCGTTGTTTTCTCTTCTACGGGCGTTAATTCAAACCGGATAACACTATAGTTTTCCGGGCTGTCGGGCAGTTCAGAAAGTGAACTCCAGGAAGTGTATTGAAAAATCTTTCCGGGCTCGAACTGCTGAATTATTCCCCTGTTTTCAAAATCTATCCAGTGCAAATTTCCCCGAAAGATGATAGGGCTTCCGGGTTTCCATTCTGATACGACATTTATTTCCATGTCGGGCATCCATCGTTTTATCAATTCCGGGTTTGTCAATGTGTTCCACACCGTTAATACCGGCGCGTTAATTGTAATTGCCTTGTTTATTGCGGCCTGTTCCGGATCTTCGCCTGCCATTTTATTTTTTTATTGATTACAGCGCGCTCAAAAATAAACTAAAAGGAGGTCTTACAGGATTAGCCGGATGCTTTACCGGGCAAATACAAGAGATTTTAGTGTTAATTTTAACGGCAGGGTTTTCAAATACGTTTTTATAAATGACTACTTATGGAGCAGGTAAAATGGTTTGACCGCAATTTTGACTTTTCTTCTACGCAGAACGTTTTTCCTTCTATCCTGGAGCGGCTGCGCGGTACCCCGGTGCGACTGGAAAATAAATTGATAGCTGTTCCACCTGCGCGGCTGGAATATAAACCGGGCAACACCTGGTCTGTTAAGGAAAACATCGGGCACTTAAGCGACCTGGAACCGTTGTGGCAACAAAGACTGGACGATATTATTACGGGTAAAAAGGAATTGAGCCCAACCGATCTTCAAAACACCCGCACAACACTTGCCAATCATAACGCGGTGGCGATAGAAGCGCTTTTGCAGCGGTTCAGGCAGGTAAGGATGCAGACCATTGCCCTGCTGGAAGCGATTGACGAAGCCACTGTATTTAAATCGGCCCTTCATCCCCGGCTTAAAACGCCCATGCGCACGATGGATTTGTTCCTGTTTGTGGCGGATCACGACGACCATCACCTGGCGAGGATCACCCAATTAATAAGGTTAACCTAATCATCCACCCTAGTGCAGGCTGATAACACGGGTAATCTTCCAACCGTCGTTGGTACGGTGCCAGACAATTACAAACCGGCCCGGCCGCGAAGGCGCATTGGGTTCGGCGCTGTTATGAAATTTGTGAAACCCGATTTCTATGGCGCCATAATTGGCTACCGGGTATACTTCTACACTGCCTTGCACCAGCTCGCGGGTTACTTTTCCGCAGATATTTTTGCGGGTGGCTTCTACCATATCTTTTTTAGAGGAAGAGAAGCCGCCCTTGTCATGGTAAAACTCGAGGTTGTCGGCATAAAAAGCGGCGTATGTATCCAGGTTGACGCTGCAGGTATTATAGGCGCCAAAGAAAAGGCTGTCCAGGTGAACGATGGTGTCATACAGGGCCTGGTCGTCTGGTTTAAACTGGGCGTCGCTTTTTTGAACCGCCGCGCCCGCCAGGAGCAGGGCTATCATTAATCGTGTATAAAGGCTCATGTTGCTTTTTAAACAGCAATTTAACGAACTACGGGCATAAATAAGCCCGTTCATTTGCGGTCGGGGGTGTGGATATCCGCCACTGGCATTTCCAGGAAATATGTAGTATTTTACCCAATAAAATACAATCCTTATGAAAAACAACACCAGCAGGAAATTTATAGAATACCTGTACAGTAATTTTGCCGGCAATTTCCTGGGATTCGTGATAGGCATGGCATCTGCCCGCCTGGTATCTCATTTCTTTACGACGCGCAGCATTAAGAATTTATGGGGACTTACCTCGCGCAAAACGGTGGTAGACAAACAGACGTTCAGCGCCATGGAATGGATGATTTCCATTATCATCGGCTTCGTCGTATTTGAGATTATTAGCAAATGGGTGAAGAAAAAAATGGATGCAATACTGCCCAAATATAAACTTACCCAATGGCTGGTGGAAACGCCCGAGGAGCCGGCGGCGTAAATATATTTATTCTTCATTTTTCCCCGCCATGTCCAATTCCCTCTCAGTCATTTGTTATAAGGGTGTAAACTTTTTGTTAATCAAAAAATGAAACCGACATGGACGAATACTTATTATTAATGCGCCTGGACCTCATTACAAAAGATGCACAGCCATCGCCGGAGCAAATGCAGGTGTATATGAAGCAGTACCAGGACTGGGTGGGCGGCATAGCCGCTCAAAACAAATTCGTTGGCGGAACGGGATTGTCAATGGAAGGTAAGGTGTTGAAAGGCGTCGTTGTTACCGATGGCCCCTATGCCGAAACAAAGGAGTCGATAGCCGGGTTTATCAGGGTAAAGGCAGCCGGTTTTGACGAGGCGGTTGGCTTTGCCAAAGCCTGCCCGATATTGAATGGGCCCGGCAACAGCGTGGAAGTAAGAAAGGTATCTTCGGTGCACAATGGATAAGAATGACCTGATACCGCATTTGTTCAGGATGGAGTACCGCAAGATAGTGGCCGTCCTGTGTAAGCGCTTTGGGTTTGACGAGGTGGAAACGGCCGAAGACATTGCCGGCGATACTTTTCTCACCGCTGCGCAAACCTGGGGTTTAAGCGGTATTCCTTCCAACCCCGGCGCCTGGCTGTATAATGTGGCGAAGAACAAGGCAAAAAACCATTTGCAGCGACAGTCTACATTTGACAAAAAGATTTCACCCGGAATAAAAAGCGCTGCGCCCGGTTTTGAAGAGCCGGACATCGACTTATCCCCTCAAAATATCATCGACAGCCAGCTACAGATGATGTTTGCCATTTGCCATCCGGCTATTTCCCCCGAAGCGCAGATAGGATTATCGCTTCGTATACTGTGCGGTTTCGGTATCGAAGAAATTGCGGAGGCCTTTCTTACGAATAAGGAAACCATCAACAAGCGGTTATTTCGCGCCCGGGAAAAGCTGCGGGAGGAGAAGATACAGGTTGAGCTGCCGGGACCGGCGGAGATGGACGGGCGATTGTGGGCAGTGCTGACAAGCATCTATTTATTATTCAATGAAGGCTATTATTCGTCGGGCCGTAATAAAACACTTCGCAAGGAGCTATGCCTCGAAGCCATGCGGCTGTGCACGATGCTGGTAGAAAATAAAATCACCAATAAGCCTGCGGTCAATGCCCTGCTATCGTTGATGTGCTTTCACGCCTCGCGGTTCGAGGCGCGTATAGATGAAAACGGCGGAATAATCCTGTATGCGGAGCAGGATACCAGCCTGTGGAATACCGACCTTATTAGTAAGGGCGGGTATTTTTTACGCTGTGCGATGGACGGTAGCCAGCTATCAAAATACCATCTCGAAGCAGGTATTGCTTACTGGCATACACAAAAAGCCGATACCCGGGAAAAGTGGGAACATATTTTACAATTCTATAACCAGTTGCTGCAAATAGATTATTCGCCCGTGGCGGCGCTCAACAGGACCTATGCCTTATCGAAGGTCAACGGCCGGCAGGAGGCCATTATCGCGGCCGAAAAGCTGGGACTGGAGGACAACCCGTTTTATTTTTCCCTGCTGGGCGAGCTATATACCGGTATCGACGATAAAACAGCCAGGCAGCACTATGGGAGAGCGCTTTCGCTGGCGAGGACCGCGGCCGACCGGCTGGTGATTCAAACGAAATTAGATAAACTGTAACCGTTCCTGCGGTAAAAGAGCGGGAAAATGTCCTGTTCGCAAAACACCCCGTTATTTGTCGTTTTTGCACTTCAACCGTTTTTAAAAGGTTACTTATGTTTGCAGTGTTAAATTATACTAATCAATCATTGCACCTAAAAACTTACTACAATGGAAACAGCAAACAAACAAACCATCACAGTTGAAAGCGTAGTAAAAGCACCCGTAGAAAAAGTATGGAAATACTGGGCAGGTCCGGAACACATTACCAAATGGGCTGCTGCTTCAGACGACTGGCATACCACCCGTGCCGAAAACGACCTGCGCGTAGGGGGTAACTTCTTATCGAGGATGGAAGCAAAAGACGGTAGCTTCGGTTTTGACTTTGGCGGCGTGTACGATGATGTGAAAACCAATCAATTGATTGCCTATACTATGGGCGACGGCAGAAAGGTGACCGTGAAGTTCAGCACTACCGGCAATGAGACCAAAGTGGTCGAGACCTTCGAAGCGGAGAGCACCCATTCCATTGAAATGCAGCAAGGTGGATGGCAGGCCATACTGAATAACTTTAAAAAATATGTGGAAGCTAACTAACGGGCATGTCCGTACTTTACCTGCCTATCCCCTTTTTCCATGATTTTTTGATTTTCGCGAAATCTCCTGTTTTCCGGGGATAGGCAGGCAGTTGGGTTGAAAATATATTTGTTGTCTTAAATCAACCCAACATGAAATATTTCTCCTTTCTTGTTTTCAGTACAGCGTTAGCGTTATCAGTACAGGCCAAAACCTGGCGTGTTAATAACAATGCAGGCGTGACGGCCGATTTCACCAGCTTCAGCGCAGCATTTAATGCCGCCTCGGTGGTAAGCGGCGATACCATACACATCGAATCCAGCGCTACCGTTTATTCAGCCGGCGGTACCCTGGGTAAACGCCTGGTGGTGATTGGCGCCGGCTATTTTTTAAACCCCGCTGATGCCAGCAATCCCGCCAATACTGGTTTGCAGGCAGTGGTAAACGGTAGCCCGTTGCAGGGTTTCAGCATGGGCGAGGGATCGGCAGGCTCCAAATTCATCGGCCTGATATTAAGCTCCATTACCGTCAACGCCAGCTCAACCCCTATCAACCTGGTAATAGAGCGATGCTATATCAACAGTGCGCTGTATTTTAACAACTACAACCATAACGGCGTCACCATCCGGAAATGTTTTTTTGACAATGCCAGCCTGCAGGGTTCTACAGGTACGCTGCAGAACTTTGTATGCGAAAACAATATCTTTTATACTACTTTCGGTTATATCAACCTGTCTAATCTTACGGGCAGCAATAATATAGTGCGCAACAACAGCTTCCGCGAACTGGGTGTAGGCTGTGTCATCAGCAATTGTTATATCGCCAATAATATTTTCGGTACTGGTGCAGCCCAGACTTTCACCAACTGCACCATCAAGAACAATCTTTTCGGTAGTGCGCAATCCCTCCCGGGCACAGCTACCGGCAACCAGGTAAACGTTAACATGACCAATGTATACGTGGGCGGCACTACAGGCAGCCAGGACAGCCGTACGGTATTGAAACCGGGTTCGCCGGCCATCAGCACAGGGCTTACAGTAGGCGCGGTGGTCAGTCCCGATTGCGGCGCTTTCGGAGCTACCGATCCTTATAGGCTGTCGGGAATACCTGATACACCCACCATTTATACCCTGAGCGTTCCGGTGTCGATCCCTTCGGGAAGCGCCAGTATGAACATCAGCTTCAGCACGAAGAACAACAATTAATCATACCGTTTGCACCCGGCCTCGCCGCCGCCGCCATTACATCTATGTGCGGCAACGGTTGTGCGCTTCAAACATTGCGTCATGAAGACCTTTCTATACTATTGTACATTATTGCTCATCGGCTTATCGTCCCGCGCCCAGGACCCTGACTATCCACCGTCTCCCGGTGCGCCGGTCAATATAACGGCGGCGGAGTATTTTATCGATACCGACCCTGGTATAGGAAGGGGTATACCTGTTCCTGTATCGGCGGCGATAAATATACCCGGCCTTGCTGCTTCCGTTAATGTAACGGGGCTGGGCAATGGCCTGCACTGGCTGTACATCCGCACCCGCGATGCAGCCGGGCATTGGAGCATTACCAATATGCGGGATTTTCTCTATGATGCCGCCGTTGTATATACGGCGGCGCCCGTGGCAGCGCAAAACATCGTTTCGGCGGAATACTTTATCGATACGGACCCCGGCTTTGGCAATGCAACGCCCATTACCATCAGTCCGGGTCTTGATCTTAACAACGTGCCGGTAAGCGTTACCACCACTGGTGTCAGCAATGGTATTCACCGCCTGTATATACGCACCCGCAGCAACGAAGGCCGCTGGAGCCTTACCCATGTAAAAGACTTCAGTATGAACTTCGATTTTGCCTACCCGGCATCGTCCGTGGCTGCGCAAAATATCGTTGCGGCGGAATATTTTATCGATACCGACCCGGGTTTTGGCAATGGCACGGCCATTGGCATTACAGCAGCGACCGATATCAGCAATATACCGGTAGCGGCTGTTACCACGGGCCTTGCCATTGGCACCCATCGCCTGTACCTGCGCACCAAAAGCAATGAAGGCCGGTGGAGCCTTACACAGGTAAATGAGTTTATCGTGGATGCTTCGGTAGCCTATCCTGCCGCGCCGCCTGCCGCACAAAATATTACCGCGGCGGAATACTTTATCGATACCGACCCGGGTTTTGGTATGGGCACGGCTATTACCGTTACGCCGGGGCTTGATTTGAGCAATATGCCTGTTGCAGTGAACACCACCGGTTTAACCAATGGTGATCACCATGTATACCTACGTACAAAAAACCAGGAAGGCGCATGGAGCCTTACCAACGAGGGTTCATTCCTGGTAGGGCAGCTGACGGCCAGCTGGACGCTCAGTCCCGCTACGGGCCATGATTATGGCATGGTGCAATCGGGTTCTTCGGGGGTGTTTAATTTTACGATTAAGAATACAGGCACGTTGCCCGTAGCCCTTGGCAATGTAGTGCTGGGCAATCCCGCGTTTACAGCACAGTTTACGCCGGGCGTCTCTATCGCCGTGAATGATTCGCTGACGTTGCCGGTAACATTTATACCCACCGGGTCAGCATCCTACAGCGCACAAGTAAAAATAGTGCCTGCTGCGGCGGGACCGGATACGGTCACCACCACGGTGAGGGGCAACGGATTTGTGCCGGGCACACCGCCGGTGCTTAGCTTTGTAAGCGCTGCGCCTTACAGCAATACCCGCGGGGTAAGCGCAGAAGCCGGTCAGCCGGGCCTGTACACCTATCGCGTGCTGTATACTTCGGCTTCCAACACTGCCCCGAAGGCGGGCTTTCCCCAACTGGGCATCGACCGCAACGGCGACCATGACTTCCTGGACGCGGGCGACGGGCTGTTTAGCATGAGCAAGGCCGATACCAGCACCAATTATGCTGCCGGGGTGATGTATACCTATACGGTATCGCACCCGGATTACAGCAATACGCTCGGCTACCGGTTTTTTGCCACCGACAGCCTGGGTAACGTGGCAGTATCGGTAAAAACCGCTTATACCAGCGGGCCGGTGATCACGTACCAGCTGCCGGACCTGAAAATTTTTGCCAGCGATATCAGCTTCAGCAAAAACAACCCGCTGGTCAACGAGGCATTTACGCTGACGGCCAATGTGACCAATGCCAGCGCCTATACGATGACCAATGTGCCGGTGCGCTTTTACCGGGATACCATCCTGCTCGACAGCGCCGTGATACCCGTTATCAACGGCTTCAGCGTTAACAGCATCAGCAAAGTATTCTCTTTTGCGGCCGATGGCTACTATCCCATCAAAGTATGGATAGACAGCAGCAATACGCTGGGCGATGCCAACCCGCTGAATAATTACGCCATACGTCCTGTTATTGTAGGCACGGTAACCCTGCCCGGTGGCATTCATGTGACCACGACTGCCCTGCTGCAATCCTGCCCGCAGGCGGTATTGATTTCCGGCAATGCGCAATACTTTGGCACTTCGGTGGCCAGCCAGGTAGCCGGCGCACAGGTAACGATCATCGTGGGCGGGCAAACCCACAGCACGACCACCAATGCCAACGGCGATTACAGCTTGCTGCTGCAAAGCCCGGCCTGCGGCGGTACGCTGTCGTATACGGTACAGGTCACCGATTTCACCTTCACCAGCAGCCTGGCGAACGGCAGTATCGGCGTGCCCTGCCCGTCGGCCAATGCCTGCGTGATTACACCACAGCCAGGCGTATCCGTACTATCCAGGCTGAGCAATGCTCCCTGCGGTAAGAAAGCCGGCACCACGGGTACGGTGGAAATATCAGTGACCTATCGCGCCAGGAACCTGGATAATTTCTGGAATGGCTGGGACCAGATATTGAAAGACACCATTAAGGTATACCACAACGGCGTTTTGATAGAAACCCTTATCAGCGCGGATGGCACTACCAGCCCCGGTACTACCAGGGTATTGCCGGTAACTATCACACTGGATACAGCAGGCCCCCATGTTATTGAGGCAAGGCAATCGTATGTATACAACGAGTTTTTTGATATACCCGGCGCTTTCTATCATGGCATGATGATAGACATGACAGGGTATGGCAATGCAACGATACTGGCGGATGCCAATAACCCCGATCTGACGATCAGGGATTACAGGCAAACGGGCTTTACTTCGTTTGAGTTTGCCGATGCCAATATCAAATGCGGCGATGCGGGCAGCCATATCGTGCATATTTACGATTCCATTCCCGGTGGCAGCTATACATTGATAAAAGCGGATACGGTAACCGCGCTGGGCGGGACTGCACAGAAGATACTGCCCTTCAGCGATCCCAACCTGCCGGTGGGCAAACACTTTATCCGCATCGTAACGGATGTGCAGAACGCGGTGGTCGAAGCAGACGAGAACAACAATGTGTTTGAAACTTCTTTTGAAGTGCCCAAACCCGATTTGAAAGTTACTTTTATTACCCTGACCGTGCCCGGGCTGCCTGTGGGCGGACAGACACGTATCGGCGCGCATGTATTCAATACCGGTATGCCGGCCGGCGCCTTTAAGGTGCTGTTTAAAGTAAACGGCGTGCAGGTGGGCAATAAGATAACGGTAGCGGGCGTGGGCGCCAAAGATTCCATATCCGTACTCTCCGATATATATACTGCCACAACATCGCCCATGGATTGCCCGCTGGCGATAGAAGTAGTGGCGGACGTGGATGATGATATCAATGAATCGGTCGAGAATAATAATACCCGCCAGTTGCAGCTGGGCGTGGACTTCAGGCCTTACCAGCTGGCCGGTGAGCCGGGCGCTGCAGGCAGTCCTGCCATAGCCCGGCTGAATACCAATACGGTATTTCACCCGATGCTGCGCAATACCGGCAGCCGTAACAGCGGACCGGTTATTGTGAAGTACAGCCTGAACGGTGTTACCATTGGTGTAGACAGCATGGGCACGGTACGCGCCGGTGAGGCCTTTGCTTCGCCAGGTGTATTCAACTACAGCTTTGCTGCGCCCGGCGACTACGTGGTAAAAGTAACGGCCGATACGCTCAATACAAGCTGTGAAGACAACGAGGCGAACAACGAAGGCAATTTCCATATCAGGGTAGTGGATACCAATCCTGATTTTGAAGTGCTGTCGCAATACATTTCTCCCGGCAGCCTCAACCCTAACCTGGGGCAATTTATCACCATCGTGGGCACGGTAAAAAATACCGGTCTTAAAACCAGCCAGCCCAATGTGCTGCGGTTTATGGTGGACGATGTACAGCTGGGTGCGGATGTAGCTTTCAATGCCCTGCAGCCCGGGCAGGATACCACCATCGCCGCTACGGCTGTCTATGCTTCTGCAACGCCCGGCGCCAAAGTGATGAAGATCATGGCAGACCCGGCGAATACGGCGGTGGAAGAAAGGGAGGATAACAATGAAGCCACCCGCGCGCTGATTGTAGGAGAAGCGCCGGATATGGCCCGCAGTCATGCAGGCGCTATCAGCTTTAATCCTTCGGGCTTTAGAGCCGGCGACAGTGTAGACATCAGGTACAGCATTAAAAACAACGGTGCGAAAGACGGTACGGCCTGGGTGCGCTTCCTGGTATTTGATGCAGGCGATGCGCTGACGGCCATAGACAGCGTTCCCTTTAGCCTGGCGGCAGGCGCTTCGGCCACCATCAGCAAAAAAATGTTGATTGATGCCGATAAGGGTATGGTAGTAGCGCAGATCGTCGGCTGCACACCGATGGAGTTTGACCTGCTGAACAATAATGACACGCTGGCTTACAGCACCGTGGTCATGCTGAAAAGCGATATCACGGTGAGCGGCGACCTGGATATGGAAGATGCCCTGCCGGCGCAGTTGCCGGGCTGGATTGGCGGCAAGCTGGTGCTGGGCGATTATAACCTGGTAGTGCAGGGCCGGATACTGCACTTTGACACGGCGCATTTTGTGATTACCAACGGAAACGGTCGCCTGCGGTTGGTGAACAGCAACCCTGTCAATATCTTCCCGGTAGGCGTATCGCTGTACAATACCAGCTTTGTGACCCTCAGCAATACCGGCACACCGGATAATTTCAGTGTACGCGTAGCGCCCAATGTGCTTAAAAACGGCACGGGTGGCGATACCCTGAGAACGGCTTATGTAAACCGCACCTGGCTTATCGGGGAAGATGTTCCCGGCGGCAGCAATGCCACGGTGGAATTTACCTGGAATACCGTGGATGAGCAGCCGGGATTTGATCGCCTTCTTTGCAAGGCGGCGCATTATACCAGCGCCTGGCAGATGGGCGATGTGGGCGCCGCTGTTGCAGATGCGTTTGGCCGGTTCAGCAAAACGCAGGCAGGCTATACCAGCTTCTCACCCTTTACAGTCACCAGCGCCAGCGCTGCTTCCCTGCCGCTGCACCTGCTGCGCTTTGAAGCGGTGAAACAAGGCGGCAATAACGCATTGCTGCAATGGGAAACCACGGATGAAATCAATACCAGTCGTTTCGTGGTGCAGCACAGCACCGACGGGCAGCGGTTTGAAGACATCGGCGTAGTGAGGGCCAATAACAGCCCGGGTAGTCATCAATACCAGCTTGTACACAACGCAGTAACTGGAGGCCCGCATTATTACCGGCTGAAGATGGTGGATATAGACGATAAGTTTACCGTCTCCGGCGTGAAGATGCTGGTATGGGAGACCCTGCAGGCCCTGCAGGTATATCCCAACCCTGCGCAACGGTTTATCTCGGTGAAAGGAATAGAAGCGAATGGCATCCTGCAGCTGGTAACGGCGGAGGGCCGCACAGTAAGGCAACTGGTCACGAAAGGCGGCGGCATGACGATAGACCTGGGCGGGCTTCCCGGTGGTATCTACATCATTCTATATTACAATCATGGAAAAGCACAGCAGCAAAAGATAATGAAAGAGTAATACTGATGGCCGGTTCGCTATAATAAAGCCGGGCTCCGAAAGGGGCCCGGCTTTTGTTATGGAATACAAGGATATGTATGACGTAATACCTTTTAAGGCGCGGTTAGCCAACGCTTATATTCTTTACGCATACAATGTCCGCAGGGACGGTAGCCGGCATTGAGCGCCTCCTGTTCTGTTGTGAAAAAGACCCTGTTTTCCGTTTTCATCCGCTTGCCGGAGGAGCAGGATAATGTGCCATATATCTTCAAGCGCCTGTTGCCACCCAGCGTAACAAGGCCCTGCCTGATAAGACTACGAAGCTGATTGCTTCTTTGTGCCGGGTCGATGCCCGGGCCGGTGTGATTGATCATACAGGCGGTTTTAGCTTAGCGCATCGTGGAAAATGATACCAAGCGTATGGCGGTTGCCGCTGTGCAGCGGACTTACGCCGTGTTTCATATTAACGCGGTAATAACCCCTGCTCCCTTTTACAGGGCGGAAGTTGGTGGTGAACAACAGCATGTCGCCGCGTTTGGGCCTTAGCACATTGGCCTTAGACTGCGCCCTGGGTATCTGCTCTGTGAGCACAAATTCACCGCCGGTATAGTCTGTATCCGGCTCATTGAGAAAAAGCACCAGCTGCATGGGGAAATAAATATCACCATATAAATCCTGGTGAAGGGTATTGAAGCCATCCGGGCCGTATTTTAAGATCAATACGGTAGGCTTTGCCTGGTTGTGCGCATGGCAAAGCTTTTTCAATGCTTCATGGGTGGCTGGGAACCTGGTATCAATGTTCAGCACCTCCATCCACTTATTGGCGATGGGAGCGATATAAGGATATACGGTCTCCCGTATATCGTTGATTAAGCCGGGAAGCGGGTATTGAAAATATTTATACTCCCCGAGGCCGAAACGGTAACGCTCCATTTTAATTGTTTTGCGATAGGTATCATCCGCGTTGTAGGATGCTATCAAATCGTCGCATTCCTTTTTCGATAATACAGCAGGAACGATGGCATAGCCCTGCCCGTGCATGTCATCGGTTACTTTGTTCCAGTCTTTCTTTGTCAGCCTGTTGGTAATCGTTGTCATTTTTATTCAGTTGCTGTATTGGTGAGGTATTTAGCGGCTTCCCAGCCTATAATATTTTTTTTGCGAAGGCTGCCCCAGTGGTATTGACCGGTATCGCCGGTAGACCTGATTACCCGGTGGCAGGGTATCAGAAAGGCTACGGGGTTATCGCCCACGGCAGTGCCCACGGCGCGCGAGGCTTTTGGATGCTGTAAGCTTTGGGCAATGCCCGAATAGGTGGACAGCTCGCCCATGGGTATGCGCAGCAAGGCTTCCCATACCTTGAATTGAAAGGCCGTTCCTTTCAGGTGTAAAGTAATTTTGGATAGTTTTTTCCAGTCCTGCGTAAAAAAGAAAAGCGCGTTTTGCTGTGTTTTATCCAGCAGTGGATGATAGGCCGCGTTGGGAAATTGTTTTTTTAATTCGGCGAATGCCGCTTGCTGGCTATCGTCATAAAAGGCTACATAGCAAACGCCCTTAGGTGTAGCAGCGATAATAAGCGACCCGAAAGGGCTTTCGGCAAAGCTGTAATTGATAGAAAGACCGCCGCCGCCGTTCCTGTATTCATCCGGCGTCATTTCTATCATACTGATCACGGTGTTGTGTATTGCTTTCATACTGTTTTGTTTTTTTGACAGTACAAAATTAACTGCCCGCGATACCGTATACAACCCGGTTCTTGCTATGATTGGCTTTGTGCGGCCTCCCATCCTATCATGGCATTTTTACGGGTGCTGCCCCAATGGTATTCTCCCAGCTCGCCGTTGGCTTTAATGACCCGGTGACAGGGAATGAGGAAGGCCACCGGGTTATTGCCCACCGCAGAACCTACGGCGCGAAAGGCCTGGCTGTGGAGCTGATTGGCGATACCTGAATAAGTAGTTAACCCGCCCATGGGGATTTTTAACAGCGTTTCCCATACTTTGATCTGGAAAGGAGTGCCTTTTAAATGGAGCTTAATTTCGCCCAGCCTGTTCCAGTCCTGTGTAAAAATGAACAGGGCGTTTTGCTGGATTTGGTCGGATAGCTGCCGGTAAGCAGCGAGCGGGAAGTTATCGTGGAGTTTTTGAAAAGCCGGTTCTTTTCCCTCGTCGGCAAAAGCCATATAGCAGATGCCTTTGTGGGTAGACGCAACGATGATGGCGCCGAAAGGGGTTTCGGCAAAACTATAGTTGATGGTAAGCTGCTCGCCGCCGTTTTTATACTCGCCGGGCGTCATACCTTCTACTTTTATAAACAGGTCGTGCAGGCGGCCGGTACCCGAAAGCCCCGTTTCGAAAGCCGCATCGGCCAAGGTAGCCCCCGGACCTTTTTTCAATATTTCTTTGGCGTGCGACAGGCTCAGGTATTGCAGGAATTGCTTGGGCGTAACACCGGCCCATTCTTTAAACATCCGCTGAAAATGAAAAGGGCTCAGGTGGATATGTTCCGCCACTGTTTCAAGTGAGGGCTGCTCTTTGAAATGCTGCCTGTAAAAATCAATCGCCTCCGCTATCCTGTTATAATTGAGCGTTTGTTGTGTTTCCATGACTGCCTGCTTTTGATAGGCAAAGGTAAACAGGACCGGCCCGTTTTTAAAACCCGATTCTTGCGCTGTTTCCAACAACTATCACAAACAGTCTTTGATTTCTTCGATGGTATCTGTAAATGCTTTCCGTTGCTTAATGTCTTTCTCCCAGGCCAGCCCCCTTTCTACCAGGTCTATTTCCTTTTTGATGGTAGCGCCCGGTTTACCGGCTTCGCAACCAAGGATGAATACCGTGTCGGAGATGGCTGCGGCGGTGGCAATGTCATGCGATACGATGATGAGTGTTTTAAACTCATCGGATACCGATACTTCGAGCAGCAGCTCCACCACTTTGTCCAGCACGCATACGTCGAGACCCGAAAAAGGCTCGTCGAGCAATAAAAAGGGCGAGCCCTTCAGCAATTGCTGTATGATGCTGGCGCGCTGGCGCTGGCCGCCCGATAGCTGTTGCGGGTAATGCTGCAGGTGCTCCGTTAGCTGGAACTGTTCGGCATAGCGATCGATGTGTTCCTTTTCCTTTCCTGCCAGGGCTGCGTTCTGGCGGGCGGCCAGTAGCAGGGAGTGGTATACTGTTCGCCATTCAAACAGGTAGTAGTTTTGGAAAATAACGCCCATATCGCCGGCTTGTACCGTTTTATTGTTTTGCAGGTAGATATGCCCGGCGCTGGGCGACTGCAAACCCGACAATAGTTTAAACAATTGTGTTTTGCCAATACCGCTACGGCCTACCAGCGATACTACCTGTCCCTGCTGCATGCCCGGCCTGACAATGTTTTTTATAGCGAAGTTGATATCATGCAGGATAACGCGGTTGCCAAAGCAAAGCTGTACGTTGTCAGCCTGTAGCAACACTTCGCCTTTTGTATATGCGGTCATGCTGTTTGTATTTGTAGTTTGGTATACGGAAACAACCATTGACGGATGCTTCCTAAAATGAAATCAAAGAACAGGCCCAGCAGGAAAATCACTAGTTGCAGGGCCAGCACATGGGTAAGATCATTGTACTTGTTGTATTTTATAAGCAGGGCGCCTATGCCGCCCTCGCTCATGCTCAGGCCTTCCACCATGGTGATCATCAGCCATGAAATGGCAAAGTTCTGCCGCAGTATCTCGAATACCTGGTCGGCCTTGCCTATGATAATCACTTCGTACAGTATTTGCCAGTTGTTATACCCCAGTGTTTTGCAGAGCTCGTATTCCTGTTTGTCGATACGGAGTATGACGGCCAGGAAAGAAGTCACGAAAAAAGGCACGATGCCAAATACCAGCAGGGACAGCTTTAGCTGGCTACCGTCTTTGGTGAGTAAGGTAAAAATGAAGATAAGGCCGGTTAAGGTGAGGTACCTGCATTTTACAATAAACTGCGCGATGCTTTTAAAAAACGGCAATACCGACAGGTAGGCCAGCGCCAGCGTGATCAAAATAGAATAGACCATGGCCTTGCCTGTAAGCAGCAGGCTTACCAGCAGGTTATCCAGCAATAGTTTGGTGGATAGGAGTTCGAGGAAGGACATGGCCACCCTGCCCGGCGTTGGTATAAGGCCATTTGAGGCAGTATGCCATAGCAGCAGGGTGATAATCACCTGCAGGGTAATCATGACAGCCAGTGTTTGCCTGCTAATGCGCCCGAAAGGATTGAATATTTTTTTCATTGTATAGATATTTAAAGGATGGTTTAAAAATAGCCGCTATCCCGTCCTTGCAGAAGGGACAGCGACTATTGACCATTCAACTATTCACAACTCTTTTCCAGCTGCTCACCGTGCACGCTTACTCACCCAGCACCATCTCTACGCGGCGGTTCTTCCTTCTGCCGGCGTCTGTGCTGTTATCGGCCACAGGTTTGGAGGCGCCATATCCTTTGGCTTCAATACGGCTTTCCGGCAGGCCTTTCTTTATAAGGTAGCGCCTTACTTCAGCGGCCCGTTTTTCGGACAAGGGAATATTAAGGGCATCGGAGCCATTGTTGTCTGTGTGGCCGTACACACCCAGCTTCAGGCCTTCGGCTACCACGGCCGATTCGAAGATCTCGTCCAGCTGTTTGAACGAAGCCGGTTTGATGGTGGCGGAACCTGTTTCAAATTCGATGCTGTACGATTTTGAAGACACTTCGGAAGTAATCTGTTCTGCGTATTTCGTTTCGAGCGGCTTGCCTTGCAGCAGCCCCGCATGATTTGAAATCACCGAAAACAGGAACGATTTGTCTACCGCTTTTTCATAGGGCATAAAGGCCGGCATGATAGCGGGATACATTTTCACCATCAGGTTACCGAAGGTGTTGTACACCGCTTTATACCTGTCTATTTTATCCTCGCCCAGGCCATAGGTATTGGCCATATCGGCCAGGTTGAACACCATCGAGCCGCCGAGGTTTACTTTCTGGCCCTGGATATCTTTTTCTTCCACGCCATTATAATACTTCAGCCAGTAATCGGCCGTTTGCTCCTGGTATACGTCGGCGCTCACTTTGGCGGCAAAGGCTTTGGCCTCGTTAAAAGAACGTACCTGGTCGCCGGCCTGCGCCAGGGCGATGATCATGTTCTCGATATCCGTTCTGTGATCATAGGCCCATTTCTTAATGGCGATGGTTTGGTTGGGCATCTGCGATGCGTACTGGCGTGTGTTGGCAATCGTTACCAATCCGCCTTTTTTAGTGGCCACGTTTACGTCGCCGGGTGTCCAGGTGGCTACCGCATCCACGCCTACTGTCGTATCCTTACCGGTTGTTTTACCATTTACCACCAGCTTCCTGCTTTCGGTATAGCCCGAGATGTACTTCACGGGCGCATCGAGGAAATCGTTGGCGGCTATGAGGTTAATGGCGTTGCCGTCGTAGGTGGTTTCATCGGGATTTACCTTCAGGCCGTTATCGCCGGCCCATTTCAGCAGGATATTGATATCGCCGTCGCGCAATACGCCGGCCACGCATTTACCCAGGGCATTGTGCGGGTCCTGTTTCCACGAGGCCGGGGCCATTACCTGGTCTTCGCCATACGATTTACCATGCGCGATGGGTAAAATAATGGGCTGGTATTCGGGACCGAGGGGTTCCAGCTCTTTTGACAGCGAAGTCATAAAGGCAGGCATACCATCGCCCATAAACGTAATCAGCACACCGGCGGCATTCGGGTTTTTCTTAAACTCACCGGCGAACTTTACCAGGTCGGCCATTTGCTTATTACAATCGTCCTGGCGTACATAGGTAATATCCAGCTTTGCCTGGTCAAACAAAGAACCTTTCGTGGTATGCACGCCACCGTTGGCATACATGCCCGAGAATTGCGAGTTCCATGCCATGCGTTCCCAGGTGATGGGTGTACCGGCATTCGCGGCGGGATTGGTGGACGGCAGGGGTAGCTGAACGGCGTCATTGCTTAAAGAAGCATTGGGTGCGTCGGGTAAGGTAACCTTACCTAGCTCTACCGATTGCGTTGCTTCTTTGGGGCGGCCCTGGTACCATCTTACGCCTAATATGCCTGCTGCTACTACTGCAGCGATAATGAATAATTTTCCGGCGGGTTTTAATTTGATTGCCATAGTTGTATGTTTTAATTGGTTGTTGATGATTTTTTATTTGTTTGTTCAATTAATGGGTTATTCTATCAGTCCTTTATACCGGTCGTTGATGTTTACATCACCGAGGCGGCCGCTGTCTTTATGATTGTCCAGCGCCTTGTTGGTATAATTGAAATCGCTTTGCAGGTTGAACTGGCTAATCAGTTCGATGGCCTGGGCCGACTTTGCCTTATCCTCCAGCACCTGGTCATCCATAAAGCGCGAGGTGACGTCGATGGCCGATTTGATATGGCCTATCTTTTCACCTATCTGTTGTTTCAGGATGGCGAGGGCTCTTTCGGCATCCTGGTTCAAATCGTCATCGCCCTTAAAGGCCTTCATGGCGCTGCTCACGGCAGATAAGCCGGTGGTGACCGAGTAATACAGGTCTTTTTTGGCTTCCAGGTCAAGCTTGGCGTCTTCCAGCATGATGCCGCTTTCGTCATAGGCCATGTCGGCAAATTTGATGAGCTTGTTCAGGTCGCCCACGATGGGCGTTACGTTGTCGATGTATTCGCGGCAACGCAGCACATTGTTGGCATAGAGATCAATCTGCCGGGTGGTGCTTTTCTGCTCCTGCAGGATCTTTACCTTTTGCGCGTTCAGCTTCAGCTCCTTTTCTTTGGCCGACAGCTTGTCCATCAGCTCGCTTTGCTTGCCTTTGAGCCGGGCGGCCTGTTTATACAGGGTATTCCTGTCGTCATAGCCCTGGTCTATTTTGGCCTGCAGTATCCTGAACGGGTTCAGCTCAATGGCGATACCGATGGTATAGCTGGCAATGAACTCGGAGAAATACCGCAGCGCACGCCAGAACTTTTTATTGGTCACAATCATCAGCAGGAAGCCAAGCGATACGCCGCCGATGATAAGATTGACCAGGTTCCAGGTAACGGTCACCAGCCAGGGCAGCACGAAGGTTAAGAAGCCATAGGCCAGCCCGGCAAACAACGACAGGCCGATAATGGTGGTGGCGATGTTTTTCGGCTCACGGAACCAGCCGGGTTTTTTGGTTTGTTGAATGAGACTGTTCATGTTCATGATATTTGTGTTTAGTTTAATGGATAAATCGGTTTATTTTTTCTATGTCGAGCAGTATCCTGCCCTTCATGTTTTCCATAGCGGCTTTGTAGCCGCCGGTACTTTGTTCTATTTTCTGCTCGTTTTCCCTTACCTCGTTTTTCAGCAGGGTAATTTGTTGCTGCAGATCATTGATCTCCTTTGTCAGCTGCCCGATGCGTTGCTCCTTTTCTTCCATTTCCTTGCGCTTGCCGGTTACTTTTTCCTGTATCGCGGCGTCTACGGTAGAGTTAAAATTGCCCGCATCGGTTTCCAGCACCCGTAGGTAGTCGGAAGCGGTAGACAACAGCTTTTGCTTGTCGAGCCCCTGTACCTTCAGTCCCGCAAAGGCGGCGCTGTAGCGCGATTTTTCGTCGGGCAGGCCGCTCATGGCTTCAATCATTTTCGAGAATTCGAAATAATCGGGGCCCGCAATATTGGCTTCTGTAAACAGCTTGTCGAAATACTGCCGGAACTTATCGTTGTTGTCCGGCGGCGGCGTATAAGCCGCTGCTGCTGTGGTGCCCGTGGAAGGTTTGTTTGTTTCCTCCGGCCTGGTAGCGGCTGGTTTGTCAGCCGTTACTTCCACAAAGGCGGAGAGGATTTTTTTGCCAAGTCTGGCCATAGTTGTTGGTTTTATAGTTAAACAATGCGATGGTTTGCACCATCGTGTAGGGTTGCTTTGGGCCGGGGCATAGCTTGCCCGTTCACGACAGTTGCCTGTTGTGTCATTTTTTGGTTGCAGCCTTGTTCAGTATTGAAAAATCAATAGAACAGCTCCCTGATCAGCATACCGCCGCCCAGTGGTGGAAAACCACCCGGACCATCATCCAAAATCTTACTACCCGTATGCGCAGGTTGCCGACCGCGATGGGTAAGAGGACTTTTCTTAAATAGATGGCAGACGAATACTACCATAACGGTAACCAATATGGCTACCAGGATGCTCTGTTTCATGGCTTGGTTGATGTTAAAAAATAAGAGGCACGGCAGGGACAGCATTAGAGGTCTCCCTGGGGACTTTCTTTGTTAACTCGGTGAATCTTTACTGGGATGGTGCAGGCTGGAGATTTCCGGGGCGTTTATCCTTCAGCTGGAAGGAGCAGATAAAGCGGCCGCATGTATTTTCATCTTACGTGGAGGTGTACTCCGATTTGTTTGATAGCATAAAGATATGGGGCGTTAAGATTCCGTTAAAGGCTATACGGTAGGAACGGTTTTTTTTTGGCCGCATCGGTAAAGTATGTGTGATGAGCGGCAAAATAGGAGGTTGGGCGTAAGTATCTGGGGCTGAATGGTTTCTAGCTTCTATGAATGGTTGCCGCCCTGTAAGAATGGTAGACGATGCCGGGAAGCAAAGCGCTATTTTTGTTCTGCTACCAAAATATATACTGATGAAGCTGGGCATCTTATTAACGCAGGAGCATCGCCTGCTGAGTGTAGCAGCCATGCTCGATGTATTTGAAGCGGTGAACACGTTTTATGCAAACGATGGTTCGGCGCCTTTCTTTGATATTATATTCGTTTATTGCGGTCAGCAGGCGCCCGCGCTGTATGCCGAATACAGGATAAACAGCACCGGCGATACGACGGTGTACGATATTATCCTGATTCCTTCTTTCAAAACACAGGCTATCACGCAATCGGTACAATTAAACGGCGCATTTATTCCCTGGCTGCAAAAGCAATATTGCGAGGGTGCGGCCATCGCCAGTTTTTGTACCGGTGCGTTTTTGCTCGGCTCTACCGGGTTGCTGGATAACAGGCCCGCCACCACGCATATTAATGCCGACCAGGCTTTTGCCAGGGCTTTCCCGGCAGTTATATTGCAGGCAAATGCCGTGGTAACGGAAAAAGACCGCATCTATACCAGCGGCGGCGCCACCAACAGCTTCCACCTCATGATGCGGCTGGTGGAAATTTATTGCGGGCGCAGTATGGCGGTTCGGACGGCAAAGCTGTTTTCCATTGATATGGACAGGACGCAGCAAACCTATTTCGGTACTTTCTCACCCACCGAAAACCATGGCGACGACCTGGTGAAGCAGGTACAGCAGGGCATCAAAGAACATTTCCGGGAAGTAAATACAATAGAGGAGATCGTCACCAGCATTCCTTCCAGCAGGCGCAACCTGGTAAGGCGTTTTAAGCAGGCCACCGGCATCACGCCCATCGAATACCTTCAAAAGACGAGGGTGGAAGCGGCCAAGCAGCTGCTGGTGCATTCGAGGCAAAGCATTTTAGAAATTATGCTCGAATCGGGATACAATGATTTCAAGTCTTTCCGCCTGATATTTAAAAAGAATGTGGGGATGACACCTACCGCCTACCGTAAAAAGTTTAACGGCCTGACAGCTTAGTACCGGGTGTGTTAGCCGGTATATGGATGGGATGTTTTATTACCTGTTTATGTTAACCGCTGTTAGAACATACCAGTATTTTTTCACCAGGCCGGTCTGTGCCTTTTTTACCTGTTCGGCTATGCCGGGATAGTCCGGCTGAAGGGCATTTACCTGTAAGAAGTCACTGATGGCGGAAGCATAGTCTTCCAACGCTGTTTTCACCATACCGCGGTTATACCAGGCCATGGCATACGCGCTGTCTTGCCGGATGGCTTTTGTATAATCTTCCAGCGCGCCGGCAAATTCCATTAATTCATTTTTATCGCATCCCCTGTTGTTATAGGCCATGGCAAATCCCGGTCTTAACTGAATGGCTTTGCTGTAATCGGCTATGGCGCCGTGGTAATCGGCCAGTTTGGATTTGGCCAGCGCCCTGTTGAAATACGCTTCGGTAAGCACAGGGTCTGACTGGATAGCTTTGGTAAAAAAGCCGATGGCTTTTTGATAATTTATTTTAGCGGCCCATTTTACGCCTTTATTGTATTGCCGTATGGCAGGCTGCGCAGACAGGCAGCATGAAAAAAATAGGGGTAAGAGTATAGCGGGGATCCTTTTCATGACAAGTATAATTATACAGCAAGCTATTGTTATCCCGGTGTAAAGTCCAGCGGGATTGAGCCGTTTGCAGGGGCGGGTTATTAATCCGTTGTTTTCGTTCTATCGTGGTGGTTGTAGTGTGCGCAGCAGCGCTTCTTTCTTACTGCGCGATACATCGATGGAAGAGCCATCGCTCATGATAAGACTACCGCCTTCTCCTTTTATATATTTCCTGATCTCGTTTAAGTTGACGAGATAAGAATGATGTACCCGGAAAAAACCGTATTCTCCCAGCATTTCTTCTATTTCTTTGAGGGTGCGGGATACCACCAGCTTATGGGCGTCTTTCAGGGCGAGGGTAGTATAGTTGCTGCTGGAGGCGCAGCTGATAATGGAATCGACTGGTATAAGCTGTAAACCTTCCATGGTAGGCAGCGCGATGCGGTTGATGCGTGCCGGCGGCTGGTGAATTTTTTGCAGCAATATTTCCAGCTGCTGCGGGAGGGGCGATTGCAGGCGTGCGGCGGCTTTTTTAACGGCGGCCTTCAGCTCTTCGCGGTCTACCGGTTTAAGTAAGTAATCAAGTGCGCTGAAGCGGATGGCCTTAAGAGCGTATTGGTCATAGCTGGTGGTGAAGATGAGCTCGAAATGGGTATGTGGCAATTGCTGCAACAGCTCAAACCCGTTCATATGCGGCATCTCTATATCGAGAAAAACCAGCTGTACCCGGTGCCTGGCAAAAGCGGCAAGGGCTTCTTTTGCCGAATGGCAAACGGCTTCAATATGGACTTCGGGGCAATGTTTTTCCAGCAGCATAACCAGCACATCGCAGCAATCGGGCTCATCGTCTACAATAAGGGCGTGTATCATTTTATTGGTTCAGTGGGTTCGGTAATCGATTCCCGGTAGCGTATCTTCAAGGTAACTTTTGTGCCGCTGATATCGCCCTGCTCATCCAGCACGTCGGCTATTTCATAAAAGGTTTGAACGCTTTTTTCTTCATTAAACAAGGCCAGCCGTTCGGTCGTCAGCTTCAATCCGAGGGATTTTATCTTTTCACCCGCATAACCTGTTATTTCCGCCACCCCCGGCCTTCCCACGCCGTCGTCGGTAATGACGCAGCGCAGTACATTATGTTGCATCTCAAAATCGATAGACAGGTGGCCGCGGCCTTCCTTGTGCATAAGGCCGTGCCAGATGGCGTTTTCGCAAAAGGGCTGCAGCAGCAGGGGCGGTATGAGCACATTGCCCGGTTCAATCTTATTGGTATAGCTGATACTATAATCGAACACGTCTTTAAAACGCAGGCGCTCCATTTCAATATAGAGGCGCAGCATTTCCACTTCATCCGTAAGCAGGATAAGTGGTTTTTCTGAATTGATAAGCACCAGCCGGATAAGCCGCGAAAAGCGGATAAGATAATCCGATGCCTCGTCGGCCTCGTTCTTCAGGATAAAGCGATTGATGGAGCTAAGGCAGTTGAAAATAAAATGCGGGTTCATCTGTGCCCGCAGGGCCTGCATTTCCAGCTCGCCGGCCCGGTGCTGCAGGTCGGCCTGTATCCGTTCGCTCTGGAGCTTTTCATTCTTGCGTTTCAGTGCGATGTTCCTGAACAGGATAAAGCCCAGTACGCTCAGCAAAAGAATGCCGCCACTAAGCAGGTTCCTCAACAGCTGGTTGGCCGCCAGCTTTTGCTGGCTGATCAATTTCTCTTTTTCCAGCAGCTTTATCTGCGCCTGCTGCTTTTCTTCTTCGACGCTTTGCTTAAACGCATACAACCGTCCTTTAAACTGGTCGGTGATGACCGAATCCTTCATTTGCACATATTGCTTATAGTAATCCAGTGCGCGGCCGGGCAGCTTTAACTGGCTGTATACCGAGGAAAGCAGTTGGCAGGCGTCGCGGATATTTAATTTGGCATTCCTGCGCCGGGCCAGCCCCAGCACTTCATGACCATAGTACAAAGCTTTTTTCAAATCTTTCCTGGCCAGGTATACTTTGCCCATGCCCAGCATGGCATACATATAAATATGGCCTTCGCCGCCTTCTTTTAAATCATTGTACAGTCCCTTGAAATACAGCAGGGCGGTATCATAATTCTGCCGGACCAGGTAATATTCCGCCAGCTTGCGGCGGGAGGCCTTGCTGCCGCGATTGCCCGAAAAGCTCTGGCCATAGAAATAATAGGCGGAATCGTATTGATGAAGGCTGGAATAGAGATCACCCATACAGTTAGACAGGTACCGGTAGCACCACATGCCCACAGGCGGATGGAGACTATAAGCTCTTTTATAATATTCCATGGCCGTGGGATAGTCGCCGATATCTTTATAAAGAATGCCCAGCTGCACCAGCGACAATATGATAATGCCCGAATCGCGTGTATTGACGCTCATCGTCAGCGCCTCCCGCGCTATATCGAATGCTTTTTCGTAATCGCCCCGGTCGCCATAAATACTACAGAGCGTAATGGTGGCATCCAGCATGGCGCTGGTATCTTTTTTTTCCCGTAAATATTGCAGCGAAAGCGTGATGGTATCGATGGCCTGCTGGAAATTGGCCTGGTACCAAAGCGACTGGCCGATACCGCGGATACCCAGCACGGCATAGTCGTTGTACCCATACTGGCCGGCCAGCCGGACCAGCTCCCGGTAATGGATCAATCCTTCATCCGGCCTTGATAATTGCAATAGCACATCGGCATACAGGCTGGTAGCGGTGCACAGCTCAGGCGGGTAGCCGTATTCCTGTGCCGCGTTCCATGCCTGGTGGGCATATACAAGACCGGAATCGGAATAGACAAGGGATGATTTTATATAATAAAAGGCTATTTTATTGAGGCAACGCACCCTGCCGCGGCCTTCCAGCGTGGGCAGCAATCGCTTAAGTTCCCGGATGCGCATGCCCCGCTTGCCTTCCTGTGAAAAAGCCGGCAGGCAGAAAGCAGGTAACAGCAGGCAGAAAAGCAGGCGTTTCCACATAGGAAATGATTAATCTTTACCGGTCTGTGAAACTAGCTATTTATTTATAAAATGCCCGCCGGAATGAGCCGGCTGCAAACAAGGATGATGGTTGGCTGTTCCGGGTGAGTACCGGCAATGGGGATGCATCATGACAAATTAAAAAAGGGATACCCTCTTTGACCTGCCGCGGCAGCAGAAAGAGGGTATCCCTTTTATCGTATGATACGTCCTGGCGCTAGTTCTTCAATATCTTAAATTCTACACGCCTGTTCAGCTGGCGTCCTTCGTCGGTATCATTGGTCGATACGGGTTTGGTTTCGCCATAGCCCTGCGACGTAATCCGCCCGGCGGCGATGCCTTTGGAAACAATGTATTCCCTGACGGATCTGGCGCGGTTGTCACTCAATTTAAAGTTATAGTCATCGGCGCCCCTGCTATCCGTATGCGCGCTCATCTCTATTTCGATGGTCGGGTTTTCTTTCAGCAGCTTTACCACGCGGTCCAGCTCTACAAACGATTCGGAGCGGAGATCGTATTTGTCGAAGTCGAAGAACACGTTGTTCAGCCGCACAATCTGGCCTATTTCGATGGGCACCAGGTACAGGTCCTTATGTATTTCCTTATACCCTTCTTTTACCAGCGAATCGAGGTTCAGGTTTTCAGATACGGCAAAGAACTTATCGGCCGTGGCCCGTATGCTATAGTTTTTATCGTATGGCAGCACAATCTTAAAGGCGCCATCGGTAGCGTTCGATACGCCGTTGCCCGCTTCTATGCCATCGGGGAGCGTTTCATATACCAGCGATGCGCTAAGCGGTTCCTTGGTTTTCTGGTTGTATACATTGCCGCTGACCAGCAATACAGGATTGGGCTTTTCCTTCTCCAGCAGCTTTACGCGAACGATGTCGTTTTTACCGTATTTGCCGGTTTCCGTGGTCAGGTAAGCATATTCGCCGCCTGCATCCATGGTAAAGAAGGCATCTACTTCGGGTGTATTGATGGGCGCGCCCAGGTTAACGGGCTCGCTCCATTTCTGCCAGCTGTTGTCGAGGCGTTTTGTCATCCAGATATCATTACCACCCAGGCCGCCGGGGCGGTCGCTGCTGAAATACATGGTAACGCCGTCGGGCGCGATATAGGGTGACATTTCATTGGTCTCGGGCAGGTTTATCTTTTTACCCAGGCTTTTAGGTTCCGACCAGGTACCGTCTTTTTCAAGAAAGCATACATAAAGATCATTGTTGCCGCTGGCTTTTTGTTCAGACATATAAAACATCAATGTCTTACCGTCGCTGGCCATCGTAGCGCCCGATTGACGTCCCTGGTCATATTTATAATAGTTTTTTATCTGCAGCATATTGGGCTCACCCCAGTTGCCGCTTTTTTTCAGGGTGGTCATGCTCACACCCTTGCCATAATAGCTGCCATGGTCAAACGCACCGCGTATCAGCAGGCGGTTGTTATCGGGCGAAATCCAGAACACCGCATTGTACTGCATGTTATTAAGGGGTAAAGGCAGGTGTACGGCCGCACCCCATTTGCCGGTAGCCGTATCTTTTTCCGATACCCAGATATCCTGCGAGTTGGGCACGGAGCTATACTTGGTATTGTCGGGGTGGTTCTGGCAGATAAAGAATAACAGGTTGCCGTCGGAGGAAATAGTAGGCCGCAGTTCGTCCAGCTCACTGTTGACGTTGTAGCCAAGGTTCTCGATTTGCACCACCGTAGCCGAGGTGATGATATTTTCTTTTTGCTGTTTAAGCTTGCCCGCTGTTTCGGATGTCTGGGCAAAGGTGCCGGCAAAAGCGCCGGTAAAGGCCAAAAGGGTAAATAGTTTCTTCAACGGATTGGATTTTAGTACAGTAATAACGTAAAACCGGCCCGAATATGATGCAAATGCGAAAAAAGAGAGACGCTATATAATTGTCTTACAATCAATTATTAAATGATAGTTGCACGGATGCATATGTTGCCCGGTGGTAAGGGAGCGGATGAATACAGGGGCGTTTTGTAGAAAATTTGCCGGCTCGTTTTATACCTGAAATCCGCTATTTTTGATGCTTATCTATATCGTTTTTTCCCGCCACCCACCCCTGTGTCCTGTTATTACCGCATTCACCGCTTTCATGCCAGGGATATCCATGCGCAGGCATGAGTTATGCGGGCAGGTGTATTATCCCCCCGCTTTTATATTCGTTACCCGTTTGAATCATTAAAACCGTGCTTGTATGAGCCAACGAAGAATTTTATTGGTTGATGACGATCCCGAAGACAGGATGATTGTGCACGACGGACTGCAGGAGCTGGGCGTAGGCAATGTGCTCGAATTTGCCGAAAACGGTGAGCTGGCCTTTGACCTGCTGAATAAAAAATTTGAAGACGGTCTCCTGCCTTGCCTGATTGTGCTCGACCTGAATATGCCTAAAATGAGCGGCACCGAGATATTAATGTCTTTAAAAGACGATGCCCGTTTTAAAGACATTCCTGTCATTATTTATTCCACCTCCATCAACCCGCTGGAAAAGGAGCGCTGCCTGGAGCTGGGCGCCCATTCGTATATCATAAAGCCGGTATCGTTCAGGGAAAGCATCGATACCGCGCACCTGTTCATGGCATTCTGCCAGGATATACCATAATAGGAGCATTTGGCGGGTATTTTACTGATTTTCTCCCCCGCTACACCCGGCCGGGATAAGCCGGGTTAATATCGGATAAAGGTTCATCAAATAAGGTTTGGTTTTCCTGCTCATAGCCCGTTAGATTTGGAAAACGCTTTTTTAAAAACCAAACTATCTTGAAACGTATTGCTTTTATCCCGGTATTATTGTATTCCTGCCTGCTCTCTGCCCAGGCATTGAAAGCCCGTATTAAAATTGATATAGAACGCAGCAGCGGCGGGATCGATTCCCTGCTGTACGGCAACTTTACAGAGCACCTCGGCCGCTGTATTTATGGCGGTCTTTACGACCCCGCATCGCCGCAGGCGGATGCGCACGGTTTCCGCAAGGATGTAGCAAAGGCTACGAAGGAGCTGAATACGTCTATCCTCCGTTGGCCGGGCGGCAATTTTGTGTCGGGCTATAACTGGATGGATGGCATTGGGCCCGTGGCGGCCAGGCCAAGGAAAAAAGACCTTGCCTGGAATACCGTTGAAACCAACCGCGTAGGCACAGACGAATTTTTGCAATATGCCGAAAGAACAGGCGTGCAGCCTTATATACCGGTGAACCTGGGCACCGGCACGCTCGACGATGCACGGCATTGGGTAGAGTATTGCAATAGCGATACCGGTACATATTATGCCAACCTACGCGCCGCCAACGGAAGAATAGCGCCCTATAAGGTGAAGTACTGGGGCCTGGGCAATGAAATGGACGGCTACTGGCAAATGGGCGCAAAGAATGCCGACGATTACGGCAAGTATGCGCTGGAAGCAGCCAAGCTGATGAAATGGGTGGACCCCGATATAAAGCTCACGGTATGCGGGCTCAGCTTTTGGAGCAGCACAACGGCCGACTGGAACCGTACCGTATTGAATTACCTGAAAGAATATGCCGATTATATTTCACTGCATTATTATTTTGGCGACCGCACCAACAATTACCTCGACTATATGGCTTCGATGAAGGAGCCCGAAAACGAAATACGCCAAACCGAAGGCATCATCAATGAAGTACGCTTTAAACACCGCATCGGGAAGCCGGTGTACATCGCCTTCGATGAATACAATGTATGGTACCGCACGGGCGTGGAGGAAAAGCTGGAAGAGACATACAACCTGCAGGATGCGCTGGCCATCGCCAGCTTCCTGAATACGCTGGTACGCAATGCGCATATCGTTAAAATGGCCAATATCGCCCAGCTGGTCAATGTCATCGCCCCTATGATGATCACCAACGATACGCTCTGGAAGCAAACGATTTATTACCCCCTTCAGCTGTTTGCCACCCATTGCTATGGCGCTTCCGTTACGCCCTTTGTGCAAAGCGATACCTTTAATACAGCGAAATACAAGGGCCTTCCCTGGCTTGATGTATCCTGCGCTTATAATAAGGCAACGCATAGCATGGCCATCAATGTGGTCAACCGCCATCCGTCTAAATCAATCGAAACGGCCATCGAAAACCAGTTTGGCGTTCCGGGCAGGCAGGGAATGGCGTATGAAATATATTCGCCGGGATTAAAAGACGGCAACTCCGTAAGGGAGCAGAAAGTAAAAACCATGGAGAAAAGCCTGGCGGTAAGCGGTAAGACCTTTACGTATACTTTTCCCCCGCATTCATTTACACAACTGGTTATAACAATACAGCCATGACACTGATCCAGCCGATATCGTTTGCCCTCGCGGGCCTGCTGCTATGCAGCCACCCTGCCGGCGCACAGCTTACAAAAGATTATCCCATTCAGCCGGTACCATTTACACAGGTGCAGGTAACGGATGATTTCTGGGCGCCCAAACTAAGGGTCAATGCCGATATTACCATTCCGTATACGCTTGGTCAATGCGTTAAAACAGGGCGTATCGATAATTTCCTGCGTGCGGCCGGTAAGCTTCCTGCCGATACGATGACCGCCTTTCCGTTTGACGATACCGATTTGTATAAAGCCATCGAAGGCGCTTCGTACAGCCTGCAAACAAAAAGAAACGCTGCCCTCGAAAAACGCCTCGACTCGTTGATAGCCATCATTGCCTCTGCACAGGAGCCCGACGGCTATCTCTATACCTTTCGCACCATGAAAGCGCCTAAGCCGCATGAATGGATAGGCGCGGGCAGGTGGCAGAACGAAGAAGACCTGAGCCATGAGCTGTACGATTGCGGTCACCTGTATGAAGCCGCCGCCGCGCATTACCTGGCAACGGGTAAAAAGAACCTGCTCACTATTGCCACCAAAAACGCCGACCTGCTGGTGAAAACCTTTGGATGGGGGAAAGAAGAGAAGTTTCCCGGCCACCAAATCGTTGAATCGGGTCTTACCAAACTATACCGCATCACCGGTAAAAAAGAATACCTCGACCTGGCAAAGTTTTTTCTCGACCTGCGTGGCGCTCCGGGCCACCTTAATCATGCCTACAGCCAGGCCGATAAAAAAGTAATCGACCAGCATACCGCCGAAGGACATGCGGTAAGGGCCACCTATATGTATACCGGCATGGCCGATGTGGCGGCGCTTACCGGCGACCGCCAATACCTCCACGCCATCGACGATATCTGGCAGAACGTGGTGAATAAAAAAATATACATTACCGGCGGTATCGGCGCTACCAACAATGGTGAGGCCTTTGGCGGCGATTATGATCTGCCCAATATGAGCGCCTATGCCGAAACCTGCGCCGCCATCGCCAACCTGTACTGGAACAGCCGCATGTTTCTGCTGCATGGCGATGCCCGCTATATAGACGTGCTCGAACGTATCTTATATAATGGCCTCCTTTCCGGTGTTTCATTGAGCGGCGACCGTTTTTTTTATCCCAACCCGCTTGCCTCCCTTGGCCAGCACCAGCGCAGCGCCTGGTTTAACTGCGCCTGCTGTATCTCTAATATGACGCGGTTCCTTCCTTCCATGCCGGGTTATGTATACGCGCAGGATAAAAACGATTTGTATGTTAATCTCTTTGTAGGCAGTACCGCTACTATCCATCTTCCCGCCGCAGCGCTCGATATTATCCAGCAGACCGGCTATCCCTGGTGGGGTAAAGATGAAATAACGATCAACCCCGCGCGGCAGGCCGCCTTTGCATTGCATATCCGCATACCCGGATGGGTTAGCCGGCAGCCGCTGCCAGGCAACCTGTATAGGGACGGCAGCCAAAGCGCCCCACCGTTTACACTGCTGGTCAATGGGCGCAAGGCCACCTATACAATGGTGAGGGGTTATGCAGTTATCAACCGCGTATGGAAAAAGGGAGATAAGGTAACCGTCGATTTCCCGATGCAGGTGAGAAAGATACTGGCGTACGACAGTGTACGGGCTGATATTGGCCGCTTTGCCCTGCAGCGCGGCCCGGTAGTGTACTGCCTTGAAGGCCCCGACAATAAAGACTCGGCCGTAATGAACATCGTAGTAGATACCTCCGCAGCCATCGACGCAGTGTATAAGCCCGGCGTATTAAATGGGGTGATGCAGCTTACTATGTCCGGCAGCGCCACCAAAAAACAATTAAATACCGATGCGCTGCTGCGTACGCAGCAGGCCGTAACAGCCATACCTTATTATGCCTGGGCCAACCGCGGTCCCGCCGAAATGGAAGTATGGATACCTTTCGACGCCAGCAAGGCAAAGGCAAAACCGGCTCCTACCATTGCTTCGAAGAGCAGGATATCGGGCACCGCTCCCAACCGCCGTATGTATAGGGCGCTCAACGACCAGTATGATCCGCAGGACAGCAAGGATGCCAGCGCTTCATACCTCCACTGGTGGCCGAAAAAGAATACCACCGAATGGGTGCAATACGATTTTGACAGCGCCCGCACCGTATCCCAATCACAGGTATACTGGTTTGATGACGGCCCCTGGGGCGGCTGCCGCATACCCGCTTCCTGGAAACTGTATTATAAGAAAGGCGATGAATGGGTGCCGGTAAAAAACAGTACATCGTATGAAATATCCAGGGATAAATACAATACGGTACAGTTTGAACCCGTGACCACCACGGCATTGAAACTCGAAGTACGGCTACCGGCGGAGTACGCTACCGGTATACACGAATGGATAGTTAAATAGTGATAGTATCCCTGAATAAACTTATGAAACATATTTTCCTTATCGCGCTTTGCAGGGCAAACAAAAAATGACCGTTCGCATAGAAGCAAACTATGATAAAACAGCCGGGCGCATCTTGGCGCAAGAACGATAAAAGAGTGATGGGATGAGAGGGCGGATTTAACAATATCTTGTATAACTAAACTATTAGTTATAGATTTGTTGTTGTTAATTCGCAGTATGAAAAACATGGCAGGATGCTTAACCGCTTGTATGCTGGTGGCTGTAACGGTGTGTGCCCAGCCGGGCCATAAAGACAGCGCCGCAACGGGAAAAACCGTTCGAAAGCCCGATACCACCCGGCTGAAAGAAGTCATTGTACGCCCTCGCGGCAATTATATGGAACAGAAAATAGACAGGATCGTTATCAATGTAAATGCGCTGGCTTCCAATGCCGGTAGCAATGCGCTGGACATCATGAACACCCTGCCCGGTATGCTGGCGGATGAAAGCGGTAGTATCAGTTTCCGGGGCCGGGGAGGTATTATCGTGTATATCGACGACAAGCCCACACGTCTTTCGGGAGAGGCATTGACCAATTACCTGAAATCCATCCCCTCGGCCCAGCTGGATAAAGTGGAGATTATTTCCAACCCGCCTGCCCGTTATGAAGCGGCTGGTGCTGCGGGGATTATCAATATCCGTACAAAACAACTAAAGGGGAAGCATTTTAACGGCAGTCTTTCGCTTAACTACGGCAGGGGCCGCTATTTTAAATCAAATAACAATCTTTACCTCAGCTACCGAAGAGACAAGCTGGCCATTTCCGGCGGCGCAGGTTATACCGCTTCCAAAAACTTTTACGAGGTGCGGCGGCAAAGAAATTATACTTACCCGGGTACGGCAGGCGCTTACCATATCGGCCAGGAAGTGCAGGAGACCAGCAAGGTGCAGGGGCTTACCTATCGGCTGGCACTGGATTACGATTGGAATAAACATACCAGCTTTGGCATTCTGTTGAATGGCGCTACCAGCCCTTATAGCGAAACCGGCAGTTATACCAGCCGGTATACGAATGCTACGGCTACTATTGCCGATTCTGTCATCTATTCGCAAAGCAGGCTTGACAGGCGGGAGCACAGGAATACTATTGATATGAGCTTCCGCCGTTTGCTCAATACCAGCGGGCGGATGCTGACCGGCAATCTTAGCTACCTGCGTTATACGGCCGGCGGCGAACAAACACTGCAAAGCAAGACCTGGCTTCCGATGGATTCCCTTGCCGGCGTCTATACCCTGGTCTCCGCTACCCCGCTTTCGGCAGATATATATGGCGCCAGGGCAGACTACAATGATAACCTGGCAGCTGGTATAAAAATGGAAACGGGCGTACAGTCTACCTGGTCCCTGCGCAGGAACCGGGGCGATTATTATACTAAAACGGGCGATACGCTGTATGCCAGCCCGGAGCTTAACAATACATTCCGCTACAGGGAAAGCATCAATTCGGCTTATATCAGCTTCCGCCAAAGCTTTCCGCATATTTCATGGCAGGCGGGATTGCGGGCGGAACATACCCATGCGGAAGCCGCCAGCTTTGATACGCCGTTAAAGCCGGATACCTCGTTTACGCTCAATTATTATAACCTGTTTCCCACTTTTTATTTATTGTACAAGCCCGATAGCAATGGCCGGGGGCAATTTATTTTTTCCGCCGGCAGGAGAATATCCCGCCCGGGTTATCAATCTTTAAACCCACTGCGGTTTTTCTTTGATCGCAATACGGCCATCACGGGCAACAGCCTGCTGCAGCCAC
>Ga0307508_10000293_pt1 | contig 61244 bp, 76 predicted proteins | sample 9_EM_MG_FD_203089 | JGI IMG/M metagenome (GOLD analysis project Ga0307508, IMG submission 203089) | Populus trichocarpa ectomycorrhiza microbial communities from riparian zone in the Pacific Northwest, United States - 9_EM | ecosystem: Host-associated > Plants > Roots > Unclassified | place... | reverse complement strand
GCGATCTAGACTCGCAACTCCTTGCGTTCCTGTTTCCTTCCGATTGCTTGTCCTTCTTATGATGACCACCAAGGTTGTCTTCCTCCGCGGCAGCGCTTGCGCTTTCCCGGTCTGCGCCGGTACTTGGTCCAGGGACCTCCTGGTGCCGCAGAGTCGGTTGACCCGAGCCGAGCCCCGACAGTGTCGGTTGCCCGGTCTCGGGATGCCGTCCTAAGACCGTGTGACAAGTTTCCGATACCTTCCTGCCTGGTCCGTATCCGTATTCCGACCCTGTAGTATTTAGGGTGTAACAGTCGGGTACCACTTAGGATCTTCTTCGCTTTACGGGTTTGCGCTTCGTTGTCTTCCGTATTTTTCCGTTTCCGCGAGAGTCCGCATACAATTGTATAAGCCTTGGGTCATGGTCGTCCCTGGCTCATCAAAAATCCGACTCCGAATCTTCCCATGGGAGGAAGCTGGCTTCCGTGTCCATGGTTTCTACCGCCGCTATTTTTTGGTTTTTTGCGGGGGGTTCCAGGGTTGGATCGTCGTCTTCCCTTGGTCTCTTGGGAAGGGGTGCCGGGGCGAGGCTTTCTCCTACTGCCGCGGCTTTCCAGGGGGCTGCTGGTAGCGCCGTTCCTTGTACTGTTTGGAACGAGAAACATTCGAAGGTTTTATGGCCGGTTCTTCCACATCTCCAACAGCCGTCCTGGTTCCTTTTATGGGCGTCTATTTCCTGCTGAGGTACTCCTTTCAGGGCTGCCGCCGTATTTTCCCATTTTGTCGAACGGCCTCCGTCCTTTCTTGCTTCCTGCCTATCTTCCCTGCGCGGTGGTCAAGGGTCCTTTTTCCGGTCGTCCCTTCGCTTTTCTTCGGTTCGGGTTGCGCTCCCCGCCGGTTTTCCCTGCTCCCTAGCCTGCTTCAGGGCTTTCTTCTTTTCCACCTGCAGCCCCGCTTGGTAGGTGGCTTCTAGGAATCCTTCATCGTCGGCGAATTCCCCCATGTAATGCGCGAACCGCATATCCAGTACCGCGTCTGTCATTGCTAAGTCAATTTTCTCCTGCAGACTTTCGCCGGCGGCTCGAGCGTAATTATTAAGGGCCCGGAATTCCGTCATGTAGGCCCTTATGTCTCCCGTGTACTTGAGCTGGCTTAGCTTTAGCTGGGCGTTGGCTGCCTCCCTGGGGTCGTGGTATTCTGTTCGGATATCCACTGCGTAATTGACCCAGGAGTCGTTTTCTCCCAGCGTGTTGTAGCAGTGTAGGTCCCAGGCTTTGGCCGTTCCAGTCAATAGTGTACCTACCCAGACTATCTTTTGCTGGTCGCTGGTTTCCGGGTAGAAGCTTAGGTACTTGGTGACCGACTTCCACCAGGTGTTGAACGGGGTGGAGGGCTTTCCGTCGAAGGTTTCGGGATTCGTCATTTTAAGTCGCGACGTTCGTACTGAGACCGGCGCGGGGTTAGGCTGGCTGGCCCGTGCTATTCCCTCTGCTACCGCGCTGGCCACGGTCCGGGCGAGTTCTTCCGTAGTAAAGGTTCGTCGCGCCGGAGGAGGCGTCGGTGAATTTCGTCGCGACCTTGGAGGCGGCGATGGTGGTGGTGGAGGCAGCAGGGGCCAATTTGGCGGTCGCGGGGGTTCTCTTCCTCTTCCAAACATTGGAGGTTTTGGTGGTGACGGGGACAGTGCTGGACGGCGAGTTCTTCGTTCCGGCCTGGGTGGCACCGCCGGTCGCTGGATCCTTGTGGATTGATCGTCTGCGGGTGCTGCGCGGAGTTGTCGCAGGGCGCTGGCTTAGCTGGACGTGGATGGTGGGGCCGGACTGCGCCATTCTCTTGGTTCTGGCGTGGTGCGAACTGATGCCTGAGCCGGGGGAAGTGGAGTCTCGGGGATTCGGATTTGAGCGGCCAATTGCTTTAGCGCTGCTGCCTGGTGCTGCGTCTCCTCTCGGGCTTCTAGTAGTTGCCGCTCTAGGTATTCTACTCGCTTCTGATGTTCTTCAGCCCACAACTCTACATTACCTTGGAAGTTAGCCAAATGTTGGCTTCGCGCTATGTTGGCTTCTGCGAGGAACAAGATGGAGTCATTTAGTCGGGCCAACTGGGTGGCTTAGCCGGCCTGTTTTTGCGTGGCTTCCTGGGTTCGTTCGATAATGGCCCCCCAGACATTTTGCGCGAAGGCCTGGTACGCCGTGGCAGCGCTTGCCAACTCGCTTCTGATTCAATCTCCTGTGATTGTTTCATTAGCGCGGAGTCTGTCATATACATACCTGGTGCCTTCCAACAGGTCGTGATACGCCTGCTCGATCTTCTTGATTCTTTGGTCTGTTCGATCAACCGTGTTGCCGCAGAGGCGGACTAGCTGCGCCAAATCCCCTTCTGCCTGTTTTTGTTTTTTGACTAAGGCACGGAGCCACGTCACCGGGTTTGAGATTTCGAGGGTTTCTTCTGCAGGGGCCTTTCCGTCCGTGATCTGTAGTACGTCACGAGGAGCTTCCAAGCGGAGCATGTTGAAATCGGTAGACGCCATTTCGCGGGTTTAGTACAGGTCCAGGAAGTGTCCCGTGTAAATGGTTTCTTCGTCTTGAAACTCGTAATCGCAGATTTCTCGGAATTCGAGTCCGTTGAGATCGGCGCTTTGTCGAAGCAGGGTGCAAGTGGACCAGTATTGGGTATACCAGTGCCAAGGCGTAGTGTCGTCGAGTTTGACAGGGGCTGGTCCGTCGGCGTACTCGTCCCACTCGTTTTTTTCTCTTGTGGTGGTTGCTATTTCCTCGTCGATTAAGCCGAAGGTATAGTCAAATCGGTAGCTTGACTGGGGTTCGAGAATCGTGGCTAAGTCGAGCAGGAAGAAGTGCTCTTGTTCGAATGAGGGCATGAAAGTAGGGTGATTTTGAGATCAAGATTATAGTGTGACACTGGGGTTGTCTCGTAACCGGAGTGCGTATAGAATCAAAGCTAATCAGGCTACTTTCGATAATTCACAACGGAATAATCTTAGATCTTGTGTGTGGGTTCGGTGGAATTTGGTTCGGTAGTGTTGTAGGTGTTTGTTCGGGCTGATTTCTTTTGGTCAGGTGAGAAATCCTCTTTCATTTGTAGAGGAAGAGCCGTCGTGAGATCTGATGACTTCGTGTGAAAAGTGGTGACTCGGGTTTGGATTCCCCCGAGGTGTATAGACCCCGTGGGTGGATCATTGGCCCTGGCCGGGGTGTAGATAAGGGAGATGAGTTCGTCATGCAACTGGGCGGGGAACTCTTGCGTCTAGACTCGTACGTGGCTCCCCCCGTAGGGATCCAAGCCAGTCCCCACGAGGACCCAGTTTCTCTGCGTACGTGGTTCCTCCCTGCAAGGAGGTTAACCAACGTCTGGTCTCTCCCCACGAGGAGTCAGACCATATCTGCTAAGACCACTTCGTTTGCACTCAGACCCCTACCTCGGAGTTCCCTCGTCCGATCCCCGCAAGGTTCGATCTTCCCTGCAAGGTTCGATCTCTCGGCCGTAAGCTAACTCCGGCTCCTTAACTCCCTCCTAGACTCTTGATCCCTCATCTGTCACCCGCGAGCCTTCCCACTACTCTGTCGCTAAGTAATCTAGATACTCTATGTACTTCGTGAAATATTCAGGTGTAACATTACCAGAGCTATTGTGAGAGCATCCGTTTCCTTCGCGTCCGTCACGTCCGTTTCCTTTGCGTCCGTCGCGTCCATTTCCTTTGCGTCCGTCGCGTCCGTTTCCTTTGCGTCCGTCGCGTCCGTTTCCTTTGCGTCCGTCGTGTCCGTTTCCTTCACGTCTGTCATGTCCGTTTCCTTCGCATCCATCGCATCCATTACCGTCGCGTCCGTTTCCTTTGCTGTTTCATACGGCCTGTTCCTTTCGTCTAGCAGGGCAGTCATTCTTCATATGTCCTTCTTCTCCGCAATAGTAGCAGTCATTCTGGTCTCGAGCTCATTTGTTCTTCTAGCTCCAGCAGTTGGCGGTAGTGTGGGTGCCGGTTTTACAACAATCACGCCACCCCCTTGGAGAGCGCTCATTCCCCTGGTATCGTCCCAGGTTGCCACCTCGTCCACCTCTTCCTCCTTGTTGGGTGTAGAGTGCCTCGGAGACCCCATCAGGTTTGGTTGTCATCGATCGATTCGTCTTGCATTCGTTGAGTGTATCCATCACCTCTTGAACCGTAACTCTTGCGCGAGATTGAAGGATCTCGATCGTGACTGCATAGCCAGGAGGAAGAGTCGTGTAGATGTGATTCTTAAGGACCACATTGGAAACTGCTTCTTCCAAGTCAGCGAGCTCAGTGGTAATGTCAAGCAGTTCGGTGAAGTAGGAGTTGAGTGGTCGTTCAGGAGTAGGACGAAGAGTGCTGAATTTCCGAAAGAGTGACATTCTTCCGACTGAGGAGTTGGCAGTGTTTGTGCGTGCCTCCAGCTCTTTCCACACCTCAACGGGATCATCCATGCCTTTGATGTACACCTTGACAGCATTGGTACAGAAACCGTAAATGATGGCCAAGGCCTGCAATTTCTGTTGCTTGTGGTCTTTATACGCCTTTCGCGCCAGGACCGTGTTTCTGGTGAAGTCGTTGGGTCTTCCCGGATCTTCCGGTTCTTCTTCCTTCTCCATCACAATGTCCCAAGCCATTATTCCCTGTACGACATTCATACAGTCTTCCTTACAGACTGCATAGTTGGTACGATCGAGGAGGCGGATGTTGCCCAGCGGGTGTTTGAACGATTCTTCACTCATGATGATGACCGTTGTAGATATGCTTCAGGAGATGTGGAGAGTGGGAAATCGGTCGTTGCTAGTTGCAATTCTTCTATCACTGAGCTGGTTAGCCCTTTATTCCAAGGAGAATACTATCTTGAGTGATACATAGAGAGAAGGGCCTCGAAATCGCCGGCCCCCGCATTTACCACTGACTAGGGAGGAGCTATTTATCGCACGAGAGTTTGGTCTTATGTGGAGCGGTTACGGCTCCGGGCTCATAACCTGATAAAGATTGTCCGATCACCGTTTTCTTTTGAGAGTCTTCACAAGTACAGAGAGAGAGAGAGAGAGAGAGAGAAAAACAGAGACAGAAGGAGATGATTTGATTGTTGATGGGTGATGAAATCCCCCAAGGTAGACGTAACGAGTATCTTATTCACTGCTATGTAGCAGTATGTAAGAGTGTAGAAGAAAGAGTGCAAAAGACGCTGCTATGGAAGAATGCCAAGCCATCGTTACCAGGATCCCCTTGCCATTGCCGTTGCCATGGTGTTGCTCCCCACAGCGTTGCTGCCACCGCCGTTGCTGCGGTGTCGCTTCTATCGGCGCGCCACACCGGAGTGACGAGAAGCGATTCCAACATGCGACCCCTGAACGAAGAAAAAATGAAGGCTCTCAAGGAATACCTCGAGGTCAATGAGAAGTGGAGATGGATCCGATCATCCATCTCCCCGGCCGGTGTGTCAATACACTTTGTCAAGCAGAAGGATGGAGGACTACAACTATGTGTGGATTACTGACAGTTGAACGAAATCACAATCAAGGAGCGAACACCCTTGCCATTAATCGGAGAATCCCTCGATCAGCTCCCCAGCCCCACCATCTACACCAAACTTGACATTAGGGACACCTACTACAACCTCAGGATAAGGGCTGGAGACGAATGGAAAACAGCGTTCCGCACCCGATACGGGCTGTACGAATACTGCGTCATGCCATTCGGGCTAACCAACACACCAGCCTTGTTCCAATGATGGATGAACGAAATCCTAAGCGAATACCTCAACATCTTCTACGTGGCATATTTGGACGATATCCTAATATTCTCGCAGAACCTAGAAGATCACCAGAGGTATGTACTGACAATACTAAACCAAGTCAAGGAAACAGGATTAACGCTGAAGGCTACCAAATGCGAATTCCACACCCCAGAAATTGAATACCTGGGATATATGATATCCCCACAAGGCTTATGCATGGATGAAGAAAAAATCAGGATGATCAAGGAATGGAAAGAACCAATGAATATCAAGGGAATCCAGAGCTTCCTAGGATTTGCCAACTTCTACTGAAGGTTCATACAGGATTACAGCCGAATCACAACACCTCTCACCTGCCAGACAAGGAAAGAAGTGGACTGGGAATGGGGTGACAAACAACAGGTGGCCTTTGACACACTCAAAACAGCCATGATGATAGAACCAATACTACAGCACTTTGACCCAGAACGACCCGTCAAGATCAAGACAGATGCCTCAGACTATACCATTGGAGCCATTTGCTCCCAACCTGACGACAAGAGAATACTGCACCCAGTAGTCTACTACTCCAGGAAGTTGAAAGATCCAGAGCGCAACTACGATATTCATGACAAGGAACTATTGGCGATCATAGATGCGCTACGAAAATGGGATCCTATTGTAAAACAACAGGACCAAAAATCACGATCCTTACCGATCACAAAAACCTAGAATACTGGAAGACAAAGAAAGACCTCAATGTATGGCAAGCCTGGTGGGGCGAACGATTAGCCAACTACGATTTCACGATCAAATACCAACCTGGGAAGCTGGCCGGCAAACCTGACATACTCTCTAGAGAGTCAGGAGACTCTCCCTGGGAAGGGGATATGAAGCATCAGCAGAACCAGGGACAAATTCCCTTACCTGAAGAAGCGTTCGAAGTACTCCAAGCCAATACGACAGTGACCATCAACCTGAAAATAGACAAAGAACTCCTGAATGAAATCAGAACGCTAAGTGCAGCGGATAAAGAGATCCAAGAAATCCGGAGGAAAAAGGCAAGCGGGAGGACCCACGACAGAAAGATCGCACTAGGTCTATGTGAAGAAAACGAGGGGTTGCTAATATATGATGGCCTCAGATGGATCCCTGACGATAACAACCTGCAACTACAGATATTAAGAGACCACCATGACAAGCAAGCCACGGGACACCCGGGCTGAGCAAGAACCCTGGAACTGGTTAGCCGAAGTTTCTACTGGCCGGGGCAACGAAAGTATGTACACAGATATGTCGACCGCTGTGACACCTGCCATCGAATCAAGCCAATCCGACACGTGCCATTCAAACTGCTCAGACCCCTATAACTACCACACTGACCCTGGGATGCAATATCAATGGACTTCATCACGGCACTTCCTACAAGCAATGGAAAAGATGCACTATGGGTAATAATCGATCGGCTGACCAAGATGGGACACTTTGTTGCATGCCAAGGGACCATGAACCCCGAAGACCTGGCAGATCACTTCCTCTGGCAAGTGTTCAGACCCCATGGATTACCCAACAGTATCACATCAGACAGAGGATCCCTATTTACATCAGACTTTTGGAAACGAGTAACGGAAGCCCTTGGGATATCATGCAAGCTCAGTACAGCCTTTTACCCACAAATGGACACATAAACAGAGAGGACCAATGCCACCCTCAAGCAATACCTCCGGGCATACTGTAACTACCAACAGGATGACTGGGAGAAACTCTTGCCAATTGCCGAATTCTGCTACAACAACACCCAGACCGAAACCACAAGAATAACCCCCTTTTTCGCCAACTATGGATACCACCCTCAATTTATGCCAGACTTCGGCACATGGAACGACGAGACACCAGAAGTATCGGAATATGTTGAGGCATTAAGGAGGCTGCACGAAGATCTCTGAGCAGAAATCAAGGAAGCACAAATGGCTCAAGCAGAGCAGGCCAACATAGCACGACACCTGGACCCAGTGTTGAACCCAGGCGATCAGGTCTGGCTGCAATGAAAACACATCCGAACGAGACGACCCTCGAACAAGCTGGACCACAAACAGATAGGTCCATATACCATCCTCGAGAAGATAGGCTCAAGAGCATACGAGCTAGACCTACTGCCCACGGTCAGAATCCACCCAGTCTTCCATATCAGCCTCCTCGAAGCCACAGCCAGTAAAGAACCCATCCCCGGACACAGCCAGCCACCACCACCCCACGTCATCATCCAAGAACAACAAGAGTGGGAAGTGGAAAAAATTCTCGACTCCCGACGCCAGTGAAATCAGATCCAGTATCGAGTCAAGTGGACCGGTTTCCACGACCCCGACCGTACCTGGTACCCCACCCGCAACTTCGAAAACTCTCCAGACCTCATCCGCCAATTCCACAAGGAATACCCATTGAAACCAGCCCCCCAGAACTAGCAAAATGTCCACCACCGCCACTGTCGACACCAATGAAGGCTGGACCTTCCTGGACGAACACGCCTCACTCCACTGGACCGCCTGCTACAACGACTATTGTATCGCTCACCGACAAATGAAAGACAACAACTACTACCCCTGCCAGAGCTGGCACCGTCGGGCACAGATCTGCGACTGTCCTCTCCCACACCTGGATGAACTGCTCAGGGTAACCTGTGAACGACATCTCAACCCTGTCAAAGCATAGGTAGACTGGCACCGAGGAAAGCTGATCTGCCCCGAATGCCAGTTCCTCGTAAACATGGACAATCACCACCTCCGCTGCAGCGCAGCCCCACCCTGCGAACCCCTGGCTGACCTTACACCCCCTCAGGAGGACCAAGAAGAAATCCGCGCCAACCCTGACAAGGCTGCCACTATGGCCGCCGCGATACAAGAAGAACAACTCACCCTACTGGGAGGAATAGTCACCATGATACACCAAACGACTACCCAGGACGCCCGCCGCAATCACGTGGTGCACCGGATGCTCACCCAGCGCATGAACGAATTCCATGACCCAGACCAACAGCAACTCCAGCGGATGGCCAACACACTGGAAACAATCATCGCCGTGCAACAACAAATCAATGGATGACTTCAAGCCCAGCAGCAGGCTTGCCGACCCATCTGTATCCATGGTACCCTGACCCGCCGCCGCCCCATCACGATACCACCTGACCTTGCCAGAGCTTCGGTCTGGACGGGGGGTCTACTGTCACGAAGCTGGCATGACAGGCTTTCCGGAGCCACCGCAGGCGCTGCTATAACCCTCGCCACTATGTGGCTCATTCTTGTCTCCGCCGCCGCGGCCACGATTATCCTACGCGCCTAGAGGCAACATCCTAGTTCTTGCAAATATCACTCCAGGAGTGATATTCCTCAGAACCCTGACCCAGTCACTGGCCGACCAAGATCTGGTAAAACGTGTGTGCGCCTGCCTCGTATCATTCAGTGTTACGTTTATTGCTTCCCTTTTTGTTTCCTTGGTTGTTCCTTTACCATTGTGTGTCTGCCTCGCTTTTGCCTGTGTTATGTTTATTGCTTCCCTTGTTGTTTCCTTGGTTGTTCCTTTACCGTTGCATGTCTGCCTCACTTTCACCTGTGTTATGTTTAATTGTTTACCCTGTGTGCTTGCCGTTTCCTACTGTTTGCGAGTCTGCCTTGCGTTTTCTGTTGCGGAGGAAAGATGGGCCAAGTAGGATCGTGTGTTACTGGGGCGCGGCAATGTAGTCATGATGGAAACCTCTGTGTCAGTCTTGTGGGTAGGACTGTAATTCCACGGTAAAGGAAAAGGTATAAAGGAAGGGCACAGTAGCTAGTCTGGAGATTCTTTCTCCGCGCAATCTATTATCTCTCTCCACAGACCTATCTCTCTCCATTCGTGAACCGGCGCTGCAACCACCAACCCCAACAAGAACAACGAGCCCACGCAAGGCGTGTGAGAAGACCACGACGAGACCACGCTGGGCGTGATGAATACCACGAGAACAACGAGCCCACGCAAGGTGTGTGAGAAGACCGCGACGAGACCACGCGGGGTGTGACAGATACCACGAGAACAGCGAGCCCAAGCAAGGCGTGTTAGAAGGCCGATGAGATCACGTAGAGCGTGTGAGTACGGACGCGACGAAGAGCAAGCCGGGCCTGACGGATACATCGAGAACAATGACACCATGCAAGACGTATGAAAAGACTGCGACGAGACCACGCCGGGCGTAACGGATACCGCGAGGACAACCAACACACGCAAGGTGTGTGAGTACAAGCGGCGTGTAAGTACGCCGGAAGTGTGAGTATGTAAGGCACGTAAGTACGCCGGAAGTGTGAAGGGCACACGCCCCGAAGAACCAAGCCTACGTTGCCTGTCGAGCTACACAGAGTATTCAAGGCAGGATCTTAACAGGCAGGGCCGGGAACCCCGGACCAAAAAGGCAGGGGGAAAATTCTGACAATGCAGGATGGCCTGCTATACAGAGAAAAGAAACATCAGGAAAACAAAAATTGCGTCCTGAGTGTCCGGACGCACTCGACGCACTGGACATTTCAGATGCAACCTGCTTAACTCGGATGCAGATCACCACGGCATCTGCTTACCGGACGGAGCGTGGCAGGGCATTTTCCTTCTGGACGTACAGTGTCAGGGCATTTTCCTTCTGGACGCAGCCGTGTCAGGGCATTTTCCTTCTGGATGCAGCTGTGTTAGGGCATTTTCCTTCTGGACGCAGCCGTGTCAGGGCATTTTCCTTCTGGACACAGCCGTGTCAGGCCATTTTCCTTTTGGACGTAGCCATGTCAGGGCATTTTCCTACTGGACACGTCAGGACGATGCGTATCATGGCAGCACGGTCACCCAGGTTGTCAAGGCACGGAATGTCGCAGCAAATACTCTGGTCACATTCGCTAACACGTAGTGGGTTCCAGGCATAGTGACTCAGTCCAGTTCTATTCTTTATATCTACGGTATGCACATCTATATATGCTACTACACACTTCGCATTTCCAGCAAAAGCGCCCAGCGTCACACCCATCGCCACGATCATCACATGCAGTAATGCTGTTTTGACACGGGTCGCATTGCTCTGTGTATCGGAAATAAAGGAAAGTTGGCAAATACGACACAACGCGATGAGCATGACGACTATGAGGAGGATGGCGATGACGACGTCGGCGGCGAGGACGATAGTGAGTAGGACATGGCGACTATGAGAGCGAGTAAGACGCAGTGAGGACGATAGCGAGTAGGACGTGGTGAGTATGATGGCGAGCTTTGTGACATGGTTAGCGCAGCTGTCAGGGTGACAGAGTCACTGGGAAGTTGTAGAATACACAGTGACGAGTACGATGTCAATGAGGGTACTGGCGGCGAGGACGATAGCGAGTTGGATGTGGCGACTATGAGAGCAAGTAAGACTCGGTGAGGACGATAGCGAGTAGGACGCGGCAAGTATGATGGCGAGGTTTGGGACATGGTTAGCACAGCTCTCAGAGTGACAGGAACAGTGGTGGGAACTTGTACAATACGATGTGACGAGTATGATGTCGATGAGCAGGATGTCAATGAGTTTGATGGCAGTAAGGATGGCGGCGAGTATGATTGAAACGCGAAGAACAAAGACGAGTATCTAGGACGAGGTGAAAGGAGAAGAAAAAAGGGGTCTACATAGCAGCACTAAGCAAGCCAAGCCCTGCGGAAGTGCAAATGTTAGTAATGGCTTGGCGCTTTGCGTTGACATCATATGCGCTGCGTCCTACTCGCTATTTTACTAGCTGCCAGCAATATCATTGGCATCGTACTCCTCACCTCGTATTGTGCCACTTCCCGCTGCTGTTCCTGTCACTATGAGAGCTGTGCTAACCATTTCCCAAACCTCACCATTATACTCGCCGCGTCCTACTCACTATCGTCCTTGCCGCATCTTACTCGCTCTCATAGTCACCACATCCTACTCGCTATCGTCCTCACTGCCAGCACCCTCATTTACATCATACTCGTCACTGTGTATTCTACAACTTCACGGTGTCTCTGTCACTCTGACAGCTGCGCTAACAAATCACAAAGCTCACCATCATACTCGCCACGTCCTACTCGCTATTATCCTCGCCATGTCTTACTCGCTCTCATAGTCGCCACGTCCTACTCGCTATTGTCCTCGCCCCGGCATCCTCATCGCCATTCTCCTCATAGTCAACGTGCTCATTGCGACGTGTCGTATTTGCCAACTTTCCATTGTTTCCAACACGCTGAGCAATGCTACGTGTGTCAAAACAGCGTTACTGCATGTGATGATCGCCGCGATGGGTGTGACGCTGGGTGCTTTTGCTGGAAACGCGAAGTGTGTAGTAGCATATATAGATGTACATACCATAGATATAAAGAATAGAACTGGACTGAGTCACTATGCCTGTAACCCGCTGCGTGTTTGTGAATGCGACCCGAGTATTAGCTGCAACGTTCCACACCTTGACAGCCAGTGTGACCGTGCTGCCATGACACGCGTCGGCCGGACGCATCCAGTAGGAAAATGCCCTGACACAGCTGCATCCAGAAGGAAAATGCCCTGACACGGCTGCATCGAGAAGGAAAATGCCCTGACAAGGCTGCGTCCAGAAGGAAAATGCCCTGACACAGCTGCGTCCAGAAGGAAAATGCCCTGACACAGTGCGTCCAGAAGGAAAATGCCCTGACACACTACGTCTGGTAAGCAGATGCCGTGGAGATCTGCATCCGGACGCACAGTGCCGTGGCGAACTGCGTCCGAATTCACGTTGCCTGTGCGTTTTGCATTGGGAGTGGTATGTGCGCTGACAGGGTGCGTCCAGAGCGTCCCGAGCACCTAGTGCGTCTGGACGCAGCCTCTGCATCTGGATGCAGATTTTTTTTCCTGATGAACTCTGGGTACTGAAAGGAATGGTACAAACGGTACTGAAATCCGAGCACGACACCAAGGTCACCCGACATATGGGACAGGACAAAACGAGTGACCTGGTACGACGAAACTTCTGGTGGCCAAAAATGAACGAATGAATCATCGACTTCGTCAAAAGCTGCCCAGAATGTCAGGAGAATAAAGTGTCTCGACACCAGCCATATGGACTAACGTCACCCCTGGAACTCCTTTATGCACCATGGCAATCAATCGCGATGGACTTCATCATGGAGCTACCAAAGTCGGAGGGATGTGACCAGTTCTGGGTAGTCATTGACCAGTTCACCAAAATGGCGCACTTCATTCCTCTCCGGGAAAAAACCGCCGCAGATCTGGTGGTCACCTTTGCCAGAGAAATATGGAGATATCATGGTCTCCCCACCAACATGGTGTCAGACTGGGACTCCAGGTTTACGTCGGAAATCTGGAAAGAGTTCCTTCGGTTATCTGGCATCCGACCATGAATGTCTACAGCTTTCCACCCACAAACGGACAGAGAAACCGAATGCCTCAATCAGATAATTGAGCTATACCTACGGGCCTTTGTCAATCAAGAACAAGACGATTGGGTACACCTGCTACCTATGGCTGAGTTTGCCTACAACAACTCAACCACAACGGCCAGCGGCATATCTCCGTTTTACGCTATCTACAGATTCCACCCAGTAGCTATGGGCCCAGGATCGGCCGAACCCCTCAACCCAGCAAGCATGGTCTACGCCCACTGGATGCGGGCGGTGTACAACAAAGCCAGAAAGGGTCTGGATGAAGCGCAAGAGCCAATGTGCAGATACATCAATCCAGCACGAAAGGACCTCAGACAGACCAGGTGGGAGACCTGGTAATGCTCAGTGGCCGAAACATCAAGACACACTGCCCAACAAAGAAGTTGGAACACAAAAATCATGGTCCCTTCCAAATCGAGAGCATGGTCTCCCCACTCGCCGTCCACCTCACCGTGCCTCGAAAATGGAAAATCCACAATGTCTTCCATGTGTTGCAACTCGAGCCCTACCGAGCTAGTAACCACCGAGCACTGCCGGACCCATCAAAGGTACTCCGGGAAGCAGATGACATCGAGCAGAGCAAGGAATACGATGTGAAAGAAGTCATGTCTTCGGTCGAGTGCGGCTGGGGAAACAACAAACGAATCCTCTACCTCATTAAATAGCTCGACTATCCGGAACGTAAGGACTGGACAGAGGAGCCATTCAACAACTTTTCGGTAGGCGGCCTGGAGAAACTTCGAGAATTTCACTGACAAATTCCAGAAGCGCCGAGGGACTACCGGCTCACCGAGGGCTAAACCAGTTCCCCAAGGACCTTGCGGTAGCGGGCTGGAGGGGAGGAGGACTCCAGCCACATGCATAAGCTGACACAAAGACCTGCTTCTCAGGCACCCACAAAAAAAAGCCGCCGACCAGGTGCCCGATGAAAACCCAGAAGCGACATGATGAACTTGATGTGCTCCTGTACGGTCATATTCTCCATACCGTGAAATGGAACTGGCGCCCTGGTACATACAATGGTCACGCGGTCCCTGAACAGGTGTGGTCACTCCTTCCTACACTGTAGAGCCCTAGATCAGACCCAGTCACTTTCGGGATACCGGACGAGCCACAAAGAATATCATGCCTCTGCCGATCCTCTGCGTCTCTGGGCGACCCCGGAACTCGAGTAGGGGAAGCGGTCATAGCGAAGGCGCGATGCAATCCAGTTCATCGAGGCAGTAAGAGTACGCACCAGCTTACTCTAAGGGCCCAGTCATACTGACGGATTAGAGGGGGGTTCTAACAAAAATGAACTCTCGCATCCGGTGGCTGGGAGGGCTGCAGGGGCGGAGGACTGCAGTCACGGGCATGAACACCACTATGCCCCACGAAATATACTTCCAGAAAGAGGAGGGCTACTTGGGAAAAAGGATTGGGTCCAGCGCTCAGGACGAGGCTGGGAGAAGGGCAAGGTAGTGTTACATCTGATGGAAAAAAGAAGTGGGAACAAGGGACAACGGAGGAAGTCACGGGGGGGATTTGCAATCACCAAAGGAAAAAGTGAGTTAGTCAGCCTTAGGAGTCTAGGCGGGATATAGCTCCGGTGTTACAGTGGGTAATTGGAGGAGTGGAGTGATGAAGGAAAAATGGAGTGAGAGTGGAGAAAAATTGAAAGTGGAGTGAGTGAAGATGAATGAGGGAAAGGGCTAGGGTAGGAAAAAGATGGGGTTGAGGAGTTTAGGGCAGTGCTAGTGTGTGGGAGGGGATTTTCCCCAAGGATAAATGGTTTCTTCTTGTGTTGTTAGAAGAGCAGCCTCCTACAATTCATACCTTTTTCTCTACGTCCCCGCCCCCCGTTTTTATACGAATACCACACGTTTTGGTTGGGTTTGGCCCTTCCATTCTTCCGTTGAAGAATCCCTCACAGCGCCCATTCTCATGGCTCCTCAATACTGGTGACCATGGCAGGGAGCCAGCTGTTGTTGAGGATTCTTCTTACGACCCCGTCCAACTTTTACCACCTATTTGGTTGCTCTGAGGAGAGGGACGCCCATTGTGGGTCCAAACTCAGAGAACTATCGACCCTACACAAACGCCGAACGACGTCGGGGTGTACAAACAAGATACGCAGTGGCGGGATCTGTTTGGGACAACCGAAGTATGAGAAGCAACAGCAGCTGGGTGTAGGTGGCACAGATAGTGGACTCCTCCCGAGAACAATCCACCAGCAGACTGCCTGCACCCATTCCGACGGGAAGTCTTTGAGATTTCCAACCCCCAGAACATACAAATACTGATATAGAGAGCCGACGTGGCTACCCAGATTACAGACGAGGCTATTCTGGCCGCTGCCTATATCCGTTCCAAGTTTCGCATCTCCGGGAAGTCTGATTTCATCTGCAATCAGGATATTACCTTCATCGAAAAACTCTTCAAGGAGTACCCCGACCAAGAACACATCCGCGACCTCTACCGCTCTGCATTCTACAAAGTACGGGACGAAGAGCTTCCAGACGAAAAGTGGTTGTACCTCGTTTCCATCTTCCGCGGTTACTTCGGTATCATTGTGTACCCCGATCTTCCAGACGGTACACCTGTGATTACACCCTCCAAGAACGGTGAGGACTCCCTGTTGTCGGTGGTTTCACAACTCCCAGGAGCATTCCTACCACGAGAAGGAAATTCTACCCGAGAAGCTACCCCCGAAAAGGGTGACATATTGTCATCATCTCAGGAATCCTGTGAAGATCATTGCGAATATCACAGTGATACCTTGAGTGATATGAACAATACGAAAGCGGAAGAATTCAAGGCAACGATGCAGCAATCCGATACGATGAGCCAAGCAGCAATGGACCGCGAATGGAATGCCTTGTCGAAGCTCTCATACGATGGAACAAGTCCAGTGCAAGTTTACCTGGATCGTTTCAACCACCACATGAGACGGATCAAGAGGATGGATCCAGATGTCGAAGATGAAGATTTGAGGATGACGATGCATGGGCAACTCCGAAATGCAAAAAAACCTCCACCACTCGGTCTTGATGGTGAATGATACATGGGTCCCGAAACTTGGCTGGGGCGACAGCCAAGTATCGATATCAACACATATGAAAAGTTGAGCACCGCGTTGAAGGAACGATATGGCGGTAGCAAGGTGAAGACGAGTCTTGAGGTTGTTCTGGAGATTGACCAGATGCATCCCAACTGGAAGAAGACCACACTGAAAGAGTTCTTCGCAGATGTGGACGAATTACTGGGAACTACGACTATTGAAGATGGATTCGTGATCAAGGCACTCAACGAGAAGTTACCTGTTGAGGTAAAGGAAGAGCTTAGGCGTTCACGAGGAGCCTGGAAGCGAATGTCTCTGGCCAAATACAAGGAGTACTGCTTGGGCATCTACGAAGATATCCATCACCCTGAGCCGACACTACTCAGCTGTGGACTCAGTGCAGACGAGACAGCCAAACGTGAACGGAAGCACGTGGAAGAAATCGCCTCACTTAGACGCCAGCTGGAAGAGTCAAGGCTACTTGACAAGCACCATATCGACGCCCAGAAACGTTTTGCAAATTCGGATGAGGCAAAACGGCCCATGAAGGGACGGAATGAGACACTCTGTTGGAATTGTTGGGATAAAGGCCATTTGGCTACGTCTTGCCAACCTTCTCGCAGTTGGGCCGAACGTGAAGCATTGCGGGAGCAGAAAGGAATTCCAGCACCCTTTGGATGGGAGAAAACTTTACGGGAAGGGCTGGAGAGAGATGCCACTCTGAGGAAGAAAGAAGTCAGCTTCCTGCAGCAGCGTTATCCACAGTACAATGAAGACGAAGACGAATACCTGCAGACCTACAATGTATCCCATCAGGTGGCTCCTGCCAAACGTCCTGGACAACGGGAGAGAGTGGATACAGTGTTTCCAGAGCCACATGAGAGGAATGGACGTCACCAGAAGGAGAAGTGGAGTGTTCGTCCATTTCTCGAATCGACCAAGGTTCCAGTTCCAATCACCGAACTTGCGAAGGTGAAACCGTTCAGTGTTGACATTAAGAGAGTTCTTTTTCCGGAAGAAGACTCGAGTTCTGAAGATTCCTGTGGAGAAGAAGAACTTGAAGAGAATGATCCAATCTTGGCCCCGAAAATGCAAAAGTCGGGAAAACAGCAGTCAAAACGGATTCCTATTTCGCCGGAGTCAGACGAAGATGACGAGGAAGAAGATGAGTCTCCAAGGCCACCAGGACGTCGTTCTACACAGAAAACGGGTGCTTTTACCGATCTTCTGCGAATACGTCAAATGTCCGAGGAGGAATTTGACAGATACAACGCGAATCAGAAAAAGCAGATCTCGCCAGCAATCAAAGTGGGTGCCTATTTAGGCGAATACTTTTTCCAAGAGATACTGGTGGATATAGGGGCGGACTGCAACCTTATAGATCTCCATACTGCAAAGAAGATCATTGGAACGACAAAGGACTGTGCCCTCCGAACCGACCGAAACGAGATAACCATTACTGGAGTGGCAGGACGCACCAATATCAGTGGGTACCTGATTGTCCCAGTCGATCTTGGACAGGGTGTGGTATGCCAGGATGTCATCTACGTTGTCGACAACATCTTTGAAAGCGACTCAAAGATGCTTCTTGGAAAACCTTTTCTCGCAATAATCGATGCTACGATTGGTGTTCGTTACGACTACCTGGCAGTTCCCTCATCCGATGGTGCTCCTATTCATATTTCCGGCCGGAAATATCTTGGGAAGGGAATCTGGGAAGAAGTTCAGTTCCCCAAATCAACACAAGCAGTTTTGAGCAAATCCCGGATTGCGAAAGCCCGCCAGGAATACGCAGTCGAACATGATGGCAATTCAGTCACGCATTTGGAGGACAACCTTGGTAACTATTGTCACCCATGGGCAGGTATCATCTACAGCTGTACCACAGGGATCGGTCAGAAGGGGGTGGAGCCAGGTCTCCCACCAGAATCACACGATCCGCTTCCAACTGCCAATGGTATCGAGCAACAGCTGCTGCAGGTGAAGCATGGCGGATGGATGGGCACTGAAACGATATCGATGACACATTTCGGACGCCATGTTGCTGCATTGCTTTGTCCCCAGAGTCCAACAGCGTTTTCAGTGGAAGGAGGTGTTTCCATGGGACGCGGTGATCTGGACACAGGCTTGTTTGCAGGATACACCAGTGAGACAGCAGCAGAAGAAGGTCTCACAGAATTCGTTGTGGACGATATTACATGGTGGGCCTGCTTGGAAGGTGTGTCAACGGCGCAGAAGAAGCAGTTACGGGATATCCTTCAGAAGAATCGTCCCTATGTTGCTACTTCAGTACAGGAAATGAGATACTGTTCGCCAGAGACTATCGCACACGATTTGATTCCCAAAGACAATGCTGTCTGGCAAATTGCCAAGAGAAGACGCCAATATGCACCGTTGGAGATGCAGTGGATCCGCACCTACGTTGGTTCCTTATTAGCTGCGAAGATTATCTCTCCAGTGGATACAGGAATGGTTTACAGCGATGAAAACGGCCAGAAGATTCCAATTCAACAAACATCGCATGCGACACTCGCACCCAAAGGGAAAGGGAACTTTCGTCTCTGCATCAACTATGTCTATCTCAACCATCAGCTCCACCGCCATGTTTGGGAAATTTGAAACCTTGAAGAATGTGTACACAGACAGGCCGGAAACCTCCGATTTTCCGGAATCGATGGATTTAGCGGATTTTTTGCAGTACCAATGGGGAAAAACAAACATCTGACAGCATTTGTCATTGTCGGATGGGGAATATTCGTTTGGAACTACCTTCCATTTGGCCTGCAGGGAGGACCGAGTACCTACAGCCGGCTGATTTGGAAGGCCTTCGCGAAATATGTTGGCGACAACTTTCAGGTCTACCTGGACAACATTGATTTTGCGGATGGCAAGAGTCTGGTACAATGGAAAGATGGACGTGCCGACTATGAGAAATGGACGGAGAGCGAGGCAATTGATGCACAGCTGGATCGTCTGGAATTTTGCGTTTTTCCACAATTCGAGGCTTGCAACATGTCCGTCAATCCGGCTAAGTCACCATTGCTTGCGAAGCAGAAAAAGACGCTTGGTTACGTTATTTCGCGGGCAGGAATGTCGAAATCGCTGGAGACAGTCTCGAAGTTTAAATCTATTCTCTGGGAACCAGTGTCAAAGCCAGAGCAGCTTGAACGCAATTTGGCATGTCTTCGCTATATGTCACGCTATTTGCCAGATCTTGCCACAAAGACAAAATTCATTTCGGACAAGTTGCGAGGATGGAAGACATACACGGATGCTCCGCCTGGGCGAATTTTGCCCAAAGGACGCAAGAAAATACGTGTGGAAAAAGACGGATATGAGTTTAACTGGACGACCGCCGATCAGGAACGACTGCTGCAGCTCAGCGACGAGTTGGATAAAGAGATCACTCTGCAGTCACTGTCTGAAATGCTGCCGGTTGTGATGATGATGGACGCTTCCCCGTGGGCGATTTCCTGCGTGATTGGACAACTTGGCCAGGAAGAAGGGATTCGGTCGCTCCCAAGAAATGGAACCGATGCAACAGTGGGAAACATGGAAAAGGCCTACCGTGAGGCGCGCCCAGTGATGTTTTTCAGCAAGGTCTTGGACGACACCCAATCCCGCTGGTCACAACCGGAACGAGAAGCCTATGCGATATTTTGGTTCCTGACTCAGAATCGTCACTTGTTACTCAGTTCCAAGATTTTCGTCTATTCGGATTGCAAACCAATTACGCAGGCATTCCAGTTGGCATCTACCAATGCGAAAGTGAATGGCTGGATCCTAAGCCTTCAAGAGTTCGACTATGAAATCTTTCATATTGCTGGAACCTTGAATGTTGTGGCAGACAGTTTGTCATGAGTACCTCGCGAGCTTCTCATACGGATGGAGCAGGAAGAGCAGCGAGCACTCATGCAATACCACAAGAATGAAATCCAGCCAGCAAATGGGACGATTGGAAAGATACGCATTCTGAAACGCCACGAAAACCGGGAAGCCTTTGCAGTTGGAGAAAAGGGACTCGGACGTCTGGAGTTGGGCAACTGGGCAAGCTGGCGTGAAGCACTTTTCCGGTTCATGGCAAAAGGATCATTCCACACGAATCTGACAAAGGGCGAACGACGGAGAATCCAGACGATGGCAGTACAATTCCGCCTTGAAGAGATGGAGAAGGAAGGAAAACGGACACTCCGCCTACTCTATCACAACCGACATGAACAGTATGTTCCTGTGCCTCGAAACCATAACGAGATCATACGGATCATGCAACACTATCACGACCAACTATGCGCAGGACATTATGCGGCAAAAATGACGTTCAGGAAGGTCTATCGTTCCTGTTACTGGCCGACCATACAAATCGACATCTGGAGCTATGTACGGTCATGTGATAGCTGCCAACGTGCACAGGACTTGACAGAATATCCAGTGGAACCACTCCGCCCAATCATCTGTCTGGAACCATTCGAAATCGTACATGTGGATTATGCAGGACCGTATATGACTGCAGGAACTGGACGAAAGCGCTTCTGCCTGTTTGTCATCGACTCCTTCACAGGATGGCTCGAGGTCTATCCTACTGCAGCAGCCACTGGCAGCACAACCACCGCCGCTTTGGAAGCCTACTGCAAACGATTCGGTTTTCCACAAATCCTGCATTCTGATCAAGGCCCCCATTTTTACAACCGGGATTGTCTTGAGTGGGCAGAGAAGATGGGAGTGAAGTGGGTATTTGGATCTCCGGGCCAAGCAAAAGGACAAGGAAAGGTGGAACGTGCAATTCGAACAGTCAAGACATCAATCCGCAGACTGGCCGAGGAGAAACCGACTGCATGGGTGACATTTATTGCAGATGCGCAGCTCGCTTTTAATACCCGTCATCCATACAGCGAAAACGGCCACTCCCCATCGACACTGTTGCTGGGATTTACGCCACGCAACAAGGTTCTGAACCTCATTGAGCCAGACCTAGCGAATAAGTTGCAAATTCTTGTGGATATCGAAGGCAACAAGGAAGTGATGAAGCAGATGCAGGAGATTCGTTTGGCAAAGTTGGACGCCGTCCGAGAAGAGGCAGTCAACATGCAGATTGACCAGTGGGCAAGGAGGATCGCCGCTCATGAGAAGGGATTAAGACGTCACCGATACCAGGTTGGAGATTTGGTTCTTTATCAGAACTACCAGCTCAAATCTCAGCACGGCAACCCCTGGGTGTACCGCTGGAAAGGTCCGCTTGAAATCGTTCGCATCACAGCCAAAGGCAAGCTTCACCTACGCCACCCCAAAACGAACGAACTCATGAAAGGCTGGCATACCGACAAAGTCCGTCCCTACGTTTTGCAAAAGCTTTCCGTCACGCTGGAAGATACCAGCAACTCCGAAAATCTTTGAAAGGGGTGGGTGTTACAGTGGGTAATTGGAGGAGTGGAGTGATGAAGGAAAAATGGAGTGAGAGTGGAGAAAAATTGAAAGTGGAGTGAGTGAAGATGAATGAGGGAAAGGGCTAGGGTAGGAAAAAGATGGGGTTGAGGAGTTTAGGGCAGTGCTAGTGTGTGGGAGGGGATTTTCCCCAAGGGTAAATAGTTTCTTCTTGTGTTGTTAGAAGAGCAGCCTCCTACGAATTCATACCTTTTTCTGTATGTCCCCGCCCCCTGTTTTTATACGAATACCACACGTTTTGGTTGGGTTTGGCCCTTCCATTCTTCCGTTGAAGAATCCCTCACAGCTCCCATTCTCTTGGCTCCTCAACACTGTCCTCATCCTTATCCTGCTACCCGGAGCCTAGCCGGTCCGGCCGTTACAACGGCAAACCGAGAAGACAGTCAGAAGAAACATCAACGCTGGACGGCGATGGTACGGGCAGCCAAGACTGCATACTGTATCAAGCAGCTACAATCCAGGGATACCAAGAATATTTGGAAAACCATCCACCACCACAATACGCACCATCGTCCCATCGCACCACTGGAAGGACAGTCCGACTTTAAGGGCAAATGTGCCTCACTACGGAATGCACTTTTCCCTGCTGTCAACAATCTGTCAGGCCAACCCCTTCCACCCAACTTCCTCACCTCGAAAATCGACATGTATCAACAGATCCGTCCAGTTACCAGCCGCGAAGTGTTCCTTGCTATCACCCATCTGAAGTATGGTACATCGGTCGGTCATGACGGAATCAGCTATACTATGCTCCGACATCTTCACGAATCTGCACCCCGAATCCTCCCTCTCCTCTTTGATGCCTGCTTGATGCATACAGTACATCCACCAGAATGGAAGGTTGCCAACTGCGTTGTTGTTCCGAAACCAGGCAAATCATCCTACACCCATCCGAAGTCATACCGGCCCATCTCCCTGCAGTCCTGTTTCGGTAAACTGCTGGAGTCAATTGTGGCCAAAAGACTTGCCAGTGCAGCCCTCAGATGTGGTGCCACCCACCTCTCCCAGATGGATGCACAGCCAGAAAATTCTGCAGTGGATGCACACCTCCGTACCATCACTCCGATTGCCGCTGCCATCAGCAAGAAGAAAACCAAGAAAGGTGCACCATGTCCAGCAGTGCTTACACACGACATTGAAGGCGCCTTCAATCAGGTCCATCCCACTACACTGCAAGAAGTCATGCATCAAAGACGTATGCCAACGTATCTGACCAACTGGATTTCAGCCTTCAACATGGACCGAAAAATTGCCTTCGGTTTCGATCAACAGTCCGAAGATCCCCAGCCCTACCAGTGTGGCCTCCCTCAAGGTTCTCCAGTCTCACCCATCCTTTTTCTGATCTTCAGTAATGCTATGCTGGAAAAACCACATTACCCAACGGATGCTACCGATACATCACACGTTGATGACGTTTGCATGGTACAGATGTCACACAGTATAGCCGAAGCCAACACCCTACTGGAAGATCGAACCGAACAACACCTCCAGCGTGGACTGCACCTTGGACTTACCTTCGCACCAAGCAAATCGGAACTCCTCTACTGCCTCCCCCTCAACAGCAAACACAAAAACATCAGCCTTTCCTCTCATCCCCCCCTCCGAGTCATGAATACCACCATCATACCAAAACGTCAGATCAAGTATCTGGGTGTTTACATTGACGAATCTCTTAGCTTTCTCCACCATGCATCTATGGCCGCCAGTCAGGGGAACCGGGTACTCGGCAGCTTCAATTTCTTACGACACCTGTCACTTGCGATCCCTGCACATGTTGCCCACCACCTGGCGTTGGCGGCCATGCTGCCCGCTATGTTCTGGGCATCACCTGCATGGTGGACAGGCACCTCAATGTTGACCTCCACTCTGAAACTCACCTACAATGCAATAGCACGATGGATCACTGGCCTTCCGTACAACACCCGAATTACCAATCTTCTCACCCTGGCACACTTTCCCCCGATGGAGGCGTATCTGGATTACCTCTCCCTATGCTACGCAATTCGACTCCATTTCCTACCCTCACATCACGCCCTCAGCCGGCCATGTGCAGATCCAACAACACACAACCACCTTCCCGGTCTCCATCGCCTCCACGATCTCAGTAAACACCTGATTGTGGGAAAGCTCGAAGATCATACAACCACTTCAACCACTGATGGAATACCAAAAATCACCTCCCCAAACCCAGACAAAACAACATCCCCCCAAGAACTGCATGGGAAGTGGATCTGCTCACTTTTCGACCACACCATTGTCATATACACTGATGGCTCTAAGCTAGACAGTGGAGCGACCGGATGTGGTTGGGTAATCTACAATGTTGGGAACCAACAACTATTCCGAGTCAAAGAAGGAAGCTGTCATCTCGGCAGCCGGGCCGAAGTTTACGACGCCGAATTACATGCTGTGCAGGAAGCTACAACGGCTCTCCTCACCACCACCATCCCCCGCTCCACAGCATTTATTTGCATCGACAACCAGGCTGCAATTGATACACTCAAGTTCAACAAAGACAACCATGAATATGCACAGTGTATTCTCAAATGCATTGGACAACTCCGACTACTTGGCTGGATAGTCAGTACGGTCTGGTGCCCCTCGCACTGCGGCATCATGGGAAACGAACATGCCGATACACTTGCAAAAATCGGAACATCCCTTCCCGTTCCATGTCGCCACACCCTCACAACAAAAGTCTTGTTGCAGACGCAAGTATGAGCTCAGCTCCTCCAACGCTGGAGGCAGGAACTCCCTCTCTCCAACCCCTCATTTACCTTTCCGACTCACCTGCATGGTGTTGACTGGGCAGATACACGTTCACTTCGGCGGGTTTTCAGCAATAGATCACCCTCCGACCCACACCCGAACGAAACTGCCAACCCGTGTCCATGTGGATAGGACTTGCATACCTCCCACCACCTTCTTCAAGACTGTACCCTTCTCGCAGAGCAACGCTCATGGATGCAGCTGTCGACTAGGGGCAACCTGGAATCTCTCACCTTCCTCACGGATCCAGCAAACTGGCTGGGTCTACGAAACTTCTTACGAGCTACCGGACTCGGCCACAGTACAAACATCTCCTACGACAGGCAGCCCACACCCTCGGGGGAAGATGGAGCCTCGGACTCGGATTCGCCCGAGCCGTACTTTGGCATCTTTGAACCTTGAATTGACAAAATGATGGACGCGATGATGGGGCGGATAGGTGCCAGTGGAATTTTCTTCCTGTTGTTACTTGCCTGATACCCCCTCTCCCTGGTCCTTTGTCACATACTTCCTGCTATTTCTGTTTATGATTTCTTCTCATGAGTGCGATTTTATGTTTGGCGGATTGGAAAGATGGAAGCCCCACGGGGGTGGTATGGCGAGGTGGAGTACATATAGACTGTAGTCCTGAAGCACAATAGAAATAAAAAGCGTATTATCCTCACAACACCCCCCAACCTTCCACGCAGCAACAACAACAACTTCTCCCCACGGCCATCAGAGTCTACCTCTGATGGCCAAGGGTATCTACAACATTTCCTCTGTCGTGCCATTGCGACAGATCCAACTCTTTCTTTCCCTGTCGTGTGCGCGTGACAGAAAACCTCTTTCTTCTCCGTTCTCGTTTTGCATCGACGCGAACGGATACCCCGCTCACCACCTGTGGGCACGGCTTGGACCCTGAAAAGTCTGCCCACCCATGCCAATACATCTTGGCTGCAGACAGACCCCGCTCCTGTCTGCTAAGCCGCCAATCACAACATGGTCGCGCGCCACAGCACCGGCATCAGCTTGGTTACCCGATTCCCCGCCACGGCACCCGCTACCTCACACTTCCTCGGTGGTCGCGGGCTTGGTCCCCCGCTACTACCACCTCCTCCACCTCCTCCACCTCCTCTACCTCCACCTCATGGTTGCGCACCATGGCACCGGCATCGGCTTGGTTACCTGATTCCCTGCCATGGCACCAGCTACCTCACACTTCCTCGGCGGTCGCGCGCTCCGGCGTGCGCTCCCACTCAACATCACGGCTGCGCGCCACGGCATCGGCATCGGCTTTGTCACCTAGTTCCCCACCACAGCACCCGGTACCTCACACTTCCTCAGCAGTCGCGGGCTTGGTCCCCCGCTACTACCACCTCCTCCACCTCCTTCACCTCCTCCACCTCCTCCACCTCCTCCACCTCCTCCACCTCCTCCACCTCCTCTACCTCCACCTCATGGTCGCGCGCCACAGCACCGGCATCAGCTTGGTTACCCGATTCCCCGCCACGGCACCCGCTACCTCACACTTCCTCGGCGGTCGCGGGCTTGGTCCTCCGCTACTACCACCTCCTCCACCTCCACCTTACGGTTGCGTGCCACGGCACCAGCATCGGCTTTGTCACCCGGTTCCCTGCCATGGCACCTGCTACCTCACACTTCCTCGGCGGTCGTGCGCTCCAGCGTTCACTGCCACCCCACCTCTTCAGAGACTGTGCGCACCAGCGTTTGCTACCACACACCTACTCGGTGGGCTCGCGCTCCGGTGTTGGCTGCCACCCACGTTCGTGGCGGGCTCGCGCTCCGGCATTGGCTGCCACCCTACCTACTCGGCGGGCTCGCGCTTCGGCGTTTGCTGCTTTTCCACCTCACCAACGGCTGCCGCCTCGGCGCTGTTCAAACTTAACTATACCAGGACTGAGTTCAATGAATGTACTTGTTTCTCGTTGCTTACGTCGTGCGTGCTTTGTCTTTCGATTTCCTTGGTGCGTTTACTTCTTTTGGCAGACGGGAAAGATGGGAGCCCCATGGGGGTGGTATGGCGAGGAGGAGCGCATAAAACCTGTAGTGTTAAAGCGCATTAGATCGTAATCGAATATTATCCACTCCAACACCCGCAACCTTCCGCGAGCGCAACAACAACAACTTCTCCCCACGGCCATCAGAGTCTACCTCTGATGGCCGAGGGCATCTACAACACTTTCTCTGTTGCGCCATCGCGACAGATCCAACTCTTTCTTTTCCTGTTGCGCTCGTGCGACAGAAAACGACAACTTCTCTCTGGTCGCATCTTTTACTTCGGCGCAACCAGACCCCTCTTCAAAACCCCGGGGGCATGGCCTTGACCCTGAAAAGTCAGCCAAGCCCACACCCACCCACACCTCGGCTACAGCAGGACCCCTGTCCTGGCTGCCAGCCACCAACCACAACCCCTCCCGGCGGCCATGCGTACCCACGTACGCAACCACCGGCCCACCACCAACAGGCGGCCATGAGTTTCAGCTTGCGTAAACCACCACCACGATACCCAGCGGTGGTGGGCTCTGGTTCGCGCATCCACCAGACCCCTCGGCGGTCGTATGCCTGGTGTATACAACCAACGACCCGAACCAACCCCTCCCCCAACGGCCGTATACACCCGTGTATACTCCCGATGGCCCAACACCACCTGGCAGTTGTTGGCCACAGCCCTCACTGCCCCATACACCACCGGCAATCGAGTGCTCTCGCACATCCGAACACCAAAAACACCACCACCCAGTGACTGATGGTCCCAGCCTCGTCACCACCAAACCACACGGTCGTGGGCTTCGGCATGCGCGACCAACCCACCACACGGTTTCAGGCTCCAGCATGCAGGACCACACACCTTTTCCTTTTTCCTTGGGTTGTTGTTTTTCCTTGGTGCCTCTTCTTTCCTTTTGAGATGACTAGAAGGCGAGCCCGGGCCAGTATACTTTATGCTTCGCGCCATAGCTAGATGGGTACTGAGAGGGTGGTCCGATCCCAGAGGGACTGTTCGTAGGCTAGCAGGAGGAGGGGAACGTTCATCAGAAAGATGTAAGCCCCATGGGGGTGGTATGGCGAGGAGGAGCGCATATTACCTGTAGTGTAAAGCACAATAGATCGAAGTCGCATATTATCCTTCACTCCACCGCAAAATTTTCCTTCACCGCCAAACAACTTTTTATTCCCACCACCGATTTCGCTGGAAATACCCTCTGGAGCTTTATAATTCCACAGTCTTTCCATCTACGAACTCGCTGGCCACCTCTCACCTCTTTGTTGTTGCTGCCCGCCCAATTTCGCTCAGTGTCGCGGTCGTCCAGTTACCGAACAACGCCCACCCCCGCTCCGAAAAGTGGACACCTGTCCACGAAAACTCTGCATCACCATGGCAATCATTTTTGCCTCCATGGCAAAGGGCAAAGCCACCCAAACAACAAACCCATCGCTTGGGGGGAATTCCTCCACCCCACCACCAAACACATTCACACCACCACCGCCTCCGATCCCAACCCCACAACAAAGCATCCCCATCGACATGTTGAACGTAGAGCTGGACTATACGCCTGACTGGGACCATGATGCAAACACACTGGCCAGTTTCCTCGCATGGAAATCCGAACTGTACCACACCACCGCTACCAACAACACCACTGAAAGGCTACTTGAACTGATCTGCCATTTCATCCGCGCCGAAATGACACACCAATTCGCAAAGCAATCAGTTACCGTCAAAATCCCTGGCCTCAAAGAGATGAAAGAGAGGGACCTGGAGATACAGAAACAAATCTCCCAGTTGACCAACACCATCACCAAGCTCTCCGAGCAAATCGCCACCCTATCCGCACGTCCCATCCCTGCTGCCGCTCCCGCAGCCCCCAGGGTTGTGCCGGCACTCCCCCAACAACGCCAGAAGCCACCCAACACCACCAAGCCCCCCCCCAGGCCGTGCACCAACCTATGCACAGGTAGCATAAAAACAGCCGAGGGAGTTTACAGAGGTCAGGGGCAAGAAGAAGGCCAGAAAGGAGATGATCCTCCTGAAGTCTGACCCGACGGCGGACAGGCTGATAATCTTCAGCCTCATGACCACACCCAACGACCGCAAGGAGGCCGCAGACCGCCCACTCCAAGTGGCCAACAAGACCACCACCACCCATGCTGACATCAAACACCTGCCCCTCATCCTCGCAAACATCACTGCCACCAACAACCTCGTTTTCACGGTCGCACCTCAGCACCTGAGCACCAGCTACAAACCATACCTAGCCATCCTCGAGGAGGCACTCATGAATTCCCAATCGCATCGTCCAGGGTCAGCCAGCAATGGACCCGTTTCATCGTCCATGGCATCCCGACTACCGCCACACCCGAATCCGCCCATACCGAAATTGAATCATCCTACCCATCCCTCCGAATGGGCCAGACACCACGTTGGCTCACCAGCCCTGAACGCCGCCAGGGTAAAGAGGCGTCCTCCATGATCGTCACCTTTATAGGTGAGATGACGAAGAAGTCTCTCGGTGCCACCAGCCTCACAATGTTCAACCGCGAATGCACTATTGCCGAATACATCACCTTCGGCCCTGCCACCCAATTCAACAAATGCCTGACCTTTGAGCACCCGACGTAATGCTGCACTGCCAGCAACCACACCTGCGCTGTGTGTGCACAACCCCACCCCACCAAGGATCATCCGTGTGCAATAACGAACTACAGAGCAGGGCACTCATGCAACCACCCACCGATCCGCTACGCCAACTGCCTACAACCACACAAAGCCTCCGACCGAAGCTGCTCCACCTATGTCAAAATCATGCTGGGAATACGCCGCGACAATGCGGCAACCACTGACACGACGATGGCTGTCTAGAGTGCACTCAAAAGGTAAGGGTATTGCACTGACTCCTTTACCGAAGTTTCTTTCCACCGCAAGTCTCCTTTACCGAAGTTTTTTTCCACCGCAAGTCTCCTTTACCGAAGTTTCTTTCCACCGCAAGTCTCCTTTATAATGTACCCACAAAACGTTTTGATTTCAGCCAAAGAGGAGGATGGGTTGTCATGAGTCTTTCTGTACGGTCGCTCGCTGTTACAATTTCTTTGGTGCCATGCTTTTACGATTTCTTTGGTGCTGTGCTTTTACTTTTCGGCGGTAACGGGAATGATGGAAACACCATGGGGGTGGTACGGTGGAAGGAGCGCATATAGTCTGTAGTACTGAGCGCAATTGATTGAAGTCGCATATTATCTCTCTCCACAGACCTCTCGCTCTACATCCATGACCCAGCGCTGCGACCACTACCTGTAAGAACCTATTAGAGATTAAGGCGAAGTCAGATACCACCACAGCAAAGTCGAATACTGCAACGAGACCACGCCAGGCATGCAGAGATTAGAGCGCAGTCGGATACCGCCACAGCAAAGTCGAATACCGCAACGAGACTATGCCAGGCATGCAGAGATTAGGGCGGAGTCGGATACTGCCACAGTGAAGTCAAATACTGCAACGAGACCACGCCAGGCGTGCAGAGATTAGGGCGAAGTCGGATACCGCCATGGCGAAGTTGAATACCGCAACGAGACCACGTCAGGCATGCAGAGATTAGGGCAAAGTCAGATACCGCCACAGCGAAGTTGAATACTGCAACGAGACCATGCTGGCCGTGCAGAGATTAGGGCGAAGTCGAACACCGCCAACGAAAAAGACCACCGGGACAGCCTACACTACCTGTCGAGCAGCACGGACTAGTGAGGTAGGATCTTGACACCGAGTACTAGGCAGGATGTGTCAAATGGACTGGTACAAGAGCGAGCACCTAGCAAAAAGAAGGGAAAGTCAAAAGTGGTTTCATTCGCTGAGCCAATCTCCGGACCATCAGGAATGGCTTTGCCAGACGCAATCAGATGAATTGTCAACTTTTACACGACCGCCAACATTACACAGTCCGGAAGGGGATACCCATCGGCCACATTAAAGAGAGTTCTGGTGGATGGAGGTTCAGTATTGAATATGATGCCCTTGTCCTTGGCCCGGAAGATGGGGTTTACCTTGCGACCGCAGACTGAGGTTGTCATGAGGACGGCTGCTTCCACCTATCACAAGATCGAGTACTAAGTGAACCTCGATGTTACAGGGGCTGGCATTACAGCTTCATCAGGAAAAAAAAAAATTGCGTCCTGAGCGTTTGGATGCTCGAGACGCACTAGACATTTCGGACACAACCTGCTTAACTTGGACGATGCTTGCTATGGCACCGTGTGTTGTAACGCACCATGCCTTGGCATTGTGCGTCCGAACGCAGCAGCCACGGCATATGCTTCTAGACGAGTAGTGTCAGGGCGTTTCCCTTCTGGACGCAGCGTGAGTCTTACTGACGTAGGTAGTCAAGGCAAATGTCGTCTGGAGGACAAGTGCCACGGCATCTGCCTTCTGGATGAGGACTGTCAGCGCATTTGCCTTCTCAACGCGGCGCGTAACTTACAGACACAGAGTGTCAAGGCAGATGTCGTCTGGATGAGGGGTGTCAGGGCATTTGCCTTCTGAACACAGCGCGTGTCTTGCAGACTCAGAGTGTCAAGGCAGATGTCGTCCAGACAAGGGGTGTCAGGGCATTTGCGTTCTGAACGCAGCACCTGTCTTACAGATGCAGAATGTCAAGGCAAATTTCTTCCGGATGCAGAGTGTCCAGGCAAATTTCTTCCGGATGCAGAGTGTCAAGGCAAATGTCGTCTAGACGACACGTACCATCGCATCTGCCTTCTGGACGAGTGTCTCCGCCATACGGACGCAGCGCATCGTACAAATACAGAGTGTCAACGCAAATGGCAGACGAGGCTTACGATGGCGCGCCACACCTAGGTAACAGAGTGGTCACAGTGGTAGCATCGAAATGTGACCATCAGGGCACGGTACATTGCAGCAAAGACTATTAAACTCGCATTTGGTTCCAGGTATTGTGACTCAAGCCAGTTCTAGTCATTACATCGAATTTCTATCTATCTACCATGTCACCGTAGACAGCATAGCTCTACGTCACCACAGACAGCATAGCTGTATGTGACCTAAACAAAGGCAGTTTGCCGGATGAGACACGACGCAATGAGGATGATGTCAGTGAAGATGGCGGTGAGGCTGCCAGCGGCAAAGTCGATAGCAAATATGATGCAATGAGATGGTTGACGAGCTTAGTGAATTGTTAGCACAGCTCTCACAGGGACAGTGGGAAGTTGTACAATACGACGCGAAGAGTACGATGTCGATGAAAAAAGGATGCCAGCGGCGTGGATGACATCAAGACGCGACGAGCATGATGTAGATGAAAAGAGGATGCCGGTGGCGTGGATCACATCAAGACACGACGAGTACGATGTCAATGAGGATGGCGGTGAGGCTGCCGGCGGCGACAAGGAAGATAGCAAATTTGACGCAGCACGAAGATCAACGAGCTTCGTGAATTGTTAGCGCAGCACTCACAGGGACAGAGGGGAGTTGTACAATATGACGAGACACGACGAGTACGATATCGATGAAAAGAGGATGCCGGTGGCATGGATGACATCAAGACGCGACGAGTACGATGTCGTTGAAAAGAGGATGCCGGCGGCATGGATAACATCAAGGCGCGACGAGTACGATATCGATGAAAAGAGGATGCCGGCAGCGTGGATGACATCAAGTAAGACGTGACGAGTATGATATTGATGAGGATGGTGGTGAGGTTGATGCCGGCAGCGTGGATGATAGCAAGATGCGAGGAGTGTACCGGTCGCGCATATGATATGATGAAAGTAGAAGAAAAATGGGGTGGACTTGCGGCCCGTGCCATCGTATTCAGCAAGTTGAGCTGTGGTTAGCGAGCCAAACCATACGAAAGCGCATGTGCTAGCAAATGCTTGGCACCTTGCAAGTTGCATGCGAAATCACTCGCAATCCGCAAAAACTGCGAATTCCTCTCCCATAGTCGTCGATACCCTGGAACCCGCTGTTTACATATGCACACTTATTCCCTACTATATCAATTCAGTCGGACCTTAAGTTTGTGACTACTTACTCCTGTTTTTCAAGGTTGTAATACTGAAAACATGAATGATATACAGATGTGGAGCGTTGTATAGAGTAGAGATTCTCCTAGCAGAAGAAGTTGAATCAGGACAGCACTATCGATAGGTTGCAAATCAGGAGCCAGTTGGCACAAACTTTAGGTCCAACGGAATTGATATAATAGGGAATAATTGTGCATATGTAAACAGCGGGTTCCAGGGTATCGATGACTATGGGAGAGGAATTCGCAGTTTTTGCGGATTGCGAGTGATTTCGCATGCAACTTGCAAGGTGCCAAGCATTTGCTAGCGCCTGCGCTTTCGTATGGTTTGGCTCGCTTACCACAGCTCAACTTGCTGAATACGACGGCATGGGCCGCAAGTCCACCCCTTTTTTCTTCTACTTTCATCATATCATACACGCGACCAGTGCACTCCTCGCATCTTGCTATCATCTACGCTGCCGGCATCAACCTCACCGCCATCCTCATCAACATCATACTCGTCGGGCCTTACTTGATGTCATCCACGCCGCCGGCATCCTCTTTTCATCGACATTGTACTCATCGCGTCTTGATGTCATCCACGCCACCGGCATCCTCTTTTCATTGATATCGTACTCGTCGTGTCACGTCATATTGTACAACTTCCCACTGTCCCTGTGAGTGCTGTGATAACAATTCACGAAGCTCATTGATCTTCACGCCATGTCATATTTGCTATCGTCCTTGCCGCCGCTGGCAGCCTCACCGCCATCCTCATTGACATCATACTCGTCGCGTCTTGATGTCATCCACGCCGCCGGCATCCTCTTTTCATCGACATCGTGCTCGTCGCGTCTTGATGTCATCCACGCTGCTGGCATCCTCTTTTCATCGACATCGTACTCTTCGCGTCGTATTGTACAACTTCCCACTGTCCCTGTGAGAGCTGCGCTAACAATTCACAAAGCTCATCGACCGTCTCACCGTGTCATATTTGCTATCGTCTTTACCGACACCAGCCTCACCGCCATCTTCATTGACATCGTCCTCATCGCGTCGTGTCTCATCCGGCAAACTGCCTTTGTTTCGGTCATGCAGACCTATGCTGTCTACGGTGACGTAGAGCTATGCTGTCTACGGTGACGTGGTAGATAGATGTAAATTCAATGTAATGAATAGAACTGGCTTGAGTCACAATACCTGGAACCAAATGCGAGTTTAATAGTCTTTGCTGCAATATACCGTGCCCTGACGGTCGCATTTCAATGCTACCACCGTGACCACTCTGTTACCTATGTGTGGCGCGCCATCGTAATCCTCGTTTGCCATTTGCGTTGACACTCTGCATCTGTACGACACATTGCATCTGTATGGCGAAGATACTCATCCAGAAGGCAGATGCCGTGGCACATGTCGTCTGGACGACATTCGCCTTGACACTCTGTGTCCGGAAGAAATTTGCCTTGACATTATGCATCAGTAAGACACGCACTGCGTTCAGAAGGCAAATGTCCTGACACCCCTCGTCCGGACAACATCTGTGTTGACATTCTGCATCTGTAAGACATGCACTGCGTTCAGAAGGCAAATGCCCTGACACCCTTCGTCCGGACAACATCTGCCTTGACACTCTGCGTCTTTAAGACACGCGCTGCGTTCAGAACGCAAATGCCCTGACACCCCTCATCCGGATGACATCTGCCTTGACACTCTGCGTCTGTAAGACACGCACTATGTCCAGAAGGTAAATGCCCTGACACTCCTCGTCTGGAAGGCAGATGCCGTGGCATGCATTGTCTGGAAGACATTTGCCTTGACATTCTGCGTCTGTAAGACACACACTGCGTTCAGAAGGCAAATGCACTGACACCCCTTGTCTGGACGACATCTGCCTTGACACTCTGCATCTGTAAGACATGCGCTGTGTCGAGAAGGCAAATGGCCTGACACTTCTCGTCCGGAGGACATCTGCCTTGACACTCTGCGTCTGTAAGATACGCACTGCGTTCAGAAGGCAAATGCCCTGACATTCCTCATTTGGAAGGCAGATGCCGTGGCATGCATCGTCCAGAAGACATTTGCCTTGACATTCTACATCTGTAAGACACGCGCTGCGTTCAGAAGGCAAATGCCCTGACACCCCTCGTCCGGTCAACATCTGCCTTGACACTCTGCGTCTGTAAGACACACGCTGCGTTCAGAAGTCAAATGCCCTGACACTCCTCATCTGGAAGGCAGATGCCGTGGCATGCATCATCCAGAAGACATTTGTCTTGACATTCTGTGTCTGTAAGACACGCGCTGCATCCAGAAGGCAAATGCCCTGACACTCCTTGTCCAGAAGGCGGATGCTGTGGCACGTGTTGTCCGGTCTACATTTGCCTTGACATTCTGCGTCTGTAAGACACGCACTGCTTTCAGAAGGCAAATGCGCTGACACTCCTCGTCCAGAAGGCAGATGCCGTGGCATGCATCGTCCGGACACTGTTTGCCTTGACATTAGTCATCCGGAAGGCCAATGCACAGCCCACTTCTGTCTAGTACGTATATGCACAGGCGGGTCGCGTTCGGTGCAGCATGTGCACTGACACGCATTGTCCGGACAGAGAATACCTTGCCGCGTTGCGTCCTGAGCGTTTAGATGTTTCCGACACGTATGCAGCATCCGGATGCAGAATTTTTTTCCTGATGTTTCGTTCGCTGCTACTGCCTGCCGGACTGGGACACGAGGATATCGTACACTTTGTTGCTCGGTCACCATTGGATGAAGCAAGTCTGGACCTTAGGGGATTACAACAAAGAGACCTATCATATTCACGATATGGCCGGATACCAGTATGCTGTGGATGCGACAATCACCGCTTTGGACATTCCAGCCAAGGTTCCCCAGATGTGCACCAATACCCACTCTGTGCCAGTGCCATCTTGGGATGAAGAATCCGTGATCGAACTGAAGTAATCCCAGAACGATTTGTACTAGAAATTACACCAAACGATCTGTGAACAAGTCATCAACACCGAGACTGAGAAGGAAACAGGCACAGAAATGGATAGTGAAATGACCGAGAGCGCAGATGAGAGGGCATCCACTTTTGACACCGATAAGGAATCGGGTTCGGGTGAGGAACAAGAAGAGGATTCAGATGATGATTCGGGAAACGCTTCCTGCCACAAGGTGCCAAGCATCCAAGTGGTGGGTGGAACAAGTGTGGCTCGAATCCAGATGAAGAATTAGGAGCAGTCTTCAATTGCTCTGAGTTGGCGGAAGTGGGGAATTGGGTTGAGGGACCAGTGAGGTCAAAAGTGGTGAGGTTGGAAGAAATTACTGATGTGCAGGATGGAGGAGTGGCGGAAAAGTTTTCGGATTTGTCAGTGGATGTTGGTTTTGTTACGGATGCTTGTGTTTCCGTTTGGGATGAGGACGACGAGGAGAAGCAAGTTGGGTTGAGGAAAACGTTTTCTGTTATGAGTATTGATTGTAAGAAAGATGTGGATGTGGATGCGCCGAATGCCAAAAAGAAGAACACCGAAAAGAAGATCGAAAAACATGAAGAAAAGAAGAAAGCGGAAAAGGAGAAGACCGAAAAGAAGAAGACCGAAAAGAAGAACGAAAACGATGCCGAAACAAGAAAAGAAAGAAAATCCATCGAGAAGAGAACCAAGAAGAAATGTCGAAAGGATGTCGAAGTTGAGAAGAGAACTGAGGAGAAACGTGGAAACGATGTCGAAGTCAAGAAGAGAACCGAGGAGAAATGGCGAAACGATGTTGAAGTCGAGAAGAGAACCAAGAAGGAACGTCAAAATGATGTCGAAGTCGAGGACGGGCGTAAACGAAATGCTGTCGGAAATGAAAATCTGCGAGCCGTGAATAGGCAGTTGGGATTTGCCATGGAGAACGGACCTAGCCGATGGGTCGACAGGAATGGCTCTTTACGATTGACCAACAGAGATGTCGGAATACAAGAGAAGAGGATGAAGGAAGGGATCAGATGGAAGACGGACAAGGTGGACATGGCTGAAGTCACGGACGAAGGGGAAGTGGAGGCAATGGAAGGAGGAGACACTGAAGGGGACGCAGAGGAAGAAGGGGAAGTGGAGGCAATGGAAGGAGGGAACGTTGAGTCGGACGGACAACTGCAAGAGGCATTTGGTAATACTCTTGGGTTCCCAACACACTGACAACCGGCCGAAAGCAAGAGGAGTATGGACTCGACAAGTTAGGATGAGGAAATTGCAAAATAGTTCACCCAGGATGAAGAGAAGGACATTGAACTCGGAGAGCAGCTGACAGAAACAGAGAAATTGCAAGGGATGCAGCTGTTCTACACCTGGAGGGACCGATTTTGCAACGATGTGAGGGAGTTACTGACAACGGACTTGATCGAACACCGGATTCCTACGATCAAATGCAACCCAGTTCGGTCAAAACCCAAGCTGTACATGCAGAAGGAAGCGGAATGGCAAAAGAAGCACCTGCCGGAGCTATTGGATGCTGAAATCATTGACTGGGTCAATTCGTCTTGGAGTGCCAGTTGCAAGTTCCTGGTGAAGAAAAACAGAGACTTGCGGATGGTTCACATCTATTGCCCGATCAATCATGTCACAATCAAAATGAATTATCCGATGAAGAGGACGGAGCTGATCATAAATGCAATGAGTATGTCCCGGTTCAAGTTGTATTGGTGGGCTGACGGTACAAATGGTTATTGGGCGATTCTGATGTACCGGCTCCATGCTTACAAGACAGCCTTCAGCTCAATCCTTGGATAGTTTGCCTATCTAAGGATGGGACAAGGCTTGACAGGAGCACCTCATACATATGCGCAGTTGAAGGACTTGGTAATGGGCCCGATCCCGGAACCGAGGGGAGAACGGCCCTTAGCCGGCGAGACAAAGGAATTTACTTTCATGACCTTCTTTGACGATGATATGGGAGCGACCACTTCATTCGAAGCACAGCTGTATTTCCTTCATGATTAGTACTTCCCTCAAATACATTGGGCTAAATTGGTGTTGAACCCAGCTAAGAGTCATTTCTTCATGCCGAAGATCGAGATGTTGGGACTTCAGGCAAAGGGGAATGGGATTCGTCCTGGCAACGATAAGTTGATAGCGTTCAGAAATTACCCGACACCCACCTGTGAGAAAGAGTCAGACCAGTTTGAGTATATAACAACCTATCTAAGGAAGTTTATTCCGGGCCGACCAGATCAATTCCGGATTATGTGCAAATCGGTCATCAAGATTCCGGAATTGGCAGCAATGGGCGCTGCTGAGAATGTCGTCAAGGAGAATGCGGCCGAGAACGTCGCTGAAAAGAACACTGCTGAGAACGCCGAACCGAACGTCACCGAGACAAAGGCTGACGAGACCAAGGCTGCAGAAAACTGGAATAAGGCTGTGGGCAACCGGAGGATGGCTGATAAGAGAAAGGTTAAGCTGAGAGAAATTGGGTTCTGATGGTCAGAGGAAGCAGAGGAGTCGTTTCAAGCAGTCAAGTGCTCAGTGTTGGGAAACGCTTGTCACGATGGTGATCCGGACAGGCAATATCACCTTGCTTGTGACGCTTCAGGATTTGCCGGGGTGGAGTGCTATTTCAGCTCGCTGCTAAGCATCTGGTCGGAACAATCATGTCGCCAAAAATCGTTGGATCAATGCGAATCATCCAATTTATCTCGAAGAAGTTTTTAGACGCCGAAACTCGATATCACACCACAGAGCGAGAAGCCTTGACCATTATCCGATGTCTAGAGGAAACCAGGTGGCTTGTCAACGAAAATCGTCATCCAGTTCCGATTTACACTGACCCCAAATGTTTGAAAATGGCCTTATAGAACTCGGACAAAGGACAGATCGTCGGATGGCAGCTAAAATTGAGTGAGTACGATTTCTGGATAATTCACATCAAAGGCAAAGAAAACGCTCTTGCAGATGGAATGTCAAGATTACCGGTGGAAGCCATGGATTTCGGAAGGCCGGGAAAGGAGGAAAGTGCTCTGGAAATTATGGATGCCGAGGACATCGCTTTTCGATCAAACCCCGAGGCGCAGCTGGTGCCGAATGATGTGGCTATTGCGTCAGATGAAGAAGGAGCAGACAAGAGGTGGGAATACTGGTTGGCAGATGAGTGGTATGCAGGAGTGGTGTTTTTGAAGTTGTTTGGGAAGTTGCGAGAGAAGGATGGAGGGGAGGACAGTTTGATGGTATGGAGATGGTGGACTTGGAAGGCAGCCGCCTATCAGCTTATCGATGAACCGGACAACTATCCACTATTGGCTTATACGGAGCGCAATGGACGATGGTCCTGGTGTGTCCGGGAGTTGGAAGTCAGCAAGGTTCTCGAGTGGGCTCACGACTGCCATGGCCATTATGCCGCGGATCTGATGGTGAAACGACTGATTGGCTACTACTATTGGCCTACTCGAGTCAAGGATACTCACGCCTATTGCCGGAGTTGCCGGAATTGCCAGTTGACCGGAGGGAGCCAACCGTTCCAGATTCCAAGACCAATCATTCAGTTGCAGCCGATGGACATGATCGTGATTGATGCCCTTGGTCCGATTTCTTCTGAGTCGAATCCAGGAGGACACCGATACATTCTCATTGTGGTGGACTACTTTACGAGATATGCTTGGGTACAGGCATTCCTGGCCATCAATTGACCAGCAGTCATCGACCTTGTGGCGAATATAGCCAGAACCTTTGGACTACCCAGAAGCGTTTATACCAACATTGCGACTTATTTTGTCAACGGTGCGTTTCCAAATTTCTTGGCCTCTCGAGGAGTACGACAATTTCCAGCACCGAAAACACATCCTTCGTCAGTTGGGCTCCTCAAACAGTACTTCCAACTGGTTCTTTACGCGATCCAGAGGATTGTAGTCGGAGGAGGAAATATCCATGGCTGGAGTGTCTACTTAGATCAGGTGGTTTATTCGATGAATACACAGGAACTCTGAGTCCATGGGTATTCGCCTGTGGAATTGCTCTTCGGATATAATCCGGTTATACATCATCATGATTTTACTGTTCGGGATAGGCAAGCGGTCCATGACCTTCAAAAGCGACAACAGATTTGAGAGGACTCGGATGACAATCGAAATGTGCAGCTCGACAATCATCTGGTGACCCGAGACGAAGCCCTCAAGTTGACACACCAATGGTATTTGAGTCGATTTGTCACACAGCAAGGAAAGGAAGGTAGATTTCCCGCACCAAAGGAAGGCGATCTAGTTTTGCTCCGACGGGCTGCACTCGATAACCGATACAACAAGAAGTTAGAAGCCCGTTGGGAAGGCCCTTTCCGGTTGAGCAATCTTGCACACCATGGCCACAGTGGACGCCTCTACGATTTGACTACCGGCAAATTGGTCAAGATCAAGCAAGCGGGGTTAAAAGATCGAATTCACTTGGACGATCTACAGGTCTATGTGTCAAGGGAGCGGACAGGAGCAGAAGGTGCGGAGGTTGGAAGTGTCTTGTGTGACCGACTAGATTGGAAGGGCGAAGGGGCAGAAGAGTGGAAAGAAATTGGGAAAGGAGGAGCGGTTGAATTGGGCAAATTGATTGAGATGGAATTGGGTATTTTTCAGATTGGGTGATGAGAGGGACCTCGTCTTAGAGAAAATGGGGACAGATGTGGGAGGATTCGGAGGATCTAGGCTCAGGGCGAAAATTTTTGGGTTACGTTGTTGTATTGCCTTCGGCTCTGTCGCTTCATTTCCTTCGGCTCCGTTTCTACATTTCATTGGGTTCGGACGCTGCATTTGCTTAGGTTCGGTTGGTATATTGCAGTCGGTTCGGACGGACCATTGAAGGATTGGGATCCGTGGGTTCAAGGAAGATTGACCACCCCGGTCGGTATATAGATAGAGGGGTGGAGCGGGGTTGGTTCTACATCCTTGTCAATCACCGTATCCTATCGCAGTCAATTATCCTCTCTTTTCTCCCTCCCTCTTTTCGTCGTTTGTGACATCGGGCCTGGCATAGGTCCTACAGCATTCACGACATGCATCTGAGTTCAGAGGAAACAAAATGCGCCAGCACGGTGAGGCCAGCAGCGGTATTCTCATGCAGCTTCTTCCCTTTCCTTGGGGCTTTGCTGATAGGCGTACCATCAGGACCATCTCGCTGTGCACGACACGCCCCGCTCGACTTGCTGTCGTTCGGACCGGTGCTAGGACGCCACCGGTTGCACGTATCTATCGGTCGATCTGGAGGAGGAGGAAGAGGAGGGGATACTCGTCCAGTGGCGAGGCGGCGGAGCAGCAACATGAGCGGCGGTCTCGGGGAAGGGAATGGACGAAGAAGCGGGGATTGCGAGCTCCTCACTGGCACGTTCCCTCGACTGCACCGCCAATTGCACGTGCAAAAGCTACGGATAATGCCGGTGTTCGGCGGGGGTGGTGGCTCGGCGATGGACGGATGTCAACGGCTGTCCACTCGCCGAGGCTTCTTCATTGAACCGGTGCACTGGTGCGGTCCGTTGCACGATGGGGGTGCCGCCGGACCGGGGGAGGGGTGGCCATGCTACACTGGCTGGCGGTGGGGAGAATCCGGGAATGCTGGGATTGTGGCTCCATCGGTCCGCATGGTATGTACATATGTAGCTAATTTACACCGCCAGGGCCGAATGAAACGCTATGAGCCGCATGCCCGGCAAAGTTCCGCAGCGGTGCTTTTCGTATGCAGGACAGCTGATATATAGAAAGCACGATTACTACAATGAGTTGATGTTCGGAGCCGTGCTAGCCCACTGACTGTCTATGTCATGAACAGTACAAGGTATGTCCGTAGGGTTGCACAAGTGCCGATGTTGCGCTTTCTGTCGGAGCATGAAGCGCAGTACAGCGCAGGCTGATAGAAGCACGATTACTACTGCGGGATGCCTGCACAACAAGTGCTTTGCTGTCGACTCTGATTCCGAATCTACAAACGACGGGGTTTCCGGAAAAAAAACCCACAGACGCAGGCCTCGGTTGGCCGTGGGCCGGCAGCCTATGGATCCCGAGCCGAGCTCGAAGATGCCGCCGCCAAACCCGCGTCTATTGCACGACGAGGTGTGGCCTGCGCTAGGTATCAGGCGTACCTTCCGTCCTGTTCCGCCATCCATGCTCTTCTCAGGTCAAGCTGTCGGTTCGCTTTTGGCCTCAGTGGGCTGCGTATTGCGAAGTCGTCAAGATGTGTCTCGCATGAGCAATCTGACGACTGATCTAGGGCAGCCTCAGACAGCGTCTCCTTGAAGTAGTCCTGCTACTATCAGCCACGCTGTACGGCGCTTGGCGTTTTGACGAAAACTGCTCCATTGGCGCCCTATGGCACCCGACGGATTCTACACAGACCGATGGCCGGCGTTGGCCACACGGACGCCCAGTGGCATTATATAGCGCAGCCACGGCTAGCGTCTCGGGATAGTAGTAACACTCCTAGTAGCTGCGCTATATTGCACTTGAAGTTTTGACGAAAAGTGCACCATCGGCGCTCATAGCACACCAGACCGAATATCGGGACCGACTGGATGCAGGCCGTCATAATCATCCGGCAGTTGACCGGTGAGAGGCCCATCTACCCACTCGTCAGTCCGATTGCGTGGTGTTCTTTCAGGGTGATGTGAGAAGTCCAGCCAAACCCCGAATCAGCGCGTCGCTTCCCTGTTTAAGGGGGACGTCATTGCTGTCCGCCTCGGTGGATGCTGCCGGTGTGGTTCTCTTTTTTGCGAAAGTGAGTTGCCCAATGCGATATCTTTGTTGACCGCCCACTAAAGTGATGCCGCTGCGGCTTCCGACAGTTGTTGGCTACCGCCTGGTCGTTTCTTCCCTTCCGCCCACCACGCGATGTCGCCGACGAAGGCCAGTCCTTTGACGCGCGGCACAGCTTTAGTGTGCACACCGACACGACTAAGCAGAACGAGTTTCGTTTCGTCATTCATCGCATGCCATCTAAATCTATATCTAAGTAGAAAGAGCGAGATATTGCAACGCTATGTCAATATGTGTAGATGGATATACTGTGTGTATTCGGCGCAGAGCAAACGTCTCGGCGCGGGACGCCTCATTGTGTCGGTCTCCGCCAGAGACCAGTATGCCGACGCTATCGGTCGCGGTGACTAGTCCACCGGACGATACGCCGACACCATCAGTCTCATCTCCGAGTGCCCCGCCCGAGCGACATTTCATGACACACACTGTACGTCTGTCTCTGCGAGTGACTTTGTGAGTACCGCGACCCTCGGTCCCAGAGCCCTAACTCACACAGCCCCCTCCTCTCTGCCATCTCTCTCTCTCCTCACCTCCTGCTTGTCCTGTCTTCTTCTGACCTTATCCTCGTAACATCAGAGCAACCGCAACTTTCTGACCTCTCGACTTTCTGCGGGTTCGATCTCCGCTCATCTTCCACTTCTTCTGCCCTTATCTTTCCTCCAACTTCCTTTCCTCCTTGGAACATCAGACAGTAGCCCCAACTCTCTGATCTCTCGAACACTTTTCCTGCACGTCTCATCTCTTGCTGCTCGTCTTCTCCTTCTACCCGTATCTCCCCCACCTCACCCTCATACAACCACCGCAATATCGGGCGTCTTCGACCCCACCTCGCTTCCTTACCTCCTCCACCTCCACCTTCTCACCTCCCCACCGCTCTTCCCACTTACCCCTCCCCGGCCACAGCACCTCACTTCTCTGTACCTCCGCTACCATAACATCACTCCTCTCCTCCGACCCAAAAATCCCCGCCCGACAAGGAGATACCTCCAGCCCCAAAATCGTCGGTAAGGCAATACCCCAACGCCATCGTAGCTGCTAACCGTAGAACCGATTTGTTTAGCTCTGTAGCCAAGATGTCTGGAATTCCCTCTAATATCAAGTGGGCCGGCGAATTCGGTTTCGGCACCACCCACCCGGATGGGAAGTGGACCCGCCGTCACCTGAAGGCGATCTTTGGTGACTTCCGCGCCGGTTATTCGATGTTGAGGGACAACGCTGAATTGGGCTCGAACCCTCTTCGCGTCACGGCCGCCAAAATCGAGAAAGTCAGAAAGTCCTGGGAGGTCTTCGACATCCTCGAGCTGGTCTTTGTCAAGCATCTCTTTGGAGAAGATGCCTTCCAGCTGAGCTCCGAGAGAAGTGACGACTCTCCTTCTGACGCCGAGCCCGAGTCCGAGGGCGAGGGCGAAGTTGATTCTGAACCCCAGCCCGAGGATGACGATGAGGACGGCGATTTTGTGGACGTGGACGACAGCTCCTACTCTGGGGCTGTCCAGGCCGACAAGGAAATAGGTGATGATGCGGTCCTCGGAAGGTGTGGTGATAAGTGGCCATTTACTGACTGTTGATAGATCCGTTACTGAGCACTCAGCTGTGCGAGACGCAGGGTCCGAGTGCCGGCCCGGGCGTCGGCAGCAAGAGGGCTGGCTTCGATGGCCCGTCGGACGATTCCCACGGAGACGATGAATTGGAGCTGCTGGATACGAGAGCGCCCAAACGTCGCAGGGATGATTCCACGGCTAATCTCGTCGTCCTTAGAGAGATCACCTTCGAGACCGGAGCCCTCAAGAAGGGTAAGAAGTCCATGGCCTGGGAGGTCAAGCGTGACCTCATTGCGGTCGAGTACGCCAACATCGAGCTGGAACACCGCACCTTGGAACTGAAGTACAAGACGAGCAAGCTCAAGCATGCAGCTGACGCGTCCAGGATCGGCGAACTGGAGAAGTGTGTCGCTGCGCTTGAAGCGATGGTGTTCAGGAAGCGACAGCCTACGGATGAGCAGGGAAGTGCCGCGGTGCCTAGCACCAAGGCTCCTTCCAGGATTCTGGTATCTCGTACCTGTAAGGGCGAGAAGGCTGTCGGCAGAAAGACCACCGACTCGGGACTGAGTAGGTCCGGAGGAGGTGACCATCTGGATCCGGATAGGACCGGGCAGGTCACGAGCTCCGTTCCCAAAGGGACCAGGGAGGCCGACGGCTGGGCTCCGGATAGGACCGAGGAGGTAGGCCAGTTGGGGTTGACAGGCGCCGGCAGGTGGGAGGCTCAGGACCCAACATGAGCGCGGGGCAGAAGAAAGCCTCCAAGACGAGGAGAAGGAAGAGAAAGAATTGGTAAGAGGGACGCCTAGATGGGAATCTGGGACGGTATTTTTTTCATCTTGGTAGTCAATCCACCAGTTGTTACTCTTCAAATTGCTTCCGATAGCAAATGTGATTTCCTACTTTCAAATATTTGGACCCAAGTAATGTGCCGGCGAAAACCTGTGTGGGGAGCCGGCTTTTGGCGTATATCTATACTACGGGCCCCCAAAAATGCGGGATCGATTCACACATTGGGAACGCTAGTACGCACTAGCCTTTTGGGGAATTCGCGGGCAGCCACACAATTTTCCAGATTCTAATGACTAACTAATGAGACACTAGCCAACATCTTCGACATCATCCTCGGCGAACACAGCGCGACGAATAGCGTCTCGGCGAAACGAATCGCGAATCTCGAGTCATCCTCGGCGACAAAGAACGCTCGGTAAGAAGGACTCGGCGCGACGAACAACGGACGGCAAAGAGAAGGACTGCCACAACTGTTCCCATTGTTTATTTTCAAGTATCTCAATTTGTTCCGGTGCCAGTTTTACCAATGGAACGACTAGTTACTAGGTAGACTGAAATCTCCGATGCAGACGGCAGTCATTCGGGATTTGACCACACGTCTTTCCTTTCCTCCAGCATTTGTGCTGGTCTTTTGCTCTTTCGCAGACGTAGCGTTGAACCGCACCTTGTGTTTCCACCTCAATGGTAGATCATTTTTCGCGTGCGGTGGTGGCGGTTGGTGATACGTCACCGCTAGGACTCCTCCTGGCAAATATACGAGTCTATTACTTCCTGGCATCTATGTACCTATGTACACACTTGCTGGTATGAAGGCCTCGGAGGAGCCTGACCCCGGCCAGAGGTACGCGCTCCAGGCGAGAATGCACACCTTCGGTGGGCTAGGCCAGACATCATCATCGAGATCCGGTGGTGCCCGGCACACAAGGGAGTCGCCGGTAACGAGAGGGCCAGCGAATGGGCCAAGATCGCCGCGGAGGAGCCAGACGTCCCCGGGGTAGAATGACCCAGCCACCTGGACCGGGCCAAGGCACGCACGATGCCTCTCCAAAGATCTCTTGTGCATCTCAAGCGGGAGATCTCCGAGAAGAAGCGGGCGTAGGTATGGCAATGGGCAGGAAGCCGGACCTCCAGGAAGGAATACAAGATACCGAAGAGTCAGAGACCGGATGTGTTGGAAATGCTTCTCGCCGCTGGACGTACGGCGCTGTTGCCGACTTGAGTTGAGCGGGCGGGTTGCTGGGGGAGCGCACGCCGGAGGAACTAAAGCAGGGAGCCGAATGGGGACAAAGCGGGGAAGCAGCGAGATGTACTTTGTGTTCTCTGTTCTAAGGTTCTTTTCTTCTGTACTCTTACAACCTTCTATATAAAAACGAAAGATTGCCTCCCCCTTCGAATCCTCATCAAGAATTCTGTCGAGTCAGAGAGTCGCAAGAACGCATGCACAACACGGACGGCCATAATCATTCAACAGGATGGCGCCGTGGCTGGGAGTACGAAGAGGCTTGCCTCACGGTTCGACCAGGTGAAGGCGGGAACTGCGCTGCTGGGCAGTATCTCCGCAGGACGGGGGGCCGGCGCGCCGCTCAGTGCTGGTGGTGCCAGTGCCAGATGTAGACGTGGGACCACCGCTTCAAGGGGTGTCCCGGGTGGAAAGCTCCGCAGAAGATTCTGTGGGCAAATCTGTGGGAGGAGACGGGAAGGAGGAAGAGCCAGTTCACGATCTGGGGTCTCCTTGCCGACGGAGATACAGCCAGGCGGTACTAGACTTCCTCTCCACTACGGATGTAGGAAGACTGGCTCCGGCTGAGGAAGGTGCTGGGGTGGGGTGGGGTATCGGGGTGGGAGTTCCGGGAGCGTAGGGAGCTTTTTTTTTGTTTAATCGCACTTGCATTCAGCCTATCTAGATTATGGCGGCGTACATTTTATCCGTTTCTCCCGTCCGCTCTCCGCGCAGTGGCGGCACGTTGCAAGCTCCCCTTTGCCATCCGCCCAGGCCTGTCCCGGGAGCGTAGGGAGCGGGGAGAGGAGAGGAGGGCGGAGGCGAAGGAGTTGGGTGCTGCTGGGGAACTTGGTGCCGGAGAGGAGCTACCGCTGTTCCTACCCACGCCCTCTTTCATGGCATCCACAGATGAGGATTAGGGGGGCGGGGTGCGATTTCGTTTGTTTTTTTCCTTTTGGTCCGGACTCTTTTCCTTCGTGATTTCCTTGGTGCGCAGCATATCTTCTTGGGACAGGCCTGGGCGGAGGGCAAAGGGGAGCTTGCAACGTGCCGCCACCGTGCGGACAGCGGACGGGAAACCTGGTTAACAAGTGCGCCGCCGTAGTGACATAGTCTAGATACGCTGCATGCGAATATGAATAAACCAAAAAAAAAAAAAAAAACTTGCTGGTATGAAGGCAGGAGTACATGACGGCAGCCATGCTCCTGCTCCACACTCGAAGTATAGACCTCGATTCGTTCTGTTTTCCGTAGCTTAGGACGCCACGACTAGCGACATTATGCTATACTCCCCACCTCGCCGCTTGCAAATCGTGAAAGCCCAACCCTTGTGTGTAAATAGACATGACGAAACCCACCCGCACAGAGCTGTCCGCAGCGGGAACAAAAGTACGTGCAAGACATCAAATGTAGACTCGAGTGAGGGAGTGTGGTTGGCTGTAGCGGAGCAGCTTCCACTGTCAATTCAGCCATGCAGTAGAGAACTGGCAGAACTGGCAGAACTGGCGCTTAGAACGAGTTTGCTCCACGAGCGTACGGTTGGATCCAAAATCTCAAATCCATCGGCATCTCATCATAGCATTCTGCAAAGAAGTGCACAAGCGGAAACCGAAGATCAAGAGTTGCAGGCAAAAAATAAAACAATTCGAAAAACACATCGTCCACCCATCCCGCAGCCCCCCAATCCGCATATCGGTCATCCTCTAAAAGATCGACGGAAATATTACGCGATGCCGAGGACCACCATCCGTGCAATCCCCTCTTCTTCCGCCCTGACGACAGCTTTCAATGCGACCCCTTGCTTGACCGAGTACGCCAACTGTATGCGTGCCACGACACGACCTCCACCGACGGTCTTGCCGAAAAGCTTCAGTTGGTGTGTCGCATTGTTTAGTGCCACGTCGCTGCCGCTAAGAGGCTGCATGTAAAGCTGCTTGCAGAGAAGCTCGACTGCCTCTGAAATAACCGCAGAGTTACAACATGTTACGTTAGAGGGAATATGTGAAAGATGTACATACCATGAATGCCCTTCAGCTCCTTGCCGAGCGCGTACGACTGCGTCGCTTCCTCGCCCGCAGCCCCTACCTGCTCCCACACATCGTCCCAGCTACCAGCAAACGCAGGAACCAGGTAATCCGCAGCCACCAGCTCGAGATCCTCAACCTGGTATTCATCCTCGTAGCCGGACTCCTCTGGTTCTCCACTTGTGGGGTCAATCTCCTTGCTGGTAAACTTCAGGATGTTGGTGAAGTTGACCGTCGCGTATCCTTCCATAGACGTCTTAAAGCTAACCCAGATCGTGCCCACCTCGTCGTGCGCGAGCTTAGGAATCGGAATGATAAAATCCTCCGTGAGCTGAGCCCCATCATCCTCATCCGCTGGTGTGGTGATCATCGAGATGTCTTCAAGAAGAGTGTCGTTCAATGTGTTTTTGACGAGGAACTGTAGCACAAGATGATCCTTGAAGATGTGCTTAACCACGGAAACAACATACTCCGTCTCCGACTCGGTAAGTTCCACTTCCACTGAAGACTTCAACAAAGCTCCATACGCATTGAGTTCTGGCACCGTGGCAAGCAGCTCGGCATACTTTTGAGTGTTTGCGAAGACGGAAGATGCACTAACACTTGGGGCGGTAGGCGCACTTGCTGCAGGTCGTGAAGGGCTCGTAATGGGAGCCTTGAGTGTCGGCATGTTGGCAGAAAGCTTCTGGATCCGCTCCTCTGCGTAGGCTTGTTCCCGGCTGACGATCGGAACAGTGCCAAGATCGAAGGGCTTCGAGAACGTAGGTTGATCACCAGTGACGTACATGATGAGTTGGTGCTCGAAGATTGGCAAGGAATAAAGAGACACGTTCTTGATGAACTTCTCCGCGACTTCTAGTTCCTCGTTCTTAATCAACCGCAAATTGAGCGCCGCACGGTCACGGACCTCATCGTCGGGGTCGTCGAGGCATCGGGTAAGAAGTACAATGACACTCCTCCTCACCTCCGGATCGACTTTGGTGCCGCCTTTTGCGGTGACACCGAACTTGGCGAGCGCGGTGACGGCGGCAGCGCGAACGATGGCGTTCTCAAGGACAACTCGATTATAGATGTAACGGATGTACTTCGTTGGTTGGGCAGTTGTGGGCCCTTCGGTACCAAGGAGATGCAGAACCCGAACGGCGAGTTTTGTAAACTCGCAGTCCTCAATGAACTCACATAGGTGTGCAAGCGCATCCTCACGGCTCCCAGGAACGAACTTGATGACGTCGAACAAGCTCTCCACCACCGTCTTCTTGAACTCATAGCCACCTTCATCTCGTAGGATGCCGGAAAGGAAGGTGAGCATACCAGCCTGCTTGCTGGGGAACTTGAGGCAAAGAGTGCGGATTGCCTCGACGATGGTTATCTTGAACTCGTCGGTGATATCGGCCATGAAACCACTGATCTGCTTCATCAAGCGATCAACGGACGCCTCGTTACCGGTCTTGAGCAGCGTCGTGATGGCAAACGTAGCGATCGACCGATTCGAATTAGAGATGAGGGTCTCAATGTCCATGTTGCAAACATTGACGGCGGACGGACGGATGGAGGCGAACTTGTGAAGGATGCGGATCGCGGTGAACTTGGCGACGGGACGGGGGGAGGTAAGGAAAAGTTGAAGAACTAAAACGTCAATCAGCTCTCCGTCCGCGAAGACACTGAGGTAATGCTCACAATGAATAGCGGGCGCGACCTCGGCATCCGTCACATCCGTCATCTCGCAGATAGCTTTCGCGGCTTCAAAATTCACCATCTCCGACTTATGCCTCAGCCCCGCATCGATAAGCGTCCACATGGGCTTCCTTAATCCTGGGTCATCTTCGGCGATCTTCGCGGCCAATCGAATCAACATCGTGACTGCCGCTGGGTTCTTGACCTGTCCTCCCAAGAATTGCTGAACCATCTTCACCAGGGCCATCCGGTCGTGCGAGCGCATCTGGTAGAGAAGTCCAATTGCGTGGTATTGGCTCATTGCCGAACCTTGGGGCACAGACGTCGCTGAACTGAACCCTAGGGAAAATCCACCAGACTTCGAACCAGCAAGAACGGCCTCGTTGGTTTCATTTGCCCATCGGCGAACGATATCGCGAGCGATAGGAAGTAGGTGGTACGACGATACGAGGGCAGCGGAGGAGACCGATGGTGACTTGTCGACAATGGCCGTCTTGAGAAGTCGCTCGATGGCTTGCACGGTTGTCCCCTGGGATTCGCATTAGCATGACCTCTCGTCCCAAGTTTCGCACGCACCAACCACGACGCATTACCATCACTTCACACAACGCTAATGCGGTTCACTTACATCGATGATCCTGCAAAGCGCCCTGATGGCGTTTGCGCGGTATATATCCTGCTCCCCACTGCCCCGCCCGCCAGCACCTTGAACATCCTTCATCACACTGCTCGTAACCATAATGACATCCTCTGCAGTGCGCGCCAGTTCCTTGATTGCCAAGTAGACCATCTGCCGCAAGCTCGCATCGCGGTGCTGGAACAACTTGGTGATGCCGAAGAACAGCTCGGTGGCTTCAGCTTTTGGGAAGCTCTCGCCGGTGTAACGAAGGTATACAATCTTCGTCAGGAGGATTCGGCATTTGCGAGGTGAGATCGGTGACGTGTTGAAGACTCGCGCTGTGCGGGGTTAGCTTACCAGCGGAGGCGAAGCAGGGAGTGAAGCCGACCCTCCTGAAAGACGGATGTGCGGTCGACTTTGAAGATAGTGGGCTCGGCGTCCTCGTCCTTTTTCTTGGTGTATCTCATTGTGGCTTCACGCGATTGAAGAGGCCGTGGGTGAGGGAGATGCGTTAATTTGTAACCCTGTGGCAGAGGCCGTAGCTACGGGATGTTGTGAAAGGAAACGGATGTGCGAATTGAAGGTTGAGAAAGCTCGCGGGATGGCTGCAACAAAATAAGAGGTGACAGATGGCGGATTGCGGCAACCAGGAAGACAGGGTTTAGGTGACAACTTCAGGATGTGTCCCGTTCGCTTGGGATGATTACCCGGTTGTTCCTTATTCAGTTAGCGCATACATACATCCATGCATATTCAACCCCACCACTGTCGCACTCGACTCCCCGTCACGCTAGACCGCCCGGCTGCAGGGACCCATCCGCTTCCCCATTGCGCCTGACCACTCACCCGCCGCTTCTGGCCGCTGAAATCGTCTGCTTAGCTTGAAGAGAAGAAGGAGGAGGCCATGCGTTTGCAAAAGCTTCTGATGGATGTATGAGTGTGGAGGAGAAACTTGCCGATGTATCTGACAATGATGATAGTATGAAGATAGAGAGACAGGAGGAGATCGAAATCTGCGGTGTGCCCAGATCTAAAGTGGGGGTACAAAGGTGCAACTGGCTGCATCTGAGCATCATTTCTAGCCCTTACTTGACTTATTTTGAGCGAAACTAGTTGCATACAATGAGTTCTGTATAGTGAGGGGGGGGGGGCGTAAAATAAATGATAGTGATAGAGTCCTGTAAAGAAACACCTGTTATCCCCTAGAAATAGCAGCGACGCTGCATCAACAGGTCAAAGTATGTGTTTACATTCAATTCGATTCAGCATTGGGACAAATCAATATTCCGCCTACACACTCTATTGTATTACTATCGCATATCCTTAGAGGACGATATCGCTACCATTTATTTTACCCCTCTCACTACACAGTTTATGTGTAAAGGAACGCCCGGAATCCGCTGTGGATCAGGATCCTGACATTTTGGAGCGAAACAAATCCAGAGCGACAACACGCAGTTGGCACTGGCTACATCTAAGGATTATTTCTAGCCACCACTCGACTTAAGTGGATCAAGACTGGCTGAGTTCGATGGGTTTATGTGCATCTACGTTTAAAAAAACCGGTGCCACGCTAGTGATTAATAAATCACGTTAGCCGTTTTAACTTAGCAGGGCTCTACCACCTGCTGGGTAATTAGGCCCAACTACCTGGCACCCACCCTACATAACTGCAAAAATTTTCACACTTGACACCAACTTTAAAATATCGCAATTTTTGAGCCATCAAAAAATCACACCATACATTTGTGTCGAGTAGACCTTGACACACTCATCGGAGGCGCTCCGGTTGCTAATTTTTTTGTTAGATATTCATTAATAGCGTGCAGCTTATTCCAGACTACGCATTGCGAAACACATGCCTACAGAGATAATCCGAACGGGGCGATTTCCTTCGAGGTTTTTTTTAGTCTATCATTCCTTTCCCGCGTTTCCAATGTTAATTCCTTCGAGCCATTTTATTTCTACAGGATGGGCGGGGCGGAGGCTATGGGAGCCACAACAGCGCTTCTGCGGACAGTAGAGGGGCTCCCCCCCCATTCCCTCCTTACCTCCTGCTGTCTCCTTTACTCAGAACAGTTCTTCTGGAGGTACTTCCTGGTCTGGTACTTGTTGTGGCATCATTCATACCGGTCCTCGGGCCTATTCTTCGTCCACTTCAGATACTGACTGGTGAGAGCGTGACCAGTCTCAAGATAGAAGCATGAGGTAGTCCTCTTGTCGCAACCTGTTAGTCAAGCCGCTAGCTAGCTGCAGTTACATATGTATCACGAGCACTTTATGACCAGAAATACTTCGTGTCCTGAAACGTCCTCTGGCTGCGATTAGTAGCCGTATTCGAAGCTATCTTGGATGACAAAAACACCTTCAGATTGTATTTCGAGATTGGTAGCCTATTTGCTTCTGTCTTTCCTTCAACGGTTTTTTTTAATTTGTACAGACCTTTATTTCGTCGTTGATCGGATAGGCCTGGGCGGAGGGCAAGAGAATGATTGCAACGAACCGCCTTCGCACAGACCGTGGACAGGAAGCGAACAGTGTACCTATCGCCATGATCTCTATAGGCCGTGTCGCGATGGTGCATAGGGCCAGAACTCATCGTCGGCATAATGGTGATATGAGCTGGACCAACTGTGTGTACTCTATTGCTTGCAACCGCGAACATAACAAGAAACAACCGGTTGGAAAGCTGCTAACTCCAAATACACCGTACACACAGACCCATACCAACGCCGGAAGTGATCCCATTATGCTTGGCCATTTCCTTCATCGATTATAATCCCATGTTTGGGTGAACCATACGGTACTCCGACATTGCCTTCCTCAAGGCCTGCACCACTTCCTCGGCCTGCTCTTCACTCATCGCCTCGAAATCATACCGTTTGGTCTCCTTCTGCGGACGCATGACGAGGATCTTAAAATGGCAGGGAGCCTTCCGATACGTCTTGCAACCGATGACCGCCGAGATGTGAATGCTTCTAGTTTTCGACTGGCTCTCGAATGCGTTGAGGAGCGTCTTTTGCTCGCTAGGCATGATATGAACGTACTCCCCATCAAGGGCTAGCACACGCTCATGGCGAGACATAAAGCTCATTGGAGCCCTGCGCCAGACAGTGAACTTGAGGTAGTCTTCGGAGGAGAGCATGTCTGGAGCCCAGAGGGCGGGCTGGAGGATTTTGGGCTTCTTGGTGGGGGTGCGCAAAGAGCCGTCAATGAGCACGGGTGCATTGGGGGAATTCAATGTAGATGGGGAGCCAGGGTGGTCTGCAAGACCTTCTGAGGCACCGACAAAACGGCGGCGGACAAGGTCTAGCTCTGCGCGTTCCCCGAGAGAGGCAACAGTGCGGTCGAGGGATGCGACGGCGTTCGATACTCCAGTAATGAGGAGGATGAATTTGTCTTTGTCGAGGTGCTTCTTGCGGCAGACCTGCTCGAGGACTTCGGCGATGTAGGTATCAGTCGTCACACAGATGGATATGCTCTGGGCGAACTCGTCAATCGTCGATATGTGAATTCGCAGGATTTTGGACGGGCCGACGCGGGGTGTACTGTTACCTGCCGCTGCGGAGGACTCGGCTGCTGCCTGACGAGCCGATGGTCCAGGTGTGGGCGTTGGAGTAACAGGTCCTCCGGTATTCGCACAAATGCTAATGGTGCCTGACGACGCCAACGTCATCAGCGCAGGCTTCTTCTTGACGGATGCTTTGGTCATGCTCGGCGTGACTTTACGATGTTGGGCATCTGATAGACATGTGGGGTTAGTGCAAGGGTGTAGGCAGGGGCCTGGGTTTAATCTCACATTGTTCTTCCGTGGCCTTACAGAGTGCAAACTCGCCCTCTAGCTTGACTTCCTTCTGCTGGGCAAGCCGACCGCCTCGCGCAGTCTTCTTGGTCATGTAGGAGGTGATCGGCTGAGTACGCTCCAATGGCGGGAAGTCATCGTCCGGCTCGCCCTCATCGACCATCCGGAAGACCCAGCGGTTTATGTCGAGCAGTTCCTCTTCAAGAGCTGGAGTTTTCTTTTCCTCCAGGTACTTGTAAAGGACGAATCCAATCGCTTCTGCAACTGTCGTTTCCCTGTTCTTCCCACTTCCTTCTTCTTTGGAGAATCGGCTGAGGACAATCTCGAAAGGTTCGACCCCGCTACCACGAAACGGAATGTAGATCTTGAGATAGACAGGGGCGAGCTCCCCTTTACCGTCGAAGAACTTGTATGTATCCATTGGACTTTCTGCTTCGGCAGACTTTAAAAGTTTGCTCAACAAGGAGACCGGCTGAATCATGGAGACTGGGCGTATTGGTGGTGGCAAGGCATTCAAGACAGCTGGCGAAGTGCGTTGCACAGCTCTGGGAGGCGGCGATAGTGAATTTCCAATCACGTCGGGATTTGAGTCGGCGGTGGGCATGAAATCGGACGAAAGGGTGCTGCTAGCATCCGATTCGTCTCCGGTGTCGAAACGGTTATCGTGAGGTAAGGATGAGTTCGGCGATGACCGCAACCTGCTCATGATCTCAGAGTGCAGTCCGCGATCCCGCATGATGCCGGAAGACAGAAGCTCTTCGTCAGCTCCAGGAACGGCATCGTGATCGATAGATGCTGTGGTGGACTTGAAGTCGACATCGCCGTGGGATCCTCCTCGTAGTCGGCGCGTGCGATTCTTTGACAACGACGATGATGTCACCATGACTTGTGGTCCGTTGCGGATGGGCGACGATCCGGCGCGAGGGCGGTGCGGAAGCTCCTTTTTCGTAAAGTCGAACTGTATCCTCTGTCCCGGTTTGTCCGCGCTGTCGCCCACAACCATTAGCCCAAACCTGGCCACCGCGAGTTTCCCTGGCATACGTCTCAGAATTCTGATCGTCGTCGGAATCGTCACTTATATCTGAACTATCGTCCTCCTCTCTGTGCATCTCCATCCTGGCCGCCGCTCCCATTTTCAGCTGTTTGGTATCAACTGGCGCGTCCGTGCTATCGCTCGAGAACCGAGAACCCAATAATACGCTCGTCTCATCACCCCTTGGCCTCTGACTAACGGTAGCCTCATCGTTGAGCGCAAGGCTTGCTACTGTTGTGAAGTACTCGCCGGCTGGGCCGCTCGGGATAGGTGGGGAGTGAGCGCGCTTTATGTCGACACCCCAACCAGCGTTCTTGAAGGCTGGCACATTCAGGGCGGTGGGGTTGACTGTGATGAGGCGATCACTAACACCATCTTTCATGCATTTCAAATAGCGGCTGCGAATCCGGTAGATGACGAAGCTGTACCACAGTCAGCACAAGCTCAACTAGAAATAATAGAGGTTGTCGGCTACTCTTGGTTTTGTAGGAGCGACATAGTTGGAAAGGAAAAGGATTGAGGTTCGGCAGCTACGCGAACCGTGGGGTAGTTAACGTATGTAGTGCTGATTCACAGGCCTAACCTCTTATGGACCCCTGTTGCTGCGCCAACACCACACTCGTGATATCTTCATACTTCAACCTTGCACAACCACCACAAGTGAGACGGCGGATCGGTATGGGGCTCGGAGGATGCCCCTTCCCAGTTCCCTGGCCAACCTGAAGAGGGACATTTCGGCGAAGAAATAGGTCAGGGCAAGGAGCTGGGCCAAGAAGCGAATCAATGGAAGAAAGTAAGGTTGCCGACGAACCAGCGGCCGAATCGAATGGTGGAGCGAGCGCCAAAGCGCCTGGCGGGGCGTTTCCACCAAATCAGAATGGGGTACTGCCATACGGCCCAATCCCTGAAGTGGGTGAAGAATGCGGAAAGAGCAGAGTACGGGTGGTGTCAACACAAGACACAGACGAGAGAACATTTGTTCAAGTACTGCAAGGAATGGAAGCCGCAGCAGAAGACCCTGTGGGCGGAGGCACGAAAGGAGACAGGAAGAGGGAAGAACCAGTTCACGATCCGGGACCTGTTCGCGGACGAGCGGTGCACCAGTGCGATTCTGGATTTTTTGTGTACCACGAAGGTGGGGAGCGGGTGGGCCCGGCGGTGGTGCCACAGGTACCAGACGAGGATATGGAAGAAGAGCGCAGAAGCGTGGAAGCGGTCGAGGAACTGGAAAGCGAGAAGGGCAAAGGATAAAGGGGAGGAGGTGGAGGAGGAGGATTTCATTGTTTCGTTCGGTCATTCTTCCTCTTTGCTGTCACTATCACTAAGTAGAAGAAAAAAGGGGTGGAATTGTGGCCCGTGCCGCCGTATTCAGCAAGCTGTGCTGAGGTAAGGGAGCGGAGCTGTAAGCGAGCCAAACCGTACGAAAGTGCAGGCTCTAGCAAAGCTTGGCACTTTGCAAGTTGCATGCGAAATCACTCGCAATGCGCGAAAACTGCGAATTTCACTCCCATCGTTGTTGATACCCCGCAACCTGCTGTTTACATTCGCGCAATTATTCCCTATTATATCAATTCAGTCGGACCTAAAGTTTGTGAATACTTACTCCTGCTTTTCAAGGTTGTAATTCTGAAAACTTGAATGATATACCGTATTATCTCACTTAAGAAGTAAACTTCAAGCGCCGCTAGCCGCACCAAGCCGCGCGCTAGCGCGTTTATGGACTAGCGCAATATCAAAAGGCGGCTATGGCCCAGGGGAGGATTTACCACCAATTACTTCATTATCTACATGAACTGCCCTCAACACCCATCTTCGTCCCAGCGAAAGCCATACTCAATGCCATCATCCTCATTGTCCTCCGTGTCAGTAGTTGCAGGGAAAGAAATAACATAATTACGCTCAGGTTTCTTCCTACTACTTCTTCTGAGTGCTGGTACCATAACTTCTGATTCCCAGTCATCTTGCTTATCTACAGACACCAGAAGGAGAGCAATACCTGAAGGCTGTATTTTCCCACAGCTGCTTTTTTCCTGCCTCCTAGCCTGTAGATGGCCTTTCCTTGTAGAAGAACAGGTCCTTGGATGTGGGGAATTATATTCCAAGTCTGACAATGAGTTGTTGTTCGTAACTTCATCAGGAAAAAAAAAATTTGCGTCCTGAGTGTCCGGACGCACTAGACGCACTGGATGCTCTGGATACAACCTGCTTAACTCGGACGCAGTTCGCCATGGCACCATGCATCCGGACGCAGCTCGCAACGGCACCGTGCGTCCAGAGGCAGCTCGCCACGGCATCTACCTACCGAACGGAGCGTGTCAGGGCATTTTCCTTCAGGACACGGCCGTGTCAGGGCAAATGGCGTCCGGACGATGCGTGTCATGGCACCGCGGTCACGCTGGCTGTCAAGGCATGGAACATTGCAGCAAATACTCTCGTCGCAGCTATTACTCTCGTCGTATTCGTAAACACGCAGCAGGTTCCAGGCATAGTGACTCAGTACAGTTCTATTCTTTATATCTAATGTACATCTATATATGCTACTACCACACTTCGCGCGGAAACAAAGGAAAGTTGGCAAAACCGACACGACGCGTGGAGTACGATGCGATGAGCACGATGCGATGAGCACGACGGGATGAGCACGACGGGATGAGCACGACGCGATGAGCACGACACGATGAGCACGATGTGATGAGCACGACAACTATGAGGAGGATGGCGATGAGGACCCCAGCGGCGAGGACGATAGCAAGTAGGACGCGGCGAGTATGATGGCGAGCTTTGTGATATGGTGAGCACAGCTCTCAGAGTGACAGACAGCGGGAAGTTGTACAATACAATGTGCCAAGTATGATGTCAATGAGGGTGCCGGCGGCAAGAACGATAGCGAGTAGGACGCGGCGAGTAAGACGTGGCGAGTATGATGTCCATGAGGGTGCCGGCAGCGAGAACGATAGTGGGTAGGATGCGGCGAGTAAGACGTGGCGAGTATGATGTCCATGAGGGTGCCGGCGGCGAGAACAATAGCGGGTAGGACGCGGCGAGTGTGGGAGCGAGTAGGACGCTGTGGGTATGGGAGCGAGTAAGATACGGCGAGTATGTGGCGAGCTTTGTGGCATGGTTAGCTCAGCTCTCAGAGTGACAGACACTGGGGAGTTGTACAATACCCAGTGAGGAGTAAGATGTCAATGAGGGTGCCGGCGGTGAGGACAATAGTGAGTATGACACGGCGAGTATGAGAGCGAGTAAGACGCGGCGAGTATGGTGGCGAGCAAGATGCGACAAGTATGATAGCGAACTTTGTGACATGTTTAGCACACCTCTCAGACTGACAGGAATAGCAGCGAGAAGTGGTACAATATGAGGTGATGAGTACAATGTCGATGAGGAGGATGGCGGCAAGTAACATAGCGAGAAAGGCGTGACGAGTAAAATGTTGATGAGGAAAATGTCGACGAGTAGAACAAGGTGAAAGGAGAAGAAAAAAGGGGTCTAGGAGTGATGAGCGAGCCGAACCTTGCGAAAGCGCAAGCGTTAGTAATGGCTTGGCGCTTTCCATTGCCATCGTACTTGCTGCGTCGTACTTGCTCTCATACTCGCCGCGTCTTACTAGCTCTCATACTCGCCGCCTCATACTCGCTATTGTTCTCGCCACTGGCACCCTCATTGACATCGTACTCGTCGTGTTGTATGGTACAACTTCCAGCTGTCTGTCACTCTGAGAGCTGCGTTAACCATGTCACAAAGCTTGCCATCATACTTGTCGCGTCTTACTCGCCATTATACTCGCCGCGTCTTACTCGCTCCCATACTCGCCGCATCCTACTCGCTATCGTCCTCACTGCCGGTACCCTCATTGACATCGTACTCGTCACTGTGTATTGTACAACTTCCCGGTGTCTCTGTCACGCTGAGAGCTACGCTGACCTTGTCACAAAGCTAGCCATCATACTTGTCACATCTTACTCGCTCCCATACCCGCCGCATCTCACTCGCTCCCACACTCGCCGCGTCCTACCCGCTATCGTTCTCGCCGCCAGCACCCTGATTGACATCATACTTGCCGCCTCTTATGCGCGCTCATACTTTCCGCGGCCTACTTGCTATTGTTCTCGCTGCCGGCACCCTGATTAACATCGTACTCATCACGTTGTATTGTACAACTTCCCGCCGTCTGTCACTCTGAGAGTTGCGCTAACCATGGCACAAAGCTCACCATCATACTCGCCGCGTCTTACTTGCAATCATACTCGCCGCGTCCTACTTGCTATCGTCCTCGCCACCGGCGTCCTCATCGCCATCCTCCTCATAGTTGTTGTGCTGATCGTGTCGTGCTCATCACGGTGCGCTCATCGCGTCGTGCTCAACGCGTCGTGTCGTATTTGCCAACTTTCCTTTGTTTCCACGCGAAGTGTGGTAGTAGCATATATAGATGTACATTAGATATAAAGAATAGAACTGGACTGAGTCACTATGCCTGGAACCCACTGCGTGTTTGCGAATGTGACAAGAGTATTTGCTGCGATGTTCCGTGCCTTGACAGCCAGCCAGCGTGACCGCGGTGCCAAAACACGCGTCATCCGGACACCATTTGCCCTGACACGGCTGCGTCCAGAAGGAAATGCCCTGACACGGCTGCGTCCAGAAGGAAAATGCCCTGACACAGCTGCGTCCAGTAGGAAATGCCCTCATACGGCTACGTCCAGAAGGAAAATGCCCTGACACGGCTGCGTCCAGTAGGAAATGCCCTGACACGGCTGCGTCCATAAGGAAAATGCCCTGACACGCTCCATCCAGAAAGAAATGCCCTGACACAGCTGCATCCAGAAAAAAAATGCCCTGACACATGCCGTCCGGTAAGCAGATGCCATGCCAACGGTGTCCGGACGCACGAAGCCCTGGCATACGGTGTCCGAATGCAGGCTGCCACTGCGTGCTACGTCCGAATTCACATTGCCTGTGCATTTCGTGTTGGGTGCAGTATGTCCCCTGCCAGGGTGCGCCCAGAGCGTCCCGGGCGCCTGGTGCGTCCGGACGCAGATTTTTTTCCCTGATGTTTCTGCCAAGTACCATGTACTACCCCTCTGATGAGGTATTGCCTGCCGGATTTTTGGCCTTGTAGGGTTGGCGTCGGACTAGAAATTGTGAAACCTTTTCGTAGATCCTTGTCAGGACCGATGGATTCGGAATCGCTATCATCCTTACTGTCTGATGGACTGTCAACAGGCATACCTAGTGTCTTCCAATCCTTAAGAGCTACGACGAGTGATGTTGTCTCTAACCCTTTAATTGATAACTCTTCATCGTAAGATTCAGAAATTGGTGGTGCAATGCCAAGACAGCAGAAGCTTCGAATCACAATATCTGTCTTCTCGCAACAAAAGATTTCCCATGCCTCCGCAACACAGCAAGTCATCATGACTCTTATCTTCCCAATAGCACTACTGCTGGTGGCGATCTCTTTTTTATGTAGCTCCTGGTACTCAAAATCCTTATTGATCTCATCCTTTAGTATGTCTTTGAATGGCTGGTTGACAAAGATATCAAAAGGCTGCAGAAACCCTGTTCAGCCATCTGGTACCAACGAAAGGAAGATCTCATTATCCTTTAGGCACACTTGTAATATGACCGATGAAACTGAAAGAGATCCATGACGTGTAGGATTGAGTGAGCTCTAAGGACTGGCAGAAGTAGCTCTTGAAGCCAAAAGAAGAAGATGTCGGTATTTGCATAAGCCTTTTTGTTGAATCAAACAACAACCCTGGGGTCATATCGCTGTGTCACGAATCTGACGTGACTCGCTTAGTGGCTCCAACACCAGAGCCGCTCTCACCCTTGCCTTCCTATGGCTCGTCCTCATTTCCACTGCCGTAGCTGCGACCATCCTCCATGCCTAGGCGCCTCGCCGATCACATCGTTCCAGTAGTGATATCCCTCGATCCTGTCCCCAACTGCTGGCCGCTCTAGGTCCTTTCTCCTTTGTCTCCGATATATTGTCTGCACGTTTTTCTCACCAATACTGTTTCCTGACGATTTTACTGGCGCATCCTTCCCCTGTCAATCGTGACGTACTGTATTATCTCACTTAACAGGTCACCCCTATAAATGCCACTACTATAGGTTTTGGCGCACTCAGCAAGTACTAGTGCGTATAGAGTTAGCACACCGAGCTTTTTCGAATGTTAGGTGATCAGCCCATACCACCAACTATGTGATCTTCACCGCCTAAAGGCTGCCAACCACCAACGACCAAGCACCAGCATCAGCAAAAAATTTAATTCTTACCGGAGCTACGGGAGCTAGCGAAGCTTACGGGAGCACCGGGAGTAAAATATAACTTTGTCCTTCGCTAAGCTAGCAAAGCTAGGGAAGCGACCACCACC
>Ga0307508_10000292_pt1 | contig 61409 bp, 74 predicted proteins | sample 9_EM_MG_FD_203089 | JGI IMG/M metagenome (GOLD analysis project Ga0307508, IMG submission 203089) | Populus trichocarpa ectomycorrhiza microbial communities from riparian zone in the Pacific Northwest, United States - 9_EM | ecosystem: Host-associated > Plants > Roots > Unclassified | place... | reverse complement strand
TGGACGCGGCGGACGGCGCAGGGTGGCACAAATATGTTTGGGAAACCTGGCGCTGGCCCGTGGGTGCGCAGAAGGTGGGGGAGGGGGATGGCTGCGAGCGAATCAAGCGACAGGGGAGCTGGGCACCAGGACTAGAATAGGAATGTTTCGGGTTCCGGGAGGGGGGATGGAGGCCGCAGCAGGCGTGGAGCAGGCAGGTGTGATCGTTGGGGTGATCGTGCACGGGCGATGCTCGGACAAGGTTTCGAATCACCGGGTAGCTTAGCGACCAGGCGGAGAGACGAGGACGAGTGAGGCGAGGCGTGGAGCAGGCAGTCGCTGCGGCGGAGAGGGCCAGGACGAGAGCAGGAGGGCGCCGAGTGCTGGCGCGAGGAGCGGCGGGAGAAGAGGGGGGAGGAGGAGGAGGAGGAGGAGGAGGGGGGGAGGGAGGAGGGTGGCTGAGACGGAAGAGCGGAAGAGAGACGGGCAGCGGCTCAAGTATCGGCGGCGTGTCTGCCTAGACACGTGCGCCTGACTGGCGGACGGACCGAGAGACGGTCGGACTTGTCTGTCGGACGGACCGAGAGACGGTCGGACGGACTGTCTGTCTCTGTCTGTCCGTCCGCGGCTGTCTGGCTGGCTGTCTGGCTGGCTGGCTGGCTGGCTGGCTGGCTGGCTGGCTGGCTGGCTGTATCGCCAAGCGCAATTGCACTCCGAATTACAGGTGGAGAAAGGACCCGTATCCGCGAATATATATCGTTCGGACGGAGCGACGGGCGGCGACGGCGGTTCAGATCTCTCCAGTCACGGGGACGGGGTATTTTTTTCCTCTCGGCAGGATTGTGATGCAGCTGGCTGGCTGACTGACTGACTTGACTGACTGACTGAGTTTGGATGACGGATCGCCCTCGTTCGCAGCCTGGTCAGGAATAGTGAGCGACTGGGCCCACGGGTTCTGTTTGGCGGGCTGGTGTCTGAGGAGGACGGCGGAAGGAGGGGAATGGGCGTGAGGAAGGCGGGGGGGGGGGTGCAGTCATTGCCGAAGGGGACAGGCCGAAGGCCACGGAGGGAAAGAGAGGAAGCAGCAGAACGGGGGGGGGGCGAAGCGCGGGGGTCACTCACCGGACGGCGTGGGGGGGGGGTGTTTCGGGAGTTTTTTTGTGGGGGTGGGGAGGGGTGGTGGTGTCGATGGAGGTTGGGCGTGGTTTCTTCGGGGCTCGGTCGACGGGACCACCTCGCGCACGGCGACGCACAGCAACGACACGACGACGACGACGGGCGACGAGCGAGAGATTGACCGGAGGAGCGGCGGGAGCGACGGCGAGAGCGCTGGAGCACAGAAGGGGCCAGGTTATGTATACCGGACATGCGTATGCACACGCTTTGCTCGTCTCGCACCACGCACTCTAGGCACTCGAGCACATGCACGAGACAGTACACCCGCCGGGGCGCTGCGGCGAGGAGAAACTAGGGCAGCGGCGAAGACGGCCCCGTCTAACGTCCAAATGGCAGGTGCAAGACGGGTTGGACGCTGGGTGCTGGCTGGCCGTGGACCGGGGGTTTGCGGTGGGGGGGGGAGGACGGACGCGAGGACGGAGTCGCGAGGCGATTTGAATTTCGCTTTTCTCGCTTTTTTCGTTCTTTCGATTTTCGCTTTTTTTTTTATTTTATTTATTTATTTATTTTTTTTCCTCTCCGGGTTTCGCTTCTTCTTTCTTTTTTTTTTTTTCCTTTTTTCGCTTCGTCGGTTCCCGCTTCCCTTCGACTCGCTGCGATTTGCTGTCGGACGCAACGAGCGACGACGGAACAGCGGACACCGGAGACCGCCGAGGACGGACGAAGGCTTGGCCGCAGCACGGATGCACCGCCACCCTCGAACAGGAAAGACGGCCGGCAGGAGCCACATGCGACCGAATTCGGCGGGGCGCAGGCGGCGCTACTCTCCATCTTTGCAGATGCTCCCCCCCCGCCGCCAACTCCGTCCTGCGTCCACCGCAATGTGTATCTAGGTGTTGGCTGGTTGGCTGCGACGACGGAAAGCTGCGAGTGGGCGTCGGGCACGCCGCGCCCGCTCTCTCCGCCGGACAGGGTGGCCATGCAGAGTACGCACGCGAGGGAGCTGTCGGGACGAATCCCCCCCCCCCAGCCTGTCCCCTGCCGCCGCCGCCGCCGCCAGCGAGGAGAACGGGCAGCGACACGACGGCGCCGCGACGGGAGCTCGGTTCGCGGCCGGCGCGAAACACGCAAGCCCGCAAAGGGTGCGGCCGGACGTCTTCCACCGTCGGAACGGAACGGCGCCCCTCTTTCGTGCGTGCGGGTGTTTCGCAAGTGTGATATGATTCGCACGGCGGCGCGGAATGATGTGCGGTGCAGCTCCTGGTGCGCCGTCCTTGTGGACCGCGGCGTCCATCGCCAACCACCTCCGCCATCCGCTGCAAGCTGCCAGCTGCACGGCAGCCGCAGCGTGGCGGGCGCCGCAATATGTGTAGACTATCTATATGATGTATGTACTGTGTCTGCTGTGTCCGCGCCGGAGTGTCGCGCGCTGTTCGTCGCGCCGACACTGCTCTCCGCGCCGGCGGCGGCGCAGGCGGTGCGGCACGTGCAAGAGCGATCGAGTGGGCACGGAGACGGACGGACGGAGGAAACGACGCCCGCACAGTGGCGGACGAGAAGCTGTCCGGCACGCGCGAGGATTTCTCTTTCGTTCCTTCCCTGCTTCTTTCTTTCCGAGCGTCTTTCTCCTTCTTTTCTTTTTCGCTTTGTTTCGCACCCCCCCCCTCCCCCCCACGTGACATGGGCTGCGCTACGCACGCGAACCCTCGCACGCACATCCGCATACATACGTCATGCGCCGACGTCCGTGTCCGGCGCTGTCTGCGGAGCGTTCCGCGCAGCTGTCCGACGCAGCATGGAAGCCTGCCCGCGTGCCCGCCGGCCAGAGCCCGGGTCGCACGCCGTGCTCCTGCACCCCGGCTCGCGCACGTCCGTCCGCAGAGCGTGCCGGCCACCCTTCCGCGCAGAGCCGCAACCGCCGCCGTCCCTCCCTGGCGCGTTCGAGGTGGGCGGGCACGTGCAGACACCTCCGCCCCGCACGTGCGCATCGTCTGCTGGACTGCCGCCGCACGACCTGCCGCCCATCGCCCGCGTCGCCTGGCGGACGCGCGAACACGGACGCGAACACGAACACGACCGCCGCGCTCCCCCGCCCGTGCCCCCAGCTCGCGCCGGCTGGCTGAGTCTTCTCCACGCTCCCGCACGTCTGGTCTCGGAGTCCGTCGACACGACCGCCCGTGTGCGCGCGACGGAGCCCGCTTTCGACCGAGACACTCCAACGGCGCACATTTCTCGCGCTCTCCGCCAGACACAGATCCAGCTGACCTGGCCAGGTCGATCCCTCGCACGCCGTCGCCGGCTCACCCGCCGTTCGGATGCCGCCACCGCAGCCGCAGCCGCAGCCGCAGCCGGCGGTTCCGGCTACGCACGTCGGCCGGGAGACAGAGAAGGAGGACGCCGAGGAACGCGCTGGTCTGGCCCGAGTCGAGCGGGCCGCCCCGGCGACGGTCCGGCGGACGGCCCAACCGGATCCCCCGTTTGTCGAGGGCCCGCGCCGCCAAGCAGCCGGGGCCCACTATCCCAGCGGGGCGGTCGGTCCGTCCGTTCCCAGCAGCGCAGGAATGCGCACTCCACGCCCATGCGCCGGACAGCGGGCCCCTAAACTCCCGACGCCGCCTCGCCCACTGCGGCAGATCGGACGAAAGCCGCCGACGTCGTGCTCCCCCGGCACGCACGGGCTGCGGCGCAAGCAGCGCGGCGAGCATTGGCCGTCCGCTGGCTCGTGTCGCGCAGCCAACCAGACGAGGCGACCGAGATTCGGGGATCGGAAACCGACGTAGCGAGCGGCGCCCCCTTGTCCGCATCCGCCAATCCCAGCCACACACCTGCGCAGCCAATCTGTCCGTCTGCCATTCGCTTTCCGGCTGCCGTCGCGTTGATCGTTGCGGCGGGGCGGATGAGCGCAGAACATCCATCTACCGTCCAAACACTCTCGGCACTCCGTCGCAAGAGACGCCCCCGGCTGTGCCTTCCGCAACGAGCCGGTCCCGCGAACGCCCTCCTTGCCATCCGCCTCCGTGTCATCTCCCCCTCCTTCCCGTCGCAACAACAAACACCGCTCTAGACGGGTCTAGATAGGTCTCGCGCAGACCGCCTCCCTTGGCGTGCATGTGCCGCAGACAGCCGTCATCCGACAACAGCATCAGCGTCATCGCCACCGCCGTCACCGTCGTCACCGTCACCATCGCACCACCGTCACCGCCACCATCGAACATTCCACCTCTCCCGGCGCTCGCTGTGCACGCCCCGGTTCGCAGCGACTGCACGCTCCGCGTTTCGCTTGCTCCGTTCGCCGTCCGCTCGCCGACAGGACGCCCAAAGCAGCCACGGCCTGCTCGCCCGTCCCCCGGCGCCGCTAGTTGGAGCTATGCGCCTTCGCCCCTCGGCACTCCGCGCCACTCCGCCTCGGGTGTGCTGCGGTTGAGTGTTGTGGTGGTCTCCCCTCCCATCGTCCCTTTCCCCCTCCTCCCCTCTCCACGGAGCCGAATGGGAGAGCGCCACTTCCTGCTCGCAAATCCAGCCTTCTTCAGCAGCACCCGCATATGCACATGCGCACGGCACTCCCAACTCGGCGTTCCGACGAACGGCGCCCGGCCCACATCTACCGCGCGCGGAAGCGGACGTGTGGTTTGTCGCTCCCGGACAGCAGCAGAGGACGATTTTGGTCCTTTATTTCTCGCATTTTCCTTTCGTATTATTTCTTTTTCGTATTTCTTTTTTTTTTCTTTTTTCTTTTTCGTCTTTTTCGCTTCCGTTTCGGCAGTGACGATGGAGGAGAGACTGGACCCGGTGTAGATCCGGGGATGGTTCCGAGACACCCGTACGAGATAGACTTTGCCAGAACCTGCGTAGACTACAACACGTGTATGTGGTTGGTGACGTCCAGCACGGAGTCAGAACGAAACATGTGCGCGACACGCCGGGGGGGGGGGTTGGGGTTCCGAAAGCCCGCAAAAAAAAAAGAAAGAAAGAAAGAAAGAAAGAAAGAAAGAAAGAAAGAAAGAAAGAAAGAAGAAGAAAAAGCCATCTCGCATCCACATCAGCCAGCGCCGCCGCCGCCGCGCGAACCCCACGATCTAGACCCCGCACCGCACGCACGCACGGATACGGACAGCGTGGATCTCGCAACGTCTCCCACTCACGCATCTCACTCGCACGGAAACGAACGCGAGTATGTAGTAAGCAGCCCGCCCCTCGCTCCGCACAGCACCCCCTTCCCGCAAACGCAGTGTTCCGTTTAGCCGGGGCGGTGCTGTGTCACGTTGCGCCGACCGTCTTGCATGTGGAGTCGAGTCGAGCAGGTGTCTCCGAGGAGAAGGGCGAGGCCTGGGCACCCGCGCGGGTGCGCTTGTCCGCTGGACGTCGGCGTGTTGTCACCCCAAAAGCCTGGGGAAGGGGGGGGGTTTCTTTCTTTCTTTTCTTCTGTCTTTTGTCTTTTTCTTTTCTTTTCTTTTCTTTCCTTTTCTTTTCACGACGGAAACTCCGCCAGCGGCGCCAGAGCCGGATAAGTAAGATGTAGCCACCATGAGATCTCGCCGTAGTCCGTCCGTCCGTCCGAAGAAGAAAAAAAAAAAAAAAGTAGAGTATGGATGTAAGTACGTATGTATGTATGAGTACACGAAACGCAATTCCCCCCCCCCGGTACATACATTACATATGCCGGTTCCGTTCCCAGCCCCTCCGGCCGAGTCGTCGAGTTTGTTTGCCCCGGCCCCTCCCACCCGCACCCCCGCCCCTTCCCCCCCCTGGCAATGAACCCCCCGGCGGCAGAAACAGCTTGGGGGTGGGGGTGGGGGAGAGAAAGAGGGGGGGTCCGCGTGCCCCCCCACGCCCAGCCCCAGCCAGCGCTGTCACCGGCAAAAAAAAAACACAAAAAAAAGCAAAAAAAATAAAAAAAGCAACCGACATCTCCCGACGCCGCCGTACGTGTACGCATATGTTTGTGTGTGTGTGTGTGTGTGTGTGGGGTCGAGCAAGCCGTGACATACCCGGTAACCCGGGGACAGGTTAGGGTCGGACGGGACCGTAAGAGGGGAGGGGAGGGGGGGAGGGGGGGGACAGGCGACGAGAACGGGTGAGAACGGATGATGCAGCCGGGGTGACGAGTCATGACGGGGAGAACCAACGCTTGACGACGACGACGAGGACGAGGACGAGGACGACGGAGGGGGGGGAACAACGGGTCATTTATAACCTCTCTCTCTCTCTCTCTCTCTCTCTCTCTCTCCCAAACCTCCCCACACACACACACACAAAACGCGATAACTACACGCCGCGCGATTGAACGAGCGAGCGATGCGCGCCCTCCCCCCCCCCGGGGCAGGGGTGTACACCCCCTCTCCCATCCTATCACCGCTCTCCGCTCAGCCTTGCGTCGGGACCAGAGAGATAAGCTTGGAGATAGATAGATACGGCAGGCAGGTGGTCTGCGGTTCGGCACGGCAAGACACGGTATCGGGAGCTCAATCGTCGATTGCCCCCCTCCCCCCCTTCTTCCGGATTACTTCCGTGCCGAGCGAGCGCGCATGGTGTGGCGTTGTGGCGCATCACGTGCTTCTGCCGCCTATCGCTCCGGGAGATAATGATCACTCGACATAGACAGCATGCAATGCAAGTGCGTATTTTGCCCCCCCCCCCCATCGCTCACTCGCCGTGAAAGGTGAAAAAAAAAGTACAATACATGCTGCAGAAATCGACGTGCTGTGCGCGAAATGCAAATGCGATATTGTCCTCCGTACTACCTTGGCCGCTGAAACCACATCCACCATCCATATCCCCGCGAAGTATAGTTACACTTCCGATGCATTCCCCCCCCCCCCTCCCCCACCCCCCGAAATCCAAGAACGCTCAAGAGAAATGCAAAGCAAAGCCTGTAAAAACGCCATCTAGCCTTATCGTACAGTATGCGTGCAGTGTCCGTCCCGACTGCCACCGCCTCTCACTCGCACACGCACTCCCTCCTCAACCGCAACGCGAAAACGTACAGAACGGAGAAAAAACGAGAAAAAAAACAGAAAAAAAACAGAAAACGAGCGCCACGCTTGCACGGAACCGAACCACACCAGGGAATTGGATTAAAGCAGCGCAAAAAGCCCGCGCTGCAACGGGCGTAGAGAGCGGGGAGCGTGTAAATCGTGACCGACGTCGTGGGTATGTGTAGTATGAGCGTAAAAACTGTTGACTATGTATATTATGTAGGTAGGGAGATCTCGGCGTCGGAGAAATGCCTAAGACGGACCGGTCTCAGACGTGCGACATTCCCACTGGTGGCGCGCCGTGCTGCGATGGCTGCGACGGCTGCGGCGGCTGCGACGGGAGCGGATACCGGCTCTCCTCGTCCATGTAGAAGGTCGGGTTCGAGTCGTAGGGCTCCGCCTTGAGCGGTTGGCCGCCTTGGTACGCACTGGGCTCGGCCAGCAGGCCGCCTCCCCACTGGTTCACGTAGTACGGCTCGCGATTGTCGCCGTACTCCGATATGGACGCCGTCAACGACACGGTCGAGGCGTTGGTCGAAACGAGTCCGGGCGGCAGACCGACAAAGTCGGATTCCGGCTGGTACGATCCGAGTGCGTATGCGGGCAACATTCCGTGGTCGATGGAGCCCATTCTCGACGGCACCTGGGACCAGGTGACATTGTCGTCCTGCAGTTCTGCTGCGCTGAACTGGGTCATGGCATCGAGGTTGTGGAGCGGGGACACGAACGGGCTTGCGGGCACGCCGGGCGAAGCCAATTGCCAGTACGGGGCAGCCGGGTCCTCGAATGCGTGGAACGGCTCCGTGGCGGGAGTCATGGCATCGCCGTCCCACTGAGATCCGTATCCGTCCCGAGGACCGAGAAGCCCCTGTTCCACCTTCAGCGTCAGGGGCATCGTGTGCATCCTGGAGAGGCTCGTCTTGCGCGATGCGTTCGTCGACCGCGATATCGCGTGTTGGCCGCTGTGGCCGCGGAGACCGTCATCGAGGCTGCCGGCAAAGTCGTACGTGGTCGGGGTGACGGGAGTCGATGCGGGATAGCCCCGCGGCGGGTCGGCGGTGTGGGGCGCCGCTCTGCCACTGAGGCCGGGCGACGGCGAGGAGGCCGCCGAGGCCGACTCCTGGCTGATGTCGGGCTTCGACATCGAGCGCGGCCGGCGATCGGTGGCGTCCACCGGATAGAAGTTGCATTCCTTCTTCAGACGGATGCAGTTGGAACAGCGCCCCTGCCGGTCGTCCGTTGCTAGCAAGCACCGGATCTTTCGACGTCTGCAATGGCCTGAAGCTCGCCCGTTAGCGATGTGCAGAATTGCCGGGGCGGGGGGTGCATAGAAGTGCAGACTTGGAACGTACCGCAAGCAACAGAAGTGCGATGGTATCCGAGCTTGTTGCGCCGCTTATCGGCATAGGGAGAGTCGGCCATAGCGGCAGCTTGCTGGACGTTTGGAGTCGAAAGCGAACGTTTGACTTGGCCCGCCATCGTCGTGAGGGAGCGAGTTTTAGTCAGACGACGCCGCCAGGCCGACGTTCCGGGGTTGGCGAGCGAGAGACCGGAAGTATTCAGCGGCACGGGAGGAGTGTGCGGCGGCGGCGGCGGTGGTGGAGGGGGGTACTGGGATGTCAGGGATGCTGTGGGAGACGAGTGAGGATCGAAGGCGTCCAGATGATCGCCGGCAGCGGCGCGGTCGTCTCGCAGTTCGGATGCGAAGAACGGCAGCAATTGGCCCGACTGCTGCTGCTGCTGCTGCTGCTGCTGCTTGTAGGGGGCGTGCTGATGGGGGTTGTAGTTGTGGTTGTGGTTGCGATGCTGGTTGTGATGTTGATGAAAATTATGATGACGATGTTGTTGCTGTTGCTGTTGTTGCTGTTGCTGCTGCTGCTGTTGCTGTTGCTGTTGTTGCTGTTGTAGTTGTTGGTGGTGGTGGCGTTGTGGGTGAGGAGCGAGTGGATGCAGCGATACGCCGGGTACAGCCTTGCGATTAAGTCCGTCCGCTACACCTAGCGAGAGAGGGTGTATCGAAACGGGTGGAGCGCCAGTGGGCGGCGGAGGCTGAGTCGGAGCCGAGAACGGGGCAGAAGAAGAGGAAGAAGTAGCAGCAGCGGCAGCGGACGCAGCTATTTGACAGGAGACGCTCTGCAATTCGCCACCAGCGCTGCTGGGAGTGTTTTGGACCGGGACCTCAACATGTCTGGGCAGCTCCCGGGCGGTTGTCCCAGGGGCAAGGGTAGTGTTGGTGCTGGCGGTGGGGACAGCCTGGCCGGCATCAGCAGGAGCGGCGGCGCTGGAGTCGACCACACTGCCACGCGGACCGGCGCTGCTGCGGGTGGCGGCGGCCGTGTCCGCGGTGATCTCGTCGGCGGCCCGGGCTGCCAGCCTGTTCAAGCCGAATCTCGCCTGCATGGGTGGGGGAGAGCGACTTGGTCTGCCGGCGGGGATGGCGAGGTCGGGGGCTATCGGGCAATCTCGAGATCCGCGATCGAAGCGGGTTCCGAGAGATGAGATGCGGTCGAGATATAGTGCCGAGCTACCGCTTAGCGGAGCAGGATGGACCGGGCGGGGCCTTGCGGGGGGGGGGCGGACGGGGAGCTGGGCGGGGCGACGAAAACGAGCGGAGGGGCAGACAGCTGGCGGACAGCACGAGCGAGGAGCAGCTCGGTTGGTGGTCGGTTGGCGGTGGAAGGCGGTGGAAGCGGTGGAGGCCGGGTGTCGATGGATCAAGAAGCCTTGGGGGACCAAGCCCCGGTCCGCATGGAGAGGCAGCCATCCCAGACGAGACGACAGGCCCTTCCAGCAGCAAGCAGCGAGGGCAAGACGATGGCTGCCGGCGGTGGGCACGCAAGAATAACAACAACGACACTCGCTCGGGGCCCAATGCCCTTCTGCCATTCTCGTCCGGCCAGCAGCAGCCGTTCGCTGCCCCATTGGAGACGAGCCGCCGTGCCTGACGGTGATCAGCGTGCTTTGGAGCGTCTGCCCAGTGCCGTCGTCTGCTCGCCCCCGGCGCATTCCTCCTCCTCCTCCTCCTCCTCCTCCTCCTCATCCTCCTCCTCCTCCTCGCCCGTTCGTTCTCCTGGCTGCCGCCGCTCCCTCCTATCCCATTCCCCATCTCCATCACCCATCCCCCCCCCAAATCCGCCGCCCTGCCCGCCGCCCGCCGCTAGTCTCCGCGAAACTGACGCTGCTGAAGATCCAGTGGAACAGACCAGCGCTGCTGTATATAGTCGCACCTGCCGCACGCAGCTGCTGCAGTTGCGCCGTGACTGGCTGTCGCCGCGATCTAGAACTGGGCAGCCCGCAGAAGGCGGCCAATGGGCGCTGCTGAGCGAGCAGGGCATGGCCGACCGGCGATTGCGACGGCCAATCAGCGGCGGCCCGCATCCCGTCTCGTGCCATTCGTCCGCCGCCCAGTTGCACCCGGTCCGCAACCTGGCGCCCCGTCGTTCGAGACCGTTCGTTCGTCGGCGGCGTTTCGGCCTATCCAGTGCGCAAAACATATAATTCCCCAGCTAATTCGGTATTTCCGGAAGCACGACGGATTGACACTCCTCCCCTCCCCACAGCCCGTGCTGATTGCTCGCAGGGCCTCTCCTGCTTCGTGCTTCTCCGGCCTCCCGCTTACGTACCTTCTCCTGAGTCCTCGATCGCCGCGTGCCCTCCGCGTCCTCGATCGCCGGCACCGTCTCGCGCCGAGCGTGCTGCTTGCTGCTGCTTGCTGCTCCCTCCTGCTTCTCCTGCCTCCTGCTTGGAATTGTTCCCTGCCTCCTGATCCATGGATTGCTGGTTGTCCGTGGCAATCAGGAACACACACACACCACACACGCACCGGAAATGCCAGGGAATCAAAACAACAACCAAATGGCTTTTTCCCTTCTCGCGAACGACGACATCGCCCAGCGTCCGTGCACGCCAGGCCGCAAGTGGCACGGTGCGGCGCGAGCAGTCGACGACGTCTGTCTTGGGCGCGCCCACCTGCCGATTGCAGCCAATGGGGAACCAGGGACTTGGGATATAATCGCTCCGTTGTGTCCTCTCCACCTGCTAACTAGCCGCATGCATTGCCGTGCTAATCAGCACGGACTCTTCGTCCCTTCCTCGGACATGCTCGTCTTGGCCCGGTGTTCCTCTTCTGCGGACATCGTCTCCTCCGAACGTAGCCGTATTGGCCTCCGTGTGGCCGTCCCTCTGTCTCTGTCGGCACTCCGTTCGACTCGCCTGCGGCTTCTTCCTTTCTTCTTCGTCTCCTTCTCTTCTCTCCGCGTCTCACGCTCGCTGGGATGCTAGCTCAGAGTGGGTGCAACAGAAAAAAAAAAAGAAAAAAAAAGAAAGCAACAGACGAAGCTCGACTCGATGGGGGCCACCCCACGAAACCGACTCCGCCATTGCAGGACCGTTTATTTGCTTCTTTCCGCCGTCCGGTTGGTTCCTGCGCGAGTCCGCCGTCCGCAGCGGATGCGAATATCCAGCCCAGCATACGAAAAGCGTGCGCGCATGTCTGTACACATGATTCGTAATGCGCGGCGCTATAGACGAAGCACGATGCAGCGGAGCAGAGACGAGCAGAGCAGCACTATGCATGTATGCGCTGCGAGGTGAAGTTAAAGTCGCGCGGTCAGGGGATCAAGGGGATCGACGAGCGCTGCGCTGTGGGTCTTCACGTTGTCGGCTACGTGCGTCGCTGCTACACTGCGATGCGGCGGCGCATGAAGTGCGCTTTTCCGCACGCAGCGTAGACCATGTACGGCTGTGCAGCATACATACGGCTGCGAACGAGCACGAGCTGACAATCTATCTCTCTACATATCGACGAGGTATAGACGTCGACGATATGATATGCCCCTGCCCTGACAGGACGACGATCAAAGGGGGGGGGTCTGTTCCCCATCCCCTGCTCCGCTCAGGCGATTAGTAATCAGCAGCTAACCAGTCTCTCCACGTCAATGGCGGAGATGTCATCCCGCCTCACACTCACGCCCGCCCGTGCTGGCAGACTTCGTGCTCTCCACACATACACGAGCAGAGCAGCAGAGAGCGTTTGTATTTCCAGAGTTGGCCCAACCACCCTCCGCGCCGCGAGGAGAAGGAAAAAGGAAGAGAGAAAAAAACAGTTGGCAGCCTCCAAGACGCATCCCTCCGCCAGGGGACTCCGCAAGGGTACAGCAGCGCGCCCCTACGTGCAGTACGATGCGCGGCGAGACAGTCCGAACTCGCCTCCCTGCCTTCGAGAGCAACATCCGTGATCGAGACACTCGCGCTCGGCGGCCAATCGCATCGTCGACGATTCTCCATCTGTGCACGAAGGAAGGGGCATACATGGGATTGTTCCGGGGCAGGAAGAAGGGAATGAAGGGCAGAGCCCGCCTTCCTCTTTCGCCGTGACACTGGCGGTGACAACAGCGGTCTTCGCCCTTCCCAGCACGCATGCATACGCGGGGACGCGAGACGAGGAAAGAAACCAACGCGACGAACGAGAGCCACTGTTGCGCGCCATCGCCGCTCGTCCGTGGGGCACGAATGCAGTGCGTGCGTGCGCGGAGTGTGTCCGTACATAGCGATCGGAAGTGGCTGCGACGGGCTGACGAGCTGCCCCCGCGAGCTGCACCGACATCCACGCACGCATGTGGGCCATGGGGCCCGGCGCAACGCCGTGGATTGCCACTGGTGACCGCGCTCGACGGCGGCGGCGGTGGTGAGAGTCGTCCGAGACGCACAGCTCTCGGCATACATACGGTAGTTGGCGGCGGCGGCGGCGGTCATACGTATCGCCAGCTTGACTCGATGCGCCGCGCCGTCGCGGCAACGGAGATCATCGGGAGCGCACCTGTGTGCCACCGCAAGGACGGACAGCTGGTCGACTCTTATCGAACCACCACTGCACCGGGTGCATGCAATCGGCCAGCTATGTACGTACATGCACACTGCTGTGCGCTGGAGAAACGCCTACATATTTTTACGCCTGTTTCTTACGCCTGTTCTGGAGTGGACTCGCTCGCCCTCCTCCGCAACCGAAGTCCTCCGACGCATACGGGCCGTGGCGAAGCGGGGGGGCGCAGAGTCCGCCAGCAGAGTCGGCCGCGCACGGAGATGGTTGTGGAGTGCTACCGTCCAGAGGGGGGGGGACCAAGGAGACAAGAGGAAAGAGAATGAAGGAAGGGAACCGATTGCGGAGCGGAACAGGACAGTCCCAGAAGCGGAAGACATGCCAGCCCCTGATGGATGACTCGACCCCCACTCCACGACTGCGAGATACGGTGGGGGGGCTAGTTCGCGCATCGATCCATCCAGCCCTGGCCCCCCACCGTCACCATCGCGAAGAGCTGCCGAGGGCGAGGGCTCGTCTTTCCGAGTCAATCTCCATCTGCCAGCATCGCCTCTTTCCGCCGGGTACTGGCCTGTTGCCTCGGAATGTCGGCAGTGCGCACACACCGTCTCGCCAGCCTCCGTCACGGATGGCTAGACACCACGCAATGCGTCGGTGCGGCGAATGGCGATATGGCGATATGGCGATATGTCGATGTGCATAGAGGCGTACGACACGTATCTATAGCATAGCAGCAGCGGCCGTGTTAGTTATCCATTTACCGACATACCTCACCTAATGTACGGTGCATCGTCACACTCCGCCGCAGCCAGTAAACAGATGGACAGACGATAGACATGTAGTCGCGATCGCAGCGTCGTCGCCGCGGTCAATCGCATCATACACATATGCTGTTTGGCGCCGGAGTGCAGACAACGTGCGCTCGGAAGGAGGAGTAGATCTACCGGCACGCTCCGGTGCGTGTGGATTCTCGAGGCGCACGGAATGCGTGGAGTCCGGCATATGTACAAACCATAAACTCGAGAGATGGGAGACACTGTGTCCGCAGCAGCAGCCCGCGGATGATCGCCGCACCAATATGTCGGGGAAGCCACGAACGAAATAAAACATGTGGATGCGGCGCTGCTATTCGCGCTGCATGCAGCCCCCCGAACGGTAAAGCTGCTACTGCTATTTTGTGCACTTCGCGAACTCCAATCAACCGTCTCATTGCTGTCTTGTGTCGTGTTGTGTCCGAGACAAAACCCCTATATGTGTTGTCGGATAAGCTTTTAGCTCGTTCTCTTTTTTTTTGCTCCCCTCTTCGCCAGAATCTATTGCACGTCCCACATTGCAAGCGCCCCCTCCCTGCCACTTTGTTTCGGAAACAACAACAGCAATTCCAACCGCAGCAACAGCAGGAAAACAAACACCCAAGCCTCCGCGGGCAAGCAGCGGCGGCGGTGGCGGCGAAGCTGTGATACCCCAATTCGCTCAAACTTGGGCATGCCCCGAGACGACGGCCGTCCAGAAACTGCCGTCGCTCCTTGGTCTTGCGGACGGCTGCACCGCGGATGTCGGTTCAGGGGGAGCTCCTCCGCTGCCACTCGTACCGTGCATATGTGGAGCGGCCATGGATTATGTATCGGGACGTGCATCGATGCCCCCCACATTTGCCCTTCGTCTTCTCCAGAGAGACTCCTGCTCCGAGTCCGACGCGTCGTCCGCATGCGGAGACATGCTTCTGTTCCTCTTCAGCCGTCCAAACACTCGGCCTCTCTGGACGAGCACTCGCTGTATGCAACATCGCGAGCCGAAAGCGGAAATAAAATTAAAAAAAAGTTGATGAGCGCACCGCGCATCCAGCCAGCAGACGGGCTACTCCGGATCGACCACTCCCCCACACACTGACACACGCACACACAGAAAATAGCGACGTCTGTTTCTCCCACTCCCTCTATCTATGTAAGTACCCCTGAGAATAGAGTGCACCCCTTCCCGTTCGCAGGTGTGTTTCAAGTCATCCTGCGTTCGTTCGTACGTAAGTGGGTAGGTACCGTACATACAATTCCCCGCGAGCCTGGATGGAAACGGCCCTTTTTTTTTGCGCGCTTTTCCGTCCAATGGGACGCCTCCGACGCGTATGGACTCTGCTCGAATACGGAATGGATGCTTTCTGCAGTGTGGCAGGTGTCGGGCCCGATCAGGACGCGGGCGATGTGCGGACCGTCGGCTGTTTCTCGATATAGTCTCGATCCCAGGCGGCCGGACGGCCGCATGCGCCTCCACCTCTAAGATGCCTCCGTCCAGTGCGAGCTGCACCATACCGGCACACAACCGTGTCCTCGCCAAGAAGCGCGAAAGAACGCCGAGTGACGGTGCGTGTCCGTCGTTGAAACACCCGCCGCCCCAACTTCGAGTCCAATCTATTCTGGGCCGCGAGACATCCCCCTGAGACTAATAGTTATATGTGAGCGTCTATATATGTAGGATCCAGGGGGAGGAAGAAAGGGAAAAGTCGTACCAGAAATCACACCCGCTCTCCTTGCTGCATACCTTACTGATAACACGAACCATATAATATATTCCTCTGCGTGGGGGCGGTTTCGTTCCGGGCTCTTTCGCTTGACTCTGGAGTATGTAGATAGAGCAAATCTTGCAAGACGGCTGTAGGGACGTCGGTGATGGTTCGCTTTCGTTTAGAATGACAAGGAAAAAGAAAAGAAAAGGAGCTGCCTATCTACACAGCCTACCTACCCACATATCACGTGTGCATGCAGCCCCGCGAGCCCGCCGGAGATATCATCCTAAATGTCTATCTACACGAGAGAACACCCATGTGTACCACATGCGGACGATGCAAACCGGAATATGTAATTCGTGGGAAAAAAGGAAAAGAGATTTCTATCCCTATATTTTGCAGATCTGCATGATACAATTTCTATCACCTCTGTCTGCTACCTTCCTTTAAAAGCACCTTGTTATGTACAAACATTCCTGCACAGCCAATCATCACGCCCTTCCGGAAGCAGAATCTTGACATTCCACGGGCTTGTTGTATGCGATAGGGCAGCGTGGAGTTGACCATGACTGAAGATCTCTCCGGCCATATTGACTCCTAGATACATACACGTGAAAGAAAGCGACTGGCCCCTGCGCCTTAACTACTTACTGTCGTTGAGAAAAACCAATCCGGAGTGGATATTGCACCCTGGCCAGGCCAATGCTGCGTCAAATTCCCGTTCATTTCATCCACACTGCATCGCATTCCGTGGTGATAGAATTGCCCCCCCCCCCTCCCCCCGGTGGTGCAAGATGTGCTTGTGGAGGGGTACCATTCTGCAATTTTCATGATGGACCGACTGAATCGGATCATCCACCGTATTGCTGAAGCTGTTATAGCTGCTAAGAAGTTTTGCACAGGCCACCTTCGGGTACGCTGTTTTTCAAGTCACATTTTTTTTTTTTTGGTTTCTAATAACGGTAATAAGACATGATACTCAAGTATTGCAGAGGGTAATTAGAAGCTGAGCAATGACGAAAACTTGTACAGTCTCCAATAATCCAACAGACCCGACGACTGTATTCATCAAGGTGAAGTCATTAGTTCCCCATCAGGGCCGCTATCGCTCCAAGCCGGTGGGTGCTTTTGCCCGCAACGGTGTTGAAGGGATATTTCGTTGCCGCGCGCTACATACCTATTTGATGGATCTAATCTTAGTTGTTGCGCACTTCCACGTGTAATATGTATGTAGATATAGAGTGGGATGCGCTGTCGTCGCCGAGCAGTGCGTAGACGAGCCGTCGCTTAGCGCACGCGCGCACGCGACCGCCACGTGGCGCCGGCGCTCGCGGCTGCAGCCTTTGCCCCTTCACCTTCCTTCCCGGTCCCCCCCGCATCGCGCCCTATGGACATAGCTCGAGCCGGATCGACTCCGCTAGAGCGATCTTCCTAGTAGTAGTGGGGTAGAAGATCCGCCCAGCGTCGGCGACTATCTAGAGTTTTGACTTTGACTACGCAACTGTCTCCCCCACGCACACACACGTGGTCTACTCGGATCCCGCTCCGGGATCCGCCGTCGCCCCAACCGCCGGACGACCCCGCGCTGGCACTGAGATGCTGCTTCCGTCCTGGGGGAGGGACAAGTGAGCTTGGAGCGCACACCTCCGGGCTCGATCTCGCCGGTCCGGCGGAGGTCGAGGACTCGAGGCGGTTGCTGGGTATGTATGTATACGTACATACGTAGGCCCGCGGATCCTGGCGTACACTCCAGCCTCGCACGGGCGTCGCCGGCGGACACCGGCGGATCTCTGCCCGGTCCATAGTGCGTGTGTTTGCGCGTGGCGGTGGCCCGAAGCATGGCGTGTCATTCGCCGTCCCCGCGGACTCGCCTGTTGTAGCACGTCTTTTGTATGCTTAGTCAGTGCTCGTGACTCATAGAGATGGGTAGTGGCGTCATATCTCCACATCTACACGTCACTCCCTCCGTTTCTCGGTGGCTGGATGCTGCACGTGGCAGCGGATCGATGCGGCCGTCCTACTACGGTATTCCTCCCTTCCACCGCTCTGTTCCCGACGGATGCATTTTGTCTTCTTCCCCCCACCCTTCTGCGTACCTTCCTGGGCACCTGCTACCTCTCCTCTCCCGCCACTCCTTTTCCCACGGAACAAGTCAATGCCAGGTTCCTACCTTCGAGGAGTTTTCGCCTTGCCGCGGGCGGGGTTCTTCTGGTGGGCCAGCGTCCCATCATTGTTTACTCTACTGTACCTCGTGGCAGTGTTCTATGCGGTTACCTTCTCTGATTTTGCATGCTCCGACCAGTGCTGAGCTGGGCTGTTCAGTACACACCACCTCAATATCGGGCCAGCATCCTGTAGAGGGCGGCTGCGGTCTCTCCTGCGCCCCTTGCGTACCGTGGGTGGCCGGCTCTATCCGTCTCCTTCGACTCCGCCTCATCAGCCAGCACTCGTCCCCTCGGCTGTGATGTCCCACGAGGATCAACAGTCATCAGCCCCGCAGATAATTTGGAGCGTGAAGACAACACCAACTACACCGCGAGATCGAGATCATCACCACCAACGAGCCGTGAAGACAACATCAACTACACCGAGCCGGCGAGATCGAGATCATCACCACCAACGAGCCGTGAAGACAACACCAACTACACCGAGCCGGCGAGATCGAGATCATCACCACCAACGAGCCGTGAAGACAACACCAACTACACCGCTGGCGAAATCGAGATGGTCACCACCAACGAGCCGTGAAGACAGCACCAAATACACCTCGCTGGCGAGATCGAAATGGTCGCCATTACCAAGCCGTGGAGACAACACCAACTACACCGCGGTGTTGTCTTCACGGCTCATTGTTGGTGGTGATCTCGATCTCGCCGGCTCGGTGTAGTTGGTGTTGTCTTCACGGCTCGTTGGTGGTGATGATCTCGATCTCGCCAGCGGTGTAGTTGGTGTTGTCTTCACGGCTCGTTGGTGGTGATGATCTCGATCTCGCCGGCTCGGTGTAGTTGGTGTTGTCTTCACGGCTCGTTGGTGGTGATGATCTCGATCTCGCCAGCGCGGTGTAGTTGGCTTTGTCTTCACGGCTCGGTGATGGTGACCGTTTTGATCTCGCCAACGCGGTGTAGTTGGTGCTGTCTTCGCTTCCCGCTGATGGTGACCATCTCGATCTCGCCAGCTCTCTCGCCGGCTCTGTCGTGCGAAGTGCGCTTTTTCACCTTTTTTTTTCTCGTGCGAAGGGACCCGGAGAGGGATGTGTTTACTCGTCTCAGCTCTCTTTGGGTGGAGGTTGGAGGGATCGGGGAGGATTTATCTGGAATCCGACTCGATTTCTTCCTGCTTCTCCCCTACCGGCCGCTCAACATTTGCCACCGCCGCCACCGACGGTAGCGCGGCCGGCTTGATGCTCCCCCTCCTGGCGCTCACCATCAGGCTCCCGATGCCCAAGCTGCCCCTCCTCCCCACCCCTGCCCCGCTCTCGAGGTCGCTCGACATGATCCCCCGCGGCCGTCTCTGCCCTCGGTTCGCCTCGAACACATATCCGCCGCCGCCACCGAAACCGCCCCGGTGCTGCGGAGTGCTGTCGCTGTCGCCGCCGGACGCCGAGTACCCGGTGTCCCTGATGATCCTGTACAGTACCGGAGCATTGGCGACTATGCACGATGCCAAGATTTCGAAATTGGCGAACTGGATCCTCGGATCAGCCCAGGAGCTCGGGTTGGGGGGGGGGGAGGCGGGACTACCAATGTCCGCCACTGCTGCAGCGCCTGGTTCTGCGCGACGAAGGGCAAGCGGATGACAGCGGTGATCATGGCGAAGATGCCGAGGGAGAACAGGGTTGCGATCTGGATCTTTGTGCGCAGGGGCAGGTTGAGGCGCAGTATTATCGGCAGGATGAAGCCGAGCAACAGCAGATCGGTGGTGAGGTTGCAGGCGCCAGTCGTGAAGAGTTGTATCTCTGACGAGGTACAGTGGTCTGGTGCGATTAGAGGCGGGGGTGGACGGGCAAAAGAGGGGACTTACTGCCGGGCGAAGGAAAGACTTGCCCTGGGAGTTTCCTGCGTATCAGTGATGGCCGCTACGGCCGGGCTGGCTGTACTCACAGTACCTACATCGCCGTTAGCCCGCCGCCCCGCGCTCGCGCCGGAAAGGTGGACCCGCCGCTCGAACGGCCTACACTCCAAAAACGTGCTCAGCATGGCAGCCGCGAACGTCGCGGCCAACACTACCCACAGCGGCTTGATGAACCGCTCGTACTGCCGCAGCTGCTTGACGATCCTGCCATAGAACGCGAGCACGCAGAACTTCATACACCATATGAACACCGCGTAGCATGCTTTCCCCCCCGGCGTGCGCCGCCATCAGTTCCCCCGGATCGACACCGCGCATTGGGGAGGAGGAGGAGGAGGAGGAGGAGGAGGAGGAGGACCCACCGCGGACGACGATGACCATCTTGCTGCCGAACTCGCGGCGCCGGATGTCCTTGACGGACACGGCCTCCTCGCCGGCGTCGAGGTTGTTGGTCTGGTTGTTGAGCACCATCGGCGTCGCCACGGCACGCACGACCAGAATGCACAGCGCGACGGCCATCCAGTAGTCATCCGCGCGCCAGCGGTGCGTGCGCGCGTACGTCGCGCACAGCCGCAGCGGCATCAGGACGAAGCAAACGGCGTAGACGACATAGGCCACCGCGAGCGTTGTTGTGTCGGCCAGCATCTCTTCGGTTGGGCTGGGCTGGGCTGGGAGACGTTCTGGAGCCCGTGGCACTGGCTACTTTCTCACTTATACACATACAACATGGCCACCGCGGCCCCCGCTTAGTTGCTTTCTTGCTTACGGAGAATACGGAGTTGCATGGCCGCGAGTGGGAGGGTTAATTGCTATACGACTAGATTGCTGCGGGATCGATTGCTTGTTGAGTAAACACGCGGGGCATGCGTTCGCCGTGGAGCCGGGGGGTGGAAGTTGCAGATAGTCTACACTTGCAGTTGTAACCGGAATCCGCAAGTGAATAAAAAAGGTATGGCGGATATCTGCGTTTGGATCGATGTTCGCTGTGGACGGTGCTTGCCACTCCTGCCCTGGGGGGGCGGGTGGGGTTGCGATGGGATGAGGAATGTATGTGCCTGCCATGTACATAGCTGGCGATGGACGAGGCAAAAAGGGGCCCCAGCTACACGACACCAGCTGCGATCTCGTGCGAATATGAAAACGAGTCATCGGAGCGGATGCGTCGCGATTCACCATGTTCGGTCCGGTTCTCTGCCGGATCTCCAACTAGGAAGAAGTGCCGGAAGGTCTGGTGTGACGTAACTATCGTAGCGAGGTGCGTGTCTGACTGCGTTCGACTCGATTCACTTGGTAATGCAGAGAACTGCAGGACTCCCCGTGGTCCTATCTGCCGCTTGAACCTGCGTGATGGAAGTTCCGGCTGTGTATCTGTCTATGTACTCTGTAAACAGCAAGTACATATGTATCTATATACAGAGATTCGCAGTGTCCAGCGGCTGTACCCGCACACAGCGCGATAGGGCTGAAGGACACTACATCTTACATATCCGCCTAAATGCACTGGACGAATCATTTCCTACCAGCCTATCTACACCCTCGAGAACTCTGCAACGGAGGGGGATGATGCTCTGAGAGAGTAGAGTTTGCAAGCCGTAGCCAGCGAGTCGAACGATGTACAAATCTATGGTGTATCCAAGCCCATCTATCTATTCCCGTCGCCATCGTCTCTCCCCAACCAGCTGCAACCAGACATCATGGAGCCTAGATCGTCACGAAAACAAAGAGTGATATAGTACAGATAAAACCCAGTCCAATCCAATTCGATAGTGTCCCGTCCCAAAAGAAAGAGAAAGAAAAAAAAAAAAAAATTAGGCAAGGAACGCATCATTTTCCAGCATATCGGGCCCATTACTTTTTGTTCTTCAGCTTCTCAGCCTGGTCCTTCTCGTGCTTGGCGATGAGCTCCTTCTGCATCTGCGGCGGCGCCTGCGAGTAGTGGCTGAACTCCATCGTGAACTCACCCTTGCCCTGGGTAGCAGCTCTCAGCTGCGACGAGAACCCGAACATGGCGTTGAGCGAGCACGCGGCCGTGAGGGTGAACTCGTCCGCTCCGATATCGGACTCCTCGATGACGGCGTTGCGTTTGTTCATCAGGCCGACGATGGCTCCTTGGAACTCGTTGGGCGCCGAAATGGCGACCTTCATGAGCGGCTCCAAGACGATGGGCCTAGCAGCCAGGAAGGCCTTGCGGAACGCCTGCTGAGTGGCGATCTTGAAAGCCATTTCCGAAGAATCGGTCATGTGTGTGGCTCCGTCGTTTATCACCATCGATGTGCCCAGGACCCTGTGGCCGAGCAAGGGCCCCTTCTCGGTCGCCGCCAAAAATCCCTTCTCGCAAGCGAATAAGAACTTCTCCGAGATGGAGCCACCAGTGATTTGTTGCTCGAACTTGTTCTCGCCGATTTCGCCGGTAGTCTCCATCCAGCCAACGACGCGAGCGTAATCTCCGGCGCCTCCGGTCTGCTTCTTGAGGGTGTGGTCGAAGGAAACGCGCTCCGAGATGGTCTCACGGTAGGCGACCTGGGGCTGACCGGTGACACAATCAACATTGTACTCACGGCGCATGCGCTCGACATAGATATCGAGGTGAAGCTCTCCCATGCCGCTGATGATGGTCTCCTGCGACTCATTGTCGACGTGAACACGGAAGGTAGGATCCTCACGTTGGAAGCGGTTCATAGCCTTGGAGAAATTGGCACTTTCCTTGTTGTTCTTGGGCTTGATGGAGAGCGAGATCACCGGTTCCGGAACGAACATGGAGCTCATGGAGTAGGGGAGGTTTCCGTCGGTGAAAGTGTCACCAGAGGAGCACTCGACACCGAAGACGGCGCAGATTTCCCCAGCGCCAATCTCCTGCACATCCTCCATCTCGTTGGAGTGCATACGCACAATCCTGGGAACCTTGACCTTCTTTCCGGTCTTCGCGTTGTACACGTTCATACCCTTCTTCAGGGTGCCCTGGTACACACGAATGTAAGTCAACTGTCCGTAGTTTCCCTCTTCGAGCTTGAACGCCAATCCAACGAAAGGCTCAGCTCCATAGGGGAGCAACGAGACTTTGGCTTCATTACGGCGGCGGTCAAGTGCGATGTTGGGCACCTCAGCCGGATTTGGGAGGTAATCTACGACGGCGTCCAGCATTCTCTGAACACCGGTGTTGGCCAGGGCGGATCCCATGACGACCGGAGTAAACGTGCGGGCGATGGTAGCGCGACGGATAGCGGCCTTGATCAAGGAAGCGGATGGAGTCTCTTCGTTGAGGAAGACCTCGGCTATCTCCTCGTCGACATCGGCGAGGGTCTCGATGAGCACGAGACGCTTCTCTTCGCAAAGCTCCTTCAGGTCTGCGGGGATCTCGTCCCTTTCCACGACGTTGAGCCTAGTGGCTGGTTAGCAGTGCTGGCTGCCCCACGGGCGGTTGTAGCCTACCCGGAGGGTCCCTCGAAGTAGACGGCCTTCATCTCAATCAGGTCCACAACTCCCCGGAAGTCGTTTTCGACACCAATGGGGACCTGTAGAGAAGCAGCGGCAATCTTCAGTTTCTTATTGATCTGGTCCACAGCCTTCCAAGGGTTGGCGCCCATACGGTCCATCTTGTTGATGAAGGAAACTCTGGGAACGTCGTAACGCTTCATCTGCCGGTCGACGGTGATCGTCTGAGACTGTACACCAGAAACCGCACACAAGACTAGAACAGCTCCATCCAAAACTCGCAGTGCTCTCTCGACCTCAATGGTGAAGTCGATATGGCCGGGAGTGTCAATCAAGTTGACATGGTACTTCTGATCGATGCCGTTCTCGTCCTTCTTCACCCAGTTACAGAAAGTGGCCGCAGATTGAATGGTGATTCCCTTCTCTCGCTCGAGGTCCATGGAATCCATCTTTGCACCCACACCATCCTTGCCACGCACTTCGTGTATGTGTTTCGTCCGTCCGGTGTAAAAGAGAACTCGCTCCGTGCACGTTGTCTTGCCGGAGTCAATGTGGGCCGCAATTCCGATGTTCCGGACTTTGCCCAATCGTGCGGCATCTTCCGGCACCAGCCCCGCAAGCACCGTTTCAATAGGGATCTCTCCGGAGGCTTCCTCATCGGCCCTAGTACCGTCAGTGACAACAGATTCGCACAATGAGTGCCAAGAGACCGTACTCAGCCGTCTGAGTGGCAGCAACGCCAGAGGCGCATCTGTAGCTTCCAACTTTGCTGAGTGCCACAGGAAGAACTGTCCTTCGCAGCACGGCGGTGCTGTAATTGGCATGAGGGGCCCTGGCTGCGGCTCGGAGGCATCGCGAAGGTGCAAAGGAGCTGGCGGTACGGAATGACCGACACTGGGAACGAAGGGTCGCCGCTATCCTCATGGTGGCCTGGTAACGTTGAGATGGGGAGACGCGAGCTGAAAAATTTAGGATTTCAAGGGTTCAGTTGCTAACTACTGGTACTCCGAGCATTATCTTATCTGATCAAGAAGGGGGTTCATTGGCCGGCACTCGGCAAGAAAGATTAATAATGTCTACCCGAACGAGAACGAGTGACAGAGGGTGGAGCTGTGTCGCATCCTCCCCGCAGCACTTCAGCGGGAGCAGGCTGCACATTCTTATGCATAGCCTTCGCTCAAATGCTGTGGGTTTGGTTTGTATCAACTCAGGGTTTTGTGCGTTAAATCGTAGTCCTGCCAAATGTTTGCCCTCGTGTGTTGTACTCACATCGATTGGTCGCCCGGCAACATTTTCTACTCCTCTTGCTTTGTTTCATACTACACATCTCATCCCAATACCACACACCAACCACTCCTCTAAATCTCTGGCATACACGCAAAATCTACCACAATTTCTCTTGGCATCTCCTAGCGCGAGCTACTAATAAAGGCATGTTTTATTCTCACGAGGTTCTTACCAGCCGGAAATACGGTGTCGCGACAATCTGGTATGCTTCCACTATCTGCAGCTTTGGAAACGCCGGCGTTTGGACTGCTTCTAATGACGAACATGAAGGCTGGTTGCTACTCTTGGTCTAAACAGGAGTACGCTGCGGAAGGTCAATCGAAAAGACATACTGGCGGTCAAAATCCCCAAAGCATGCAACACGGTTACCAACATTGAGGTGCCAATGGCTCTTCGCCTTCAGGCGCATCTTCTCGTTGGGATTTCAAGAGTCTACCTACAGCAATTCGAGTACCTCTATCATGACGTCTCCCATGCTCACATGCGCATGAGGAGGCTTGAACTGGTCAACATGGATCAGATCAACGACAAACCTTCCAAAGAAACTCAGTGAGTGTCGGGGGTGCTTTGGTACTTTGGTATAGACTAATTTCCGCAGTGCTGAACAGCTCATTCTGATGGACGATCCGATGATGCACCCAGATCTATTAGGCCTTGACCTTACCAGCCTTGGAGACTTGGCGCTCTTCGATATTGCCCAACCTCATGATCCGGAGCCCGGTGTGGGCTCCTTTGTAATCGGCAGCACTCCCCGGCGGGGCAGTTTTATGCTGGGTTCGGGAACGTCACCAAGTTCATTCGGAGGAGCATCTGGGCACATCCCCGTCGGGTTCTCTGACGGGAGCGTACCACTGGTCCGAAACGACGACCCTCATGACCAATTTGAAGAAAACCCGCTCTTCGGGTTCGACGCAGAAGGGAATCTGAGGGAGAACACTCCAGAGCCTGTTCCACTACTCGCAGAGGAAGAGTCGCCTGCCGTTGCTGCTAGATCGAGGAGTCGTGCACGTGGCGTGGGGGGAAACTTGGACAGTGACGACATCGAGGCGCAAGTCCGTCGTGAGCATGAGGAGGGTCACCATGACGCGATGGAGGTAAATTGCCCCTTTCTTCTGTTATCCTACTGGCGGTGACATCAGCGGTACCAAGGTTGACAAAAAACAGATTGACCGGCCGATAGATGAGGATGCAGTATTGCCGGACCTGATGGACCTAGACGAGCAACTGTTGGCCCCTAATGCTGAAGATGGGGTCGTTGAGAGGGAAGTGACCCCCGCCCCCGTCGTCCGTCGTTCCCGCAAAAAGCATGTGATCGTCGATGAAGGAGGCACCATAATCTCCATCGATTCCATCAGGGCCTGGTATGCCGGCCACAACCAGGCCGCGGGAGAGGCCTTCTGGGCCGGGGGTGTGGGGAATTTCTTGGCCAAGGATGACCTAGGGTATCGTCACTTTGAACTTACGGTCCTGGACCAGACGATTATGGGGGAAAATGATATCCTCAAGTCGAAGTTCTCTCTCCGGGCTGCCCTAAACAAATTTCGCGCACCCGCCGTTGCTGCGATTGATGGGGGAGTGCAGGCCACTGGCAGAACCTCCCGTGAAGGAACTCAGGACGGGGGACAACAGGAAGTGGGCCGCAGTGAGGGCATCAGAAGGGCTGGGGAGCTTCCTGAACCCCCTGGATCTGATGTAGAGCTGGGACGTGATGCTCCTCTGCACCGCGACGAGGTGGTCAGCATACACAGTGGCGACCACATCTTCTCACCGGCCGGAGCTAAAAGCAGCAGCAGTGCAGCGGGACTCCTTTTCCCTGGATTTGGAGCGAGGCGGAGCTCGAGTCCTCTCCAGCCAGGAGCTGGCCGTATTGGATCCAGAATCAGCGTTGCGGGATCTGTTCTTGGAGTCGTCGAAGAAGTTGATGAGAGCAATCTCTTGGTGACCGATGATGGCCCTGATCACATTGATCACTATGGTCAATATGGTCAATATGGTCATTATGGTCATTATGGTAGTGGATTCCTTTGTTGCCGCATGTCTTGTTATACATCGTTAATCGGTGACACCAGAGATCGAACCCGTTCACGAAGAAGTCGGCGATGAGAAGCACGTCTCTGGTTTCTATGAGTAATTTCTCCTTCCCTTTACACTCCAAGTGTGCTACTGCTAACGAGACCAGCCACATCAGGAAAACACTCGCCGAAGAGCAAGCCCGCCGCAAAGCTGAACTGGAAGAGCCGGTTGACCACGTCATTTTCCATGAGATCGTCAGGTTTGACGAGAGCAGTCGCCGTGCCGCGTCCCTCACGTTCCATCACACTCTGGTTCTAGCTACCATGGGCCTTGTCCGGGTTCATCAGGAGGAGCACTTTGGCGAGATCCGCATCAGCATTGTGTAAGCTGGAGCGACATGATTGCATCTACATACATACCACCTCGGGCATATGCAGAAGGAACTGTTAGAGGTAAGGGGGTGGTGGGTTTTGTTAGTTTTTTGTTGGTTTGCTTCCTTGAGCTGGCTTTGCCGTGTGTTGCTTTCCCCGCTCCCTTCAATTCGAAACACATGTCATATCTAGCAAACCGTGGCGGTTCGTCTGGACTATTCGCATTCATATCTATCTCGTTAGTCTGACCCCTGTGAGGTCGCACACTCAGGGGACTTGTCGCTGCTGGCCTTGCCACCCGTTCCCAGGGCAGGCCGGTGAGCACTGGTATGTATGTCTGGAGGCCGCGCACACAGGCGCAAGACCTTCTCTGACAGCGCGGATTGCAATGCTAGTCGCTGATTGGCCTGCACCGTGCAATCTTCCCTAGAAGGTGCTGGCGCCTAGTTAGCCGCCGTCGAGCGCGCCATCATCCTGGTTATCAGTGGGTGCTGTGCTGGCCGGCCTTAATTTCCAGGTGAAGTTTACCGCTCTCTCGGAGTCGGAGGTTCATTTCGGAGAGTTTGCGATATATTTCCCATGGCATGGCTTTCGGATTCCCGGTTCGATGTCGACGTCAATATCAGTCAATCAGCACTGGCTCTGTCAGTCGTTGATGCCGTGCGAATGCGCCCTTTTTTTTTCTTCCCTTTCTTCTCGCTAAAAATAAGAGACGAGACGAGACGGGGTCTCCCAGCAACAAACGCACCATGGGGTTGCGGATGGGTGGGATTCTCAGACGAGATTGGATGCTCCTCGGCAGGACATAGTTACGATTCTCCAATCCGTGTCACTATGTAGGGAGTAGATCTACCTATGTATCCATCTATCCAGCTGAGAAAGATCCTGCCAGCGACCCATGCCGGCGCTGGCCAGCCGAGGCGTTCGTTCGTTCGCAAGTTCGCAAGCATCCCGGGTTCACATTCGACACCGGATCACATTCATCGAGTGGAGAGGAATCCGGTGCTGCTTGGAGCAATTTAGAGCCGCCATCCATTCGCTGCCTAGATACGCACTTCTGTAGCTAGATAAGTAAGTACAAGTGTCAAAAAAGGTTGAAAGATTCCGTAGCAAGACGGTATCTGGCGGGCACTCCTATATCGGTGTTGCATTCGAAACTTCGATGTCTGCCTTATTGCGGAATTGCGGATTCGGGTGGAAAAAAAAGAACGGCATCGATTTACCCCCCCACCTTTTTTTTTTTTGCTATGTATATACTGTATAGTTCAAAGGAGGGGTAAAAAGAACGCCGGACGCATCAGGACATGAAAAACACGTATTTTGACCGTGTTGATACTACATCACTACTATTTTTGTCCATGATATGATAGCACTACCACCACAACGTCTACTGCACAGTGCATACCGAAAGAAGTGACTATATAGCGAAGTACAGTACATATGAGTTCATATGTCATGCCGATGCTGCTGCAGAGCAGTCAGCAGTCAGCATTCGTGCAGTGCAGAAATCGGATCTGATCTGATCTGATCTGCTCCGATACCCGCCCGCCACAGATATAATGGACGCGGGATCGGGGGCCGCTCTGTATATGTCCGGCACGCACGCCGGAGATATCCATCCGCGAGGCGTCCGTACCTGCTCGGGTTGGGGCTGGTGTTGGTACAGTAGATACCGGGGCTGTTCAGTCTGGTCTCAAACTACTCTTGGTGGCTGGTTGGGTACCTGCCTACGTCATGGCCGAGAAAGAGAGCGGGCGGTTTTGGTTTTGGTTTTGGTTTTTGGTTTTTGGTTCGTGTGCCTGGGACCTCCTAGCAACGGTGAGCGTGGTGTGCAGATGTAACTGGGTGGAGCAGCGTAGAGTAGCGCACGTCCGTCTTTCGCCGTCAAGATCTGCATTTGTTGGGAGTTGAAGCGCAGCCTCACGGATGGTTCTGATGTCCGCCCTGTTTCGCCCTGCCTCGTCGCCGGCTGGCTTGCTCTCCACGCCCATGCACTCCGCATCCACCTAGATGTCTTTTGTACCTAACTACAGTGCATACGTGCTGGTTATGCAAGACATTTCCTGGGATCTGCGACAGGGGAACCTTTGGGGCTTCCCCCCGCCACGGCGAAGGCGGGCAGGGTTCTGTATGGGTTGCCTCGACGACGCCCTCTTCCGGGCGGATGTCCCCTCTCCCCCCCTTCCGAGTTCGTCCCCTACTTCGGCCTCTGCGTGGCGGTGGGTTGCTGCGGATATGTAGAGCCTGTGCAGTGGCTGTGGACGGAGATTTCGTCGGCAGTCATGAAGTCAAAACAATCCCCGGGCGCACTGGACTCGGGCCGGTGCATTCCTCTGCAGCTCTGGACTCTGGAGTTGCGTAGACTGAGAGACGGCGGGCGGCCAGACGGCCTCGGGAGCGGCACGCGGAGACACATCTCCTCCGCATCTTCCCTTCCTTCCACTTTATTACAAGCGCTCCTCCTCCTCCTCCTCCTCCTCCTCCTCCCTCTGCTCCGACTCCACCTTCCCTGCCCGGCTCCCTGTATCCCTAGTCGTGACCTTCCTCCTCTCGCTCTCCTCGCTTTGCTCGACATACACACCAACAGCTCAATCCCGTCGACCCACCCCCCATCACTGATCAACCCTCGCTCACTACGCACCACCCTCTACGTTCCAATAGTTACCCACTACTACCGGCCACCACCGCACCACCACCACCACCACCACCACACCACCACCACCACTCATCTCCCCCGAAGCGCGGCTATCGCCTCACCACTAACACTCTTCTTTACCCGCATCCCCCCCCCCCCCCCACCTCGCATCTAAAAATCCAACAGAGAAGATGGACGTACAACCAACCCCGCGCCGCCACAACCCCTCGCGCACTCCCGCTGCCGCGCGAGACTCGTTTGTCGCCTCCGCCGCCGGCAGAGCCTCTCCGAAGCACCACCTCGCAGAGCAGATGCCGCCGCCACCGCCGCCTTTGCACAGCCGCGCCGCCAACGAGTCGTGGGACCCGCAGCCCAACGTCGAATGGAACACCCCCTACTCGTCGCCTACCAAGGGCTCTACCGCGCATCTCGTCGAGCTCTTCGACAAGCAGATACAGCTTGCGCCCAGTCCCTCGCCGCGGCCGAGGCCCACCCCGTCGAAGAGAACTCTGAAAACTCCGGTGTCCGACGATGGCGATACGAGTGTGGTCAGGATGGATGAGAACTCGAAGGCCCCTAAGAGGACGCCGAAGGAGAGTGCTGTCTTGGCGGCGGCTGCGAGGGACGCGAAGAAGACCACCGGTCCTGCGTCGAGGGGATATGCTAGCGGTAGGACACGGCAGTACGACCCGTTCAAGGATATGTCCCTGGAGGACCTCGAGAAGCTGTCGAAACCGTCGGTCAAGAGGTTGAAGGATGTCGCGCACTTGTGTAAGCTCATCGGACAACTAACCCAAACATTGCCGGTAGCCGACTGACAGATCGATTGCTCCTCCGCTAGACTTCTACGATTACTACTACAACCTCGTTACGTACGTGCACACGCGGCAGAGTAGAACCGACCAGTGGAAGGCCCAGCAGCAGGGCCATCCCGCCGACGAACAACCGCAACAGTGGAGGCGGTTCTGCGGAAGGGAACGAGCTGCGCTGAGGAAGCGCCGGACCAGGCTACGGAAGGGTGACTTTCAGCTGCTCACGCAGGTCGGCCAGGGTGGCTACGGACAGGTGTACCTAGCGGAGCACAAGGACACCAAGGAGGTCTGCGCTCTCAAGGTCATGAGCAAGAAGCTTCTGTTCAAGCTCGACGAGATCAGGCACGTCCTGACGGAGAGGGATATCTTGACTGCTGCCAAGAGCGATTGGTTGGTGAAGCTGCTCTACGCGTTTCAAGATGAGGAGAGCATATACCTTGCCATGGTATATCGCGCACCGCCGCATACACAGGAAAGAGTAATCGCTGATGCTGTCCTAGGAGTACGTTCCCGGAGGTGATTTCCGTACGCTTCTCAACAATACCGGTGTCTTGCATTTCAACCATGCCCGATTCTACATCTCGGAAATGTTCACGTCCGTGAGTGCCTTGCACGAGCTCGGATACATCCACCGTGACTTGAAGCCCGAAAACTTCCTCATCGATTCCTCGGGCCACATCAAACTCACCGATTTCGGACTCAGTGCCGGGAAGCTCGCGCCGGAACGCATGGAGAGCATGAAGATGAAGCTCGAACAGGTCAAGGACATGGACATTCCCGAGCGCTCGACCACGGAGAAGAGAAATGCATATCGTACTTTGAGGGAGAGCGAGGAGAACTATGTATGCCGCCCCCAATCGCTGGCAGCTGAGGCGACAAGTGTCTAACCGAACAACAGGCTAAATCCGTGGTTGGATCGCCGGATTACATGGCTCCAGAGGTCCTCCGCGGCGAGTCCTACGATTTCACTGTCGATTACTGGTCTCTGGGATGCATGTTGTACGAGGCCTTGGCCGGCTATCCGCCCTTCGCGGGCGCCACCGTCGAGGAGACTTGGCACAACCTCAAGCACTGGCGCAAGGTCCTGCACAAGCCGGAGTACGAAGACCCCAACTACTTCCTCTCCAAGAGGACCTGGGACTTCATCATCAGGTAGTTGACGTATCTGCTTCTTCGCTATATCCACTGACTGTTCCAGGTTGGTCGCAGGTCGGAATGCCCGTTTCGCGGACTTTAAGACCGTCCGCAGGCACGAGTACTTCGCCGAGATCGACTGGAATAACCTTCGCTCCAAGGATCCGCCCTTTGTCCCCGAGTTGGACAGCGAGACCGACGCGGGATACTTCGATGACTTCAGTAACGAGGCCGACATGGCCAAGTACAAGGAAGTTCACGACAAGCAGGCCGTGCTGGAGGGTATGGCGGACAGGGACGACAAGATGAAGAAATCTGCATTCTTGGGTTTCACCTTCAAGTATGTACTCCTAGCCCGCGTAACGAGCCCAATGATGCTGACGCTGTCGAAGGCGCAGGATACCCGGCAATCTCAGTGACCTTTCGATGAGGCACAGTCTCGGTGACGGACAGTTCGGAACCATTTTCTAAGTGTTTACTTGTACGGGTCAGCAATGATGGGCGTTAATGGGGCACTGTATTTGTGGCATAGCGATTGGTCAAGCGGGGGGGCAGGCCTTTTTTTTTGCTTCTTTTTCCTTTTTCCAGAGCTGGGAATTCACGGCCCCCGGATTTGCGGTTTTTTTTCTCTCACCTTGCTTACCTCGTTCCATTGATCGGATTGTCCGTGTTTTCATGTGCAATAGATACCACTTGCTCTTGTACCTTTACTCTTATTTTTACCTCCAGTCAGTGTAATGCGTTAATACAATACACTACCCTTTTTGGCGGCGAGGCAACCCCTGGCGGATGATATTCTGTAACGGGCCCTTAAGCTACAACCAGACAAGGGTGAGTCAGTGGAACCCCGCATATCAACTAAAAACCCTTCCACCATCAACCCGCTCTCCCTCTCTGTCGGCTTCTCAGCTCTCCTTGTCCAGCGTCACATCTGCGCGCCCACACTTCAAACAACCTACGCAGACATCCACACGGTTCTCCGATTCCGGCGACAATGGCCGATATGAGCGCGCAAGAGAAGATCGGCCTGATCACCCAGGGTCTCCAGGAAGTGCTCAAGAAGGAGATCATCACCGATGTGATCGAGAAGGAGGGGCGGCCTCTCAAGATCTACTGGGGTCGGTCCGCCAACTTTCCTCTCCTCTCACTAGGCCGTACTGACAGCCCGATCCCCAGGCACTGCGCCGACGGGGCGCCCTCACTGCGGCTACTTCGTGCCGATGGTCAAGATCGCGCACTTCTTGCAGGCCGGGTGCGAGGTCAAGATCCTGCTCGCGGACATCCACGCGTTCCTCGACAACCTGAAGGCGCCGCTGGACCTGGTCGCGCACCGGGCGCGCTACTACGAGCTTGTGATCAAGTCGATGCTGCGCTCGATTGGCGTGCCGCTCGACAAGCTCACGTTCGTCAAGGGCAGCGACTACCAGCTCAAGGCCGAATACACTATGGACCTGTTCCGGCTCTCGAGCATCGTCTCGGAGCATGACGCCAAGAAGGCCGGTGCCGAGGTCGTGAAGCAGGTCGCCAGCCCGCTCCTGAGCGGCCTCATCTACCCGCTTATGCAGGCTCTCGACGAGGAGCATCTCGGCGTCGACGCCCAGTTTGGCGGCGTCGACCAGAGGAAGATCTTTACGCTTGCCGCCGAGAATCTGGGGAAGATCGGGATGAAGGAGCGCGCGCATCTGATGAATCCCATGGTTCCGGGACTTGCTGGAGGGTAATGACACACACACACATCCCCCGACTTTGGCTCGCGGGCTCATGGGTAGGCGAACAGAAAAATGTCCGCCTCGGACCCAAATTCCAAGATCGACCTGTTGGAGAAGCCGGATGCCGTCAAGAGCAAACTCAAGAAAGCTGTCTGCGCACCCCAGGAAATCGAGGGTAACGGTGTGATCTCTTTCGTCGAGTACGTGCTCTTCCCGTGTGCACAGCTCGCGGGGAGACTCTCGTTCCACGTCCCCCGACCCGAGAAGTACGGTGGTCCTGTGGATTACGCTTCCATAGACGAGCTGAAGGCTGCGTACGCCGACGGATCCGTATGCCCCCCCCCCCGCCCTTCGTCATCCCACTTGCGTTACACACCCTCTTTCTCTCAACTAACTATCCACCAGCTTCAACCGGGAGATCTCAAAGCTGGTGTGGAACTGGCGCTCGGTGCCCTTCTCGCCCCGATCCAGGAGGACTTCAACAGCAGCGAGGAATTTAAGAAGATCTCGGAGCTGGCGTACCCGCCACCGGCGGTCCAGAAGAAGCCCAAGAAGGAGAAGAAGATTGGCACCGGATACCCCGCCAAGGATAAGAGGGCGACGGGTGCGGGCGTCGCTGAGGCTGTGGCTGATGGGAAGGTCAAGCCCGAGGAGGCCGTCGCACAGGCTGTGGGTACTGGTGCGGAGAATGCGATCGAGAAACTCAAAGTCGCGGAATAGAGGTGATATCAATGCTCCTCCCCTCTAAACCAGCGACGGGGGCGGAGGGGGATAATTGTAATATGCACATTATTTTGGTAGATGGGAAGTAACCGCTCATTTCACCACTCAATCTTCTCTCCCTTCCGATCAAAGAAACCCCCTCTCGCTTCATGCCCAGTCCCACCACAACGCCGAGCATCTTCTCCGCCGTCTCCTCGTGGCTGTCCCTTCGGCACCCTCTCGCAGAATTCCTTACTCAACACCGTTCTCACGGTGCCGGGATGCATTGCGACGGTCATCGTGGTGTCCCCACATTTGGCCTTCAGGTATATGTTGAAGCTCTTGGTCATAGCGTTGAGCCCGGCTTTGGAAGTGTGGTAGCTATACTAGCCACCGGCACGATCATCGGTGATAGACACGTTGACCCAGACGGCTGCCGTCCCCCGCGGCGCGCGCGAAGTGCTTCATAGCGAGCATGGGGCCCAGCAAGTTCGTCGCGCACCCCGGATGTGGCAACCCTCCCATAGCCAAGAACACGTACGTGGCGGCTGCGCCGGCCGGGAATCGCGAGTTCGCCGCAGCCGCAGCCGACGCGAACGTGGCTTCCGACGTCACGTCCGCACGGAGAACCGTCACCCGCGACGGCGGAAACGAGGTCGCCAACGTCTCGTGCTGCGCCGAGGGTGCGCCCCGACATGGCGCGACCAGGTGGTGGCGCGACGACCGCAGGAGCGCGAGTGCGAGCGAGAAACCGCACGGGGAGGGCAGGATTATGTTGAGCGGCACCGCGGACAGTGGGAGGGAAATGGGAGTGGAGGAGTGGGTGAGTGTCAGAGGGAGGGAAAGCGGTGACGACATGCTGCATGAGCCGTAATGGTGCCTGAGCGCCCTTGCATTTCGCTTTGTCACCTCCTGGTGGAATGTTGATCCCATCTAGATAGACGATGTGATGAGGGAGTCCCACGCAGGAACGAGAAGGGAGAAGGGAAAGATATGGCTGACTGGCGCGCGACACATTTGGTTTGTCGGTATATGTATGCAGCTCGGTGGACGAGTGATTCCGACGGAGCCTGGATAACCTGATCGCAGACATGTTTGTACTGTACGTCCTGGCGGGGCATCACAGCAAAACGGCGCATCAGGCTACGTCTCCAGACTGGCGATGCCCAGCGATGGCACATTTGCTGAATGACTTTACACGAAGAAACTCTTCCTTCTCTCACGTCGTTTCGCCGCCCGCCGAAGAACCATACGGTCGATTGCGCAGCAGGATCTATCGCAGCAGAGAAGGTTGTATGTAAGGTATTCAATCAAGAACGGGATGATCCCATCCCACCCCATCCCTCCCCACCCCGCCCTCTTCCTTAACCTCTGGGGTTCATCAGAAGGTGTGGGTTCTCCGCCTGCTTCTTCAAATGGTGGCGGTAACTATTCCTCGTCAGTCCCAACAGATCTGTACCGTCGTAGGTGGTGGTGGGGGAGGGGAAGTCTCACAGCGCAATCCTCGTCAACTGTACCGCACCAACGGCACCCAAAAAGAAGTTTACGGCGGCCAACCTATTCCCATACCATAATTAGTTCACGAAGCCGCGTGAATGAGAGTGCAATGGAGGGGGGGATGCGTACGGAATGTTGCGAGGCTTGATGATCAGGCACCAGCGCGTCCATATCATACCAGTCGCCGTCAGCGCCGCGTTCTGGTTGACGGAGAGGTCCTGAACGGGTCTGTAGAAGTCACTGATACCGGCAATAACGAGACCCCACTTTTTTTTTTGTTGCTTCGTGTGAGTAGAGCGCGCAAAGCAGAGAAGACAATGGGTTGGCTACCTTGAGAACGGGAGCCTGTACACAAAAGAACGTATCAGCATCACGGAGATATGATATTAGCGACAGAGTAGGGCATGTTACTCACCCAGAAATGTACGGTCCTAGGATTGAACGCGGGGTTAATAGCCTTTGCAGCAGCAGCGGCGCCTTGGGAAGCCATCTTTCTGTAATGTGGGAGCAGTGGAGGATGGCGGCGGTGAATTGGATGGTGGGGTCGCTTTGCGAATTCGGGTTTTGAAGCTATGTAAGTACCTTTCCCCCCAGCGCCAAGAATTGCTATGTCACACCCCCTGACTAATCCATCACAATTCACGATTAACCCGACGACGACAGAAGTGTATGCCTCGCCACACCAACATCCCCATCCACCTAATCGCTCATTTTCCCACCACAAATCCAAAAAACGATGGCATCTCGATATGCATTCTCCAGCGGGCTGAAAGAGTTACGGTTCCTGTTCTGTCAGACCGGCAAACAGAGCAACGCTGTTCGGTAGCGCCGTCACCCCACCCCACGCCACTCCGCTCCCATCTCAGAAAAAGGCGAAATGAAGCTCACAGATTATCCTTTCCATGACAGACAATTCCTGGTGAAGTCCTATCCCGTCATGAAGAAGCACAACCCCGACACGCCGATTTTGATCCGGGAAGCAGCCGGGATAGAGCCCAGGGTTTTCGCACGGTTTGGTGAGCAACCACACCCGGCTCATTGATCGAGGACTGTGTTTCGGAGAGTACATGTGGGCTAATGTGTGGTGGTCGGAACGACGGCAGAGTACGGAAAGGAAATGCAGAAGCCATTGTCCGGTCTCTCCGACAGAGAGATTGAGGAAACCGTGAACGGGCTGGTTCAGGGTGGGTCGGCTTAGAGGGGGTTCGGAGGAAGAGGAGAGGCGACGGTGGCTGTGTTTTACGGCTATACGCAGCACGGTTGCCCGATTCCGCGCGACCGGGGCTGTAGCTACACTACTGTCACGACGGGTCTAACGATCAAATCTGCGTTCAATATTAACTTAACACGGATACCATTACTATATGCCGCATCGCCGAAATCTACGCAGCCGCCTCTTCCACATCCCCGAACCGGTACTGCGCCCAGCTAAACGACATCTCGGTGAGCGTGAACAGCTGCTTCCCCTTATCCTCACCCGCGGCCCCAGCGGTGATGTGCACCGGCAATAGGTGTTCAAATGTTGGGTGAGCCTGTCTCGCAGTCTTGTGTTTCAGAAGCTCCTTCATAGCCTTCTTCCTCTCCTCGTCCGTGGCTGGTTCAACGACCGCCTTCTTCAACTCCTTGTCGAAGGCCTTGGTGTACGGAAGCTCCTGGCCCGACATCATGGCGAAGCGCATATCACTGTTTTTGTGAGTGACCGGGTGTGCGGGAGAAGGGCGGCGGGAAGAAAGAGAGGGAGGGGGGGTTACCGGAGGTTGTGCACGGCCATCCCGGAGCCAATTATAACGATGTTCTCGTTGCGTAGGCTTTGCAGTGCCGCGCCCAGCGCATAGTGTTTATCCGGGTCTTCGTTGTCGAAGAGACTCACCTGGACTAGTGGGACGCCCAGGGGGTTCTCATCGGGACTGAACACTGTCCATCCAAAGTCAGCTGTGCCATTTCTTCCCAGCGGGGACTGATATACTCACTACACGTGAACGGGGCGAACACGCCATGGTCCAAGCCCCTACTAACTCCCTCGGCCTGGATGCCCGCATCTTTCAGCAGCCCGAGAATCTTTTGCGCCAGATCCCGCGAGCCAACGTTGGGGTACTGGACTTTATAGTAGTGATCCGGAAATCCGTAGTAGCTGCGTACCGGGAGTCCCATCCGTTAGCCTTCTCCTCCCATAATGCCCTATAAAGGAGTGACCTACTCGTAAATCAACTTCGTAACCTCGGCCTCATTGACCTCGACCTTTTTGGGGCCCGCCTGCCAGTGCGCCGAGAACACGACCACGGCCTTCGGCTTCACCCGCTGCGTGATCTCCCGTCCGATCTCCTGCAGCTGGCGGAACGCCGGATGTTCCGTCTCGAACATCACGTTCGGCCCGCCGTGGGAAACGAAGTACGCCGGTGTACGGTTGGTGGTGGTAGTTGCCGGAGCGGTAGACATGGCGGCGGCGACGGCAGTGGTGGGGGCGGCGGTCGGGCGGCAAAACGCGGAGAGGCGTTTGAACATGCCCTTGGGAGAAGGCGGTGAAAACACGATTGCGATCGAGACGAGCGCGACGAGGACGGCAGCGAGGACCGTCCGTGTGGTAGTTATCCCGGCAGGGGTGGAGTCCGTGGTAGTGGTGGTGGTGGTTTGAGGGCGCTGTGACGGAATCTTGGCTATCTAAATGAACTATCGGTATCTGTATTCGATGATGTTCTGGGGCGGTGGAAGTCGGTTTTTATATACGGACACCGTCATGATGCTGATGCCGGTACAGATGACGATGGGAGGCTGGTGGTACATAAGCTGAAGGAATGGCGTTTGTCATCGCTTAGGAATTAGTTGGCGTGGTCTTGCATAACATGCAGGCTCGGTATCTATGCCTATAGATAGAGCTGGAGACTCCGAGAGTTTGTTACTCCGGAGTCCGGAACTCCTGCCTCCGGCCTCGGACATCTGCCGCAACCCACAACCCACAACTCACAGCATGGTGGGAACAGTTTAAACGAACGAACGTCATCGGGCACGCACTTACCATTCACCGCAACGGAATAAGGTCAACGGAATGAAAACACATATACGAAGGCGGGTGGACGGTAATGTTTGGAGCATTTCATCATTCAATAACTGGGAGCATTTAGCGTAATTCTTGAATGCTGTCGAATTTTAGTGATGTTGACTGATATGTTGAATACGAAGCGTAAGTTCGGTTACGGTCGGTTCGGTTTGATGAGGATGCGAAGGCTGTCGATCCGGTGATTGCTGAGCCGAATGTCTGTGGCAGTTTTGTTCCCATCGGTATTCTTTGAAGATTCGTTTGGAGATTGATGCTTATGCAGTCGTTTTTTTTTATTGAGCTGCAGATTTAGTGTTTTATGTCTAGTCATCCGCGGTTATTGACTGGAGTCATTGGAATCTGATTGTTGGTTATTGATTTTTCGGCTATTTAACACGATACCCCCCTTTTTTCGTGACTTTAACCCAATACCCCCCATTTTCGGCGAATAATGTTTCGTGATCCTCCTAAGTCCAGCTCGCGCACGCGACATCCACACACAGGCCTAGGACCACACATAGGCCTAGGACGGCACATTAGCAATGGATCGTGATGGCACAACGGCAAACGCCCGGGGCGACGCGATACAATGATCCAGGGCGGTGAAGCGCTACGCTCGTACTTCGCGATTATCTCAAGGTTGAAGAGAAAAGATTGAAGTTCACAAAGCCTAGTAGTCATATTCACTACATTACTCTAGCAAAGACTAGCAATGAGCTTTACGACAGTTCCGCGCGTAGTGCCCGCTCTCCTTGCAAACAGAGCATTTAGGACGCGGACGGTTAGGCGCACCCGGCAACTCCCCTGCGACGTTTGGCCGCACCGCCCCTGCTCCTCTCACATCACCCTTCTCTTCCTCTAAACAGTGGGCCCTCCCCGGGGTCTTCCAGTCATTTGTGGTGGTAGGGTGGTTGGTTGCGGTACGGGGTGGAGCAGAGCGGCTGCGTGGGGTGGGCGACATAGACGGGGGGGGTGGTGGGCGAGAGAGGGGAGTCGATCTTGCCGCGAGGAGGCTTCATGTATGTGGTGATGTGGTGTGTGTAGTGGGGTATTTTGATGTGTGCGTACGCGTGCGGTAGACTTAGGAGGATCACGAAATATTATTCGCCCAAAATGGGGGGGGGGGAGTATTGTGTTAAATACAAAAAAAGGGGGGTATCGTGTTAAATAGCCGTTGATTTTTAGGATGGGTGGAGTCATTGACGGAGACCCAGCAGTGGTTCTAGCGCCGTGGGTGTTGTTCATAGGTGTGTCGAGTCGTCGTTTGGTTTATTATGGGAGTTTTGTTTATTGAGTGGTAATTGGGTTGTACTCTCGTCGCTGGACTCGCCACTGTCCAGGACTCCAGGGCTCTACTGCCCCCATCGGGCACTCCCTTCCTCTCTATCTAGCCTTCTTGACTGCATCCCATTGTGTGGGTTATGGCCATGCTTATCTACTGCGTCTGCGGAACCACCACTGAGCACTCATCTACATTATGACAAGTTCTGTTTTTCGAACTCGCTTTCTCCTTCTATTCCTCTAACTAATTAGTCCTCCGTCGCGCTGCAGCAACACGAGCCCATCCTCATCACACAACGAGTAAGCACCCACCTACGAACACCTACGAGAGTACGGTAGATACAGTCCTCCGACGGGCAATCACAGTGGGTGACAGCAACGCCGAGCCGACGAGGATAAAGACGAAGTGGACTACTTTGTATTCCAGGATGACCATTCGAGAGAAGCAGAGCAGAGACTAAGCTTTTGGGCCGATGAGCTCGGGGCGATAGCGGTCGGTACTAGCTATGCTGGGAAATGCAAAGCATGGGACGGATGCCATCAAGGAGAGGGTTTATAGCCAGATAGTTGAATGCCTTGGAAACTAAGGATCTCCTACTAAAGTTTGCCAAATACCGATTTCGAAGAAGCCAACGTTAGCGACTTGGACGAGTGCAGGTGCGCTACGGAGGCACTGGACGCCAACACGATATAGGAGGATGAAGTAGCCGCTAAGGCAGAGGCAGAGCGCCTAAGGCTAGGTCTCACTATGTTCACTGGCGGGTCGCGGCTCGACAGCGGGACAGTGGCATGGCAGCGCGGCAACACGACAGACAACACCGGAGAAGGTCACGAACTTCACCGACGCCCAGGCTGCCATCAAGCGCATGGCTTCGTCGGAACCTGGCGCTGGCCAGTTGTACGCGGCCCAGGCTAGGAAGTACGGAGAGCAAGGCCGGATATCACCATCGAAGTCCGGTGGTGCCCAGCGCACAAAGGGGTCCCGGGGGATAGGAAGGCCGACAAGTGGGCTAAGCTCGCAGCGCGGGAACTGGACGCCTGGCTACAGTACTCTGATCGGGCCGGGGCGCGATCAATGCGGCTCCCCAGATCCCTCGCACACTTCAAACGGGAGATCTCAGAGAAACGGGTCGGAGCCCGGGTCTCCGCTATCTAGGATATACAAGCCGCCGCGCGAGCAGCGGCCGAACAAGATGGTGGCTGGCAGCTCCAAGAGGCTTGCCTCTAGGCTCTACCAACTATAGACAGGACAACTGCCTCACAGGTCAGTACCTGAAGTGGGCGGGGGACCAGTCCACTACCAAGTGTAGAAGGAGACCAGAAGGGGGGGAGCTCTGGGAGCCGAAGAGAAAGAGAAGCGGAGAGGAGGCAGGAGGCTGAGGGGTTGGGTGTTGGGGACAAGGAGTAACCGTTTTCCCTTTATATACCCTCTTTCATGGCCTCTGCAGAAGAGGAGTGGGCGGAGTGTGGGGTGTTTCCTTTGTCTTTCCTTTGTAGTTTCCTCGGTGCGCATTTTTTTTTTTGGAACAGGTCTGAGCGGACGGCAATGGAGGAGCTTGCAACCGCCTTCGCGCGGACTGAGGACAGTTTGTACGCGCGAGTAACCAAGGACGATAAATGAAAAAATAAATGGAAAAAAAAAGTGCAGACGCGCTAGAACCAAAACGCTCATTTGTGTGACGAGGCCAGTAGATATATGATTCCGTTGCTCCTCGGCTTTATCGCGATGGATCGTCCAACAAAGATTTACAGACATACCAGCAGCAAGTAACTATCTCGGATACACGTACGCATGTTTACTCATTTTCTCTAGAATCCCATCAAACAAAGCCCCTTGTTGAATCTATGATATTGTATAATGTACACACCACTGACCGTCGCCGGTGCCCCGTCTCTCTGCACTTATGCTACGTTTACTTTACAGAACGTCTATCCGTATGTTCCACCCGTTATGCCAGAAAGACAGAAAGAAAAAAGAGAGAGTCGAGAGAGCACAGAGCAGAACCAGAACCATCGCACCAGACGAGAGAAAGAAGACGTCGAAGAAGAGAAGAGAATCTGACAGGAAATCAATCAATCACGATTTGAAGAATACGCAAACAGCACAATGCTTCATCAATCAGTGCGCCTTTTGCTTGTAGGCATAGTCTGCAGCGGCGGCCAATGGTGTCCCGTCATAACATTGTTGACGTTGCCCGGGGGAACAGCGCCAGCCGCGAGCTTGGGCTTTCCTTTCGTCTGCTTGACGGCAGAGAGCCAGCCCTTCTTCCCGCTAGCGCCATTCTCACCCCACATGGAGAGGCGCTGTGTTCGCCGGAGCTTGTGCAGACCATATACGCAGATGATGGCCGAGAAGACAATGGCCCAACTGGACACTCCGACGAATGCAAAGTCGGATTCTTCCAGGAAGTTCTTCAGATTCATGCCGTACAAGCCGGCGATGAACGTGCCAGCACCAATACCGAGGGTGCCGATCGAGAACTTGAGATCGAGGAGCATGAGGGAGTTGCGGTTCGCATCGAGGATGATGTTGACGCTAGGTGGGTCAGTCCGATGACAATGCCATTGAAGGGAGGATCGGGTGACCCACATTTCTTCAGTACTACGTATACTAGACACCAAGTTGCTCGAAATCTGCACAATCTCGTCGCAGATTTTATGGTAAGATTCCAACAGCATCTCCACCTCCGTGTGCTCCTCCATCGGCCGTTCTTTCCCTTGTGACTTCTCTGTCAAGTACATGTCCGCTAGATCATCGTCGGCATCTAGAATCTCCTCGATCGCATTCCGGATCAGCTTCGCCTTCTGCTCGAACGTCGATAGTTTCTTGGAGTAGATCAGGAGTTGTCTCAGCTGATCCCGATCGATATCCTCCTCGAGCTCGCCGAGCAATTGCACGACAAGCTCCTGCAACACACGCATCTCCGCCTCCAGCGCCGCCGTAACGGAGATCAGAATCGCTTCGAGCGCGCGCATTTCATACGGCAGCCCACCCATCGCCTTCGAGCCCTGACGCAGCTTTCCCTCAAGATCGTACATGAAAACAGACTGGGTATAGGAATCGTTGGAACCGTAGATGTCGAAGAGAAGAACCGTATCTGCTTTTATGAGGGCGCGGATATGGAGGAGATTCACGAGGATCGAGTTCTTGCGGACGAGAATGTGAGGGACTATTGTACTGGGCACCCAGATCTTTCGGAGGTCTCGCGGTAGTAGGCCATGCTATGACACCGTACCAATCGGGCTTATTATTAGCTTGGCGGCAGCCATATTTTTTCCACCATCACCACTGGGAATGCGGAAACCAACCTTTGTACACAACTCGGTTTTTTTGAATTCTCCAGAAACAACCGTAACATTACCTATCCGCATGCAAACCCCACCCCATACGTCAGATCTAATCCCGTTCTCTCTCTGTCGCATAAACAGTTCCGCGCACTAAATTGAGTGATGGCGTGCGCACCTTCACGGTCGAATTCCGTGCACCTGAGGTAGTCGTCATTGCTCTTTTGCCTCAGACTCCTGCCGAGGACCGCATCCTCCGGCGTGGCATCCAGATATCTGGACGATGTCGTCTCATCCCTCCGCGGCGCATCTTTCCTAGACTTTCTGAATAACGTCTCTATGAACCCCAGACCGCTCGCATATCTCCTCCATTCCCCCAAGCCTACCGGTCGTGGCCGGAAGTGAGTGTGAACGGTGACATTGCGTACGGCGGTTGGCACAGTGTAGAATCGAAGACAACGTTCCGACGGACCGACAGCATGGCGGAAGAGGGTCGAGGACGTGAGGCGACAAGAAGCGGGGGGCGCAAAACAGGTGCGCATGTGGAGGAGGAGGAGGTGGTGGGTGGACGGAAAGTTGTGCAGAGGAAACGTTACAGCAGATTTGTCGAGGTTGAATTAGAGTGGATATAAACTTGTTCCAAAATTAAAGTTGTTGCAACTCACTGGCGCATGTCACGTGTGTAAGTAACTAGACTGGGATTGGAATCATCCCTGGTAGTTAGTGGGCGGTCACGAGTGAGGGGCAATGAATACATGTGGGCGACCCGTGATTGACGGGTAAGAAAGTATGTGTACACACAGTAGGGCAAAGGCCCCTGTCTTGGCCCTGCGGTATCTCTTGTTTGGATTTCCACGAGATCAATTAATACCATCGATTCTGGTGTCGATATGCAAGTTCACCGTTGTATCTGATGCAAGAGATGTTACACAATCAATCCCCAACTCGGGCATCAAGACATCTGTATGCATCGAAACTGGCTCGGGCCGTCTACCTTACCCTTGCTCGCCCTAGGTTTCACTGCAGGATCTGTCAGTTGTACTTATCCGTATACATATTGGTAGCACTTGTCTCGAGATAAATGCGTTTTCTCCAAGCCCCCCGTTGTACGAGTATCACCGCCTCTACCCAAGACCATTTAACACTCCCCCCTCACCTGTCCCACAGTGGTCAGCCTTCAGCCTGCCGATCTCACTGCATATACCTGTTCCCCCACTATGACTCCCACAGCCACAGCACTCCTCCTTTTCGCCTCAAGATTCCCATTCGTCACGTCAGCAGTCCTCAAGTTACCCGCAGAATGGGGCACCGGTCATCACGGCGGCTCTGTTAGCCCTATTCAGGCAGCGTGGCTACCGACAGTCGCTATTACACCCCTCCAGTCGGCCACCGCGCCCTCTGCCACCACACCCCTCGCCATCGCGCTCACCGCCATCACGTGCTCGAGTCTGCCCACAACATCGACCTCCACAATCACTACTACGATGGTGATCACCATCTTGGGCCCGATGTTCACAGTGACCGAGTGGGAAGGAGAGGAAGAAGCCACCGGAGCTCCGTGGGTATAGGTGAGGGACGTGAAGTGAGAGGCGTTGGACATCACGATAAGGCGTGAACGGCGTGAGCTATCTATCCCCGATGTAGCGAAACAGCCCTACAGTCGTCATCGGAGGGAGGCCATCTTGCGGTAGTGGATCGGCTTCTGGAGAGGGGGGCGAGTATACGAGCTCAAAGGCTAATGGTTGTGTTGGGGGTAGATCGTGGAATATAATCACCTTGTACTGTCTTATACTTTGGATGCGCTGTATTGCGTGCTCACGCGTTATCACTTGCCAGCCGCCGGTCACTGCTGCAGGACGTTTTTCCTTTTGTTTTTAGGCTCCGAGGGGGATAAGAGGCGACCGAAGATTGGGAGCCAGGGCTCTCCCGGCAGCAGAGAGTATGGATAAATCGAGGAGACGAAGAGATGGCAAGGCTGGAATGGACAGGGAAGGGTAATGATTTAGACAGTGAGCCGGGGGCGTGTCTACTTTAGTTTGCCCTCGTCAACTTCCCTTGGTGCACTCAACTTTGTTATCCTAGATGGAAGGCCGGGGGATTTGGAAGTGGCGACAAGCCATGTACACATGGAATGGGAGTGCATATTGCCATGGCCTCAATGAGTGGTGAGCAGTGAATAAAACATCGCCGCCACCGCTCTTTGCCGTGGCCGGTGAACAAGCAACAGCAGCTCGGACACGCCGACAGCCCGCTCGGTATTTGCGGAGCGGCCCCGGTTCCGAAGTCGATACATATTAGAGTCTCCCGGTGAGCTGTTCGGACCGAGATACTTAGCTATGCAGTGGAGCAGGTGATTGTCGCTCCATCACTAAGTCGACCTCGTATACAGCCCCTTTAGACAAGGGGCTTGTCAGCCCATGAACAGACATTGATCACCGAGAGTCTTGAACAAAAAAAGGTATTTGACAACAGATGCACAGGAAGGACCTAATCGTACAGAATTGGAAGCCAAATCACAAACGCCATCTAAGTATGCATTCCTAGCCATCCTTCATCGACTACCTACTACACTGCCGGCTATCGGACGCCACCTATTAGTTCCTATCGATCCGATGCCACCTCCGCCTGTTAACCGGAGTAACGACCGGCGCGTTGGGGTTGCCCACCGGTGTTGTCGGAGTGGGAACAGGCTCAGGCGTGGTCGCAACGACGGATGTGAAGAGCGTCGTCATAGTGACCACGGCGGTGCTCGTGACCACGGTGACGACTGGGTCCGTAGGGGCGGGGAGCACGGGGGCGTCGGTGGTAGGGGGGATGGCCGGCGCCTCGGTGTATGTGGGCAGTGGCGGGACACCGCCGGGGTTGCCGACCGAGGTGGGTCCGGCGGTTGGGATCGCGTTCGAAGTCGAGGTCGAGGGAGGTGCTCCCGGAACTTCGGTGGTCTCGACCGGTGGCACTGCTGCGGACTCTGTGGGAATGGCGGGTGGCTCCGTAGGTACCACGGGCGCTCCTGTGGTTTCAACCGGCGGCGGCACAGCATCCGATACCGTAGTGGGAGCGGATTCTTCCGGTGGAGTGGTTGGTAGTAGCCCAGGAGAAGTGGTCGGAATCTCGGCGGCAGTTGTACTCGTCTCGGGAGCAGGGGCAGTAGGTTCTGGCGTGGGCGCGGTCGGGGTCGGGGCCGCGGGCGCAGTTGTTTCAACATTCCCACCTCCACCACCTCCACCACCGCCAACAATCCCCTCCAGTTCGCCCACTTCAACACCCATCCGCCTTGCCGCCTCGTCGATTGTAACACAAGCCACGCTCACGCCTCCGGCGAGCTCCAGGGGTAGCGCAAAGCACGAAGTCGGCTTCAGGCACTCAAAGGCGCCCGTGTACTTCCCGTTATCGCACTTGAAGAAGCTGCCCTTGATGCAGACGCTCGCCTCATCTGGCTTGCTGGGGTCGCAGGATGCGTCCGCGGTGAGGCTAGCCATCTTGCGGTTCTGGTCCAGTGCGAGCTTCCGGTTGGCTTTGCCGACCTCCGTGGAGTCTTCGCCGGGATCGGGGGTGGCGCTGGTTGTAGGTTCGGCCGCGGCGGTCGACGAGCTCTTGCTGGCAGTAGTAGACGTAGGCGCCGCTTCTTCGACGGATTTGCTCGGCTCGGCTGCTCCCTCGTCCGCCGCAGCGGTAGGCGTGAGCTCGGAATCGAAACTTCTGGTGGTGGGCACAGCCTCAGTAGGTGAATAACCCGCTTCTTCGGTCGTGGTGACAGGAGGCGCTTCTCCCGACGCGGTCGTCTCGCCTGGCTCCGGTTCCGCAGCAGTAGTGGTGAGCTCCGAGTCAAACGACCTCGTGGTCGGGACGCCTTCGCCACATCCACCGCTCGGGACGCCCGCCTCCTCCGTTGCGCTCGGTGTCGGCCCATCAAGTGTCATAGTCACAGTCGTATCCGCCGGCCCATCTTCCGTCGGAGGCGCAGTGGTTCCCAATTCGGAGTCGAACGTCCGCGTGGTCGGGATAGCGTCGCCACCCTCATCCTTACTTGTCTCCACCGCAGTCTCGGTTGATGTGGGCTCATCCAGCGTCATCGTAATCGTGGTCTCGGGTACTCCCCCCTCCACCGGCGCGGTCCGCGTAATCTCACTGTCAAAGGTTCTGGTCGTGGGGACACTCTCGCCATCATCTGATGATTCGGGGCTAGTGACGGTCGTGGTAACCACCGGTCCATCCGTCGGATCTGCTATTTCTACCACCGTGGTCGTGATCGTTGGCCGGATGGTCGTCGTTACGACATCACCGTGATCACCGCCACGTTTGCTGACACCACGGCTAGAGGAAAGTCAGTGCGTGAACATGGGGAGGCAAAGTGGAGACTTACGGGCCAACAGGACCGGCAAGAGCGCTGGAGACGGCGCTGAGAACGACCACGAGGGCAGTGATGGAGCTAGTGAAACGCATGTTATTTAATGTGTATGTAGTTTTTTGGGAGATGCGAAAATGTCGTAAGGATCGAATGAAGTTTGATTATCAGATGTGCTGTTGTCGAAAGTCGCAGACTTTAAGCAAGAAAAGAAACAGCACAGCTGTGTGGAAGAAAAAGAAGGAAACAAGAAAGGAAAGGGTAAGAGAAAGGAAGTGGTAGTGTTGTCCGAGACCCTATGAGTTGTTATCAAGTTGAATGGGAGGAGGAGGAATGGTTTGTAGATATAGTAGGTACCACTACTTCCTCCCAGCGACTGACGCCCTACGAGTCGAAGAACCAAGACCCCGTCATCTGGCGCTCACGCCAAACGGGCTCGTAGAGTAGATCGTGATTGGCCTAGACCGTTAGCGACAACAGTTAGCCGCACCGCTGTCCGTTGCCAGCGAAATAATCCTATTCTACAGTTGACGTTTAGAATTGCCGATTGGAATAGCTGGGCGGTTGTGCAAACACGGACCATCGATGCCCTTCAAGGATGCTGGTGGCTGGTTGATGGACCCCAAAGTATAGCCGCTCGTCCACCAATCAGAGGCCGTGCACGGTTTTAAGCCGCAGTCTCAAGATAAAAAAAGAAGTACGCCGAAACGCCCGCTAACCGAAATGGGACATTGGTTTGAAACGAGGAACGTCGGAGTTGAGCTGGCTCGGCGATAAACAATGGACATGTGACCATACGACGATGCTGCCGTTGGTCTATGTACATAGATGGCTTGAAAGGGCGAAACCCCGTGATGGCCGTAAGCAGGCATGGAAGCACCTCTCACTGCCTGTCCGAAAGAACACATTCTACCCGGCAACTCCCGGTCAATAGAATTGAATTCATTACTGGTAGAAGATTGGCCGCCCTTGGCCGCGTGATTCACAATCCCCAGGAGCGACGATCGGTGCTGCACTGAACACTTGTGCGCACCCGTACTAGTATGTATGTATGTATGTATGTGTCGTTGTGCGCACTTGCATCATAAGCTCTCACCAGCCACACTAAACCACACCCAAACACCACCAAAGCTCCGTCAATATCTAATGCACGCTGGGCCTACTGGGCTTCGTGCATACCGCGGCGGCCAACAAGCACATCATTTTCGGCTTCCGGAATGCATGCCTATTGGCTTGTGGAGATAAGTACCCACCGCTTCCATGCCGACCAGCTTGTTGTCCTCGGCCACTCGCCGATTCCATTCCGGGCCAATGCGCTCGGGCCCGTCCTCAATGAATTGAGCCTTCGCTCCAGCAAAATGCTCTGCTAGCTTTTTGCCGGCAAACCTAGCAACTCCACCAGATATTCGTACCCTATGCAGTCATATCCCAGCAAGTTTCCCTATGGTGTCCGAATATGTATCTAGCCAAGTCAGATAAGGACATAGCCGTACGGGGCGTGGGGCTAGGAGCAATCGACTGTGAGTCACTCCGATCGAGCCGATCGAATGCTATGCTCTACTGTCGGGGCTATAAAGGAACGACATCCCCTTTTCATTCTTCTCGAACCCACTCTATCCATCCAACCACCCACCCATCCGTCCATCCATCTCTACGTCACATGTCCTCATCGTTGGAAGGTACGCACATAGGTGTATGAGCACTGCTGACCTCCGTGTGAATCCAGGACTTTGTCAATCGATTGAACGTGCCTCTCTGTCATAGCTCTCCGACAGCGAAGACCGTCAGGGGAAGGACTTACGTTGGCACATGGGATATCCGCAGGAGATCCTAATAGTCCTGGCGGACAACGTCGAGCCATATTTGGAACCCGCTTGAGTCGGACCCAGTCGTTTGACGGTTGTGTTCGATTTCACACCTTCGATACCTACTGCGATGGCTTATGCATGGGGGATTTCGCAGTGTTTGGGGAGAGTACAGGTCATAGCCGACGAGATAAATATCCCATTTTCCGGGCTGTAGGTCCACGGCCAGACGAAGACGACCATACTCCTGCAAGGTGTCCTTCGTGACACCTGGCCAGTGGCTACGCCAGCCGTCGCCCATCTATCGATTCAATTTACTCCACGGAGAGACATATGCCTAATATGAGTTTTATTGGGCCTGGGTGGCGCAATTGGGACACATCGAAGGTTGCGATACGCACGGACAGTACCTACTATCCAGAATATCGGCTTCACTGGATTATTTCGGGAGGACTCGACTCCATATGATTATTTATGGTGACCCACGGTTGAACGGGGATCTAACCTGTACTACGAAAAAATGAAAGGCCTAGGGAAAATCGACAGGTATAACCACAACACGCAACCACTTTTGCATCCACTGCCACCGCACCATTACCACCAACACAGTCTGCATCCTTCGGTGAAGCTCCGTCCACCGCACGGCGGGGGTTTTCCGCAGCCAATGAACCCCCTCGATCCATGGGTGTATTTCCGAGCGCCGCCATTCTTTCCCGGATGAACCGACATATTGGCTCATTCAAGGCGTTCTATATCAACAAAATGATATTCTTCCATATCGGAATGGAGGTAGACGCTCAAGTTTTCTTCGTCGTTTGCAGGATAAGAGCCGGCATATACGTTGTCACCACCGCCGGCGGGGTAGGAGCGATGAGCGTGCTGTTGACCTATGGCCATCGTCGCCCCTGGCAACGGGGCAGATATGTACATCGGCATAGGGTTGTAGCTGGTGGGCTGAGGAGACAATCTCTGGGGTGGCGGGAAAAGCGACTGCGATGCTACGTTGGGTCCTTCAAGAGACGGTGCGGCAGCGAAGGGCACCGGATAGGTGGTGGTCCGCATCAGCAAATTGGAGCTTGGGCCAGAAAGTGCCGTTGACGACGCCGCTCGTTGAGGGCTATCATGTTCTACACGGTACACATTAATACTTTGCCAGGCTGTATGGGATCTGTTTCACTACCTAAGGTGGCTTCTCGCACATAGTCATCAAGAATCTGGGGAAGATGACCGGCGATCAACTGCGGCAATTGTTGTGCCAGTGCTTTCGCCAGCCACTCTTGCATGAACCTCCGAAAGCCGCTGTCGCTCAGGATCTCGCTGAACCTGTTTGTCGCTCGGCCGTCCGTCGATGGAGTCGCTGCTGGCGCTGGGATTGCCCCGACTGGTTGGAATGTATCCCCGACAACAGTATCGTTTTCCGAAGCGGTGGAGGAGAGGGCGAAATCTACTGGTCTTTGAGCATATTACTTTCTTGATCCGGTCTATTGGACTTACACGGGGACGGAACTTCGTGCTGCTGACAATCGAACAATACCATATACACTTGCTGCCATGTCACCGCTTTTTTGGACCCTTTCTTAAGATCTTTCCCTTTCCAGACCGTGCTCTCGTCGACAGGAACGAACGTGGTAGGCTTCTCGCAATTCGAATCACGAAGGTGCTTTTTAATCTGCCCGTCGTCTCCCGCCCGGAATCTTCCACACCTGGGACACTGGAGAGGTTTCAAATGGACCCGGAGTACATGTCCTCTGCACACAGAGTCAGCAATTGGCATGAGCGGGGAGAAGACTCCGGGGCACAGACTTGACTCGAGAGAGACTCGGATCCGACCACATCCTGCACTTTCCGTGCGCCGACGGATAGTTTTTAAAGAATGGACACGCGAACCGCTTCTTGCTGTCATTATCGTCTGATTCACCGGACTCCTGGTCTGCTGGTGGATTGTTTTTGGGTCGCTTTCCTCGGCCGCCAACATCCTCGTCTCGGCCACCCCTTTTCTGCCCGTAGGGACTGCCATAGCCAATTTCATCGAGGTGATTATTTCCTTCGTTGGAAATCGTACCTTTACCTTTATCTTTGGCACCTGCGTGAGTCCGGGATCCCGCGACCTCCGCTTGCTCTATTAGCTCGAAGGGGCCGAAGCTTGAAGAAACACTGGCCGTGGAAAAAGTCGGGGCATCGCTCATATACGCCTCATCGTCAGATACACTCCCATATGTACTACCGTTAGACGGATACTCGGTTTCACATTCAGTCCTATCGTCGTCGTTGTTCGCATCGAGTGACGCCTCATTGGGTGGATAGCATGCCTCGCCGTCGGAGACATTCCTCGTTTTGAAGCTGTCGGCAACCGCGCTTCCCGGATCGACAGCCGTTGGGTTTGGCGAGGCGGCCTTCTTGGCAGGGGGGGTCGCCGGGGGCCGGTCGAAGTTGGGCGACGAGACAATATCATCCAGTATTATCTCTTGATTCTCTTCTTCTCCCCCGGCACCATCATCCTCAAGGGTGACGTCATGTGGATATTCTGCGAACAGATGGTAAGAAGACGTTCATATAACAAGGATCCTCTGAGCATCATACGTGGGGAGCGAGTGTGATCCGGCGCCGGAAATTGGCGCCCTGTGCCTACCAAGGTCCAACCATTGGGACCTGTGGACGTGGTCAACCTCTCCGCCTCGTCTGCCTTGGGGGGGCCAGATTGGACTCCTTTGCAGAGACATGGTTCCTGGCGCACAGAGACATGGCATGATGGGCATTTTCTGTAGGCAACCCCCGTGATACCGCAAAACTTGTGGAGTCGGTCATCTTGACAAGGTCTAGCGAATCCGTTCCCATCGCCTCGGGCGTCGTTGCAGGTCCGTCTTCTGGTTCTGGTGCTGCGCACGTGCGCTTTCGGTGCTCTGGGGTTCCCATGCGCTGGGGCTGTAAGCCTCGACCGTTGAGCCTTCGCCGGCGCAGGCGTGTCGTCAACAGGAACGTCAGGACTCGCTGGACGGACGCCTATGCCTGCTTAGCGATCATTCACTCGGACATCAATCATCCCCATGCTGAACGGACGAGCGCGCGAGAACTCACCATTGCCATGATCTAAATAAAATAGGTCGGAATTAATGACTGAACAGAAAAAAAAGCGCGAGAACTCACCATCCTGCTGCGTCTCTGGATTCTTGTCAGCCATCACTGTCGGTTCTGTAGGCACAAAGGGGTGGTTAGTATGATCGCACATCGGAGACCGCACACAAGTCGACAACCAGACGGATCACGCCGTACCGTGGTGCAAACACTATTCCCTGGGATCTCTATTGATGTGATTCTGGCTACTAACAAACACTCGCTCTTCTTCACTCCAGAGCGCACACTTGTCGGCGGAATATATAATAGATCACCTTATCCAACAAGAAAGTGACGTGTAATTTACATTTGTGCGCGTAGGAGTGTGCGCACATCAATCAACCTACATATGTGCGCACGTACGGTGTGCAATAACTACCCATACATATGCATTAAACGTGGGGAATTGCAGACGCGGCACGCGATCAGGGTTGGCCAGATGCAGCGCTAGGTATCTAGATACTTAGCTAGACTGCCCGCTTTCTCGAGTCATCTGGGGACCAGCACCATCCAGCGAGATCACCGCGCACGGCCGACGAAGACGATAGCCCGCCATGCTATTCTCAAGCCGACATCGCCAGCGGTAGATAAACAATCCACTTCCGCTGGGGAGTTGGGGCTTTCATATCGTGGAACGGTCCTATTTGCCGGCATGACTCCTCAGGCTGGAACGACTATAGAGTACACACATAAGGCCAGCCGCCTTATCTGGTTCTCCCCGCATCCTATCTACTTGATCGATCCCAACCGGCAATCGACGGCATTCTGTGAGTGGGGCCCTCTGGTTCATGCTGCCATTACTCCTTCTGGTAATCCAGTGTCCACAGATTCCGCAAAACTCGGGAGGATCAGGGGCAGACGTTCGGACCAAAGGCCACCCCATGGAGCAATACTTTCCACCGTTGTTAACAGCATGGCAAAACACTCCGATCTGTTACCGGATAAGTTCTTGTCGGTCTACGATATGTATCCGGCACAAAATATTGTGGTTGCTGGCTCCTGCTCAGAAAAAACTATAAATACAGCCTCTCCAGCTCTACCAGACGCCAGAAGAGCAGCCACGTATGTTCTTCATAAACTGCGCGCTGTGAACTCCAACGAATCACATGCCACGGCTCCAGCAATCCACCTCAGGTCGAGTCTCAGCTCCGTCCGTGTCACCGAATCAAAGCAAGCCGCTTCCCACCAACAACCATGAGGCTGGCTCCGGAAACGAACACATAACTACAACGAACAACGAACGGTACAGCCCGAGAGAGCACCAGCCTGGTCAAATACCCACCAGCGACAAACAGCCGCACCAGCCACCGCACATCGTTATAGTCGAACACGGACGGACTGAAGGAGACGACTAACCAAAGGTTTGCAGAATACAAGTGTATGTTTCGCTTCCGGCGGCCGGCGTCGGCGACGCACACAGCGCCCGGACGAGGCGGAGGCGAGCAGCAGGACGTCACAGCATATATGGGTCACTGCGCCGCTTTCCACTGAGCGGAAGTTCACAATGCTCGAGCATGCCTTCCGGCGAAGGTTCTGTCGGCCGCCCGTCTGCTTCTGGACACCGATTGGCCGTGCAACCCTGGCTGGGCGCACGGGAGGAAGCAGCGCGCACACTACAGCTTGGTGGGGGCTGGGATGTCTCGATTGTATGTAGGCAACGCCGGCGCGAAAGATCGGCCGAGAGTTGTCGATTTGTCTCAAATGGAGCACACCGAGAAAGAGGACGAGTGGACAGGGAGGCGAACAGAGGAGGAGCTGAGGGGGTATCGACGTAGGAATGCATTCCGGTCCCGAGTTGCGCGTACAGTACTGCCATCCGGATACAAGCGACTTGTCGTTATCTCGGGGTGTACGTTTTTGAATATTCGCCAATGGGGATTCATGGGCAGGATCTCACGACCAAAACACCAGATATTCCCAGGCTCTCCAACGCGGAAGAGACCCTCGATCCTCGGTGGATATGTTCCACACTCTCGTCACATTTATATTCCCCGCTCCCTACATAACACCAATCGACCTGTTCGGGTTGCGACGTTGGTCGAAGCACGCCGAGCGGGGCTGGTACGGCACCCGTCGGAGAGAGCGAAAGTTTAAAATTTTAAAGCACTGCATAGCGGAGTAACAATTTCAGAGAACACAGGACTCTGGGAAAGTGTCTATGGCAAGCATAGGATTCTTCTGGGGAGGGTATATACCCGAACGTTCCATCCCCCGACCGACAGCCGGGTCCCATCAGTGAGAACGTCTCAGCCTAGAACGAGCCGTTTTGTCTATGTAGTTACAGACTGTCGTCTATCCAGGCGTGGGGGGTTCATGGCCGGCATACCATCGCACTCGGTCCAGTCATGCTTCCGACGCCACTCCAGCGTGGATCGGATTTGCGACACCCTCTACCCCTCTCTCTCCGCGTATACCAACTACCTCCTCCTCACCTCTCAACAACAGCCTACCTCTTGCTCTCCTGTCAACTACATCAATACATATAACAGAGGGATTTCGTGCTAAAAGTTACGTAAATTTCGTGCCCAGCAGTCGCTCACTGGCGTTTGGGGGCGGGGATAGGGATGGAGACTGGGCGAACTCGGGTGGGGAGGGGCCGCGCGTGGGCTGCCCACGTTCACCTGCCACAACCGAGAACTATGTAACAGCAATCAAACTCACGCTTCCGTCATTATGGAGGACAATCATTCCCGACACCCCCACTGCTCTAGCTGCCGACAAACACTGCCTATTGAGCCCCTTCGATATGCAGGCGGATAGGGCAACACGATCTGCATAGTGCAGTACCCAAGCAATCCTAGCACCAAAGGACCTTGATGTGGATGATGTCAACAGGTTGCCACGCGGATTCAAGAGTAGAGGATTCGCGTATGAAAGTGCCGATTCCATGGATTCCGGCGACAAGCAGTCTGCAGACATACATATACAGAGGAAAATTGGTGTCCCCGTTCTACTACTACGTAATATACATAAATCCTACGGAAGGGCTGTGCAATGTACGCAGCTACAGGTCACTGTATTGAAGAAGCAAATCATCGTGTAAGTGAATTGCTCTTAAAACGGTAGGAGTAACATTTGGCTAACGGAGTCTACTCATTTAACAATAGCGGCTCTTTTAACAGCAACCGGCAAAGGTAAACACGTCATGATTCTGAAGATCAAGATCACCAGTGCGACAGATGGCGAGCATTCGCTCAAATTGACAGGGTTTCAATACCCTATCCGCCTGGCTTTTGCGATGACACTCAACAAACAGCAAGGTCAATGTTGAAGTTATGTGGGCGCCAACGTACGGGAGGAAATCTTCAGTCATGGGCAGCCGTGTTGTTGGGTTATCAAGGGCAGCGAGTGGAGACAGAGTAAAAAGTTTTGTTACCAGATACTTCGACAGGAGCGGCGAATCTGTGCAAGAATGCGGTATATTCGGAGGTTTGGGGGGATTATTGATTGTTTGAGCTTTTTTTTTTGGTATGTCTGAAAATTTAGATTGCGCTGCCCTTTGTATGTAACGCAGATTGAAATGAAACGGGGCAGTGATCCCCACACGGGCATCCACTCGTCCAAATTAACACCGGATTTTGTGACAGGATTACCACTAGATACAGCCGAAGCCGTCTGGGCCAGGACAGCAGCAGATAAGCCATATCTGCTTTAAAAGTAAGTGTCTTACAAGTTATCCGTCAGCTTTGGCTTGCTCTGCTTCGGTGGGGTGCCGTTGCCAGATCTACCACCTCTGCTGGGTAGACACATATGTGGCGATGTTCGATTGCACCGTATTTCGAGAAGCTATTACGCAAAAGAGCGAGCCATGATCCTACAGCCAAGTGCTGGCGGTGCCAGTACAGGACGCAGACGTGGGAGTACGTCTTCAAGAACTGCCCCGAATGGAAGGCCTAACAAAAGACTTTGTGGGCAGAGGTGCAGAATGAGACCGGGAGGGGAAAGGACCAGACCAAAGCCCGGGACCCTCCTGGCCGATATGTACGAGAAGTGCAGTCAGCTGTGGATCCTGGCCCCGCTGAGGAGGACGTGCAGAGCGAGGCGCCGGAGCGGAAACTCCGAGAGCGGAGAGAAAGGGAAGAGGAGGGGAGGCAGAGGCAGAGCTGGGTGTCGAGGACGGGAGCAGCCCTTCTCCCTTCCCGTACCCTCCTTCATGACCTCTGCATAAGAGGAGTATCTAGAATTTAGGCTTTTGCCTTTCCTTTGTAATTCTCCAGACAGGCCTGGGCGGAGGGCAAAGGGGAGCTAGGGCACAACATGCCGGGGTCGGGCAGTGGACTGTTTGTTATCAATCTAGGTGGGCCGCATGCGATCAATGAATAGATAAGAAAGAAAGAACGATCCTGGCGTGCTTTATAGATCCAGCCCCGTGCCAAGAGTCCGCCAACTTTCAGCGAAAACGAGTTGCTGAATATATACGCCTCAGGATCTACGAGGTACATCTCTACATAAGAGGTTCTACATGGATACCCTGTTCGCCAGCTCCGACGCCACAGTGTGGGCGCTTCGCCTCAGTTTCAAGCCCTGCTGTGGCGGGTGAGCTGCAGCCACCGCATAGGGATAGTTAACACCCATTAATAGCAGCAGTAGTTACAACCCCTGATTATGATGATGATGAATCATTTGATCGCAAACGATAGAACCCCTGGTCTTGGCTCAATCTCGAGATAACTTCCATGCTCTACTTAGCCGAGCACCGCAGTATGTAGACGACAGTCCATCCCGGTGCCGCCTGTTCGGCGCTACTCGCGGTCTAATGTGGCAAGTGACACTGGTTGGTTGGCTGACAACGCCAGACACCGCCAGACACAGCCCCAAAACAGCTCGTATAAGGCCATCGTGTTGTGTGTTGTGTGTTGCGTGTTGCGTGTCGCGTGTTACGTAGGTACTTCCCACAAAATCTGTCCCAACGCGAGCGACCCTCTCTCTGTCTCCTCTTCGTCCCCTATCGTCCCCCTATCATCACAATCAACGGGAAACAGCTACCACAGCCTCGCAAAAACAACTGTTCTTAACTAAGTGGACCCAACACAACACACCACGCACCCAGTCGTCACCCGCAATGTCTGCTCCCGCCCATCCCACCGACTCCAAGTCCGCTTCGCTCCTGCAGCCGGCAGGCGAGGAAGCCCCCCCTGTTTACAGCGAGGCGTCTTCCGACTCGCCCATCGTTATTGGCGATGGCAACGTCTTCTCCGACATCCCGCGTCCGGGCGCCATGAACTACGGTCCCGGCAACCGCCAATCCTACATCCCGCGCGCCGAGCGGAAAGGCACCTGGAACTTTGGCCTCTTCGATTGCTTCAGCGATCCCGGTGCCAGTAACGCTCCCCCATCTCCTGCCTCTGAAGGAAGGAAACCTTTAACTGACCCCCCCCCGTCTCCTACCTAGCCGCCAAAGCTTGCTGCTGTCCTTGCGTCTCGTACGGCCAGACCCGCCACCGCCTCCACTCCCCAGGCACTGATGCGCCCATTTTCTCCTCCCCTTGTCTCGGCTACTGTCTGACGGCCTCCTTCATCCCCGGCGGAGAGCACATCTTCGGATTCCTGCAGCGCAATGAGCTCCGACAGCGTCTCGATATCGACCAGAAGCCGCGCGAGGCGTCGGTCCGCCTTCCTGGCCGTGGAGGAAGCCTCCGTGCCGACCAGAGGAACAGACCGTCTCCCCCCTTGTTCGAGAGCCTGCACACAGCCATCGGGTTCCTCGACGATGCGTGGAAACACTTCTGCTGTCCGTGTTGTGCGCTCGTGCAGGAGGACCGCGAGACCCGCGCGTGGGAGAGGGAGTACGAGGAGAATGGATTCGACAGCTTCGACGATGCGGCTGCCGCTGGTGCCGAGGAGGAGGGCGAGAGGCTGCTAGGTTCCGAGAGATCGGGACTCCAGGGTCTTCGTGGCTAAACAATCTACATACCTGCTCGATCGGTACTCTAGACTATGTAGCTGAGAAGCGTTCACGCTTTGATTCCGACTTCACTCTTCGCGCTTTTTTTTTTGCACTGCTACTGCGCACCGCACATGATGCGGCCTTCCATTGGGCCTGTAGTTTCTTCTTGTTTGCCGAGCCCGAACCGCTATTTACGTAGCCGCTGTTGCATCACAATTTGTTTTCTTTTTCTTCTCTGTTTTGCTTTTCCGAATTACGGCCTTAGGCAGACAAACGTGAGTGCGCACCGTGCTCCGTTGATCCTTCGTTCCTCCTTACATATTCCTACGCTGTCGGTCCCACGTACATAACCTCCGCATGAGAGCTTTCAGTTCAGCCTCGCCATCCAGCCGTCTCGCCCAACGGGTCCCAAATCCGGGCTCTTCGTTTCTCGCTCGTCCGACCAGTCCCCACATCCGGGCTTTGCGTTTCTCGCTTGAATCCGGAATATCGCATCACAGTATATAGACTATGTACGTATTCCATGCCGCACCGCAAGCAACTGGCCATATCATACGAGCTTACGTGAACCGTGGCGAACTGCCACGCGAAGGTTGAGACGACTCCATTTTCTTTTTTTTGCGGAAAGGTAAGTACACGTGCGTGGATGGGGACTTCAATCTTATTTCCCGTCTAAACTACGGCGAACGCCGACAACACCAACCCATACATATCTGTCCGCGGCCCTCCCTTTGGCCTGGCCTGTGCATGGATGGGTTACAGAGAGGAGGCCGACTTATGCACCTGGTATGCATGTGTCAGACGCACACGAGCAAAGTTCTGCCCGTAACGTGCTGCCACTGCGCGGATAGCGAACAGGAACAGGACCGCACATACATACATATTCTCGCCATCTAGATAGGTCGCATGCGAGTATCTAATGAATAAACAAAAAAAAACGAGCAAAGTGCAAGCATGCGAATACTGATAGATAAACAGAAAAGAACCGAGCCAAGTGCAAAGTGGGGGCACCTCGCCGAGGTCTGAGGTGGAGACAAGGAACTGCGGGGGAGGGGGGAGGGGGGGGGGATCAATCTGAATTCGCCGACTGCGGGAAGGGCTTGTTTCCGTCGGCTATTTGACAGCACTATGTACAGTTTTTTTTTGCGACCATTTCCATTTTTCAACAGAATACTAGTGATTATCTATGACGCGTGCGCGCGCGAACGAGAGAGAAGACCCAGTCGGCAAGAGCAAATACGCGCATGGAGGGCCACCTCTCGGCAAGTAAAAACCGAGCGCCGGCGAGGACAGTTAACAGCGTATGAGATGGGAAAGAAAGAGGTTCGTTAACCTATCCGCCTCCGGCACCGATCCCCCCACGAACCCCTTTCCCCTCCGCCCACTCGCCTTATGAGTGAGAATTACGACACTTGGGTGCGCAGTAGTGGCCGGGCTCTTTACAGAACATCGGGTGGCGCGCGATCAGGAACACGGGGGAGCTCACCACTGACCGCCTGTCGCCTAATACCAGTCCGTCCATCGCCCTTCCTCTTCTTTGTAGTAGGTCTGCCTCTTGAGGCTGCTGTGATCAGAGGCTCTGGCTTGTCGGCACTTGAGCTGCGGCTGCCTGAACTATCGTCAGTCCGGCCAAGGCACCCCGACCAAGGTTGCTGAACGTAAGTATCAATCCAGCTTTCAGCAGTGAGGCAGCCGGGCATGCAGTCTCGAGGATGCCTCGCAATGCTGTAGGTAGACTTGACAACGCTGTGAGGCGTTGCTATAGCACCAATCTTCACGGCCCCCGAAACGGCCCCGTTGGGCGCTGATGCTACGGCGCTTGCTAGGCATGGGGCCAACAAGCCGTATGCTCGCCATTTAGGACGGCAACTTCGACGCAAGCTAGCTTGGGCTTGAGGACAGCCGTGTACACGGAAGGTACACTCGAAAACCCCGCAGGCCACGACGTTTGCTGGCTCTTCTGAGTGCTCCTAAGGAATATCGAAGTTTTCTCTCGCGGACCATTCCGCCACTGCAGCCTTGAACGGGAGAATCGCTGCCCCGCTACTGGAGCTGGGGAGCCGCCAGTGGTGGTCGCCATCGAGGACAGCAGGACGTATACGGTGTTTCGGGGGTAGTCGGGTGTTGTCAGGCGGAGCGGGGTGGTGGATGTGGTCGTGGGATGGAAGACAGGAACGCGTCTCGACGACAGGGCCATTAATCTCGCATGAGCATCATGGGTTATCACCTGTTGTCGTGGCATTCTGTTATGTGGCGAGGGGATCCATGGTGCCGTGCTCAAATAGCCATTCCATCCACAAACTCAAATATGCCATAGTCTTCGACCCACAAAATCTAGAATGCCATAGTTTCGGAAAAAGGTCTAAAACGCCATCATAGATTCAGCGATAGCAGACAACATCACAACCACTGTTATATATATGTTCTATCCCAGTGGGCAGAATGGTCGGTCTATAGATGGGCTGGTCCATCTATAGACTGGCCGGCCCGTGTATGAATGGGCTGGATCTACGAACTGGCCGGACTGTGGGTAGATTTTTTTGGGTAACTGGGCTGGCCAGGTGGGACATCTGCCGCCACTGGGTAGATAGCTTCGTTTTTTTTTTACGGCGGCGGCGGGAGGCACTTAATGCGGCGGTGACTAGATCTCAGACCCACCCCTCAATTCCCCAGTGATTAATCCCCAGGCACTCACTACACAACACCTTGCTATCACCAACAATCAATTGAATTCTGCTTACAACCCAGGGGTCTATCTCTGGAGAGCAACTACTGCACCCGTCTCCTTCTCTTTCTCAGAACTCGGCCTCCCGCCGTACATTCCGGTGCTGTGGCTGGGTAGTCTGCCGAGTTCTCTTCCGACTTGGTGGTGGTAAATGGTTCGAATCTTGAATACCAGATAGCCCGTAGTCTTGCTCCTGCGGCTGCTCCTCTTCCCGCAGCTCCTCCTCCTCCTGAGACTGCTCCTCCTCCTGTGGCCCCTCCTTCTGCGGCTGCTTTTCCTCCTGTAGCTGTTCCTCCTCCAGAAATTGCTCATCTTCCTCTATCCTACGATCAACCAATGCCACCTCAGTGCGAATTGCCAATTCCAACAAGTTATGGCAGTCTGTAGCATGACAATGGACAGAGCACTTCACTTTGTTCTTCAAACATCTGCATTTTCCAGTACAATGAGGAGGTTTTCAATTGCAGGAAACTGATATCCATTCACTCGTCGACATTTTTGCTGAAGCCGCATGGACGGTGATGATATTTGTCAGCTCAGTCTCCGGAATGTTGGCTGCCGCATCCAAACACGCTTCCGGTGACTCCGTTTAAAACAGCAACAGGGTAATGGACGTTGAGAACTTCGTGCGCAGTCTGAAGCTTGTACCGGTTGTGATGAGGTACAACTAGTACCCGGCAGAATATACGGTGTGGGTCGGTTGCCGTACGATCCTCCCTGGGAACCCTGATACCGACTACATCTCCCGGGGAAAAGGCTTCTATCGTATGGCATTTGTTGTATTTGTTCGTCGACCTCTGCCGTGCCTTTGCTGTATGCGGGTGCACCACAATTTCAACGGCCGTTGGGGTGAATATCATAGTTTGCCTGTGCGTCGTACTTATGATT
>Ga0307508_10000291_pt1 | contig 61434 bp, 50 predicted proteins | sample 9_EM_MG_FD_203089 | JGI IMG/M metagenome (GOLD analysis project Ga0307508, IMG submission 203089) | Populus trichocarpa ectomycorrhiza microbial communities from riparian zone in the Pacific Northwest, United States - 9_EM | ecosystem: Host-associated > Plants > Roots > Unclassified | place... | reverse complement strand
TCTCGCATGCTCCCTCCCAGGAACTGTTCTTTGTTCGTCTGACCGCGCGAGATAGGACGCCGCCACCGTTCGTGTGAAGAGTTGTAAACGAAGCGCGTGTCGGCAGCTAGTGTCAGGTCTTACAGGTGCCGAGGAAAATGGTCCCGGACTAGGGCTTGCTAAATGAAGCGGCATATGGCTCACAGCGCGTCGTGCACGCGCAGAAAACTCGCGAAGCGCGGCAGGCCGCTGGACGTGAGGTCGCGGTAGCGGTAGGTCACGACGCTGCCGACGGCCGGCGGGTCGCGCCGCTGCGCATCGCTGAAGCCGCTGCCGAGCAGGAACTGCCGGCCATCGGGCGCACGCACCTCGAGCGCACCGAGCTGGCCCGCGTAGCGGCCGCGCCCGGGGTGCTGCGCGACGACGACGGCCTCGGTGTCGAGCTCGGGCTTGAACTTCATCAAGGCATCGCTGCGGCCGGCCCGGTATGCGGCGCTCGCGAGGTGCAGCACCAGCCCTTCGCCGCCTTGCGCGACGGTCGCCGCGAGACGGCGGCGCAGCGCGTCGCGGTCGGCGACCGGCGTCTGCTCGACGGCGACGAGCTGCGCCCACGCGGTCTGCGTCGCGAGCTCGCGAATGCGCATTGCGCGCTCGGCGAAGGAGCCGGCCGCGCCCGGCAGCTCGAACACCATGTAGCGCAGCTGGCGCCACTCGGCATCGACCGGCACGCTCTTGCGGACGATGCCCGAGAGCGCGTCGAAGCGGCCGCGGCCCAGCCACAGCTCGCCGTCCAGCGGCGTGCGCGGCAGCCGCTCGATGAACCAGGCCGGCGCCGGCACGATGCGGCCGCTGCGGTAACGCAGCGCGCTGCCGTCCCAGTGGCCGCGCACGCCGTCGTACTTCTCGCTGATCAGGTAGGGCGCAGGGTCGGTGGCCTCGTTGTAGAGGGTCGGCAGCTGCAGCGGCGAGGCGGTGGCGCTGGACGCGAGCGCGCTGCGCCACGGCAGCGCGCCGGCCATCAGGGTCAGCAGCAGGGTTCGACGCGAGGCATGCATGGGGGGCTCCGGTGAGTGGGGTGCGGCGCATCTTCGCGTCGCACCCACCCGGGCGCCATCCACCGCGCGGGGGCACGGCGGGTGCCCCCGAAAGAGGGCCACCGCTTGCCCGTGCGTTCGATCTCAGGGCTTCAGGTAGCGGGCGAAGAACTTCTCCATCGCCGCGTAGAACTCGAACTGGTTCTCTTCGTTGTGGAAGCCATGGCCCTCGTTGTCCTTCACGAGGTACTCGATCTGCACGCCGCGCGCGCCGAGCGCCTTGACGACCTGGTCGCTCTCGGCCTTGTTGACGCGCGGGTCGCGCGCGCCCTGCGCGATCAGCAGCGGCGTCTTGATGCGGTCGACGTGCAGCGCGGGCGAGGTCGCGGCGAGCCGCACCTTGTCGCGCTCGGGGTGGCCGACCATCGCATACATCTTGTCGAGCTCGAGCGTCCAGTACGGCGGGATCGTCTTCATGAACGTGAACAGATTGCTGACGCCCACATAGTCGACCGCGGCGGCGTACAGGTCGGGCGTGAAGGTCACGCCGGCCAGCGTCGCGTAGCCGCCGTAGCTGCCACCGTAGATGCCGAGGCGCTTCGGGTCGGCGATGCCTTGCTTGACGAGCCACTGCGCACCGTCGGTCACGTCGTCCTGCATCTTCAGGCCCCACTGGCCGAAGCTCGCCTCCCAGAACTGCCGCCCGTAGCCGGTGCTGCCGCGGAAGTTCATCTGCAGCACGCAGTAGCCGCGGTTGGCGAGGAACTGCACCTCGGGGTTGTAGCCCCAGCTGTCGCGGTGCCACGGGCCGCCGTGCGGGTTGACGATGCAGGCCAGGCCCTTCGGCTCGCGCCCCGCCGGCAGCGTCAGGTAGGCGTTGATCTTGAGGCCGTCGCGGCTGGTGTAGACGACCGGCTTCATCGTCGCGGCGCCGGACTCGGGGATCCACGGGTTGATGTCGGCGAGCTTGGCGAGGCGGTCGGTCTTCGCGTCGTACACGTAGCGCGCGCCCGGCGTGCGGTCGTTGCCGGCAGCGACGATGAAGCGGTCCTCGTTCAGCGTCTGGCTTTGCAGCGTGATCTCGTAGCCGGGCAGCTTGGCCTCGATGCGCTGGTAGAGCGCCGCGGTCGACGCGTCGAAGAACTGGTGTCCGGTCTTCGCGGTCTCGTAGTCGGCCTGCGTCAGCAGCTTGCGCAGGCGCGAGTAGCCGGCACCGCCCAGATCGACCTCGGGGTGCTGGTAGACCACCTCCTCGGCATCCGGCCTGGCCGGGTCGATGATCACCAGCGCCTTCTTGTCGCGGCCGCGGTTCGACAGCGCATAGAACTTCTTGTCGTCGAAGGTGAAGAACAGCGGCTGGACTTCGCTCTTGTAGTCGGTCGTGACGATGGTCTTGAACTCGCCGGTCGCACCGCTGCGGTACTTCAGCAGCGAGTTCAGGCCCTCGCTGGTGGCGGCGATGCGCACATTGCCCTGGTGGTCGGTCTGCCAGCCGACGACATCGCCGGGGTTCTCGGCGATCAGCGTCGATTCGCCGCTCTGCACGTCGACGCGGAACAGGTCGAAGACCTTCGGGTCGCGTTGGTTGTGGCTGATGATCACGTGCCCGGGGTCGTCGGGCAGGTCGTCGGCCACGCTGGCGCGGGCGCCCGGGTAAGGCGTCAGGTCGGTGACCTTGCCGGTGACGGCGTCGACCGCGACGACGTGGAAGTTCTCGTCGCCGCCGAAATCCTTCTGGTACAGCAGCGTGCGGTTGCCCTTCCAGAAGTAGTTGCCGATGTCGCGCGCGGTCTCGTTCGTCAGCAGGCGCGGCTCGCCCTGCGGCTGGCCGCCCTCGAGCGGCTGCACGAAGATGTTGCGGCGCCGGGCCTCGCCGGTTGGCTGCATGAAGCTCAGGGTCTTGCCGTCGTCGGCGAGCCGGAAGAACGCCTTCGGCGAGCTGCGGAAGAAGTCCTGGAGCGGGTAGACCGGTGCCGGCGCGGCGGCCTGGGCGGCGCTCGGCAAGGCTGTGGCGGTGGCCGCGACGATCAAGGTCGCGGCGATCGCCGCAATGGCGCGATGCAGGGGCATGAACACTCCTTGTGGGATGCGATGAGGCCCGCATCATCGCGCGGGCTTGTACATGGGCGCCACAGCCGTGCGACGAGTTGCGGGATCGGGGCACCGAACCGCACACCGCTTCCTATAATCGTCTGCAATCGTTACCGGCGCACGCGTTGCGCAACCCCTTCCACGCGAGCCCCATGAACCCCGACTTCAAACCCGACGAGATCGAGCGTTCCGCGCAGACCGCGTGGCGTGCCGCCGACGCCTACCGCGTCGTCGAAGATGCCAGCCGCCCGAAGTTCTATGCCTGCTCGATGCTGCCCTACCCGAGCGGCAAGCTGCACATGGGCCACGTGCGCAACTACACGATCAACGACATGCTCACGCGCCAGCTGCGCATGAAGGGCATGAACGTGCTGATGCCGATGGGCTGGGACGCCTTCGGCCTGCCGGCCGAGAACGCCGCGATGAAGAACGGCGTGCCGCCCGCGAAGTGGACCCACGACAACATCGCCTACATGAAGCAGCAGATGCAGGCGATGGGGCTGGCCATCGACTGGAGCCGCGAGGTCACGACCTGCTCGCCCGAGTACTACAAGTGGAACCAGTGGCTGTTCCTGAAGATGCTCGACGCCGGCATCGCCGAGCGCCGCACCCAGGTCGTCAACTGGGACCCGGTCGACCAGACCGTGCTCGCGAACGAGCAGGTGATCGACGGCCACGGCTGGCGCAGCGGCGCGGCCATCGAGAAGCGCGAGATCCCCGGCTACTACCTGAACATCACGCGCTACAGCGAGGAGCTGCTCGACCAGGTGCAGCACCACCTGCCGGGCTGGCCCGAGCGTGTCAAGCTGATGCAGGAGAACTGGATCGGCAAGAGCGAGGGCGTGCGCTTCGCGTTCACGCACCACATCGCCGGTGCCGACGGCAAGCTCATCGACGACGGCAAGCTGTGGGTCTTCACGACCCGCGCCGACACGATCATGGGCGTGACCTTCTGCGCCGTCGCGCCCGAGCACCCGCTGGCGTTGCATGCGGCCGCGACCAACCCCGCGATCGCCGCGTTCATCGCCGACTGCAAGACCGGCGGCACGACCGAAGCCGCGCTCGCGACGCAAGAGAAAAAAGGCATCGCCACCGGCCTCACGGTCGAGCACCCGCTGACACACGAGCCGATCGCGGTCTGGGTCGGCAACTACGTGCTGATGAGCTACGGCGACGGCGCCGTGATGGGCGTGCCCGGCCACGACGAGCGCGACTTCGCGTTCGCGAAGAAGTACGGCCTGGACATCCTGCAGGTCGTGCACTTCGACGACGAGCCGCACTTCACCTACGACCACTGGCAGGACTGGTACGCCGTCAAGGACCTGAGCGGCGAGCGCTCGGTGACGGTCAACTCCGACACCTACAGCGGCATGCCGTTCCAGGTCGCGATCGACGCGATCGCGGCCGCGCTCGAGCACAAGGGCCTGGGCGGCAAGAAGACGACCTGGCGGCTGCGCGACTGGGGCGTGAGCCGCCAGCGCTACTGGGGCACGCCGATCCCGATCATCCATTGCGACGTGCACGGCGCAGTGCCGGTGCCCGAGAAAGACCTGCCGGTCGTGCTGCCCGAAGAGCTGATCCCCGACGGCTCGGGCAACCCGCTCAACAAGCACGCCGCGTTCCTCAACGTGGCCTGCCCGACCTGCGGCCAACCGGCGCGGCGCGAGACCGACACGATGGACACCTTCGTGGACAGCGCCTGGTACTTCATGCGCTACTGCGACCCGCACAACACCGAGGCGATGGTCGGCGACGGCGCGAAATACTGGATGCCGATGGACCAGTACATCGGCGGCATCGAGCACGCGATCCTGCACCTGCTGTACGCGCGCTTCTGGACCAAGGTGATGCGCGACCTGAAGCTCGTGAGCGTCGACGAACCCTTCGTCAAGCTGCTGACGCAAGGCATGGTGCTGAACGAAGCCTTCGTGCGCAACAGCGACGGCAAGCACTACTACTGGGCCGACGAGCTGAACATCGTCCGCGACGAGCACGCGCACGTGATCTCGGCCACGCTGAAGGCCGATGGCGCGCCGGTGCACTACGAGGGCTGGACGACGATGTCCAAGTCCAAGAACAACGGCGTCGACCCGCAGGCGCTGATCGCGAAATACGGTGCCGACACCGCGCGCCTGTTCGTGATGTTCGCGTCGCCGCCGGAGCAGACGCTCGAATGGAACGACGCCGGCGTCGAGGGTGCGAGCCGCTTCCTGCGGCGGGTCTGGAACTTCGGCGCCAAGCGCGCCGAGGCTATGGCGCCCGCGACCATCAACGCGAGCGCACTGGCCGACGACGCGAAGTCCTTGCGCTTCGAGGTCCACACCGTGCTGCGCCAGATCAGCTACGACTACGAGCGCATGCAGTACAATACCGTGATCTCCGGTGCGATGAAGCTGCTGAACGCGCTCGAGGCCTTCAAGGGCAACGCGCCCGCGGTTGTCAGAGAGGGCTACGCGATCCTGCTGCGCGTGCTGTACCCGGCCTGCCCGCACACGACCTGGGTGCTGTGGCGCGAGCTCGGTTTCGAAGCCGCCCACGGCGACCTGCTCGACACGCCGTGGCCGCAGGTCATCGAAGCCGCGCTGGTGCAGAGCGAGATCGAGCTGGTGCTGCAGGTCAACGGCAAGCTGCGCGGCAGCATCCGCGTCGCGGCCGACGCCGGCAAGCACACGATCGAGGCCGCGGCTCTGCACAGCCCCGAGTTCATCAAGTTCGCCGAAGGCAAGCGGCCGAAGAAAGTGATCGTGGTGCCGGGCCGCCTCGTCAACGTGGTGGTTTAGACATGTCCGCGACGCGTCGCGCGTTTCTGCTGGCGACAACGGCACTTGCAGGCTGCGGCTTCGAGCTGCGGCGCACGCCCGAGCTGCGCTTTCACACGATCCAGCTCGCCGGCTTCAGGCCGCGATCGCAGCTGCTCAACGAGCTGCGCTCGAACATCAACGCGAGCACGACGACAGTCGTCGTCGACGGCCTGGCGCAGGCGCAGGTCGTGCTCGAGGCGATCGACGACGCGCGCGAGAAGGTCGTCGTCGCGAGCACCGCGGTCGGGCAAGTGACCGAGTTCACGCTGCGCACGCGCTTCAGCTTCCGGCTCAAGAGCGTCTCGGGCCGCGAGCTGATCCCGAAGACCGAGCTGCTGCAGAACCGCGACATGAGCTACACCGAGAACGCAGCGCTCGGCAAGGAGCAGGAAGAGGCGTTTCTCTACCGCACGATGCAGAGCGACATCGTTGCGCAGGTGATGCGCCGGCTCGCGTCGATCCAGACCTTTTGATGCAGATCAAGCCCGACCAACTCGCTGCGCACCTGGCCAAGGGCTTGCGCCCGCTCTACACCGTGTGGGGCGACGAGCCGCTGCTGGCGCAAGAGGCCGGCGATGCGATCCGCGCCGCGGCGCGCGCCGCCGGCTATGGCGAGCGCCAGGTGCACACCGTCGCCGGCGCGCACTTCGACTGGAGCGGCCTGCTCGGCGCGGCGATGGCGATGAGCCTCTTCAGCGACCGCCAGCTGATCGAGATCCGCATCCCGTCGGGCAAACCGGGCAAGGACGGCTCCGATGCGCTGCAGCGCTATTGCGAGGCCTTGGGCCAACCGGCCGGCGACGATGTCGTCACGCTGGTGCAGCTGCCCAAGCTCGACCGCACGCAGCAGACCAGCGCGTGGTTCAGCGCGCTCGACAGCGCCGGCGTGACGGTGCGCGTCGACCCGATCGCCCGCAATGCGCTGCCGCAGTGGATTGCGCAGCGCTTGTCCGCGCAAGGCCAGCGCGTGGCCGGCGGCGAAGAGGGGCAGCGCACGCTGGCCTTCTTTGCCGACCGCATCGAGGGCAACCTGCTCGCCGCGCATCAAGAGATCCAGAAGCTCGGCCTGCTCTACCCGGCCGGCGAACTCGGCTTCGAGCAGATCGAAGCGGCGGTGCTGAACGTGGCGCGCTACGACGTCTTCAAGCTCGGCGAAGCGGTGCTCGCAGGCCAGGTCGCGCGCGCCTTGCGCATGCTCGACGGCCTGCAGGCCGAAGGCGAGGCCGCGGTGCTGGTGCACTGGACGCTGACCGAAGACATCCGCGGCCTGAAGCGCGTCAAGGACGCCGTGGCCGCGGGCAAGCCCTTGCCAATGGCGCTGCGCGAGGCCCGCGTGTGGGGCGCGAAGGAGCGCCTGTTCGAGCGCGTCGTGCCGCTGCTCAGCGAGCACACCGTCGCGCACCTGGTCGAGGCCGCGCAGGTGTGCGACGGCCTCGTCAAAGGCCTCAAGCACCCCGACTGGCCGCACGACCCGTGGGACGGCCTGAAGCGGCTCGTGCTGATGGTCTGCGAGCACGTCGGTGCAGGCGCGGCGCGTCGGCCGGCGGGTGCGGGCTTGCGGCTGGCCTTGCTGGCGTAGACGCGATCTCGATGCTTGAGCGGTCCGCCGCCGGATCGTGTCACAAAACGATCACCGGCTCGTGAGCTCTCGCAACCCGGTGCCGGAGACCGTGTGATCGCGCGCCGCCGAGGCAGCGTTCAATAGCCCCGCGCCCGATCCACCAGATGCGCGAGCGGCTGGCCGGCACGCAGCGCGTGCACGTTGGCGGCAGCGATCGGCGCCGCGCTGCGCGGGTCGGTCGGCGCGGCCACATGCGGCAGCACGCTGATGCGCGGGTGCGACCAGAACGCGTGTTCGGGCGGCAGCGGTTCGGTGTGGAAGACATCGAGCACCGCATGCGCGAGCTGGCCACTGGCCAGCGCATCGAGCAGATCGGCCTCGACCACGTGCGCGCCACGCGCCAGATTCACGAGGCTCGCGCCGCGGCGCATCTGCGCGAAGGTGGCGGCGTTGAAGAGGCCGCGCGTGGCCGGCGTCAGCGGCAGTAGGTTGATGACGATGTCGGCGCCCGCCAGCACCTGCGGCAGCGCGGCGTCGCCGGCGCGCGTGCTCCAGCCGCTGACGCGGTAGCCCTGCCGCGCGAGCGTCTCCAGCGTGCGGCCGCCCATCTGGCCGAGGCCGAGGACCGCGACATTCAGGTCGTCGGGCCGGCGCAGCGGGTGCTGCCGCCAGACGCCCGCACGCTGCTGCGCCGCGTAGTCGAAGAAGCCGCGTTGCAGCGCGAGCACGGCCCACATCGCGGTCTCGGCCATCGTCGCGTTCATCGATGGGTCGACCATGCGGGCCAGCGGCACCTGCACCGGCACGCTGGGGTCGGCGAGCAGCTTGTCGACGCCGGCCCAGAGCGACTGGATCAGCTTCAACGCCGGCAGCTCCTGCAATGCGCCGGTCGGCGGGTTGGCGACGAATGCGACGGTGATATCGGCCGCGTCAGCCTCGGCGCGATCGCGCACCAGCCGCTCGCCGGGTAGCGCAGCGGTCAGCAGCGGCCACCAGGCGCGCCACTCGTCGTCATCGAAGGCGGCGGCGACGAGGATCGTCATGTGTTCTCAATCAAACGTTGCAGCGCGTGCCGAACCGTCTGCTCGCGGATGGCGGCGCGATCGCCGGCGAGCGTCAGCAGCTCGGCCTGCGCGCCGGCGCCACCGGCGCGCGCCAGCGCCAACCACACGGTGCCGACCGGCTTGCCCGGCGTCGCACCGCCGGGCCCGGCGATGCCAGTGACGGCCACCGCGAGTTGCGCGCGCGAGTGCGCGATCGCACCCTCGGCCATCGCCCGCGCGACCTCGGCGCTGACCGCGCCCTGTGCCTGGATCAGCGCCATCGGCACGCCGAGCAGTTCGACCTTGGCCTCGTTCGAATAGCTCACGACGCCGCGCTCGAACCAGTCGCTGGAGCCGGCGACCGCAGTGCAGGCCGCCGCGATCAGGCCGCCGGTGCAGGACTCGGCCGTGGCGATCTTCCAGCCACGCGTGCGCAGCGCGGACGCGAGCGCCATCACCGCCGGTTCGAATTGCGTCACAGCCACCTCCACAGCGCGATCACGAGCAGCGCGCACAGCGCAGCGACGACATCGTCGAACAGGATGCCGAAGCCCTGCGCCCAGCCGATCGTCACGCCGCGCCTGACCTTGAACAGCTGATCGGCCCAGGCCACCGGCCCGGGCTTGGCGGCATCGAAGAAGCGGAACAACGCGAACGCGGCCAGCTGCGCCCATATCGACGCGGGCGTCACCAGCCACAGGATCAACCAGAACGCGATGATCTCGTCCCACACGATCGCGCCGGGGTCGGCGAGCGCGAGGTGGCGCGCGGTGACGGTGCAGGCCCACCAGCCGACGAGCGTGCCGCCGGCCAGCAGCAGCGCCCATTGCGGGTCGCTCAGGTGCGGCTGCAGCAGCGCGAAGCTGACCCAGGCCCACAGCGTGCCGACCGTGCCCGGCGCCTTCGGCGACAGTCCGCTGCCGAAGCCGAGCGCGATCGCATGCGCCGGGTGCGACAGCATGAATCGCCAGCTCGGCTTGCGCGCCGCCGTGGCCATCGGTGGGTTCAGCGGGCTCATGACGTCTTGAAGTGATCGAACGAACCGAAGCTGTTGGCAATCGTTTGGCCATCACGATCCAGCAGCCGCAGCCCAGGTACAGCGGCGATGCTGCCGATGCGCGTGACCTCGACCCGCGCGCCGCGCGCCGCCTCGAGCACCTGCGCAGCGCGCTGCGGCGGGGCCGTGAACACGAGCTCGTAGTCATCGCCGCCGGCGAGCGTGCATTCGCGCTGCCAAGCCAGCGGCACGGCGCGCATCGCGGCGCTGCGCGGCAGCGCATCGGCCCAGACCTCGGCCCCCACGTTCGAGCGTCGCAGCACATGCGCGAGGTCGCCGAGCAGACCGTCGGACACATCGATCGCGCTCGTCGCCACGCCGCGCAGCGCGATGCCGAGCGCGACGCGCGGCTGCGGCTGCTCCATCGCCAGGCGCGTGCTCTCGAACGCGGCGCCATCGAGCGCGACCGTGCCGCGAAACGCCTCGAGTGCGAGGCGCGCGTCGCCGAGCGTGCCGCTCACGTACAGGTCGTCGCCGGCTTGCGCGCCCGAGCGCAGCAAGGCCTGGCCGTGCGGGACCTCGCCGAACACGGTGATGCAGATGTTGAACGGGCCTTGCGTGGTGTCGCCGCCGATCAGCTCGCAGTCGAACGCGTCGGCGAGCGCGAGCAGGCCGCGCGCGAAGCCGTCGAGCAGTGGCTCGTCGACACGCGGCAAGGCCAGCGCGAGCGTGAACGCCATCGGCCGCGCGCCGCAGGCGGCCAGGTCGCTGAGGTTGACGGCGAGCGCCTTGTGGCCCAGCCGCTGCGGCGGCACCGTGGGCAGGAAGTGCCGGCCTTCGACGAGCATGTCGCTCGACACCGCGAGCTGCATGCCGGGCGAGGTGGCGAACAGCGCGCAGTCGTCGCCGACGCCCAGCGCAGCGCGCTTCACGGCACGGGTGAAGTACTTCGCGATCAGATCGAATTCGCCGAGTGACATGGATGAATCTGGGTGGACCACTGCATGCGACGCGAACCTGCGGCGATGCGGCATCGGCATTATCGGTGGCACGCACGATGCTAGAGCGCACTTCTACAATGGCCGACCCGCGCGCGCGTACGCGCCGCGGCCATCACTTCACAACAACCGCCGAGACAAGCCCATGTCCACGACCGCTGACCAGAAGGCCGCCGAACTCCGCCGCGCCGCACTCGATTACCACGAGTTCCCGACGCCGGGCAAGGTGGCGATCCACGCGACCAAGCAGATGCTGAACCAGCACGACCTGGCGCTGGCCTACTCGCCCGGCGTGGCCTCGGCCTGCGAGGAGATCGCGGCCGATCCGGCGAACGCGTTCCGCTACACCGCACGCGGCAACCTGGTGGCCGTGATCACCAACGGCACCGCGGTGCTCGGCCTGGGCAACATCGGGCCGCTGGCGGCCAAGCCGGTGATGGAAGGCAAGGGCGTGCTGTTCAAGAAGTTCGCCGGCATCGATGTGTTCGACATCGAGATCGCCGAGAACGACCTCGACAAGCTGATCGACCACATCGCTGCCCTCGAACCCACCTTCGGCGGCATCAACCTCGAGGACATCAAGGCACCCGATTGCTTCTATGTCGAGCGTGCGTTGCGCGCGCGCATGAAGATCCCGGTGTTCCACGACGACCAGCACGGCACCGCCATCGTCGTCGGCGCGGGGCTGCTGAATGCGCTGCGGGTGTCGGGCAAGAGCATCAAGGAGGTCAAGCTCGTGACCTCCGGCGCAGGTGCCGCCGCACTGGCCTGCCTGGGCCTGCTGATGAAGCTCGGCCTGCCGCGCGAGAACATCTGGGTCACCGACTTGGCCGGCGTCGTCTACGAGGGCCGTGTCGAGCTGATGGACGAAGACAAGATCGTCTTCGCGCAGAAGACCTCGCAGCGCTCGCTGGCCGAGGTGATCAAGGGCGCCGACATCTTCCTCGGCCTCTCGGCCGGCGGCGTGCTGAAGAAGGAGATGGTCGCCACGATGGCACCGAACCCGATGATCTTCGCGCTCGCGAACCCGACGCCCGAAATCCTGCCCGAGGAGGTGATGGAAGTGCGCAGCGACGCGCTCATCGCGACCGGCCGCACCGACTACCCGAACCAGGTCAACAACGTCCTGTGCTTTCCGTACATCTTCCGCGGCGCGCTCGATTGCGGCGCGACCACGATCACGATCGAAATGGAGATCGCCGCGGTGCACGCGATCGCCGAGCTCGCGCAGGCCGAGCAGAGCGAGGTGGTGGCCGCAGCCTACGTCGGCGCCAACCTGAGCTTCGGCCCCGAGTACCTGATCCCGAAGCCGTTCGACCCGCGCTTGATGATGAAGATTGCGCCGGCCGTGGCACAGGCCGCGGCCGATTCGGGCGTCGCCGCCCGGCCGATTCAGGACATGGACGCGTACCGCGACAAGCTCCAGACCTTCGTCTATGCCTCGGGCACGACGATGAAGCCGATCTTCACCCTGGCCAAGCAGGCGGTGAACAAGCGCGTCGCCTACGCCGAGGGCGAAGAAGAACGCGTGCTGCGCGCGGTGCAAGTGATCGTCGACGAAGGCCTGGCGCGCCCGACGCTGATCGGCCGGCCCGAGGTCATCGCGCAGCGCACCGAGAAGTTCGGCCTGCGGCTGAAGGCCGGTGTCGACTACGACGTCGTCAACACCGAGAACGACCACCGCTTCCGCGACTACTGGCAAAGCTACCACCGCATGACCGAGCGCCAAGGCGTGACCGCGCAGCTCGCGAAGATCGAGATGCGCCGGCGCCTGACGCTGATCGGCGCGATGCTGCTGAAGTCGGGCGAGGTCGACGGCATGCTGTGCGGCACCTGGGGCACGACCGCGATGCACCTGCACTACATCGATCAGGTCATCGGCAAGCGCGAGGGCACCAAGACCTACGCGTGCATGAACGGGCTGATCCTGCCGGGGCGCCAGGTGATGCTGGTCGACACCCACGTCAACTACGACCCCACGGCCGAGCAGCTCGCCGAGATCACGATCATGGCGGCCGAAGAAATGATGCGCTTCGGTCTGCAGCCGAAGGCGGCGCTGCTCTCGCACAGCAACTTCGGCTCGAGCAACCAGCCCTCGGCGGTGAAGATGCGCAACGCGCTCGCGCTGCTGCAACAGCAGGCACCATGGCTCGAGGTCGACGGCGAAATGCACGGCGACACCGCGCTCGACGGCCCGTACCGCAAGACCATCATGCCGAGCAGCGCGCTGACCGGTGAAGCCAACCTGCTGGTGCTGCCCAACATCGACGCCGCCAACATCAGCTACAACCTGCTGAAGACGGCGGCCGGCGGCGGCATCGCCATCGGCCCGGTCTTGCTGGGGGCGGCCCAGCCGGTGCACATCCTGACCCCGTCGGCGACGGTGCGGCGCATCATCAACATGACGGCCATGGCCGTGGCCGACGCGAACGCCGCGCGCTGAACCGGTGCGCCGAGGCAGTACCCGGGGAAACCCGAAGGGTTTGTGAATATTCTGTGACCAACCGAATGACGCCGTACTTGGCGGCGTCAATTCAGCAACAAGACTTCACAATCTCGGGTTTTGTATTGATAGCGAGTGCTCCCAAACATCGCGATTCAGTTGCCCCAATTTGAGGCAAAGGCTTGAGATTTCTGGCTCGATTCGGTAACATCGCGGCTTCTGATTTCAGGGATTTCCCGTGTCTTTCTCCGGTCGGCCACTGTGGTGGCAAGCTCTGCACAAGACGGGGCTGGTTCTCACACTGGCCTGTGCGGCTCTCGCGAGCGGCGCAGTCGATGCCCGAAGCGTGGCGCCGGGCAGCGTGGCTTTGGCCGAATTGCCGGCAGAGGCACAGAGCACGCATCGGCTGATTCTGGCTGGCGGGCCGTTCGCTCACCAACAAGACGGCACGGTGTTCGGCAACCGCGAACGTGCGTTGCCGCGTCAACCCCGCGGCTTCTATCACGAGTACACGGTTCGCACACCGGGGGCCCGTGACCGCGGCGCACGGCGCATCGTGTGTGGCGGCCGCGAGCCGCAACGCCCTGAAGCCTGTTTTTATACCGCTGATCACTACGCGAGCTTCCAGCAAATCGTGCCGTGATCGTCGTCTGAGGTTCGTGTTTTGAGAGCTGATCTTTTTGACCCAAGGAGGAACGTGACCATGCTGTTGCAGACAGTCCGTCCAAACATTGTCCAGTCGATCCGCGCGTTTCGCGTGGAGGATCTGATGGAGGCGGCGCAAGACGCCAACCAGCATTTCCTCTACGCCAACCTGACCGCGGCCCAGTCCAAGCAGGACGTTCTCGAAGCCATCGCGCAGGCCTTCACCTTCCCCGCGCATTTCGGCAAGAACCTGGACGCGCTCTACGACTGCATGACGGACCTCGTCCACAAGTCCGGCTCGCAGCCCGGCTTCGTGGTGGTGCTGGAGCAGTTGCCGGACAACCCGCGCTTCGATCGAGAGGCACGCGAGAGCCTGCTCGATGTCTTCCGCGACGCGGCCGATTTCTGGGCCGAACGGAAGATCCCCTTCAGGTGCTTCTATTCTTTTCAGTAGCCCGCTCCCAAGAACTCGGGTCATGGGAGCGGGCGACAGATGTGGCCCCCAGCGTTGCAGACAAGCCGGCCAAGCCGGCCGCCAAGAGCGCAGCAAGCAACAACTTCGGCATGAACATGCCGATGATGAGCAGCGCCTTTGACACAGCGATGTGGCTCAACGCAGCGTAAAGCAGCGCAAGAGCAACCCTTAACGCCCTGCCCCGCAGGGCGTTTTCATTCCAGCGCCTACGCGCCCTTCACGGCCGCGGCGAGCGCGAGGTAGTCGGCCACCGGCACCTCTTCGGCGCGCCGCTGCACGTCGAACTCGCCGGCAAAGCCGCGCTCGTCCAGCCAGCGCCCGAGCGTGTGGCGCAGCAGCTTGCGGCGCTGCGAGAACGCGACGCGCACCAGTTCGCTGAGCAGCGCCGGCTCGATGCCGGGCGCGTCGGGCAGCGGCAGCATGCGCACGACGGCCGAATCGACCCGCGGCGGCGGGTCGAACGACTCGGGCGGCACGTCGAGCACCGATTCGATGTCGTAGCGCCATTGCAGCATCACGCTCAGGCGGCCGTAGTCCTTGGTGCCCGGCCCGGCGGCCATGCGCTCGACGACTTCCTTTTGCAGCATGAAGTGCTGGTCGACCACCCGAGCCGCACTGCCCAGCAAGTGGAACAGGATCGGCGACGAGATGTTGTACGGCAGGTTGCCGACGACGCGCAGCCGTTGGCCGCGCGCCTGCGCCAAGGCATCGAAATCGACCTGCAGCACATCGGCCTCGATCACCTCGATGCCGGGCCGGGCGCGCAGCCGCTGCGCGAGGTCGCGGTCGAGCTCGATGACGGTGAGCTGCTCGCAGCGCGCGACGAGCGGGTGGGTCATCGCGCCCAGACCGGGCCCGATCTCGATCAAGGCCTCGCCGGGCTGGGGCGCAATCGCGTCGATGATCGCGTCGATGATCGCGCCATCGGTCAGGAAGTGCTGGCCGAATCGCTTGCGCGCAATGTGCTTCAAGAGAACCGGCCGGCTTACTGCGGGGGTTCGCGCATCTCGATGTACGCGCGGCCGCGCAGGTCGCGCACCCACTCGAGGTACGCGTCTTCGAACTTCTGCTCGCGCAACACGTTGCGCGCCTGTTCGCGCTGCTGCTTCACGTCCAGCGTGGCCTGGCGGCGCTCCAGCACCTGGATCAGGTGCACGCCGAAGCGCGACGTGAGCGGCTCCGAGATGCCGTTGATCGCCAGCGCGTTCATCGTCTCTTCGAACTCGGGCACGAAGGTGCCGGGCGAGGTCCAGCCCAGATCGCCGCCGACCGACGCGCTGCCGTCTTCGGAGTTCTCGCGCGCCAGCTGCTCGAACGACTTGGCGCCGCTCAGGATTTGGCGCTTGAACTCGGCCAGGCGACGGCCCGCGGCCTCGGCCGAGAGCTGCTCGGAAACGCGCAGCAGGATGTGGCGCGCGTGCGTCTGCTGGATCGTGAACGCACCGCCGTCCTGGCGGGCAACGAGCTTGAGCACATGGAAACCGGCGCCGCTGCGCAACAGCGTGGGCGACACCTCGCCGGCCTTCAGGTTGCGGGCGACTTCGACGAAGACGTCGGGCAGGCGGTCCATCGGCCGCATGCCGATGACGCCGCCCTGCGACTTGTTGCCGTCTTCCGAGATCTCCTTGGCGACCGCGTCGAACGCCTCGCCGCCCTGCACGCGCGCCAGCGCGGCTTCGGCGCGGGCCTTGCGCTGCGCGACCACATCGGCGTTCGCGCCTTCGGGCACGGTCACCAGGATCTGCGCGATGTTCAGCTGCGCCGCGGTGCCTGCCGCGGCGCGGCGCTGCTCGATCAGCTTGTCGACGTCTTCGTTGCTGATGCGGATGCGCTGGTTCACCTCGCGCTCGCGCACCCGTTCCATCATGATCTGGTCGCGCACGTTGTTGCGGAAGGCGCTGTAGGCGATGCCCTGCTGCTGCAGACGCGTGCGCAGCTGCTGCATCGACATCTGGTTCTGCACCGCGACGTTGGCCACCGCGCGGTCGAGCTCCGCCTCGTCGACCTTGTTGCCGACCTCGCGTGCGTTCGTGACCTGCACGCGCTCGTCGATCAGGGCCTCGAGCACCTGCTTGCGCAGCTCGGCCGGCGGCGGCAACGGGGTCTTGCTGCGCGCCGCGTCGTCGCGGATGCGCGCCAGCCGCCCTTGCAGCTCGGCGTTGGTGACGAGTTCCTGGTTGACCACGGCGACGATGTAGTCGGCCATCGCCGGCGTCGACATACTGCGGGTCTGGGCCGGCGCCATCGGCACCAGCAGCCCGCACAGCGCCGCGCACAACACGGCACGCATGGCGCTTGCGCGGGAAACGAACAACAGCGAATCAGTCATAGGTACTCGAGGGAGAGGACTCCGCGCGTCCGTCGCGCAACAGCCGGTAGCCGGGGATATTGTCCTTCAAGCTCTGCAGCGGGTTGGAACCCAGCCTGGACAGCCCCACCAGCTCGAGCTGCAGCAGCAGCCGCGTGGTCGCTTCGCTCAGCCCGGTGGACTGGCGGCTCGCGACGACGCGGCCGATCCAGCAGCCCGCGTCGTACTCGACACCGACGATCGCATCGGTGAGTCGCCGCTCCAGCGTGCTGTAGTTGAGGCGGCCCACGCCGTACCAGCTGCCGTTGCTGCAATTGCCGCCGCCGCCCGATTGCGCCGCGGCTTCGACCGGCGTGCGGCCGTAGATCGGCCACTGCCAGCCGAGCTCGACCTGTTCGCTCAGGCCGCGCGTGAACCGGTACGTGGCGCTGACGGTGCGAAACGGCCCGGGCGAATAGCGCGCGCTGACGATCGAGCGGTTGACCCGGCTGGTGTCGGGGCTGTACTGCACCGAGCCTTCGAGCGACCAGGCCGGGATCAGCGTGGTCGAGCCGAGCAGCAGCAGGTCGGACAAACGCTGCGTCAGCGTCGTGCCATCCGGCGTGACGAACTGATCTCGCAGCAGGTAGCGCTGCGCCGCGCCGAGGCGCAGCAGCTCGGCCCCGCTGTTCGGGTCGAGCACGCGGGTGGTGACGCCGGCGGTGATCTGGTGCGCGTCCGAGACCCGGTCGACGCCTGAGAACGCGTTCTCGGTGAAGATCGAATCGAAGTTGAAGTCCTTGCCCGCCGCATCGAAATTCGGCAGGCCGGTCTGGTCCCGGTACGGCGTGTTGACGTAGAGCAGGCGCGGCTCCAGCGTCTGGCGCACGCTGCGGCCGAAGAAGCTGGTCTCGCGCTCGAGCACCCAGGCGCTGTCCAGGCTCAAGGTCGGGATCACGCGCGACGGGCTGCGGTCGAGCGGGCCGAGCGTGTCGGCGGGCAAGGTCAGCGAGTACGAGGCCGCGTTGAACGAGATCTTCGGGATCAGCGTCCAGCCCGGCGTCACGTAGGGCCGGCTGATGCTGCCCAGCGCGTGCAGCCGCGTGCCGGTCGTGCGGGCCGCGCCGGCCGTGGACGAGGGATCGGTCGGGTTCGAGAAGCGGTTGAACTCGCCCTCGAAGCCGAGCTCGAAGCCGCCGTCGACGCGGCCCGCGTAGCGCGCGCCGATCTGCGGCGTGCGCTCGTAAGGCGCCTCGATGCGCGCCGTCGCGTCCTGCAGCACCTGCCAGCGCTGCACGCGGGCGTAGCTGGTCCAGTCGCCGAACGGGCGGCTGAGCTGGAAGTCGGTTGCGAGCAGGCGCGGCGTCAGGCTCGTGATGTCACCGGGGAAGTCTTTCCAGTAGTCGTTGTCTGAGACGCGCAGCAAGCGCATCTTGAACAGCAGGTCGTTGCCGAAATCGCTGTCGTGCGTGCCCGCCAGTGCGTAGCGCGTCGTGTCCGTGGTGCGGTCGTAAGGCAGCAGGTCGAGCTTGACGTCGCCGCTGTAGCCCGGCTCGAGGTAGCGGAACTCGCTGGCCAGCGACGGGCCGCGGCGCGTGCTGATCTCGGGCGTGAAGGTCGCGTCGCGGTTCGGCGCGATGTTCCAGTAATACGGGATCGAGGTCTGCAGGCCGCTCTTGCTGTCCAGCCCGATACTCGGCGGCAGCCAGCCGGACTTGCGCTCGTCGCTGAGCGGGAAGCTCAGGCGCGGCGCGCCGAGGATCGGCACGCCGTAAAAGCGCAGCACGCCGCCCTCGGCCACGCCCTCGTTGTTGGCGAAGTCGAAGCTCACGCGATCGGTCGTGAGGATCCACGCAGGACCGCCCGAACCATCGGCCGGGCAGCTGCTGTACGTGGCGTCGGTCGCGACCGCGCGCTGCTCATCGAGAAAGTCGACCCGCGCTGCGGTGCCGCCCGCACCGGTGCGGTTGAAGTGATAGGTCGGCTTCAGGAAGAAGCCTTCGAAGCGCTGCACGTGCAGCTGCAGTTCCGGGCCGGTGTAGACATTCCCGTCGCGGCTGATGCGGACACTGCCGTTCGCGACCGCGAGATCGTCGGCCTGCGAATAGCTCAGGCGATCGGCGCGCAGCACCATGCCGCCGCGCCGGAACTCCGCATTGCCTTCGGCGACGGTGTCCAGATCGGGCCGGCCGCTGACCGTCTGCGCCTGCAGGATGATCGGCAGCTTGCGCGCGGCGTCGCCGCGCGCGGGCGGCTGCAGCACCGGCGACTGGCGCAGCTCGATCGCTTCGTCAGGGTTGCTGCTTTGCGCCCAGGCCGCGCCCGCGAGCAGCGCGGCCAGCGACGCGGCAAGAGGCGTGAGCAGCGGTCGCGCCGCACGTGATTTGAGAGAGAGCACCAATGATGACGAGTGAACGGTGAGCGGCGCGGTTTGTAGAATCGATTATCCACGCCCGGCCCGCCTCGAAGCACTCCTTGACCACCACTTCCTCCCCCGCGACGATCGCCTGGCCCGACCCGGCACGACATCTCGCCTTCGACGCCTGGCTGCAAAGCATTGCACCCGCGCACGGCCTGCAGCTGGCCAGCCTGACGCCGGCATCGAGCGATGCGAGCTTTCGGCGCTACTTCCGCATCGAGGCGACCGCCGGCCACAGCCTCATCGTGATGGACGCGCCACCGCCGCAGGAGGACGTGCGCGCCTTCATCTCGGTGGCCGCCCTGTTGCACAGCGCCGAGCTGAACGCGCCGCAGGTGCTCGAGCAAGACGTGGCGCATGGCTTCCTGCTGCTCACCGACCTGGGCACGCGGCTTTACCTCGATGCATTGAACGACGCCGTGGCCAGCGGCGGGCTCGCCGCGGCCGACGCGCTGATGCGCGACGCGATCCGCGCGCTGGTCCAGTGGCAAACGCGCGCCGACGCGAGTGCGCTGCCGCCCTACGACGACGCGCTGCTGCGGCGCGAGCTCGCGCTGTTCCCCGACTGGTGCGTGACGCGCGAATGCGGCGTGAGCTGGACCGACGACGAGCAGCAGATCTGGCGCAGCAGCTGCGACCTGCTGGTGCAGAGCGCGCTCGCGCAGCCCACCGTCGCGGTGCACCGCGACTACATGCCGCGCAACCTGATGGTCTGCGCGGCCGGCGACCAAAAGCGCGCCGGCCCCGGCATCCTCGACTTCCAGGACGCGGTGCGCGGCCCGATCAGCTACGACGTCGCCTCACTGCTGCGCGATGCCTTCATCTCGTGGGACGAAGAACAGGAGATCGACTGGGCGGTGCGCTACTGGCAGGCCGCGCGCCAGGCCGGTCTGCCGATGCCCGACGACTTCGGCGCGTTCTGGCGCGAGCTCGAATGGATGGGCCTGCAGCGTCACCTGAAAGTACTGGGCATCTTCTGCCGCCTCAAGCACCGCGACGCCAAGCCCGCCTACAGCCGCGACCTGCCGCGTTTCTTCGCATACGCGCACAAGGTCTCGGCGCGCTACAACGCGCTGCGGCCCTTGTCGCGCCTGCTCGAGCCGCTGATGGGCGCGCAGCGCATCGAAACGTACTATTGAAAGACCAGCGGCGCCTGCGCGGGTGAGCGCTTGCTGGGCACCTGGGTTTCGCAGCCGGCCGCGATCAGCCACGGGTCGCGGTCCTCGCCGCCGAAGGTCTTCACCAGGAAGTCGACGAACGCGCGCGTGCGCGCCGGCACGTGCTTGCGCGACGGCATCGCGGCGTACAGCGTGGTCGTGAGCAGATGCCATTGCGGCAGCACGCGCTCCAGCGCGTTCTCGAGCAGCGCGTCTTCGGCCACGAACGACGGCAGCCCTGTGATGCCGAGGCCGGCCAGCGCGGCCGCGTACATCGTGTCGGTGTGCACCGTGCTCAGCGCCGAGCGCGTCGGCACCAGCGTGAAGGACTCGCTCTGCGCTTCGTCCTCGCCGCCGAGCCCGCGGTGCCAGATCACCTCGCGCAGAAAACTCGGCACCATCGAATCATGCGTCGCCAGATCGCGCGGGTGCTGCGGCCGGCCGCGCTGGTCGAGGTACTCGGGCGACGCGCACGCGATCACCTCCGAGCGCGCCAGGCGGCGCGCCACGAAGCTGCCGTCGAGCGGGCGCCGGCCCTCGGTGAGGATCGTCACGTCGAAGTTCTCGTCGACCGCCTCGACCACGCCGGGCACCGACAGCTCCAGCGTCACACGCGGGTATTGCGCGCGGAACTTCGGCAGGTGCTTGGCGATCTGGTGCACCGCGAACGCCGGCGGGCACAGCACGCGCAGGTGGCCGCGCGGGTCCGAGGTCGCGGCGGTCGCGAGCGCCTCGGCTTCTTCGACCTCGGTCAGGATGTGGCGCACGCGCTCGAGGTAGAGCTCGCCGGTGTCGGTCAGCGACAGGCGTCGCGTCGTGCGGTTGATCAGGCGCGCGCCGAGGTGCTCCTCGAGGTCGGCCACCAGCCGCGTGACCACGGCGGGCGACAGGTTCAGCTCGCGCGCCGCACGGGCAAAACTGCCTTGCTCGATGACCCGGGCGAACACCCGCATGGAATGCAGTCGATCCATGTCAAGCCTCGTTTTGTTTCTCTTTCAGCAATACGCCATTGAAGCACAAGCCATTTATTGATCCTTCGGCAACGCCTAAAGTTACTGCCAGTGAGGACATCATCATGAACACCAAGCTCCTTCTCTTCGTGGCGACCGTCGCCATCTCCGTGATCAGCAGCACCGTGGCGCTGGCCGGCGAGGCCGCCTACCCGTCGCCGTTGACTTGCGCTCAAGCCCACAGCGAGCTGATCCAGCCCGCCGCCGCGCACGAGTCGCAACGCAGCGACGAAGCCGCGGCTGTGGCACAGCGCACGAAGGCCGACACAGCCGCGCGCAGCGATTCCTGAACCCACTGCCACCTCCTTTAGCGAGCCGCCTTTGGGCGGCTTTTTTGTGGGCGACGAACCATCCGGCGAGAATGGGCGCCCTTCACGCCGATCCGCCATGTTCGCCTTCTTCGAGTCCCGCGTTCGCCCGACGCTCGCACCCCCCGGCCCGCCGCCGGCCGGGCTGCTCGCCTTCTACTGGCACTTCATACGTCAGACGCGCGGCCTGTACCTCGCGATGTTCGCGACCGGCCTGGGCGTGGCGCTGATCGACACGCTGATCCCGATCACCATCGGCAAGCTCGTCACGCTGATGCAGTCGGCCGATCGCGCCGCCGCGTTCGTCGCCGCCACGCCGACGCTGTTGCTGCTGGGCGGCACCGTGCTGATCGGCCGGCCGCTCGCGCTGGTCGCCGACAGCCTGGTGCGCAACAACGCCGTCGTGCCCGGCGTGACCAGCCTGATCCGCTGGCAGAGCCACTGGCACGTGGTGCGCCAGAGCTGGCCGTTCTTCCAGAACGACTTCGCCGGGCGCATCGCGAACCGCGTGATGCAGACCGGCAACGCGGTGCGCGAGTGCGTCGTCAGCAGCATCCGCGCGCTCTGGTACATCGCGATCTACGGCGTGTCGTCGCTGATCCTGATGGCCTCGGCCGACTGGCGGCTCGCGATCCCGACGCTGCTGTGGTTCGCCGGCTATGTCTTCTTCCTGCGCTACTTCGTGCCGCGCATGCGCGACCGCTCGAAGACCAGCTCCGAGCTGCGCTCGATGGTGATGGGCCGCGTCGTCGACAGCTACACCAACATCCTGACCGTGAAGCTGTTCGCCCGCACGCGCGATGAAGACGCCTACGTGCGCGAGGTCGTCGACGAGCACACCGACGCGATCGGCGCGCACATGCGCGTAACGACGCGCTTCATGGCGACGCTGTCGGTGATGAACGCGCTGCTGCTGGTCAGCACCGCGACGATCGGCGTGCTGCTGTGGGCGCACGGCCAGGCCAGCGCCGGGCTGGTCGCGACTGCGCTGCCGCTGGCCTGGCAGATCGCGAACGTCGCCGGCTGGGTGAGCTGGGAGGTGACCGGCATCTTCGAGAACGTCGGCGTGGTCCAGGAAGGCATGGAGACGATCGCGGTGCCGCACGCGCTGGTCGACCAGGCCGACGCGCGCGAGCTCGAGGTCCCGCGCGGCGAGATCCGCTTCGAGCACCTGACCTTCACCTACGGCCGCAGCGACGGCAGGCGCGTGCTCGACGACCTGAACCTGGTCATCCGGCCCGGCGAGCGCGTCGGCCTGGTCGGCCGCTCGGGCGCCGGCAAGTCGACGCTGGTGAACCTGCTGCTGCGCTTTCACGAGGTCGAGCAGGGCAGCATCCGCATCGACGGCCACGACATCGGCCAGGTCACGCAGGAGAGCCTGCGCGCAGCCATCGGCATGGTGACGCAGGACACCGCGCTACTGCACCGCTCGATCGCGGCGAACATCGGCTACGGCCAGCCGGAGGCAACGCACGCGCAGATCGTCGCGGCCGCGTGCAAGGCGCAGGCCGACGAGTTCATCAAGGACCTGCACGACTGGAAAGGCCGCACCGGCTTTGAGGCGCACGTGGGCGAGCGCGGCGTCAAGCTCAGCGGCGGGCAGCGCCAGCGCATCGCGATCGCGCGCGTGGTGCTGAAGGACGCGCCCATCCTCGTGCTCGACGAGGCGACCTCGGCGCTGGACAGCGAGGTCGAGCTCGCGATCCAGGAGCAGTTTCTCGGCTTGATGGAGGGCAAGACCGTGATCGCGATCGCGCACCGCCTGTCGACGATCGCGCGCATGGACCGCCTGATCGTGCTCGAGCAGGGCCGCATCGTCGAGAGCGGGAGCCACGACGAACTGCTGCGGCAGGACGGGCACTACGCGACGCTGTGGAAGCACCAGTCCGGCGGCTTCCTGCCGGACGACACGCATGCCGCGCCCGCAGACACCGAATCCGAGGTGCTGGCCGCGCTCAACGGCGCAGACGCCGACATCTCGCTCAGGGCCTGAAGCACTGCATCGATGCTGCGAATCACCGAACTTCGATTGCCGCTGGATCACAGCGCCGACGCACTGCGGCCGGCCATCGTCGCGCGGCTCGGCGTGACTGACGCGGCGCTCATCGACTTCACGGTCTTCAAGCGCAGCTACGACGCGCGCAAGAAGAGCGCCATCCAGCTGATCTACACGATCGACTGCACGCTCGCCGACGAGGCCGCCGTGCTCGCGCGGCTGCAGGGCCAGCCGCACATCCGGCCCACGCCCGACACGCGCTATCGCTTCGTCGGCCACGCGAGCGCCGCACCGGCTCGGCGCCCGCTCGTGATCGGCTTCGGCCCGTGCGGCATCTTCGCCGCGTTGATCCTTGCGCAGATGGGCTTGCGGCCCATCGTGCTGGAGCGCGGCAAGGAGGTCCGCGAGCGCACCAAGGACACCTGGGGCTTGTGGCGCAAGAGCGTGCTGAACCCGGAGTCGAACGTGCAGTTCGGCGAAGGCGGCGCCGGCACGTTCTCGGACGGCAAGCTGTGGAGCCAGATCAGCGACCCGCGCCACCTCACGCGCAAGGTGCTCACCGAGTTCGTGAAGGCCGGCGCGCCCGAAGAGATCCTGTTCGTCGCGAAGCCGCACATCGGCACCTTCCGGCTCGTCGGCATGGTCGAGAAGATGCGCTCGGACATCGTCGCGCTGGGCGGTGAGATCCGCTTCGAGCAGCGCGTGACCGATGTGCTGATCGAGGGCGGCGCGATCCGCGGCGTGACACTGCAAGACGGCACGCAACTCGCCAGCGACCACGTCGTGCTCGCGCTCGGCCACAGCGCGCGCGACACCTTCGAGATGCTGCATGCGCGCGGCGTGTTCATGGAGCCCAAGCCGTTCTCGATCGGGTTTCGCATCGAGCACCCGCAGTCGATCATCGACAAGGCCCGCTTCGGCCCGAACGCCGGCAACCCAATCCTCGGCGCGGCCGACTACAAGCTCGTGCACCACGCGCAGAACGGCCGCTCGGTCTACAGCTTCTGCATGTGCCCCGGCGGCACGGTGGTGGCGGCCACGTCCGAGGCGGGCCGCGTCGTGACCAACGGCATGAGCCAGTACTCGCGCAACGAGCGCAACGCCAACGCCGGCATCGTCGTCGGCATCGCGCCGCAGGACTATCGGCAGGACGGCAAGGCTGACGGCCCCGTCAGCCCGCTCGACGGCATCGCCTTCCAGCGCTTCTGGGAGTCGCGCGCGTTCGAGCTCGGCGGCGGCAGCTACGAGGCGCCGGGCCAGCTCGTCGGCGACTTCGTCAAGGGCCAGGCGTCGAGCGCCTTCGGCAGCGTGCTGCCGTCGTACCAACCCGGCGTGCGACTCACCGATCTGGGCCAGCGGGGCAACGCAGCCTTACCTGACTACGCGATCGCCGCGCTGCGCGAAGCCTTGTCGGCGTTCGAACGCCAGATCAAGGGCTTCAACCTGCCCGACGCGGTGCTCACCGGCGTCGAGACGCGCACCTCGTCGCCGCTGCGCATCACGCGCGGCCGCGACTTCCAGAGCCTGAACGTGCGCGGCCTGTACCCGGCCGGCGAGGGCGCGGGCTATGCGGGCGGCATCATGTCGGCCGGCGTCGACGGCATCGAGGTGGCCGAGGCACTCGGCCGCTCGATGCTCGGCATCGGCTGATCGGCCGCGCCGCGCGTTTCATTGCGACTGAAAGTAGCGGGCCGGGTCGGCCATCGCGCCGGGCACGAAGCTGACGCGCGTCTTCGCGTCGGCGGCGATCAGCTCGACGCTGCCCCAGCGGCGCACGAGCCGGTCTGTCGACGTGGTGCGGAACTGCATGAAGGTCTCGCCCATCTTCAGCGTCGACGTGAACTCGATGGTCGCGCTCTTGCGGTCAGGCGCGATGTCGATCGCGCCGAGTGCGTACTCGTATTCGATCGTCAGCATGCCGCCGGCCTTCTCGCCCATCTCGTCGAAGAATTGCTGCGCGCGTCGATACTGATCGCAGGCCTGCGCCTGCCCGAAGCTGTCGCTCTTGGTCTGGCCTGCCATCAGCGTGTCCTGCCGGATGCTCGCCGACTTGCTCAGCAGCTTGCACTGCGCCTCGGGGTTTCGCGACAGCACCGCATGCGCGGCCGTCTGGTAGTAGTCGCGTACCGCCTGCTCGTCCAACCGTCGGCCACCCACCAACCCGTACCAGAGCGCCGCGAGCGCGGCGGCCACCACCACCAGCCACTTCAAGGGCAGGCCGCCATCACCTGCGCCACCGCCGCGGTGAGCTTCTTGCCGTAGGGCACGTGCAGAAACTCGTTCGGCCCATGCGCGTTGCTCTTCGGGCCGAGCACGCCGCAGACCATCATCTGCGCGGCCGGGAAGCCCTGCTGCAACATGCTCATCAGCGGGATCGTGCCGCCTTGCCCGATGTAGCCGCAGGGCGCGCCGTAGTGAGCCTGCGACGCGCTGTTGAGCGCGGTCGCTAGCCAGGGCGCGAGGCTGGGCGCGTTCCAGCCGGTCGCCCCTTGCGCGCCGACGCGGCCATCGGCGCTGAACGTGACCTTGGCGTTGTACGGCGCGTTGTCTTCGAGCAGCGTCTTGAGCCTTGCGGCCGCGGCGTTGCCGTCGATCAGCGGCGGCAGGCGCAGGCTGAGCTTGAACGCGGTGTAGGGGCGCAGCACGTTGCCGGCGTTCTTCAACTCGGGGAAGCCGTCGGCGCCGGTCACGCTCAGCGTGGGCTTCCAGGTGCGGTTCAGCAGCGCCTGCAGCGGGTCGGTCGTGGTCGGCAGCGTCGCACCGCCGTCAGCACCGCAGGCCCACGGAAAGCGCTTCCAGACCTCGTTGCCGAGAATCGCCGCGGTCGCGCGCGCCTGCTCGATGCGGTCGGCCGGGATCTCGCAATGAAAGCTCTCGGGCAGCAGCTGGCCGGTTCGGCTGTCTTCGAGCCGATCGAGCACCTGGCGCAGGATGCGGAAGCTCGACGGCACCAGCCCGCTCGAATCGCCGGAGTGCACGCCCTCGCTCAGGATCTCGACCTTCAGCACGCCGCTGACCATGCCGCGCAGGCTGGTGGTGAGCCAGAGCTGGTCGTAGTTGCCGGCGCCGCTGTCCAGGCAGACGACGAGGCTCACGTTGCCCAGGCGCGGCTTCAGCACGTCGATGTACGCAGGCAGGTCGAAGGAGCCGCTCTCTTCGCAGCTCTCGATCACGCCGACGCAGCGCGGCCGCGGGATGCCTTGCTTGTCGAGCGCCATGATCGCGGTGATGGCCGCGTAGACCGCGTAGCCGTCGTCGGCGCCGCCGCGGCCGTAGAGCAGGCCATCGACATACTTCGGCGTCCAGGGCCCGAGGTCGTTGCGCCAGCCATTGAACTCGGGCTGCTTGTCGAGGTGGCCGTACAAACAGATCGTTGGTGCATCGGCCGCGTTGCCGCCGGGCTTGGTCGCGGGCACCTCGAAGAAGATCACCGGCGTGCGGCCTGCGATGCGCACGATTTCGAGCTTGAGGCCGGCCACCTGTTTGCTCTCGACCCAGCGCGCGGCATCGGTGATGACGCGCTCGAGGTAGCCGTTCGCGGCCCAGTCGGCATCGAACATCGGGCTCTTCGCGGGGATGGCGATGTAGTTGGTCAGCGCCGGGACGATCTCCTCGTCCCAGGTGCGTGCGGCGAACGCGGCGAGCGCGCTGGCTTCATCGGGCTGGACCGGCAACTGCGGGTCGCGTGCATTCATGGTGTGGGCTCCATCAAGCGGACGAATGGCTCGCTGCGAGTGTAGAACTTCAGCGGCCGCGCCCGGAACTGAGCCAGTCGCCGAGCACCGCGAAGACCTCGCGCTGCTCGGGCTCGTTGAAGATCTCGTGGAACAGCGGCGCAAACACGCGCGCCGTCAGCACCGACTTCGGCGCAGCCGCGGCCAGCGCCGCGCTGCCCGCCGGCGCGACGCAGCGATCGCTGCCGGCCCAGAGCAGCAGCGTGGGCACCGCCCAGCGCGCCGCGCGGGCGCGCACGAACTCGCCGCCGTCGACGATGAAGCGCACCAGCTTCGGCGTGACGCGGTCGTGCACCAGCGGGTCGGCGACGTAGGCCTGCACCACCGCCGGGTCGCGCGAGATCCACGCGGGCTTGAGGCCGTTGTTCACCGCGAGGTTCGGCGCCAGTGGCCCGAGCACCGCGAGCAGCAGCTTCTGGAACGCGTTCATGCCCGCATCGAGCGCGGGCGACGACAGCACCAGCGCATCGACCGCGCGCAGCCGCTCGGCGACGAAGCGCGCTGCCACCAGGCCGCCCAGGCTGTGGCCGAACAGCACCAGCGGCCCGGGGTTCTGCGCACGCACCGCGTCGATGACCAGCGCGAGATCGCGCAGCAGGTCGTCGCGCTGCGCCAGCGCGCCGCGCGCGCCCTCGCTCGCGCCATGGCCGCGCTGGTCGTGGCCGACGACGTTCCAGCCCCACGCATTGAGCTGCGCCGCGATGTGCGCATAGCGACCGATGTGCTCGCCCAGGCCATGCACGATCAGCACCGTGCCGCGCGCGTCGGGGCGCGGCCATTCGCGCAGATGCAGTGTCAGGCCGTCGGTGGTCGTGAGGGTCGGATTCATCGCGCGCAGTGTAGGCATACTGCGCGACACCCCGGAGATGCTTCATGACCAACGACTTCTTCCAGCTCGGCACCGACAAGGGCATCGCCCATCTGCAGCTCAACCGCCCTGAGCGTCTGAACACGATGGCGCCACCGTTCTTCCCGGCGCTGCGCGACGCGGTGCGCGGCTTGAACGATGCCGGCGAGGCGCGCGTGCTCGTGATCTCGTCGACCGGCAAGCATTTCTGCGCCGGCATGGCGCTCGATGTGTTCGGCGGCGACGACGCCCTGCTCGTCACGCGCACCGCACGCGCGCGCCTGAGCTTCCAGGAGTCGCTGCGCAAGTTGATCGACTGCTTCAGCGCGATCGACGAAGCGCGCCTGCCGGTGATCTGCGCGATCCAGGGCGGCTGCATCGGCGGCGCGCTCGACCTCGCGACCGCGTGCGACATCCGTGTCTGCAGCGCCGACGCGTTCTTCACGGTGCAAGAGATCCACATCGGCATGATGGCCGACCTCGGCGTGCTGCAGCGCCTGATGAAGATCGTGCCGCAAGGCGTGGCGCGCGAGATGGCCTACACCGGCGACCGCGTCAACGCCGAGCGGGCGCTGCAGATCGGCCTCGTCAATGCGGTGCTGCCGGATGCGCAGGCGGCGCTCGACCATGCGATGAATCTGGCGCGCCACATCGCCGCGAAGTCGCCGCTCGCGATCGCCGGCAGCAAGCTCGCGCTGAACCACGCACGCGACCACGGCACGGCCGCGAGCCTGCAGCAGATGACGCTGCTGCAAAGCGCGATCTTCGACACCGACGAGATGGCGCTCGCGATCCAGGCCTGGAAGTCCAAAGAGGCGGCCGCATTCGACTCTTTGGCCGCGGTCGCGAAGGTCTGACACACGCCAAGGCGCATACTGGGCCTTTCGCACTGCAGAGGAAGCCATGGAGGCCACCAAGATCTTTCGGCACCAGGACTATGAACTGCTGTGCTCCGCCAAGCGCATCGACGGCGACCGTTTCGCACCGGTGCTGATGGTCTCGAAGCAGGTCTGGCCGACGCGCCCGCGCGAGATCGCGGTGAAGCGCGGCGACCACACGACCGAACAAACCGCCATCGACGCCGCGTATGCGCAAGGCGTCGAGTGGATCGCCAACTACGGTTAGCGAACTCGCGTCCTCAGCCGTTCTTCGGCTTGTACGCGACCATGTCGATCTCGACCTTGGCGTCGACCATCAGCCGCGCCTCGGTCGTCGAACGCGCCGGCTTGCCGTTCTTGAAGTAGCTCATGTAGATGCGGTTGAACGCACCGAAGTCGCGCGCGTCCTGCAGCCAGACGGTGCTCTTGCAGACATCGTCGAAGTTTGCGCCGGCGAGTGCGAGCACGCTGAGCAGGTTCTCCATCACCTGCCGCGTCTGCGCCTCGATGCCACCGACGACGATCTCGCCGTTGGCATCCGCCGGCACCTGGCCCGAGACATAGATGAAGTCGCCCGCGCGCACCGCGGGTGAAAACGGCCGCGCCTGACGATCGGACGCGAGCGGCGGGGCACCAAGGTATTCGAGCGGCATGGGGTCTCCTTCGGGCTGAAAACTGAAAGTGTATTTCATGATTGGCACGAGACATGCGTGTAAACCCGCGTGCATTCGGCCTTGCGACCGCTCATAGTCGCGCCGTTGTGAAATTTATTTTCAGCTTGGAGCAACCCATGACCTTCGCCCTCCCTCGCCGTGCCTTCGTTCAACGCCCGGTCCTGCTGGCGCTGGCCGCCACCGTCCTGAGTGCGGCCGGTGGCGCCGCACTCGCACAGGCACCACGCAATTTCGCGACGCTGGCGATGGTCGCCGAGCCGCAGACGCTGGACCCGATGGCCTCGACCGCCGACCTGGTCGGCACGATCATGCAGCACGTCTTCGAGCCGCTCTACACCTTCGACGCGAAGTGGAACGTGGTGCCGATGCTGGCCGAGGCGATGCCCAAGATCTCGGCCGACGGCAAGACCTACAGCATCACGCTGCGCAAGGGCGTGATGCTGCACAGCGGGCGCGAGCTGAACGCCGACGACGTGGTCGCGAGCCTGCAGCGCTGGATGGAGACCTCGCCGCGCGGCAAGGCCGTGGGCAAGGAGCTCGAGGCTATCAAGGCGAAGGGCCCGCTGGGTGTCGAGATCGTCTTGAAGGGCCCGTACGCGCCGCTGGTCGCGCAGCTCGCGCTGCCCAGCGGCATGGCGGCGATCATGGCGAAGGAGTCGATCGCCACGCCGCTCGCGAGCTTCGTCGGCACCGGCCCGTACAAGTTCAAGGAGCGCAAGCCCGACGCCTACGTGCTGCTGACGCGCTTCGACAAGTACAGCGCGCGCAAGGAGCCGGCGAGCGGCTACGGCGGCAAGCGCGAGGCCTTGATCGAGGAACTGCGCTTCGTGCCGGTGCCGAGCGCAAACACCCGCGTCGAGGGTGCGCTCGCCGGCCAGTACGACTACGCCGACCTGCTGCCAGTCGAAGCGCTGCCGCGGCTCGAGAAGGCGAGCGGCAAGACGCTGCCGATCATGACGCCGTCGTTCGGCTTCCCGTACCTGGTGCTCAACACCAAGGAAGGCGTGGCCGCGAACCAGCCGCTGCGCCAGGCGATCCAGACCGCGATCGGCGAGGGCGAGATGCTCGCCGCCGGCTTCGGCGACACGCGCTTCTTCACGGCCGAGGGCAACCACTTCCCGAAGAACTCGCCGTTCTATTCGACCGCCGGCACTGAGCAGTACAACCAGCGCAACGCGAAGCACGCGAAAGAGCTCGCCGAGAAGGCCGGCTACAAGGGCGAGGCTATCCGCGTGCTGACCAGCCGCCAGTACGACTTCCACTACAACATGGCGCTGCTGATGGCCGAGCAGCTGAAGCGCGCCGGCTTCAAGGTCGACCTGAACGTGGTCGATTGGGCGACCCTCGTGCAACGCCGCAACGACGCGAAGCTGTGGGACCTCTACATCACGCACAGCGGCCAGTTCCCCGAGCCGATGCTCTCGCCGCCGCAACTCGGCGACGGCGCGCCCGGCTGGTGGAGCAGCCCCGCCAAGCAGGCCGCGCTGACCGCGTTCAACCAGCAGAGCGACCCGGCCAAGCGCGCCGCGCTGTGGGGCAAGGTGCAGCAGGTCGTGTACGAGGAGGTGCCCTACATCAACGTCGGCAAGTTCGCGAGCCTGTCGGCGCGCAGCCCGGCGCTCGACGGCTATGTGCCGGCGACCTGGCCGTTCTTCTGGAACGCACGCATCAAGTAAGCACAAGCGCCGCGCGCCATGCACCGCTTCATCCTCTCCAAACTCGGCGGCATGCTCGCGGTGCTGGCGATCGTCGCGGTGCTGGTGTTCGTGCTGACGCGCGCCGCGTCGGGCGACCCGGTCTCGGTGCTGCTGGGCGACCAGGCCACGGCCGACGACATCGCCCGCGTGAAGAAGGACTACGGCCTCGACAAGCCGCTGCCGGTGCAGTTCGGCTACTGGCTGCGCGAGGTCGTGCAGGGCAACCTCGGCCAGTCGATCTTCTTGCAGCGGCCGGTCACGCAGGCGCTGTGGGAGCGTGCCGAGCCGACCACGCTGCTGGCGCTGATGGCGCTCACGATCGCTGCGGGCATCGGCATTCCGTGCGGCATCGTCTCGGCCGTGTACCGCGGCCGCGCGATCGACCAGCTGTTCACCGGCGTCGCGATGCTGGGCGCGAGCGTGCCGAGCTTCTGGCTCGGCATCGTGCTGATGCAGATCTTCGCGGTCTCGCTGGGCTGGTTCCCGGTGTCGGGCTACGGCGCACCGGACGCGCCGCTGCTCGAACGATTGCATGCGCTGATGCTGCCGGCCGTCGTGCTGGGCACGCTGAACTCGGCACTGATCATCCGCTTCACACGCGCCTCGATGCTCGACGTGCTCGGCGAAGACTATGTGCGCACCGCGCGCTCGAAAGGTCTGCCCGAGCGCAGCGTCGTGCTGAAGCACGCGCTGCGCAACGCGCTCGTGCCCATCGTCACGGTGCTCGGCCTGACCGTCGCGCTGCTGATCGGCGGCGCGGTCGTCACCGAGACCGTGTTCGGCCTGCCAGGCGTCGGCAACCTCGTCGTCAGTGCGGTGCTGCGGCGCGACTACCCGGTGATCCAGGGCGCGCTGCTGGTGATCGCGGCGATCTACGTGCTGATCAATTTTTCGATCGACCTGCTCTACGCGGTCGTCGATCCACGCGTCAAGTTCTGAGGATCGGACGATGCAACTTCCCAGAATCGTTCGCCAACTGCTGCACCGTCGCATCGTGATGGTGTCGGCCGTCGTGCTATTGGCGATCGTCGTGCTCGCGCTCGGCGCCCCGTGGTTCGCCTCATTCGACCCGAACGACACGGCGGTGCTGGATCGGCTCAAAAGCCCGAGCGCCGCGCACCTGATGGGCACCGACGAGCTTGGCCGCGACCTGTACGCGCGCATCGTCTACGGTGCGCGCTACTCGCTCGCGATCGCGGCGCTGACTGCCCTCGGCTCGGTCGTCGCCGGCACGATCCTCGGCCTCGTCGCCGGCTTCTTCCGCCGGCTCGACACGCCGCTGATGCGTGTCGTCGACGCGATGATGTCCTTCCCCGACATCCTGCTCGCGATCGCGCTGGTCGCGATCCTCGGGCCCTCGCTGCTCAACGTCGTGCTCGCGCTGGTGCTGGTCTACACGCCGCGCGTCGCGCGGGTCGTGCGCGCCTCGACGCTGGTCGTGCGCGAGCTGCTGTTCGTCGAGGCGGTGCGTGCGCTCGGCGTGCGCACCTCGCGCATCTTGTGGCGCCACATCCTGCCGAATCTGATGTCACCGATCCTGGTGCAGGTGTCGTTCATCTTCGCGTACGCGATCCTGGCCGAGGCCGGCTTGTCATTCCTCGGCGTCGGTGTGCCGCCCGAGATCCCGACCTGGGGCACGATGGTCGCCGGCAGCCAGCAGTACGCGTCGCAGGCGATCGGTGTCGTGCTGTTCCCGGGCCTTGCGATCATCGTCACCGCGCTGTCGCTGCAGCTGCTCGGCGACGGCGTGCGCGACCTGCTCGACCCGAAGCTGAAGAAGACGCTGACATGAGCGAACTCCCCCGCCTCGTGGTGCAAGGCCTCAGCACCTCGTTCCCCACCGAGGACGGCCTGGTGCGATCCGTCGCCGATGTGAGCTTCTCGATCGCGCCGGGCAAGACGACCGCGCTGGTCGGCGAGTCCGGGTCGGGCAAGTCGGTGACCAGTCTGACCCTGATGCGGCTGCTGCCGAAGACCGCTAACGCACAAGTGAGCGGCAAGGCCGAATTCGGCACCCGCGACGGCCGTCGCGTCGACCTGCTGCAACTGCCGGACGACTCGATCCGCCAGCTGCGCGGCAATGAACTCGCGATGATCTTCCAGGAGCCGATGACGAGCTTGAACCCGGTGTTCACGGTCGGCGAGCAGATCGCCGAGAGCGTGCGGCTGCACAAGAAGCTCGATCGCACTGCGGCACTCGCGCACGCCAAGCGCATGCTCGACCTGGTCGAGATCCCGGCCGCCGCGCAACGCCTGCACGAGTACCCGCATCAACTCTCGGGCGGCATGCGCCAGCGCGTGATGATCGCGCTTGCGATGGCCTGCGACCCGACGCTCTTGATCGCCGATGAGCCGACCACCGCGCTCGACGTGACGATCCAGGCGCAGATCCTGGTGCTGATGCGCCGGCTGCAGGCCGAGACCGGCATGAGCATCCTGTTCATCACGCACAACCTCGGCGTGGTCGCGCACCACGCCGACGATGTCGCGGTGATGTACGCCGGCCGCGTCGTCGAACGCGCTGCTGTGCGGCCGCTGTTCGCGACGCCACAGCATCCGTACACGCAAGGGCTGCTCGCCTGCCTGCCGGGCAAGGCGCATGCAGCGGGGCTGCCGCGGCCGAAGCGGCTGTTCGCGATCCGCGGGCAGGTGTCGAGCCCGCTGGCGCCACCGCCGGGCTGTGCGTTCGAGCCGCGCTGCGATCAGGCCGTGGCGGCTTGCACGCAAGCGATGCCGCCGCTGATCACGATTGCCGACGCACGGCAAGCACGCTGCGTCTTGAGGAGCGCCGCATGAGCACGCCGCTGATCGAAGTCCGCCACCTGAAGAAATACTTCGGCAGCACGACCCGCCCGGTGCGCGCCGTCGACGACGTGTCGTTCGCGATCCAGCCCGGCGAGACGCTGGGCCTGGTCGGCGAATCGGGCTCGGGCAAGAGCACGATCGGCCGCACGGTGCTGCGCCTGATCGAGCGCACCGAGGGCCAGGTGCTGTATCGCGGCGACGATCTCGCGGGCCTGTCGGATGAGCGCATGCGCAAGATGCGCAGCAAGCTGCAGATCATTTTTCAGGACCCGTACGCGAGCCTGAACCCGAAGATGCGCATCAGCGCGATCCTCGACGAAGCGCTCGCCACGCACGGCCTGCACCCCGGCCGCGCGGCGCGCGCGAAGCGCATCGCCGAGCTGCTCGAGACCGTCGGCCTGCGCGCCGAGCACGCGAGCCGCTTCCCGCACGAGTTCTCGGGCGGCCAGCGCCAACGCATCGGCGTCGCGCGCGCGCTCGCGGTCGAGCCCGAGTTCATCGTCGCTGACGAGCCGCTGTCGGCGCTCGACGTGTCGATCCAGTCGCAAGTGATCAACCTGCTCGCCGACTTGCGCGAGCGGCTGTCGCTGACGATGCTGTTCATCTCGCACGACCTCGACGTGGTCGAGTACCTGTGCGACCGCGTCGTCGTGCTCTACCTCGGCAAGGTGATGGAGGTCGCGAGCACCACCGAACTGTTCGCGCGGCCGCTGCACCCGTACACGCAGGCGCTGCTGGCCGCATCGCCGAAGCCCGATCCGCTGATCGCGACCGCGCACGTGCCGCTGAAGGGCGACATCCCGAGCCCGATCGCGCCGCCGTCGGGCTGCGTGTTCCGCACGCGCTGCCCGCACGCGATCGAGGCCTGTGCGCAGGCGGTGCCTACACTCGACGAAGTCGCCGCGGGCCACCAGGTTGCGTGCATTCGCCAGGAACTTTTCATGATGGAGGCTGCCGCGTGAACGATTTGCTCGATCCCCTTCTCGATTCGCGCCTCAAGGGCTTCCCGCACACGCACGACGCGGTGCGCCGCAGCGAGATCGCGGCGCTCGGCTGGAACGTGCTCGCCGGCGATCTGCCGCTGCCGATCGCGCTGATCAAGCGCGACGCGCTGGACCACAACCTGGCGTGGATGCAAGGCCAGGCGCGCGCCTGGAAGATCGATCTGGCGCCGCACGGCAAGACGACGATGTCGCCGCAACTCTTCAAGCGCCAGCTCGACGCCGGTGCGTGGGGCCTCACGTTCGCGACCGTGAAGCAGCTGCGCGTCGGCGTCGCCGCCGGTGCGCGCCACACGCTGATCGCAAACCAGGTCGTCAGCGACGCCGATCTGCACGGTATCCAGGCGCTGCTCGCGGGTCATGCCGATCTGCGCATCGCGTTTCTGATCGACTCGACGGCGCAGCTCGACCTGATTGAGCGCTGGTCGGCCACCCACCAAATCGCTCGCCCCTTCGAGGTGTTGCTCGAGATCGGCCTCAGCGGCGGCCGCACCGGCTGCCGCACCCACGCCGAAGCGACGACGCTCGCGGCACGCCTGCATGCGAGCGACGCGGTGAAGCTCGTCGGCATCGAGTGCTACGAAGGCCTCGCCGCCCAGGGCACGACCGAGCTGGACAGCCCCGTCGCGGCCGCGCTGATGGACCGCGTCGAGGCGATCGCGGTCGAATGCGCGAATCGGCGGTGGTTCGAAACCGACGAGGTGCTGATCTCGGCCGGTGGTTCGGCGATCTTCGATCTGGTCGCGCCGCGGCTCAGGCCGGTCCTCGGCCGCCCGGTGCGCGGCCTGCTGCGCTCGGGCTGCTACGTGACGCACGACCACGGCTCCTACAAGCGCTACCTGAAGGTCGTCGACGACCGGCTCGGCTGCGCGCAAGGCGAGAGCCTGCGGCCGGCGATGGAAGTGTGGGCGCTGGTGCAGTCGCGCCCCGAGCCCGGCCTCGCGATCCTCGCGGTCGGCAAGCGCGACATCTCGTACGACCTCGAGATGCCGATCCCGATCAAGCGCGCCGCGCGTGCTGCGACAGCGCCGGGCGACGTGCCGGCGAGCTGGAAGGTCACCGCCCTGAACGACCAACACGCGTATCTGCGCTGGGACGCGACCGACGAAGCCGCGGCCCCCGTAGTCGGCGAGCGCATCGGCCTGGGCATCTCGCACCCTTGCACGACCTTCGACAAGTGGCACTGGATGCCGATCGTCGAGAACGACTACCGCGTCAGCGATGCGGTCAGCCTGCACTTCTGAAGACTTGATGACGAACGCCCTGCTTCAACGCGTCGCCGAGCTGCGTAGCACCGCGCCGGCCGCGCGCCGCGCGATCCTCGACGCGATCCTCGAAGACCCGGACCGCGTGCTCGAAGAAAGCTTCGAGACACTCGCGCAGCGCGCCGGCAGCTCGGTGCCGACGGTGATGCGCACCTGCCGCGACCTCGGCTTCGCCGGGCTGCGCGAGTTCAAGCTCGCGCTCGCGCATGACCTCGCGCTCGGCGGCTCGGCGCTGCACCGGCGCGTCGACATCGCCGACACCGCCGACGACGTGGTCGCGAAGATTGCGCGCAGTGCCGCTGCGTCGGTCGCCGGCGTGCGCACGCAGATCGACATGGCCGCACTCGACGCCGCCGTCGCCGCGATCGCGACCGCGCCGCACATCGACGTGTATGGCGCCGGCCAGACCTCGTGGTTCATGTCGACCGACTTGCAGTCGCGACTGTTCCGGCTCGGCCTGTCGGCCAACGCGTGGTCCGACTACCACCTGCAGCAGGTCGCCGCGGCCGCGCAGCGCCCGAGCGGCGTCGTGATCGCGATCTCGCATGTCGGCGGCATGCCGTCGCTGCTCGACGCGGTCGACATCGCGCGTGCGCAGGGCGCGAAGGCGATCTGCATCACGCGGCCCGGCACCGCGCTGGCCGCACGCGCCGACATGCTGCTCGCGCTCAGCGTGCCCGACGACGCGGTGATGCATGTCGGCATCGACGCCTACCTGACGCACCTGACCTTGATCGAGATCCTCACCGTGCTGGTCGCGCAGCGCCTCGGCGACGCCGCGGTGCAGCGCCTGCACGGCGTGCGCGCCGCGTTCGCGCGCCACGGCATCGACACGCGCACGCACCCGCTGCAGAGCTGGGACGGCGGGGGCGTGAAGCATGGCTGACCCGACGGCCAAGCGCGCGATCCTGCTCGAAGCCGGCCTCGTGATCGACGGCAGCGGCGGCCCGTCGTGGCCGGGCGACGTGCTGCTGATCGGCGACCGCATCGCGCGCCTCGGCGAGGGCCTGCGCGAGCGGCTGCCCGCTGATTTGTCGATGGCCGACATCGACGTGATCGATTGCCGCGGCCTCGCGATCGCGCCCGGCTTCATCGACGCGCACACGCACGACGATGCGATCGTGCTGCGCGACCCGGCGTGCCTGCCGAAGCTCTCGCAAGGCATCACAACCGTCGTGACCGGCAACTGCGGCATCTCGCTCGCGCCGTACGCGACGCCGGCGGCGCTGCCGCCGCTGACCTTGCTCGGCGGCGATTCGTTCACGCACGCGACGATGGCCGCGTATCGGCAGGCGGTGCAGGCCGCGCAGCCTGCGCTCAACGTCGCCGCGCTCATCGGCCACACGACGCTGCGCTTCGCGGCGATGAGCGACCTGACGCGCGCCGCGAGCGCCGACGAGCGCGCGCAGATGGCGGCGCTGCTCGATGCCTGCATGGCGCAGGGCGCGCACGGCCTGTCGTCCGGCCTGTTCTACGAAGAGGCCTACGCCGCGCCGGCCGACGAGGTGACCGCACTCGCGCGCATCGTCGCGAAACACGGCGGCGTCTACGCGACCCACTTGCGCAGCGAGATGGCGACCATCCTCGAGGCGATGCACGAGGCCGGCGACAGCGCGTTCGCTGCCGGCGTGCCGCTGGTGATCTCGCACCACAAGTGCGCCGGCCCGGCCAACTGGGGCCGCACGCGCGAGACGCTGCCGCTTGTCGAGGCGTTTGCGAAACGCCAGCAGATCGCGCTCGACGTCTACCCGTATGTCGCCGGCTCGACGGTGTTGCGCGAAGACCTGGTCGACGGCGTGATCGACGTGATGCTGACCTGGTCCGATGTGTTCCCCGAGTTCGGCGGCCGCCTGCTCGCCGACATCGCAGCCGATTGGGGCGTCGACCAAAAGACCGCGTGCCGGCGCCTGCAGCCGGGCGGCGCGTGCTACTTCCAGATGAACGAAGAGGACGTCGAGCGCGTGATCGCGCATCCGCTGACGATGATCGGATCCGACGGCCTGCCGCACGACCGCCACCCGCACCCGCGGCTGTGGGGCGCGTTCCCGCGCGTGTTCGCGCGCTACTGGCGCGAGCGCGGGCTGTTCACCTTGGAGCAGGCGGTGCACAAGATGACCGGGCTGACCGCGCGCAACTTTCGCATCAGCGATCGCGGCGTGCTGCGCGCCGATGCGATGGCCGATGTGCTCGTGTTCGACCCGGCGACGATCGCCGACACCGCGACCTTCGAGGCCCCGGTCAGCGCGAGCGTCGGCATCCATCGGGTGTTCGTCAACGGCGCGCTGGCATACAGCGGCGACCAACCCCGGACACGCGCGCGCGCCGGCCGCATGCTGACGCGCCAGAGTGCCTAAGATGAGGGCATGGACACCACCCTCGCCGTGACCGCCGTGCCGCTGCCGCCCGGCTCACGCGCCACGACCTTCTACCGCGCGCCGAACCTGGCCGACGCCTATGCGGTGCGCCTGCCCGATGGCGCGACGCACGACCCGGAGCGGCTCGCGCGCTTCATGTTCACGACGCAGCCGCCCTGGATCGCGCGGCTGATGTGGTGGCGCGATCGCATCGTCGCGGTGTTCGGGATCAAGACCTCGACGCAGCTGCAGACCGCTCGCATGGCCGGCACGATGCGGCGCCTCTTGTTCTTCCGCATCTACGAGCAGGACGCGCACGAGATCCTGCTCGGCGAGGACGACCGCCACCTCGACTTCCGCGTCTCGGTGCGCGTCGAGCCCGCCGGTGGCGCGACGCAGGTCATCCTCACCACGGTCGTGCAGTGCCACAACCTGCTTGGCCGCATCTACCTACTGGTGATCGCGCCGTTTCACCGGATAGTGGTGCGCTCCACACTGCAACGCGCGGCCCGCACCGGCTGGCCGCTCAAGGAAATCTGACCATGACACCTGTTCGCTGGGGCATTTTGTCCACCGCCAAGATCGCGCGCGAGAAGATCATCCCCGCGCTGCGCGAGAGTTCATCGAGCCACGAGATCGTCGCGATCGCGTCGCGCACATCCGAGTCCGCGCGCGCCGCGGCCGACAAATTCGGCATCCCGGTCGCGCACGGTTCGTACGAAGCCTTGATCGCCGATCCAACCATCGAGGCGATCTACAACCCGCTGCCCAACCACCTGCACGTGCCGCTGACGCTGGCCGCGGCGCGCGCCGGCAAGCACGTGCTGTGCGAGAAGCCGTTCGCGATGCACGCGGCCGAGCTCGAGGTGCTGCGGCCGTTCGCGTCGCAGGTGCACCTGCGCGAGGCCTTCATGGTGCGGCACCACCCGCAGTGGCACGCGGTGCGCGAGCACGTGCGCGCCGGCGACATCGGCGTGCTGCGCTACATGCAGGTGCCGTTCAGCTACTTCAACGACGACCCGGCGAACATCCGCAACGCACCCGGCATTGGCGGCGGCGGCGTCTACGACATCGGCTGCTATGCGATCGTCGCCGGGCGCTGGTTCTTCGAGGCCGACCCGCAGCGCGTGATGGCGATGACGGACATCGACCCGAACTTCCAGACCGACCGGCTCGCGAGCGGGCTGCTCGACTTCGGCGCCGGGCGCCAGCTCGCGTTCACGGTCGGCACGCAGTCGGCCCGCTACCAGCGCGTGCAGCTCGTCGGCACGCTGGGGCGCATCGAGATCGAGCTGCCGTTCAACGCAATCGAGGGCGGCACCTCGCGCTACGTCATCCAGGCCAGTGGCAGCACCGAGCTGCGCGCGGTCACGGTGCCGGCCGCGAACCAGTACGCCTTGCAGTGCGATGCGTTCGCGCACGCGGTGCGGCACGAGGCGCCGAATGCGGCGGGGCTCGACGACGCGGCGACGAACATGCGCGTGATCGAGGCGGTGCTCGCCTCGGCGAAGAGCGGGCGCGTCCAGACGCTCTGAACAGAGCGCCGCGTCGCACGGCTCAGTTCGCCGTCGCCGGCGGTTCGGTCCAGCCGCCGCCCAGCACCTTGTACAAGGTCATCAGGTTCTGCGCCTGCAGCGCCTGCACCTGCACCAGCGCCTGCTGCGCGCTGAACAGGCTGCGTTGCGCGTCGAGCACGTCGAGGTAGCTCGCGGCACCGTTGCGGTAGCGCAGGTCGGCAAGATTGAACGAGATTTGCGCCGCGTTGGTCTGCGCCGCCTGCGCGCGCAGCTGCTCGCCCAAGGTCGCGCGGCCGGCGAGCGAATCCGAGACCTCGCGGAACGCGGTCTGGATCGCCTTCTCGTACTGCGCCACCGCGATGTCGCGGTTGACCTTGGCCACATCGAGGTTGGCCTGGTTGCGGCCCGAATCGAAGATCGTCTGCACCAGGCTGGCGGTGCCGGTGAGGGCCCAGGTGCCGCTCTTGAACAAGCCGCTGAGCTCGGTGCTCGCGGTGCCGGCGTTCGCCGTCAACGCAATGCGCGGGAAGAACGCGGCGCGCGCGGCGCCGATGTTCGCGTTCGCTGCGAGCAGCTGCTGTTCGGCGGAACGCACGTCGGGGCGGCGTGTCAGCAGCTCTGACGGCAGGCCGGCCGGCAACTCGGTCGACACCTGCTGCTCGGCCAGCGGCAGCCCGGCCGGCAGATCGGCGGGCAGCGCCTGGCCGAGCAGCAGCACCAGCGCGTTCTCGTCGAGCGTGCGCTGGCGCTGGGTCTGCGCGAGCGTGGCACGGGCGCCTTCGAGCAGCTGCTCGGCCTGGCGGAAGTCGAGCTCCGAGGCGGCGCCGTTGTCGAACTTCAGCTTCGTGAGCTTGAACGATTCGTCGCGCGTCTTCAGCGTGTCGCGCGTCACGCGCAGCAGCTCGTCGTCGGCGATCAGGCCGACGTAGGCGTTCGCGACCGACGCGACCAGCGCGATCTGCACCGTCTTGCGTGCCTCTTCAGTCGCGAGGTATTGCGACAGCGCGGCCTGGCTCAGCGAGCGCACACGGCCGAAGAAGTCGAGCTCGTAGCCGGTGACCTGCAGACCCACCCCATAGGTGTTGACGAGGCCGCCAGTGCTGCCGGGCTGGCGCTGCGCGGTGATGCCCGCGCCCACGGTCGGCAGCTCGTCGGCGCGCCGGATCTGATAGGTGGCGCGCGCCTGTTCGATGTTCAGGATCGCAACGCGCAGGTCGCGGTTGTTGGCGAGCGAGGTCTCGATCAGGCGCTTCAGCCGCGCGTCGATGACGTAGCGCTGCCAGTCGATGTCGGCCGCCGCGCTGCCGGCGGCGCCGGCGGGCATCAGCTCGGGCGCGTACGCGGCCGGCACCGGCGCGGCGGGGCGCTCATAGGCGGGGATGAAGCTCATGCAGCCCGAGAGCGCCAGCGCTGCGGCGAGGCTGCTCAGCGCGGCGACGCGTCGGGTCGATGGGCGCTGAATCATGACGCCTCCTGCACGGGCGTCGCTCCGGCAGCCGGGGCCGGTGCCCCCCTGCCCTTGAACAGCTTGCGCACGACGACGAAGAACGCCGGCACGAACAGCACCGCGAGCACGACTGCGGTGATCATGCCGCCGATCACCGCGGTGCCGATCGCGCGCTGACTCGCCGAGCCCGCACCGCTGGCGATCGCCAGCGGCACGGTACCGAGGATGAACGCGAGCGAGGTCATCACGATCGGGCGGAAGCGCAGGTGCGCCGCCTCGAGCGCCGCCTCGATCGCGCTCCTGCCCTGTAGCTGCAGGTCTTTTGCGAACTCGATGATCAGGATCGCGTTCTTCGCCGACAGGCCGATGATCGTGACCAGCCCGACCTGGAAGTACACGTCGTTCGACAAGCCGCGGAACATCGTGCCGAGCACCACGCCGAGCACGCCCAGCGGCACGACCAGAATCACCGCGAGCGGGATGCTCCAGCTCTCGTACAGCGCCGCGAGGCACAGGAACACCGCGAGGATCGCGAAGCCGTACAGCAGGTAGGCCTGCGAGCCGGCGATGCGCTCTTCGCGCGACTGGCCCGTCCATTCGAACGCGAAGCCGGCCGGCAGCTGCTTGGCCAGGCGCTCCATCTCGAGCATCGCTTGGCCCGTGCTCTGGCCGGGCGCGGCGTCGCCGGCGATGCGCATCGTCGGGTAGCCGTTGTAGCGCACCGTCTGCACCGGGCCATTGGCCCAGCTCGTGGTGGCGAACGCCGACAGCGGCACCGGCTGGCCCTGGCCGTTCAGCGCGTTGATGCGCAGCAGGTCGTCGGGCTGCATGCGTGCCGGCGCATCGGCCTGCACGACCACGCGTTGCAGCCGACCGGCGTTCGGGAAGTCGTTGACATAGGCCGAGCCGAGCGCCGCCGACAGCGCCGCGTTGACGGCGTCGAAACTCACGCCGAGTGCGTTCGCCTTGTCGCGGTCGATGTCCAGCCGCAGCTGCGGTGCGTCTTCCAGGCCGTCGGGCCGCACGCCTGCGAGGATCTTGCTCTGCGCCGCCATCCCGAGCATCTGGTTGCGCGCCGCGAGCAGCGCCGCGTGGCCGTTGCCGCCGCGGTCCTGCAGGCGGAAGGTGAAGCCGGTCGCATTGCCGAGTTCGGGGATCGGCGGCGGGCTGATCGCGAAGATGAACGCATCGCGCACGCCCATCAGCACGCCGAAGCCTCGCCCGGCCAGCGCCTGCGCCGTGTGGCCGGCGCCCTTGCGCTCGTCCCAGTCCTTCAGCGGCACGAAGGCGAGCGCGGCGTTCTGGCCAGTACCCGAAAAGCTGAAGCCCAGCACGCTGACCATGGCCTGGGTCTCGGGCTGACTCAGGAAGAAGCCCTCGGCCTGCTTCATCGCCTCGAGCGTGCGCCCCTGCGAGGCGCCTGGCGGCAGTTGCACGTTGGCGATGATGTAGCCCTGGTCCTCGTTCGGCAGGAACGAGGTCGGCAGCCGCAGGAACAGCAGCGCCACCGCAGCGCCGATCGCGATGTAGACCAGCATGAAGCGGCCGGCGCGTTTCAGGATGCCGGCGACGAAGCCTTCGTAGTCCTTCGCGGTGCGCTTGAAGCCGCGGTTGAACCAGCCGAAGAAGCCGCCCTTTTCAAGATGGTGGCCGGCCTCTACCGGCTGCAGCAGCGTGGCGCACAGCGCCGGCGTCAGCGACAGCGCCAGGAACGCCGAGAGCGCGATCGCCGAGACCATCACCGCCGAGAACTGGCGGTAGATGTTGCCGACCGAACCGCTGAAGAACGCGAGCGGCACGAACACCGCGATCAGCACCACGGTCACGCCGATGATGGCGCCGTAGATCTGGCTCATCGCCTTCTTCGTGGCCTCTCTCGGCGGCAGGCCTTCCTCGCTCATGATGCGTTCGACGTTCTCGACCACGACGATCGCATCGTCGACCACGATGCCGATGACGAGCACCATGCCGAACATCGTCAGCACGTTGATCGAGAAGCCGAGCGCGAGCAGCGCACCGAAGGTGCCGAGCAGCGCAACCGGCACGACGATGGTCGGGATGATGGTGTAGCGGAAGTCCTGAAGGAACAGGTACATCACCAGGAACACCAGGACCACCGCCTCGACCAGCGTCTTGACGACCTCGGTGATCGAGATCTTCACGAAGCGCGAGCTGTCGTACGGGATCGAGTACTTCATGCCCGCCGGGAAGTAGCTCGACAGCTCCTGCATGCGCGCCTTCACCGCGTTTGCGGTCGCCAGCGCGTTGCCGGTGGGCGAGAGCTGCACGCCGATGCCCGTCGAAGGCTTGCCGTTCAGACGTGCCGAGGTCGCGTAGCTCTGGCCGCCGAGCTCGATGCGCGCCACGTCGCGCAAGCGAACCGCGGAGCCATCGGCATTGGCGCGCAGCACGATGTTGCCGAACTGCGCGGTCGACTCGAGCTGGCCCTTCACGACCACGGTCGCGAAGATGCTCTGACCCGCGACGTTGGGCAGGTCGCCGATCGTGCCCGACGAGACCTGCGCGTTCTGCGCCTGGATCGCCGCGGTGACGTTCGCGGTCGACAGGTTGAAGCCGACCAGCTTGGCCGGGTCGATCCAGATGCGCATCGCGCGCTCGGTGCCGAACAACTGCGCCGTGCCGACGCCGGGCAGGCGCTGGATCTCGGGCAGCACGTTGCGCGAGGCATAGTCGCCCAGCGCGATCGGGTCCCAGCCCGGGTCGTCCGACGACAGGATCGTGAACAGCAGGAAGTTCGCACGCGCCTTGTCGACGCGCACGCCCTGCTGCGTCACCGCCAGCGGCAGCCGAGGCGTGGCGCGGCTCAGGCGGTTCTGAACGTCGACCTGCGCCAGCGCCGGGTCGGTGCCGGTCTCGAAGCTGAGCGTGATCGAGCCGGTGCCGTCGGCCTGGCTGACCGACTCCATGTAGATCAGACCCGTAGCGCCGTTCATCTCGCGCTCGATGACGCTGATGACGCTGTCTTCGAGCGTCTGCGCCGAGGCGCCGGGGTAGGCGGTGTTGATGACGATCGAAGGCGGCGCCACCGACGGGTACTGCGCGATCGGCAGCTGCGTCACCGCAACGCCGCCGATCACCAGGATGAACAGCGCGATCACCCACGCGAAGATCGGGCGATCGATGAAGAACTGGGCCATGGCGTGCGCCCCTCAGGTTCCGGACGCGGCCGAGGCCGGCGCACTGGCAGCGGCAGCAGCGCCGCCGGGCTTGGCACCCGAGGCCGCGGGATGCCACGGCACGGGCTTCACCGGCGCGGTGCCGCGCAGCTTCTGGAAGCCGTCGACCATCACCTGCTCGCCGGGCTTGAGCCCGTCGAGCACGACCCACTGGCCGCTGACCGCGGTGCCGATCTTCACCGGCCGCGGCGCGACCTTGCCATCGGCGCCGACGACCATCACGGTGTCGCCGTTGGTACCGCGCGTGACCGCCTGCTGCGGCACGACGATGCCGGCCTCGGCCTGCGCCTGCTCCAGCCGCACGCGCACGTACATGCCCGGCAGCAGCAGCCCGGCTGCATTCGGCAACTCGGCACGCAGCGTGATCTGACCCGAGGTCGGGTCGACGGTCAGGTCGCTGAACAGCAGCTTGCCCGGCTCGGCGTAGACGCTGCCGTCCTCGAGCACGACGCGCACGCTCGCACCATCGGCACCGGCGCGTTTGAACTGCCCGCTCTCGACCGCCTTGCGCAGGCGCAGCACGTCGGTCGTGGACTGCGTGAAGTTGACGTACATCGGGTTGATCTGCTGCACGACCGCGAGCTGCGTCGCCTCGCCCTGCCCGACCAGCGCGCCCTCGGTGACGAGCGCGCGGCCGATGCGACCGCCGATCGGCGCGCTGACCGAGGCGTAGCCGAGGTTGATCTGCGCCGTCTGCAGCGCGGCCTTCGCGGCGGCCACATCGGCCTCGGCCGACTTCTGCGCCGCGACCGCGTTGATGTAGTCCTGCTTGCTGATCGCGTTCGCTTCGATCAGCGGCTTGAAGCGCTCAGCCTGCGCAGTGGCCTGCGTGACGTTGGCCTCGGCCCGCGCCAGCGTTGCCCGTGCGCTCGCGCTGGTCGCCTGGTACGGGGCGGGGTCGATCGCGAACAGCGGCTGGCCCGCCTTGACGTCGCTGCCCTCCTTGAACAGGCGCTTTTGCAGGATACCCGCGGCACGCGCCCGGACCTGCGCGACACGCGAGGCCTCGAGCCGGCCCGGCAGCTCGGTGGCCAGGCCGACCGCGCTCGGCGCGACCGTGACCACGCCGACCTCGGCCGGCGGCGGGGCGCCACCACCGGCCGGCGCGCCGCCGGACTGCCCGCAGGCCGCCAGAACCCCGAGTACCGCCACGACAGCGGACTTCGCCACGACGTTTTGCAACGCAGACATGCGCAACCCTTCAGATGGAGATGTGGCGCGCCATGGCACCATGGAAAACGAATCTCACCGGATCCGCTTGATCAGGATCAAACTCAGCCGCTCGACGAGATGCAGTATACATACAGTCCTGTATGTATGTAACCCTCCTGCTGCAGCGCAACAAATTCTATGGCCCGCAGAACCAAAGAGGAAGCCCAGGCGACCCGCAGCCACATCCTCGACACCGCCGAGCGCGTGTTCGAGGCACACGGCGTCTCGGGCACCTCGCTGCACGAGATCGCGCAGGCCGCCGGACTGACGCGCGGCGCGATCTACTGGCACTTCAAGGACAAGGCCGACCTGTTCAACGCGATGATGGAGCGCGTCACGTTGCCGCTCGAGGAAACCGATGTCATCGGCGCGCTCAAGGGCCGCGACGTCACACTGGCGCAGGTCCGCGCATCCTTCGTCGACGTGCTGCGCAAGATGACGACGGACCCGCAGCTGCGCCGCGTGTTCGACATCGCCACCCACAAGGTCGAGTACGTGGGCGAGATGAGCGCGGCGCGCGACCGCCAGCTCGCGATGCGCAATGAATGCCTGGCCGACGTCGAACGTGCGCTGCGGCGTGCCGCGCGCGTCGGCGAGCTGGCGCTCGGCCTGCCGGCGCGCAGCGCGTCGATCGGCCTGCTCGCGCTGTTCGACGGCCTGCTGCAAAACTGGATGCTGGACCCGACGGGCTTCGACCTGCCGCGCGTTGCCGGCCAGGTTTTCGATGCCTACCTGCGCGGCCTGCGCCGGCCCGGTGCGCCGACGACGACTACTTGAGCCCGCTGTAGTTGACCGGCACGAACGCGTAGCCCTTGCCCTCGGCCCGCACATGGCCGAGGCCGGGGAAGGACAGGTGCGCCGAGCCGATCAGGTAGCCCTGCTTGGCCGCGTCGGCATACGCCTTCTTGCGCTGCACGGCAGCGCTCTTGCTGTCGCTGTCGAACTGGATCGTCACCGAGGGCTCGGCGAACTGCACCGCCGCGACGTGCATCAGGTCGCCCCACAGCACCAGCTTCTGGCCCTGGCTCTCGACCACGTAGATGCTGTGCCCCGGCGTGTGCCCGGGCGCGGCGACTGCCTTGACGCCGGGCACCAGGTCGGTGTCGCCGTTGAAGGGCTTGAACTTGCCGGCCGCGACATACGGGTTCAGCGACGCCTGTGCACCCTGGAACGAGCCCTTCATCTCGGCCGGCGCCTTCTCGAGGTTCGCGGCGCTGAGCCAGTAGTCGGCGTCGTGCTGGTCGGCGCGCACGATGGCGTTGGGGAATGCCATCTTCTCGCCCGCCATCAGCCCGCCGACGTGGTCGCCGTGCATGTGGGTGATGTAGACCTCGTCGACCTGCTCGGGCAGGTAGCCGGCGGCCTTCAGGTTGTCGGCGAGCTTGCCCAGCGTCGGGCCGAACAACTTGGCCGCACCGGTGTCGATCAGCACCAGCTTCGAGCCGGTGTTGATCAGGTAGCCGTTGACCGAGGTGTCGACCGGCGACTTCAGAAAGCTGCGCGCCAATGCCTGATCGGCATGCGCCTTGGTTGTGTGCGTCAGCAAGGTGTCGACCGGCAGCGCGACGCTGCCGTCGGACAGCGCGGTGACCTCGAACTCGCCCAGCATCACGCGGTAGTAGCCCGGTGCCTGGGTCTTGACTTGCGGCGCGGCGGCATGCGCCGGCGCCCACAGCGCGGCAGCGCCCAGTGCCAGCGAGACGGCGCCGACGCGCAGGTGATTCAGGATCGACATGGTGATTTGCTCCACTCCACAAATGAGAGGCGGCAAGGATAGCGAGACTGCACGCTTCTTGCTGGGCCGGTCGGCGATGTCAACAGTTCGAGGGATGCCGCAGCTCGCACGCGGCGCCTAGACTGCGCCGATCCCCCGCCCGCCACCGGAGCCACCGATGCAACACGCGCTCGCGCTCGTCCTCTCCCTTGCGTTCGGCGCCACCGTCGCGGCGCCCGCGGCACAGGCCGCGCAGACCTGGCGCTACGTCTTCATCAACGACAACCTCGGCACGCCCGGCCGCCAGGTGGTCGAGCAGGGCGACGATGGCTCGGTCACGGTGAACTACCTCTACAAGAACAACGGCCGCGGCCCCGAGCAGACCGAGCACTACCGCGTCGCCGACGACGGGAGCTTCAGCGAATACCACGTCACCGGCCTGACCACGATGGGCTCGCCAGTGGACGAGCACTACGAGCGCCGCGGCGATGTCGGCGAATGGCATTCGACCACCGACCGCGGCCGCGCCACCGTGACCGGCGCGGCGCTCTACGTGCCGCTGAACGGCTCGCTGGCGCCGGTGTCGGTGGCCTTGGCAACCCTGGCGAAGCGCGCCGACGGACAGGTGCCGCTGCTGCCCAACGGCACGCTGCGCCAGCGCAAGCTCGACGAGATCGAGGTCGAGCGCGACGGGCAGCGCCGGCGCGTGCAGCTGATCGCGCTGACCGGCATCGGCTTTCAGCCCTGGCTGATCTGGGCCACCACCGACGCGACGCCACGGCTGTTCGCGAGCGCCGACCTCAGCGGCGAGCTCTTCATCGAAGAGGGCTGGCAGGGCAACCGTGCGCTGCTCGAGGCGCGCCAGGTCAGCGCCGAGCAGGCCCTGCTGCGCGACCGCGCGACGCGCCTGCGCCACGCGATGCCGGGCCTCACCGTGCTGCGCAATGCGCGCGTGTTCGACAGCAAGGCCGCGCGCCTGACCGACGCCGCCGACGTCTACGTGCTGCGCGGGCGCATCGCCGCGATCCTGCCCGCAGGCACGCCGGTGCGCGATGCCGACAACGAGATCGACGCCGCCGGCCGCGTGCTGCTGCCCGGCCTGTTCGACATGCACGGGCACGTCTGGCGTTGGGACGGCGGCCTGAACCTCGCGGCCGGCGTCACGACGGTGCGCGACATGGGCAACCACAACGCCGCGCTGCAACGCATGCTCGACGACCGCGAGGCCGGCGCTGTGCTGCAACCGCAGCTCGTGCCCTGCGGCTTCATCGAAGGCAAGAGCCCGTTCTCGGCCTCGTTCGGCATCACGATCAGCACGCTCGCCGAGGCCAAGAGCGCGGTCGACTGGTACGCGCAGCGCGGCTACCCGCAGCTGAAGGTCTACAACTCCTTCCCGAAGGAGCTGCTGGCCGAGACGGTCGCGTATGCCCACAGCCGCGGCATGCGCGTGAGCGGCCACGTGCCTGCCTTCATGCGCGCGCAAGAGGTGGTCGAGCAAGGCTTCGACGAGCTCCAGCACATCAACCAGGTGATGCTCAACTTCCTCGTCACGCCGACCACCGACACGCGCACGCTGGAGCGCTTCAACCTGCCGGCCGACAAGGTCGCCGGGCTCGACTTCGACTCGCGCCCGGTGCAGGATTTCATCCGCCTGCTGCGCGAGCACAAGACCGTGATCGACCCGACGCTGGCCACCTTCGAGTTCATGGAGCAGCGCGACGGCGAATTGTCGCGGCCGTACGCCGCGGTCGCCGACCACGTGCCGCCGGATGTGCGGCGCAGCTTCTTCACCGGCGGCATCAAGATCCCCGACGATGCCACGGCCGAGCGCTACCGCCGGTCGTACACCAAGATGGTCGAGTTCGTCGGCCGGCTCTACCGCGCCGGCGTGCCCATCGTCGCCGGCACCGACTCGTGGGCCGGCATCACGCTGCCGGGCGAGCTGGCGCTGTACGTTCAGGCCGGGCTGACGCCGGCCCAGGTGCTGCAGATCGCGACGCTGAATGGCGCGACCTACACGCGCACGCTGGCCGACCGCGGCAGCATCGAGGTCGGCAAGCTGGCCGACCTGGTGCTCGTCGACGGCGACCCGACCCGCGACATCGCCGACGTGCGCAAGGTCGCGCTGGTGATCACGCAAGGCCACTGGATCTCGCCGCCCGAAGTGCACGCCGAACTCGGCATCGTGCCCTTCGTGCGCGACGTGCCGGCGGTGCGCAGCGTGTCGAAGCCGGCTGTGGCGGCCCTGCCCGGCCTGGCCCACGGCCATGGCCATGGCCATGGCGAGAGTCAGCTGATGGAGTGAATGCGTCAGCGCGCGTCGGTCGCGGCCGGCTCGCGCCGATCGCACCTCACACACCGGCCTTCGCGAGCACCACCACCGACACGCCGCGCGCCGGCGCGAGCGCATCGGCATTCTGGTACGAGTGCGCAAGGTTGCCGGGGAAGGCCAGCACATCGCCCTCGGCGAGCTCGTAGCGCTCGCCGGCCACCATCAGGTTGACGCGCCCATCGAGGCAGGTGAAGAACTCGCGCGTGCCCGGCAGGTGCGGCGTGCCGCCCATCACCGCGCCGGGGGCGAAGTCCATCACCTCCATCATCTCGTCGGGCACCGGCTCGGGGACGAGCTCGCGGATCGTCACGCCGCGGCCCTTGCTGCGCGAGGCCACGTCGGCCGCGGGCCAGCGCCGCACCATCGCGCGCGGCGACGCGAGCAGCTCGTCGATCGGCACGCCGAGCGCGGCGGCGACCTTGACGAGCACGACCAGCGACGGGTTGCCCGCCCCCGATTCGAGCGTCGCGATGGTCGAGCGCGGCACCGCGGCCGCGCTCGCGAGCGCGCCCTGCGTGAGCGAGCGCGTGTGGCGCAGGCTCGCGAGGTTGCGGGCGAGGTGCTGGGCTTCGATCGGGGAATCGCTCATCGCGCGCATTGTGGGCCGGGCACGTCCGTCGCATCAACCTTGCGCCGGTTTGACGGACACGGCGCTCGCGTGCGCAGCGCTGCGCTCCTATCTTCGCCTCATCGACCACACATCATGAGGTTCACATGAACACCGACACATCTGCACTGCGCGTCGCCGTCACCGGCGGCACCTCGGGGCTGGGCCTGGCGCTGGTGCGTGCGCTGCATGCGCGCGGCGCGCGGGTCGCCTTCGTGGCGCGCGACGCGGCCCGCGTCAAGCGCGTCGCGGCCGAACTGCCGGGCACGCACGGCATCACCGGCGACATCGCGAACAAGGACGACACGCACCGCATCGCGATGCAGATCAGCGCCGCGCTGAGCGGGCTCGACGTACTCGTCAACAACGCGTCCAGCCTCGGGCCGGTGCCGCTCGCGCGGCTCGCCGACACCGACTGCGAAGACCTGGAGACCGCGCTCGCGACGAATCTCGTCGGGCCGTTCCGCCTGACCAAGGCGCTGCTCGGTGCGCTCGGCGCCGCAGCGCGCGAAGGACGCGCCGCGCGCATCGTCAACATCACCAGCGACGCCGCCGTCAGCGCCTACCCGCACTGGGGTGCGTACGGCGCGAGCAAGGCCGCGCTGGCACAGCTGAGCCACATCTGGGACGAAGAGCTGCGCGAGCACGGCGTGCGCGTGATGAACTTCGACCCGGGCGACATGGACACGCCGCTGCACGCGCTCGCGCTGCCCGACGCCGACCCGGCGACGCTGAAGCGGCCGGCCGATTCGGCGCGCGAGCTGCTGAGCTTGCTGGAACTCGCATGATCGCCGCGCACACACCGGTGCAGCGACCGCGCGACGCGAAGCTGCTCGTCGTCGAAGCCAACGGCAGGCTGCAGCACGCGCCGCGACAGCGCCTCGCCGACTTTCTGCGGGCCGGCGACGTGCTGGTCGCGAACGACGCCGCCACGCTGCCGGCGAGCCTCGCCGGCATCCACTTGCGCAGCGGTTTGCCGGTCGAGGTGCGGCTTGCCGGCCGGCGTTCGCTGGCCGCAGACGACGTGCGCGAGTTCGTCGCCGTCGTGTTCGGCGCCGGCGACCACCGCACGCCGACCGAGCGGCGCGCGTTGCCGCCGACATTGGCCAACGGCGATGCGCTCGCGCTCGGCCCGCTGCGCGCGCGGGTGCTGCACACGCTCGACCACCCGCGCCTGATCGCGCTGCACGTCGACGGCACACCGGATGCGATCTGGGCCGGCATCGCCCGCCATGGCAAGCCGGTGCAGTACGCGCACCTGCCCGCGCCGCTGGCGCTGTGGGATGTGTGGACAAGCGTCGCCGCGCGTCCGGTCGCGTTCGAGCCGCCCTCGGCCGGCTTCGTGCTCGACTGGCAGCTGCTGCACACGCTGCGCGAGCGCGGCATCGCGTTCGCCACGCTGACGCATGCCGCCGGGCTGTCGTCGACCGGCGATGCGGCGCTCGATGCACGCCTGCCGTTCGACGAGCCTTACCACCTGCCGCCCGCGACGCTGGAGGCGATCCACGCCGCGCATGCGCGTGGCGGCCGCGTGGTCGCACTCGGCACGACCGTGACGCGCGCGCTCGAACACGCGGCTTCGCTCGGTTTGCACGCGGGCGATGGCGTTGCCGATCAGCGCATCGGCGCGCACACGACGCTGCGTGTCGTCGACGCGATCATCAGCGGCACGCACGAGCCCGGCACGTCGCACCGCGAACTGCTGCGTGCGTTCGCGAGCGACGCGCTGCTGTCACGCGCCGACGCGGAACTGGCGGAGCGCGGCTACCTCACGCACGAGTTCGGCGACTCGGTGCTGATTGCCGCCTGAGCACGATTTCATCACTACTCCGGCTTCAGGCCCGCGATCTTGATGACCCGGGACCAGCGGCCCAGCTCCTTGGCGACGAATGCAGAGTAGCTGGCCGAGCCTTGATCCGGCACCACGAAGCCCTTGGACTCCAGGCGCTGCTTCACATCCGGCGACGACATGATCTTGACCAACTCTGCTTCCAGCCGATCGGCAATGGGCTTGGGCGTCTTGCTGGACACCGAGATGCCCGACCAGGACAAGGCCGTGAAGCCTGGATAGCCCTGCTCGCTGACCGAAGGCACATCAGGAAACGCCGGGTTGCGCAACATGCTGGTGACCGCCAGGGCGCGGAGTTTGCCGGCCTTGACCTGCGGAGCCGCGGCGTCCTGGTTGATGAAGGCCATCGGGACCTGCCCCTCGAGCAAGGCCGTCATCAGCGGCCCGCCGCCCTTGTAGGGCACGCCCACCACGGACAAACCTGCGCAATCCCGGCCTCCCTTGATGTTGACGAGGCACACGTTGACGGTCTGCTTGAACAGCTCCATGGCCACATGCCCGGACGCGGCATGGGTGTAGCCGTAGCTGAGCTTGCCCGGGTTGGCCTTGCCATAGGCCACGAGTTCGGCAAACGTCTTGAAAGGCACGCCGGCGCCCACCACCAACACGTTCGGCCCCGAATGGACCTGCGTGAGGTGGGTGAAATCCTTGACCGAGTCGTAGCCCAGGTTGGGGTTGAGCCCGTGCGCCACGGCGTTCTGGCCGACGCCGGTCTGCATCAGGGTGTAGCCATCGGCAGGCTCTTTGAGCGCCTGCAGCAAGCCGGTCACACCGCCGCCGCCGGCCACGTTCTGCACCACGACGGGTTGGCCGAGCGCCACCGCCAGTTTCTCGGCAACCATGCGGCCCATCACATCGCTGGTCCCGCCGGGCGGGAACGGCACGACCAGCTTCAGCGGCTTGCCGGGCCATGCACCTTGTGCCCAGGCCGGTGCGCCCGCAAGCGCCAGCGCACCCCAGATCAGCCAATTCGAAAACGCAGAACGTCGCATGCAGATCTCCTCGCCCGTGTCATTGTGTTTGTCGCGGTCGGCAGTATGTGGGGCGCCGCAATCGAACGCACCCCGCACATCGAGAAAAGGAGCACAGAGGCGTTGCGCCGCGCGCAGATGCGTGACTTCTTGCCCGCTGCCTGCGTCAGCCGCGGTCGAACTTGAACACCGCCACGCTGGCGCGCAAGTTCGGCCAGCGCCGCACCACGGCGCCGTTCTGGATGCCGAACGCGTCGAGGATGCGCAGCCCATCCTTGCGCGCCAGCACCTCGAAGTCGGCGTAGGTGCCGACGCGGATGTTCGGCGTGTCGTACCACTGGTACGGCAGCACGCGCGTCACCGGCATGCGGCCGGCCGCGACCTGCACCCGGTTCGGCCAGTGCGCGAAGTTCGGGAAGCTGACGATGCCGATGCGGCCGACGCGCGCGGTCTCGTGCAGCATCTTCTCGGTGTGGCGCAGGTGTTGCAGCGTGTCGATCTGCAGCACCACGTCGAAGCTCTGGTCCTCGAACAGCGCCAGGCCTTCTTCGAGGTTGAGCTGCACGACGTTGACGCCGCGCTGCGTGCAGGCCAGCACATTCGCGTCATTGATCTCGATGCCGTAGCCGCTGCACTGGCGGTGGTCGCGCAGATAGGCGAGGAACTCGCCATTGCCGCAGCCGAGGTCGAGCACGCGCGAGCCCTTCGGCACCAATTCGGCGATCAGCTCCATGTCCTTGCGATCGCTCATGACAACTCCTTCGCGACATTGTCGAAGTACGCACGCAAGACACCGTGGTAGCGCGGGTCGTCGAGCAGGAACGCGTCGTGGCCGTGCGGCGCGTCGATCTCGGCGTAGCTCACGTCGCGCTTGTGGTCGACCAGCGCTTTGACGATCTCGCGCGAGCGGGCCGGCGCGAAGCGCCAGTCGGTCGTGAAGCTGACGAGCAGGAACTTGGCCCGCGCCGGCGCGAACGCCGCGGTCAGGTCGCCGCCGTGTTCGCGCGCCGGGTCGAAGTAGTCGAGCGCGCGCGTGATCAGCAGGTAGGTGTTGGCGTCGAAGTACTCGCTGAACTTGTCGCCCTGGTGGCGCAGGTAGCTCTCGATCTCGAACTCGATCGCCTGGGTGCTGTAGGCCAGGCCGCCGTTGCGGGTCTCACGGCCGAACTTGGCCTCCATCGCGTCGTCGCTCAGGTAGGTGATGTGGCCGATCATGCGCGCCACGCGCAGCCCGCGACGCGGCAGCGTGTTGTGCGCGTAGTAGTGGCCCTCGAAGAACTCGGGGTCGGTGACGATCGCGCGGCGCGCGACCTCGTTGAACGCGATGTTCTGTGCCGACAGGTTGGGCGCCGTCGCGACCGCGATGCAATGGCGCAGCCGATCCGGGAAGCGCAGCGACCAGCTCAACGCCTGCATGCCGCCCAAGCTGCCGCCGAGCACGGCGGCGAGCTGCGTGATGCCGAGCGCATCGAGCAGCCGCGCCTGCGCATCGACCCAGTCTTCGACCGTGACGACCGGGAAGTCCGCGCCATACGGCCGGCCGGTGTCGGGGTTGGTCTGCATCGGCCCGGTCGAGCCGAAGCACGAGCCGGGGTTGTTGACGCCGATCACGAAGAAGCGGTTGGTGTCGAGCGGCTTGCCGGGGCCGACGAGGTTGTCCCACCAGCCTTCGCTCTTCTCCAACCCCTGGTAGGTGCCGGCGACGTGGTGGCTCGCGTTCAGCGCATGGCACACGAGCACGGCATTGCTCTTGTCGGCGTTGAGCGTGCCGTAGGTCTCGTAGACGAGCGTGTAGTCGCGTAGTTGCGCACCGCTGCGCAGCGGCAGCGCCTGCGCAAAGTGAAAAGACTGTGGCTGAACGTCGCCGATCGAACTGATGACACCCAAGAGGACACCTTGCAAAGCAAAAAACCCGGCGCCGCTGCAAAGGCGGACACCGGGCCGGCGTCCCTCTTTAGCGGCATTTTTAAAGCGCCCGCAATTCGGAACAAATCGGCGCTGTGAGGGCGAGTATAACGAGGCGCTTCGCGGCGCGCCGCCGCGTGAACCGCCTTTCGCTGCACGATGCCCATGTCATTTCGCCTCGCCCGCCCGCTCCTTCGCCTCGTCGGCACGGGGCTGCTGTGCGCGCTGCTCGCCCTGCCCGCCGCACAGGCGCAGGCGCCCGATGCCAACGCCGACACCGACGCCACGCTCGACCAGATCCGCGCGCAGATCGACGGCGCGCAGCAGTCGCTGAAAAAGGGCGACGGCCTCGGCGACAGCGAGTTGCAGAGCCTGCGCAGCGCGGCCCTCGCGGCACAGGCGCAGGCCGCGGACATCGCGAAAGAGCTCGCGCCGCAGCTCGGCAGCGTCCAGGCGCGCGTGGCCGAGCTGGGCACGCCGACGCCGGGCGCGAAGGAAGACCCCGATGTCGCGAGCCAGCGCGCGTTGCTCAACAAGAGCCGCAACGCGCTCGACGGGCAGCTCAAGCTCGCGCGGCTGCTCGCGGTCGAGGGCGGGCAGCTCGCCACGCAGCTCGGGGCGCTGCGCCGCTCCGAGTTCCAGGCGCGGCTGGGCGAGCGCACCAGCTCCATCCTCGCGCCGCCGTTCTGGTCCGAGCTGAGCGAAGACCTGCCGCGCGACATCCAACGCGTCGCCGGCTTGACCGCCGAGCTCACCACTGCCGCGCGCGCCACGCCGGCCGCGGTCTGGCTGCTCGCGCCGCTCGCCGCCGTCTTCGCCGGTGCCGCGCTGTGGTGGTTGCGGCGCTATGCGATGCGCTGGCTGACGACGCGCGCGCCGAGCGGCCGGCTGCGCCGTTCGCTGTACGCGCTGCTGGTCGTGCTGCAGTGGACGCTGGCCTTCGGCATCGTCGCGATCGTGCTGGACACGGTGCTCGGCTGGCATCACGAGTTGTCCGAGGCGGCCGGGGCCTTGCGCTCCAACCTGTCCGGCATGCTGTGGTTCGATGGCTTCCTGTTCGGCCTGTCGACCGCGCTGGTCTGCGCGCGCCGGCCCTCGTGGCGGCTGCCGCCGATCCCCGATGCGGTGGCCACGAGCGTGCGCTGGTTCCCGCCGCTGATCGCGCTGGTCAGCCTCGCGGCGTGGCTGGCCGAGCGCTTCGCGGTGCTGATCAACGCCGACCTGACCACGGCGGTGGCGGTCAACTGCGTGGTCGCGCTCGCGATGGGGCTGACGGTCGTGCTCGCGCTGCTGCGCGCCGAGCGCGTCTGGCGTGCCGAGCTCGCAAAGGAAGGCGCGCACGCGCGGCCGATGTGGCTCACGATCGTCGCCGCGCTGAGCCGGCTGGTGCTCGCCACCGCGGTCGTGTGCCTGCTCGCCGGCTTTGTCGCCTTCGGCAGCTTCGCGGTCAAGCAGGTCGTGTGGACCGGCATCGTGGCCAGCGCGGCCTACCTGCTCGCGGCCCTGGTCGACGACGTGCTGATGGCCTGGGTCGCGGCCGCGCCTCCCGGCGACGATGCCGCGGCCAAGCCGGCCAGGACATCGACCCAGCTCGCGGTGCTGTTCTCGGGCTTGCTGCGGGTCGCGCTGATGCTGGTCGCGCTGATGCTGCTGCTCGTGCCCTTCGGCGAAGGGCCGGCCGACCTGCTGCGGCGCAGCGGCCAGTGGCAGCAGGGCCTGGCGATCGGCGAGTTCAAGCTGCTGCCGACCACGCTGCTGCAGGCGCTGGGGGTGCTGGTGGGCGGCCTCGGCGTGGTGCGCGTGCTGCGCTTCTGGCTGGCCGAGCGCTACCTGCCGACGACCGCGCTGGACCCCGGCATGCGCGCGTCGACGGTGTCGCTGTTCGGCTACGCCGGCGTGGTCATCGCGGTGTCGCTCGCGCTCTCGGCGATGGGCATCGGCCTGGAGCGCATCGCCTGGGTCGCGAGCGCGCTGTCGGTCGGCATCGGCTTCGGCTTGCAAGCGGTGGTGCAGAACTTCGTCTCGGGGCTGATCCTGCTCGCCGAGCGGCCGGTGAAGGTCGGCGACTGGGTCTCGCTCGCCGGCATCGAAGGCGACATCCGGCGCATCAACGTGCGCGCGACCGAGATCCAGATGGGCGACCGCTCGACCGTGATCGTGCCGAACTCGGAGTTCATCACGAAGATCGTGCGCAACGTGACGCTGGCCGACCCGCTCGGCCTGGTGCAGATCAAGCTGCCGGTACCGCTGGGCAGCGACGCCGAGAAGGTGCGCGAGCAGCTGCTGCAAGCCTTCGCCGCCGAACCCGATGTGCTGGACACGCCCGCGCCGGCAGTGCTGCTCGACGGCATCGAGCACGGCCAGCTGCTGTTCAACGCGACCGGCTTCGTGAACTCGCCGCGCAGCGCCGGGCGGGTGCGCAGCGTGCTGCTGTTCGACGTGCTGAAGCGGCTGCACGAGGCCGGCATCACGCTGACCGCCCCGCCGACGATGTTGATCAGCGCGCCGGCCGAGGCCGCGGTTGCGGCCGTGGTGCCGGTCGCAAGCGGACCGACGGCGGGGTGAGCGGCATCCGCCTTGCCGCGCCATCGTGACGCGCATGATGTGGCCGAATCCGGCGAGCACCCGGCGGCCGATGCCACTATCGTGAGGCCATGACGAACCCCGCCTTCACCCGCCTGGCCTGGTCCAACCTGGCCGCGCAGTCCGCCGAACAGATCAGCCTGGCCGCGGTGCCGATGGTCGCAGTGCTCACGCTCGGCGCCGGCGCGACGCAGACCGGCCTGCTGTCGGCCGCGCAGACGCTGCCGTTTCTGCTGCTGTCGATCCCCGCCGGCCTGCTCGCCGACCGCCGCTCGCGGCGCGGCCTGCTGGTCGCCGCCGAGGCGCTGCGTGCCGCGTCCTTGCTGGCCCTGGTGCTGCTCGCGTTCGCCGGTCAGCTCTCGATCGCGGCGATGGCCGTGCTCGGTTTCATCGGCGCGGCGGGCACGGTCGCGTTCAGCGTCGCCGCGCCGTCGTTGGTGCCCAGCCTGGTCGAACGCAGCGAGCTGCCGCGCGCGAATGCACGGCTCGAGATCGCGCGCAGCAGCGCGTTTGCAGCCGGGCCGGCACTCGCCGGCGCGCTCGTCGCGTGGGCCGGCGGGCCGCCGGCGTTCGTGCTCGCGCTGGGGCTGTCGAGCGCCGCGGTCGTGCTGCTGCGCGGGCTGCCCGAGCCAGCGCGCCCGGCGCTGCCGCCGCGCCATCTGTGGCACGAACTGCGCGACGGCGCGCAGCTGATCTGGCAGCACGAGCTGCTGCGCCCCATCATGTGGACGGCCGTCGTCTGGAACCTCTCGTGGTTCGTGCTGCAGGCGGCGTACGTGCCGTATGCGGTGACGCTGATCGGGCTCGATGCCGCCGCCGTCGGCGGCACGCTCGCAACCTACGGGGCCGGCCTGGTGGTCGGCGCGGTACTCGCGACCCGCGTGATGCGCACGCTGAACTTCGGCGCCGCGGTGATCATCGGCCCGCTGTTCTCGGTCGCGGCCGGGCTCGTGATGGTCGCGACGCTGTGGTGGCCGAGCGCGTGGCTCGCTGGCCTGTCGTTCTTCCTGTTCGGCGCCGGGCCGGCACTGTGGGTGGTCGCATCGACGACGCTGCGCCAGACCGTCACGCCGGCGGCGATGCTGGGCCGCGTGTCGGCGCTGTTCCTTACCGTCAACGCCGGCTCGCGGCCGCTGGGCGCGGCCTTGGGCGCGGGCATCGCCGCGCTGGTCGGCGGCAGCGACGGGCTGAAGACCTGCATCGCCGTGATGGCGCTGGGCTTCGCGGCGCAGGCGCTGATCATCGTGGTGTCACCGCTGCTGCGCCTGCGGGCCTTGCCAACCGCGGTCGCTTGAGACGACCGACCCACGTCACTTCGTTCCCTTCGCCATCCGGGCAATCCCGCAGCAAGCGCTGTCACACGCTGGGCCTACCATCGCGCCAGTGACGCGAGGGGCATGCATGTTCAATTGGCTCAAACAACTCGATCGATATTTCCCGCTGCGCTACACGGCCTGGCTGCTGTGTGGGGTGGGGCTGCTGTTGTGTCTGTTCACCTGGGTCGCCTTCGACAGCGGCGGCAAGCTCGCGCTGGTGTTCGCCGGGCTCACCGGCCTGGGCTGGCGCGACGCGACGCAGACGCGCCACTCGGTGCTGCGCAACTACCCGGTGATCGGGCACATCCGCTTCCTGCTCGAGTTCATCCGCCCCGAGATGCGGCAGTACTTCATCGAGGGCGACAACGAGGCCGCGCCGTTCTCGCGCCAGCAGCGTTCGCTGGTCTACCAGCGCGCCAAGGGCGACGCCGACAAGCGGCCGTTCGGCACGCAGATGGACGTGAGCGCGGTCGGCTACGAATGGATCAACCACTCGATGCAGCCGACCACGCTCCCGACGCACGACTTCCGCGTGCTGATCGGCGAAGGCCGCGCGCAGCCGTACAGCGCGAGCGTCTTCAACATCTCGGCGATGAGCTTCGGCGCGCTCAGCGCGAATGCAGTGCTCGCGCTGAACGCCGGCGCCAAGCGCGGCGGCTTCGCGCACGACACCGGCGAAGGCAGCATCAGCCGCTACCACCGCGAGAACGGCGGCGACCTGATCTGGGAGATCGGCTCGGGCTACTTCGGCTGCCGCAACCTCGATGGCTCGTTCGACGAGCAGCGCTTCGTCGACAACGCGACGCAGCCGCAGGTCAAGATGATCGAGCTCAAGCTGAGCCAGGGCGCCAAGCCGGGTCACGGCGGCGTGCTGCCGGGCCCGAAGGTCACGCTCGAGATCGCCGAGGCGCGCGGCGTGACGCCATGGGAAGACTGCATTTCGCCGGCCAGCCACAGCGCGTTCGGCACGCCGATCGAGATGATGCAGTTCATCGACAAGCTGCGCGGGCTCTCGGGCGGCAAGCCGGTCGGCTTCAAGCTCTGCATCGGCCACCCGTGGGAGTGGTTCGCGATCACCAAGGCGATGCTCGAGACCGGCATCACGCCGGACTTCATCGTCGTCGACGGCGCCGAGGGCGGCACCGGCGCCGCGCCGCTCGAGTTCACCGACCACGTCGGCGCGCCCTTGCAGGAAGGGCTGCTGCTGGTGCACAACACGCTGGTCGCGACCGGGCTGCGCAGCAAGATCAAGCTCGGCTGCGCCGGCAAGGTCGTCAGCGCGTTCGACATCGCGCGCATGCTCGCGCTCGGCGCCGACTGGTGCAACTCGGCACGCGGCTTCATGTTCGCGCTCGGCTGCATCCAGTCGCAAAGCTGCCACACCGGCCACTGCCCGACCGGCGTGACGACGCAGGACCCGCAGCGCGCGCGGGCGCTGGTCGTGCCGACCAAGGCCGACCGCGTCTTCAACTTTCACGACAGCACACTGCATGCGCTGAAGGAGCTGGTACAGGCCGCGGGCTTGAGCGACCCGAGCGAACTCACCGCCGATCACATCGTGCGGCGCACATCCGAAGGCGCCGTGAAGCTGCTCGCGAACCTGCTGCCGTTTGCGAAGCCGGGCGAACTGCTATCTGGCGAACCGACGCAGCAGGTGTTCCGGATGTACTGGCCGATGGCGCAAGCCAGCAGCTTCGGGGTCAGGCCCGAACCCGAGCTCGTGCGCGAACAAGCGGCGGCGGCCTAGGCTGCAGGCGGCAGCGTGTCGATGAAGCTTTGCCGTGCGTCGAGCTTGTCGGCGAGCTTGGCGAGGTTCTCGTGCGTGTCGCGCCACTCGATCTGCGGGAATCTAAAGCTGATGTAGCCGAGCGCGCAGCCGACCGCGATGTCGGCCAGCGACAGGTGGATGCCCGAGCACCACGGCTTGTCGCCCAGGCCTTTGCTGATCGCGCTCAGCGAGACCTGCACCTTGTGCAGCTGCCGATCGACCCAGGCCTGGCTGCGCTGCTCGGCGCTGCGGCCGGGCCAGCTCTGCTCGAGCCGCGCGAGGATCGCGGCATCGACCATGCCGTCGGCCAGCGCCTCCCAGGTGCGCACCTCGATGCGCTCGCGGCTGCCCTCGGGGATCAGGCGGCTGACCGGCGAGCGCGTGTCCAGATACTCGACGATCACGCGCGAGTCGAAGATCGCTTCGCCGCCCGGCAGCACCAGGCACGGCACCTTGCCGAGCGGGTTGGACTTGAGGATCTTGTCGCTCGCCCAGACGTCTTCGAGTTCGTGCTGGT
>Ga0307508_10000290_pt1 | contig 61543 bp, 68 predicted proteins | sample 9_EM_MG_FD_203089 | JGI IMG/M metagenome (GOLD analysis project Ga0307508, IMG submission 203089) | Populus trichocarpa ectomycorrhiza microbial communities from riparian zone in the Pacific Northwest, United States - 9_EM | ecosystem: Host-associated > Plants > Roots > Unclassified | place... | reverse complement strand
GAGATGACAGCAGCCTTAGTCTCCGAGCACCGGCTCGGGAGAAGTCTTCCGTCCTTTCCCCTTGGCGAGTTCCTCAGGCGCGTTGTATATAGAGAGAATGTTTTTCCTTCGACCTTGTATCAATCAAGAAGTTCACTATCTTCGTCTCTATCGATCCCTATATTCCAACACTTCTCATGCTACTCCTCTGAGAATAAAAAGAGAGAGATTCTTCCTCCCGACAAGAAAGAATCCTCAGCACGAACACCATCAAACACTACCACCGAACCCACACACAAGATCTAAGATTATTCCGTTGTGAATTATCGAAAGTAGCCTGATTACCTTTGATTCCACTACACTCCGGTCACGATACGACCCCAGTGTCACAGTATCGTCTACGATGGCGATATCGAGCTCTACCTTGATAAAATGGAAATCGCGAATACCTAAGCAGGACTCTCAGGTGTTATCTGGAGGGAAAAGCTAAAGGGAGGACTCACAAGGCCCATGAAGAAGAAGCTTTCCAATATGGGACGGCTTCTAGAAGATGATGTCAAGTTCGTAGAAGTACTTCGCGAAGTGGGGAAAAATCTGTAGGACAAGGTCAATGAGGAAAATCGTTCTGATTGGAAATCATCAGAGCCCAAAAATCTAAAGAAAACCCCTGGGTCCAAAGAAGTAAAGGACCACAACTCTTCACCCTGGGTCAACAAAAAGACACGGAAAAAGAGAGACAGAGGGGATCGGAGTGATAAGGGATCAAGCGCGAAGAAGGAGCAGCACTATAAGACGAAGGATGACGCAACCAAGGGGGTCGATCCCAAGCTGGTTGAAAAATGTTACCAGAATAACGATTGTCTTGCATGCAGCAAACCGAACCATCACTGGTTCCAATACCAGGGGCCAATTGTTACGACATCCTCTCGTTCAATGGCCGACAACAAGCGCGGCATCCCTGACTCTACGATCGAGAAGGAAGAGCGAGAAAAACCCCAGCATAATGCCAAGCGTGCCAAGGTCTCGGCACATGGGGTCGGAAGATAAGAATCTCCTTAGCCACACCGATACACGCGATGTATCCTGGCATGGGAGAAGAAGTTGTTTGAGGAGGACTCCAAAAAGGAGAGTGATTAAATAGATATGTCTATTTTATGGGCTAAGGTAAAGCCCCTCACTAAAAAAAAATAGTTGGATGGAGATTGACAGAAGTTAGGCACTGATGAGTGCAGAATACGAAGGGGGAAATGGATTTCCTTTGTTGATTTTGTGTTCTTATGAGAAATGAGTTTACTTGAACTATCTGCGGATATGACCAGGGGTTCGAAAAAATCAGAAAATAAGGAATAAAATATTGGGATTCTATTTGGTTTTAGGTGTTTGTATTTTTTGAAAATGAAGTTTGTTTTTTCCAAAAATTCACAGACATATTGAGGAGGGTTGAAGACCTGAAACGCACAGGCACGTCTATGCCCTGATATATGAAACCACTTAAAGATCTACAATCTCAAGAGACTAAGAATCTCAAAACAAAAAATCCAACTTCCAAATATTGCAACTGAGAAAATTGACTTGTATGCAGGGAAAGCTGCAACTCAACCACTCCAAAAGCAAAATGAGTTCCAATAAAAGAAAGCATGACTCTAGCAAGTCTTCAAGCAAACGTCCCCCTAAAGAGCCAAGAATTGGCAAATGGCACATGGTGGTAATGCACCTTTCATGGGACCGACATCCTGAGATACTGGTACACGTACTACTTGTTCAGGTGCACAAATCTTCACAATCTCGGAGGCAGTAGTCAGGAAGTACAGAATACTGTGCTGGAGAAGGCAGGTCCCACTGAGGTTAAATAACTTCGAAGGTGAATCAGTGTGTGGAGCAGGATGGCAGTATACACAGCCTTTGTGGATGTGCCACCAACAGCACTATGATAACCAAACATTCGAGGTGTCTCCTATAGAGCCTTCATTTGATATGGTGCTTCCACACTGGTACCTTCAAGTACACCAGCCATCAGGCTTCTTTGGCAATTGCCCCACATTTGACTCCGAGTGGTGTAACATGAACTGCACCAAGGAGAAGACCCATCAACTGGACATCAAATATGATTCAGGTCTACTGGAAAATGTTGATTAAGAAACAGTGGGCTTCCAGGGTGTTGTGGGCATGAGCGCTCAGGGGGTGGAACGTGTGGATTGGAGGGGTATGGTACCTAAATGGTACAAGGAGTTCATTGATCTGTTTGATCCAGAAGGAACTACAGCCGAACTACCTCCACATAGGTCGTTTGATCACGCCATTGACCTTAAGGAAGCAGCACAACCCCCATGGGGTCCTATCTATGCGTTATCTGAAGTAGAACTGGAAGCCCTAAAAGAATATCTTGAGGGGATACTTCGAATAGCCAAGATCACATCAGCAAAAAATTTGAGAATTCCTAGGGAGCTCCTGTAGCTCCCATAGCTCCCATAAGCATTGCTAACTCCCGTAAGAGGAGAAGTTATATTTTGCTCCCGCAAGGATTTTTTAAAAAAAAAGTGCTTTATTTTTAGCTGAAACCTCGAGAAATATTAGTTCAAATTTATGTCTCACCTGTAAAAAAAGCAATATACTTCAACTTTTCATTTTTTTGCTGATGCAGGCCTAGCAAGTCTCCAGCTGGTGCCCCAATACTGTTTGTACCAAACCCTCATGGTCATGGCCTTAGGCTCTGTGTGGATTATCGCGGACTTAATAAAGTCATGATAATGAACCGCTACCCGTTACCCCTGATGAACGAGCTACGTGATCGCGTACAAGGTGCCAAAATCTTCACCAAGATTGACTTGAAATGGACCTACAACTTGATCTGTATCAAAGAGGGTGATTAATGGAAAATGGCATTCCGGACAAGATATGGTCTCTATTAGTACATGGGGATGCCGTTGGGGCTTCCAAATGCGCCCACAACATTTCAGAATATGATTAACGAGGTCTTGAGTGACTTAATTGATCAAGGGGTTGTGTATGACACTGGGACGTCCGGTCAACGTCGGAGTGATGGTAACATCGGACTAGTCAGGTTTCTCGATAGTCACGAAGGAGATGGGGCACGCGTGGTCTTCGCTGGTGTTTCATTATTATACAAGAATAACTCCCCCAATGACCCTCCTTCCAAATTCGCCCACCGTTAAGGGATTTACAGCGAATAATCTAAGGGGTTCGGTTCGATATCTGCAGCGCCCACTGGCTGCGGCTTGACCACTGGATTGCACACGGCTCCACAGCAACGGCTTGCCCGATGGCTCGCTCGTGTATCGCTTTGGCGGATAGTTCCAGGCGGGCCCCGCATCTTGCCCGATGGCTCGCTCGTGTCGCTTCGGCAGATGGTTCCGATCAAAGCGGGCCCGGCGTCTTGCCCGACGGCTCACTCGTGGTGCTTTGGCGGATGGTTCGAGGCATGCCCGGTGGCGTGCCCGACGGCTTGCATTTATCGCTTTGGCAAATCTGCACTTCAGCTGACGATTCGATTCGAGACAGGCGCGGCATCTTGTCCAACGGTTCGCTCGCAGCACTTCGGTGGATGGTTCGGATCAAGTTGGACCCGGTGTCTTGCCCAACAGCTCGCTTGTATCGTTTCGGCGGGTTTCAATTCGAGACGGACCCCGCACCTTGTCCAATGGCTCGCTCGACAACTGCCTCACGGGTATCCTTATCTCTGGTTAGTATGCAGCAGCTACCAAGTTCTGCTTTCCTTAGGTCATCACAGCCCTTCGGATGACTGGCTTGGTGTACTATCAATTTAGGGATTATTGGCGTGCCTGGCTGATACCGGACTGGCCTCACCCCCCAGTACCCAGGGACCACTCTGCTGCTTCCTCTCAAGGCTGCTTCACCCGGCCGAACTCTTTCCGGCCCGAAAGATTCCGTGTAAGATATAGTAGAGGATACGCACACACTCCAGGTCCTCCTGGATACAGGCCAAAGCCCAAAGCTACTCGTCCTGGTAGGTATCCCCCAGGAACTTATCAGAGGCGTGATGTATGGTTCCTGGCCACCAGATTTCGGGTCTGGGCACGCCACTAACCATATGGGCTGCTCAGCCCCCTCGAGTTATCCTACTCTCTATGGCAATCCATCACCATGGATTTCATCACTGACCTGCCACTCTCGGATGGATGCGACCAGCTGTGGGTGATTGTGGACCGATTCACCAAGATGGCGCACTTCCTCCCTCTGCCCAAAGAAGGCAAGACGGCGAAAGATCTCGCAATCATTTTTGCGAAGCAAATCTCGAGGCATCATGGCCTCCCCCGAGACATCATCACCGACCAAGACATCCGCTTCACCTTTGAGTCCTGGAAGGAGTTCCTCTCCCTTCTGGGCATCCGCTCTCAAATATCCACTGCCTTCCACACCCAAATGGATGGCCAGACCGAACGCCTCAACCAAACCATTGAGGTATACCTCCGCTCGTACATCAATCACGAGCAAAACAACTGCGTCTCTCTGCTGGCCATGGTAGAGTTTGTGTATCAGAATTCGGTAACCGCCGCAACAGGACTGTCTCCGTTCTACGACAACTACGGATTCAACCCTACGGCTACCAACCCATCAGCAGAAAATTCTCTCAACCCTGCCAGCAAGGTCTATGCACACTGGATACACACTGTGTACTAAGAAACCCGTAAGGGTCTGAAGGTAGCACAGGAGCGAATGCGCCAGTATACGAACCTGGATCGAAAGGAGGCCCCCGAATACCAGGTCGGCGACCTGGTTATGCTTAATGGACAGAACATCCAAACCTGCTGCCCATCCCGGAAGCTGGACCACAAGAATCATGACCCCTTCCAGATTGAGAAAATTGTCTCACGGCTCGCCATCCAGCTCACCCTCCCTCGGAAATGGAAGATGCACAATGTCTTCCACGTCTCGCTCATCGAACCATACCTAGCCAGCAACCTCTGGAGACCGGCAGACCCTTCTAAAGTCCTGTGCGAAGCCGACGATATCGAACAGAGTGAGGAGTGCGATGTCAACAAGGTTATGAGCAGCACCAAAAAGGAGTGCCGTATCCTCTAACTCATTCGATGGTTCGACTAACCTGACCGAAAAGACTGGATCGAAGAGCCTTTCGACAACTTCTCCCCTGGTGGCCTGGACAAACTCCGCGAATTTCACCAAAGGAACCCGGCTGCCCCACGCGACTACCAGCTCACCATCTAACTATGGGAGCAGTACTCTTGGCACACACCCAATTGTGTATGTCCCAACCCACGGTGCGAAAGAAGATATACTTCTAAGGTGAGACCCGAAAGACCCACATTCTTCTAGGGCGAAACACTGCAAGACGCCACAGCGAAAGTCCCACATATCGGGCCAAATACTGCAAGACACCCTGGCGTACGAGACCTTACCATTTCGTAGCCCAAGCCCACGGAGCGGCGGAACAGAAGAGCAGGAGAAGACCGTTCCCGAAGGCGCGGCCACTCCTTGACACACTTTGCGGGCCATAGGTCTTAATCAGGCAGGTCCCTATCTGAAAGCCGGTACAGCCCAGGGCCTACCAGCTCACTACGCCAGGTGCCGAGGCCATGAGATCCGAAACAGGGCTGCAACACCCGGGACATGACAGTAAGAGTACACACCGGCCTACTCTGAGGGCCCACTGGGTATCAACGGCTAGGAGTTTTTCACTGCGAGGGTTTTCTCTGAAACCGGTCAGTGGGAGAATGCAGGGGTGGAGGACTGCATTCACGACTTATACACCAACCCACAAAACACGAATCAGCACGAAGGAAGAAGCTTTGGGACACCGCTTGAGGAAGGGAAGGATAGTGTCACACCCCATATGACAGCAAGAGCGATAGGTACATAAGGAGAGAAAACGGGATATTATGCATTAGTATCAGGAAGCGGGTAACCACTCAGGACTGACCGGCAATCCCACCAACAGTAACGAGATCCATGGTCATAGTGCCCGGAGAACAGAAGGAGCCAGAACGGTCTACCGAACCCCGTCAGGAAATGGAATTACAAATGTAGATGTAGACTCCAAGAGTCTAGGTCGAAGATAAGACACAGACTGTGTCCTGCAAGGTGAACGCATAAACCCAACCAAAACGCCAAGAAACCAATAGCACCCATACCATAAGGAATGTGGGCGGGGCGAGCTGCTACACCCCTGTCTTATCTGATAGCTATGACCATATAACCCTGGCTCGAAACGCCACGTCTATCACCGGAATACAACACGCATGAAACATTAATATCACATCGACTGGGGGTGAGATAAGCATCCAGGAAATCCGAGGGTGGCGGGAAGATTCTCAGGGTCTGGGAAGATTCTACCAATACTGCACAAGGAAAGGTTCGGACCAGCCGAAATGTATATAAACCCGTCTCTCCCTCCCTGAAAGAAAACATTCTCATCATCGCAACAAATTATCCTCCTACCTCTTGACAGAAATACAAAGCTTAAATTATTCCGCTGTGAATAGTTGAAACAACCTGTCTCTCCTCTATTACCCTACTGCCGTGTATCTCCGCATCCCAGTGTCACACTCAGACAGTGTCTATTTTCTTGGCTCCCCAATACTGGTGTTACACTTGAACGAATTATCCCGAGTACGTAGCTAGATAAAGAAGAAGATCCAGTGGCTAAAGGACGAAGGAGGCTGAGGCCGTGGCTGGAGAAATCAGAGAGTCTAGGTCGGAGATAGAGAAACGGAGTTAGATCGGTCGAGGCCGAGGAAACTCTGGGATGAGGGGAGGGATTGCAAAACGAGCGGAATCAGATAGGAACGGACTTGGGCTAGACTCCTGCGGGAAGATAGCTACTCAGGCCAGACTCCTGCGGGAAGACAGCCACGCCGGTCCGACTCCTGTGGGAGGAAGGCCTCGTCACCCTCAGCGGAACAGGGAGATCCCGTGGGACAAAACCCGGTTGGCTCCTGAGGGAGGGACCCCACTCACGGTGCAAGGGAAAAAAGTCTGGACTGACGCCGACCCCGCTCTGGCGCATGAACACTTCATCTACCTTATCTACACCCCGACTATGACCAATGAATCCACCCACGTTCCTTCCGAGGTGCAGACACCTCGGAGGAATCCACGTCCGATCCACCCGCATCTCCCCGAAGGTACGCATTTACCTCTAGAGAAAGAACGGACCGGATCACCACTTCTCACTCGCGCGCTCGGCGATATAAAGAAACCATTTCTCGCCCCGACGAAAAGAAATCAGCCAGAAACATCCTCACAACCACTACCACCCAACCCACACACAAGATCTAAGATTATTCCGTTGTGAATTATCAAAAGTAGCCTGATTACCCTTGAACCCCCCCCCCACACTCCGCTTACAAGACAACCCCAGTGTCACACTATAATCTTGATCTCAAAATCACCCTACCTTCATGACGGGCTTCGACGACACCTACTTTGAAGACCACCTTTATCTCCTTGAGCTATCCACCTTCTTGGAACCTAAGTCTCAGTACTCCTTCACCTATACATTCCAATCAATCGATAGCGAATTAGCCGGCTACGAACAGTGGGATACATTCAGCGACAGACCTATCCCTACGCCCTATCTCGAAGGCAACCACAAGCCCTGGAACTGGTATACGCAATACTGGGCCAACTGCGCACACAACCATACAAATGCCGAATTCATGGAAGACGAGCTCCGAGATCTCTGTGACTATTACTTTCCGACGACGAAACAATCTACACAGGACACTTTCTTCACCTATACTGAACCCGTGAAATGGCGTCTACCGATTTCAACATGCTCCGCTTGGAAGCCCCTCGGGACGTACCACAGATCACCGATGGAACGGCCCCTGTGGAGGAAGCCCTCGAAATCTCCAACCTGGCGACATGGCTCCGCGTCTTAGTCAAACAACAAAAACAGGCAGAAGGGGATCTGGCGCAGCTAGTCCACCTCTGCGGCAATACGATCGATAAAACAGATCAAAGAATCAAGCAGATCGAGCAAGCGTACAACGACCTGTCGGAGGGCACCAGGTATGTATATGACTGGCTCCACGCTAATGAAACAATCACAGGAGAATGGATACGAAGCGAGTTGGCAAGCGCGGCCACGGCCTACCAGGCCTTTGCACAAAATGTCTGGGGGGCTATTATCGAGCGAACCCAGGAAGCTACGCAAAAACAGGCCGGCCAAGCCACTCAGCTGGCCTGATTAAACGACTCCATCTCGTTCCTAGCTGAGGCCAACATAGCGCGAAGCCAACATTTGGCGAATTTCCAAGGTAATATAGAATTATGGGCTGAAGAACATCAGAAACGAGTGGAATACCTAGAGCGGCAATTGCTAGAAGCCTGGGAAGAAACACAGTGCCAGGCAGCAGCGCTACAGCAGTTGGCCGCGCAAATCTGAATCCCAGAGACTCCGCTCCCCCTGGCTCAGGCATCGGGTCGCTCCACGCCAGAACCGGAAGCATGGCGCAGTCCGGCCCCACCATCCACGTTCAGCTTAGCCAGCGCCCTGCGACAACTTCACGCAGGACCCGCAGACGAACGATCCACGAGAATCCAGCGACCGACAGTGCCACCCAGGCCGGATCGAAGAACTCGCCGTCCAGCGCTATCCCCGTCCCCACCGAGGGCCCCAATGTTTGGAGGAGGAGAACCCCCGCGACCGCCAAACCGGCCTCTGCCGCCTCCACCACCGCCATCGCCACCCCCAAGGTCGCGACGGAACTCCCCGACGCCTCCTCTGGCGAGACGAACCTTGACTACGGAAGAACTCGCCCAGACCGTGGCCAGCGCGGTAGCAGAAGGAATGGCACGGGCCACCCAGCCTAACCCCGCACCGGTCTCGGTACGAACATCGCGTCTTAAAATGATGAATCCCGCGACTTTCGATGGAAAGCCCTCCACCCCGTTTAACACCTGGTGGAAGTCGGTCACCAAGTACTTAAGCTTCTATCCGGAAACCAGTGACCAGCAGAAGATAGCCTGGGTAGGGACACTGTTGACCGGAACGGCCAAAGCATGGGACCTACACCGCTACGACACGCTGGGAGAAAACAACTCCTGGGTCAACTACACAGCGGATATCCGAACCGAATACCACGACCCCAGGGAGGCAGCCAACGCCCAGCTAAAGCTAAGCCAGCTCAAGTACTCGGGAAACATAAGGGCCTACATGACGGAATTCCGGGCCCTGAATAATTACCTCCGGGCCGCCGGCGAAAGTCTGCAGGAAAAAATTGACCTAGCAATGACGGACGCGGTGCTAGATATGCGGTTCGCGCATTACATGGGGGAATTCGCAGATGACGAAGGGTTCTTGGAAGCCACCTACCAAGTAGCGCTACAAGTGGAAAAGAAAAAAGCTCTAAAGCAGGCTAGGGAGCAAGGAAAACCCACGGGAAGCGCGACGCGAACCGAAGAAAAGCGAAGGGACGAACGGAAAAAGGAAGAAAGACGGCCAACGACGAATCGGGAACCAAGGAAAAATGACTCCCGAGCCTCGAAGAAAAACGGATGGGAGTCAACAGGGGCCGCTCTGCAAGGCGTACCCCAGAACGAGATAGACGCGCACAAAAAGGTCAAGGATGGATGCTGGCGATGTGGAAGAACGGGGCACCATATCTTTGACTGCTTCTCCTTCCAAACAGCACAAGGAACGGAGCTACCACCCGCACCTTGGAAGGTATCAGCCATAGCTGAAAGAAAGAGGAAGAGATCGGAGGAGCCAGAAGAACCGAGGGAGATCCCACAAGCCAAACACCAGAAGGTAGCCGCTGTCGACACCATGGAAACAGACGCCATCGCTCCCCTGTGGGAATCAGACTCGGATTTTTAGGAGGCAGGGACCCGCCGCACCCCAAAGCCTGCTTGTTAATATGCGGGGCATCCAAGAAACGAAGAAACGAGGAACCAAGTGCTGGAACCCCGTCCAAGAAACAACGGAAACCCGAAAGCGGCACTCGCCTGGTGATAGATATGCTACTACACCTAGGCGACAAGAAAACCCTGATTCGAGCACTATTGGACACCGGCTGTTCAATAGCGCTGATAAGCAAAGAAACAGTGGAACGATCAGGTCTGGAAAAACTGAAGCATAAACAAACCCGTAGCATCGAGAGCTACACTGGGGAAAGCGTCAAGGGAGCAGGGCAATTCTCTACAGAACCAATGACCCTTCAACACCGAAAGCACTACTCCACAATGAGTTTCGAAATTTCCCCAATGGAATGGAACATCGACGTCTTCCTCCCGTTCAACTGGATAATGACACACCAACCACAAGGCTCCTGGACGAACGCCGAAATACGCTTTAATAACACCGAATGCCTAGCGAAATGCACCAAATTCGAACAAAGGGAATTTTCGCTATCCTGGGACGAGTCCGTACTCCTAGAACAGGACGCCCACCTTATCGGCTATGTCTCGACGGTGTCGGAAGGAGATCCGCTCGATGCAGTCCCCAAAGAATTCAGGGAACACATGGGAATCATGGGGAAAGAAGCCGCAGACGCCCTCCAGGAGCACCGACCGTATGATTGCAAAATTGACCTCCAGGAAGGAAGCACGGCACCCTGGGGGCCCGTATACCCGCTGTCCGAAGTAGAACTCCAGACACTCAGGGAATGGCTAAAAGAGATGGAGCGTATGGGGAAAATCAGGCGCTCCACATCTCCGGCCGGTTCCCCAATCCTTTTTGTGCCTAAGCCTCATGGAAGAGGGCTTCGCCTATGCGTGGACTACCGGGCTCTCAATCGCATCACAATCCCTAACCACTACCTGTTGCCGCTGATGCAGGAACTACAGGACCGAGTCCAAGGGGCCCAGTGGTTCACAAAAATGGACCTGAAAAACGGGTTTCACCTCATCCGAATGCGAGAAGGCGACGAATGGAAAACAGCGTTCAGAACCCGCTATGGCCTCTTCGAATTTCAAGTCATGCCATTCGGACTGACGAATGCTCCGTCCACCTTCCAGGATATGATGAACCATGTATTTTCAGATATGTTGGATGTCGGCGTCTTGGCCTACATGGACGACATATTGGTTTACGCGGACACCGAGAAGCAGCACGACAATACCGTCCGAGAAGTCTTGAGAAGGCTACAAAGGAACGGCCTAGCAGTTTCGCCGGAGAAATGCGTCTGGAAAACTCAAGAGGTGGAGTTCCTAGGCTACATCATAGTACGAAAGGGGATCAAAATGTCTCAGGAAAAGGTCAAAGCGGTACTAGAATGGAAAACGTCTCGAAACCTACCAGAGGTGCAGTCCTTCCTAGGGTTCTCCAACTTCTACAGACAGTTCATCCAGGACTACTCCAGAGTGGCAAGGCCACTAACAGAGTTAACAAAGAAGGAACAAAGGAAAGAATGGAGCTGGAGCCTGAAAGCGGAGGCGGCCTTTCAGGAGTTGAAAAAGCGATTCACCACCGCACCGATCCTGGCTCATTTCGACGCAGCAAAACCAGTCATTATCGAAACCGACGCCTTGGACTTCGCAATTGGAGCTGTCCTGTCACAACGGGACAACGAAAACCGCCTGCACCCAGTGGCGTTCCACTCCAGAAAGTTTCAACCCGCGGAAATCAATTACAAGATCCATGACAAGGAACTCCTGGCAGTGGTGGATGCCTTCAAGCACTGGAGGAGATACTGTGAAGGGGCAACCCACCAGGTCCAAGTCTACTCGGACCACCAGAACCTGGAATACTTCACAACGACCAAAGTGCTAAATCGCCGACAAGCGCGATGGGCCCAGGAACTCGCCGGAATCAATTTCAGAATTTACTACCGACCCGGGACGAAAAATGGAAAACCAGATGCCCTGTCTAGGCGTTCGGAGTACCGCCCTGAAAAGGGGGGGGTAGAAAACCAGCCAATAACGACTGTTTTGGGAAAAAACCACTTCGAAGAACGCCTGTCGCACACGTTCGTCTGCTCATCAGCGAGGATAGCATCACTCCCGGAAAGAAAATGGTCGGAAGAATTCCTGGCGAGGGTCAAGGAAGAAGGGAAAAAGGACGAAGCTTACGCACAGGCTATGAAACAGGAATTGGTGACAGAAGAACTGTCACCGAAGGACCGAAAGATCAAGAAATTAAGGAAAGAAAACGAGCTGTTGTACAGAAGGAACCTACTCTGGGTCCCGAGGAACCTGGTACAGCAGATAATGGAATCAGAACAGGACACAAAAGTGGCCGGACACATGGGACAGGACAAAACCATCGAGCTAATACGACGAAACTTCTGGTGGCCAAAAATGAACGAACGAATCATCGACTTCGTCAGGAGCTGCCCGGAATGCCAGCAAAACAAGGTGACTCGCCACCTGCCATATGGTCTATCCTCGCCCCTAGAGCTCCCATACGCCCCCTGGCAATCGATCGCCATGGACTTCATCACGGAGCTCCCGCTTTCAGAAGGATGCGACCAGCTCTGGGTAATCATCGACAGGTTCACCAAGATGGCGCACTTCCTTCCGCTCAGGGATAAAACAGCGGCGGACCTGGCCATCATCTTCGGCCGAGAGGTATGGAAGCACCATGGCCTCCCCACTGATATCGTGTCAGACAGGGACTCTCGGTTCACGTCGGAAGTCTGGAAAGAATTCTTACAACTTTCCGGCATTCGACCTCGAATGTCGACAGCATTCCTCCCACAAACGGACGGACAAACGGAACGGCTCAACCAGACAATTGAAACCTACCTCCGTGCCTTCGTCAGCCGAGAACAGGATGACTGGGTACGCCTGCTACCCATGGCCGAATTTGCTTACAACAACTCGATCACGGTTGGAAACGCAGAGTATACGCCCATTGGATGCACACCGTGCACGACGAGTCCCGGCAAGAGCTGGAAGAGGCACAGGAACGAATGCGGCGTTATACGGACCCGAATCGGAAGAGACCCCCGGCATACCAAGTTGGGGACTTGGTAATGCTCAGCGGACGCAATATCAAAACACGCCGCCCCTCGAAGAAGCTGGACCACAAAAATCATGGCCCTTTTCAAAGCGAGAAAATCGTCTCTCCTCTAGCGGTACGCATCACGCTTCCCCGCAAGTGGAAGATACACAATGTTTTCCATGTCTCGCTCCTCGAACCATACCGAACGAGTGAACACCGAGCCCCACCGTATTAGTCCAAAGTACTCCGGGAGGCAGACGACATCGAACAAAGCGAGGAATACGATGTCGAAGAAGTCATGTCCTCGGTCGAGCACGGCCGGGGAAATAACAAACGAATTCTATACCTCGTCAAGTGGCTCGATTATCCGGAACGAAAATACTGGACGGAGGAACCATTCGACAACTTTTCGGTAGGCGGTCTGGAGTAACTCCTGGAGTTTCACCAACGAAATCCAGACGCGCCGAGGGACTACCGGCTCACCGAGGGCTAGACCAGTTGCCCCGAGGATCTGGTGGTAGCGGGCGGAAGGGGCGGAGGACTTCCGTACCCAGGCATCAAAGATCAACAAAAAGACCCGCTTCTTGGGCAACCACGAGAAGCCGCCGACCGGGCGCCTGGCGAAGAAGACACGCGACCGAAACCGTTGAGAGTCAGGAAAACCGTTCAGAACAGACGTATTGACCTCTCGGCGACTGACCCGAATCGACGGAACCGGCGCAGATGGCACATAAGTGGTGAAGCGAGTCCCCGACAGCACCGTCAATGTTCCAGCATACTAGTCTCCCCCCGGAAGGACGTGGGCGCAGTCACTGCCGAGTATACGGGTTACCAGCACGAAGGACACCATGCCTCTCCCGATTCCCTGGGCCAACTACGACCCCGGAACCTCATCCGGCCGGCCAAGCCTTGATGCAGCGCGGCGGCGAGTACGACTCAATAAGACATGACAGTATGAGTACGCATCGGCCTACTCAGAGGGCCCAGTCGTACCGACGGATTACAGGCACGTTCTGAGGGAAGAACTCTGATCCGGCGATTGGGAGGGCTGCAGGGGAGGAGGACTGCAGTCCGTGACGACGAAGAATTTTCGGCGTTGAAAGAGTCATATGATCACAGAAAGAGGAGGGCTACTTAGAGAAAAACGTGTTAGCACTCGAGACGAGGCTAAGGGGGAGGGGAGGTACCTCTTGCACCGCCTTTATCGCGTGTGCATAGATCTTGCTTGCCGGGTTGACGGGTTCCTCATCTTCCCCAGGGGGGTCGACTGCCCTGGATGGAATCTGTAATTCGTATAGAACGGGAACATACCGTTTCCACTTGTGGTTGAATTGTTGTATGTGAACTCTGCCATTGGTAGCAAGGAGACACAGTCTTCCTGTTCCTGGCTGACGAAAGTCTGGAGGTAAGCCTCAATTATCTGGTTGAGGCATTCTCTTTGTCCATCCGTTTGCGGGTGGAAGGCTGTTGACATTCGCAGTCAGATTTTCGCCAGCTTTAGGAACTCTTGCCAGACTTCTGAGGTGAACCGCGAGTTGCTGTCTGAAACAATGTCAGTGGGGAGACCATGGTATTTCCATACCTTTTTGGCGAAAAGAACTGCCAGATCCGCCGCCGTTTTTCTATTTTTAGGTAACGGGATGAAATGCGCTATTTTGGTGAATCAGACGATAACCACCCAGAGCGGGTTGCATCCGTTTGACATCGGAAGTTCTGCAATGAAATCCCTGCCAATTGATTGCCAGGGCCTGTAGGGAAGTTCCAGTGGTGACAATAGGCCATAAGGCTGATGTCGTGATATCTTATTCTTCTGGTATTATGGAGAGTTTCTGAGGAAATTGAAGACATGTTCTTTCATTTTCGGCCACCAGAAGTTCCTCCAAATGAGTTCGATTGTTTTATCTTGGCCCATGTGTCCGGCCACCTTGGTGTAATGTTCTGAGTCCAGGATCACCCAAATAACCTTTTCTCCCGTGATCCAGTGCATACCCTTTCTGTAGAGCAGTCCGTCCTTGACTTGCAGGTTTTCTTCCTTAGCCTTTCAGCCCTTTGGCACCAGTTCCCCCGGCACCACTTCCTTTTGTGCCTGGCCCCAAGCTTGCTGGTAAATCGGGTCGTCCTTTGCTGTCTTCAGGATTTCTTCGATGAAGCTCAGGTACCATTTTCGTGCTCGCAGCGAAGCCAGCCTAGCCGATGAACAGATGAAAGAGCGTGTTATCCTTTCTTAGAAGTGTTTTCCCCCCAAAACCGATGTTATTGGTTGGTTTTCTATCCTCCCCTTCTGAGGGTGGTACTCCTGACACCTTGACAATGCATCTGGTTTTCCATTCTGGGTCTCTGGGCGGTAGAAGATTTTGAAATCGATATCGGCTAGTTCCTGGGCGCACCAGGCTTGTCATTGGTTAAGACTTTAGTGGTTGTAAAGTATTTCAGGTTTTGGAGGTCCGAGAAAACCTGAATCTGGGGGAGAGCACCTTCGCAGTAGCGGCGCCAATGTTTAAACGCGTCCATGATGGCGAGGAGTTCCTTGTCATGGATCTCGTAATTGATCTCTGCCAGGGTGAATTTCCTTCAGTGCAAGGCAACTGGGTGTAAGTGATTTTCGGAATCACACTGAGGCAGGACTGCTCCTATGGCGAAGTCCGACACATCTGTTTTCAGGATTACTGGTTTGGCCGGGTCGAAGTGGGCCAGTACTGGGGCCATGGTGAATCTTTGTTTTTGTTCCATAAAGGCAGCCTCCACTTCTTGGTTCCATTTCCATTCCTTCCCTACCTCTTTCTTTGTTACCTAGGTGAGTGCCCTCGCCACCCTCGCATAATCTTGGATGAACTGTTGGGAAAAATTCGCAAAGCCCAAAAAGGATTGGTCTTCTGTGATAGAGCCTGCCGGTTTCCAGCTAACCACAGCTTCTACCTTCCCTTTGGATATTTTGATCCCATCCTTCCCTATAACATATCCCAAAAATTCCACTTCCTGAGTTCTCCATACACATTTTTCTGGGGAGACTGCCAACCGATTGTCTTGCCGTCTTGTTACTACTTCCTTGACTAACTGGTCATAGTCTTCCTGGGTTTTTGCGTAAATGACTTAGTCGTCCATATAGGCCAGTACTCCAATGTCTGACATGTTGGATAGCACATAATTCATCATATCCTAGAAGGTTGACAGGGCATTGGTAAGGCCGAACAGCATTACTTGAAACTCGTATAAGCCATATCGGGTTCAGAAGACAGTTTTCCATTCATCTCCTTTCCGGATGTGGATCAGGTTGAATCCATTCTTAAGGTCTAGTTTCGTAAACCACTTGGCTCCGTGTACCCGGTCCTGCAATTCTTGCATGAGTGGGAGCAGGTACTGGTTCGCGATTGTAATGCTGTTCAGGCCTCGATAGTCGACAGATTGCCTAAGTCCTCATCCGTTGGGTTTTGAAACAAACAATATGGGGGATTCTCCTGGGGAAGTTGATCATTTTATTTTCCCCATTTTTTCCATTTCTTTCAGCCATTCTTGTAGTGTTTGTAATTCTATCTCAGAGAGTGGGTAAATCGGTCCCCAAGGTGCTGTGCTTCCATCTTTAAGGTCAATCTTACAGTCGTATGGTCAGTGCTCGGGGAGCGCATCAGCTGCTTTCTTGCTCATGATTCCCAGGTATTGGTGAAATTCCATTGATACCTTCCCTAATGGGTCATCATTTACCACCGATACATGGCCAATGATGAGGGCTGAGGGTTCGATGCAGACTGCTTCGTCGTAGGTTAATTCGAACTCATTTGTTTCATATTTGGTGCATTTTTCCAAACAGATGGGTGAATTGATGCATATTTCTGCATTTGTCCAGGCTCCTTGCAGCAGGTGTCTGGTGACCCACCAGAATGGGAGGAAGATGTCCACTTCGGATTCCATTGGCGTGACTTCAAAGGTTTTTCAGGAGAAATGTTTGCTGTGTTGGAGGATTATTTCTTTCGTAAAGTATTCCCCTGCTCCTTGTACAATTCGCCCATCAACGTTCTCAAGGGTGCGTTTCGAGGTGTGTTTTTCCACTGGGATCCGTAATCATTTTATGGCGCCGGTGTTGATTAAAGGAACCGAATACCCTGTATCTAGGAGGACTCATAACTCCTGCTGGCAGTTTTCGCAATGGATTTTCATGCGGATGAGTGGTCTTGCTCCACTGCAAGGTTTCTTCGCTGGCCTTCCCCCCTCTGCATCTGGTGTTTTTAGACCCAGTCATTTTGCACCGTATATTATGCAGGTAGTTCGCAAGTATGATGCCTGTGAACCATTCAAAAATCCTCCTCATTGTCTCCTCATGGTGTTGGGAGATCCACATCCATTTCTTCGACTGCAGCCACCTTCTGTAGTTTGGCAGCACGTGGTTCCTCCTGGTCCTGCTCCCACTGTCACTTGCTGGATCCAACCCCAGCAATGGCTACCTACCAGGGGGCCAAAGGTCGGACCATTCCATTCTTTGTGTTGAAGGAGAAGCATTCGAAGGTTTTATACCCACTTCTCCCACATCTCCAGCAATCTTCCATGCTTTTCCCATATTCTTTACACTCCCTAGCTGGTACCCCTACCAGGGCAGCTTCCTTGTTAGGCCAAGCTCCTTTGTTTCCAAAGAAGCCGTTGCGTTTCCCGGTTCGGGTTGCCTCCTTGTTTCCGTTCTCCCTTGCGGGTTCCCTATCCTTTCGGGTATTGTCAGGGCTTCCTTTTCCCTGATCATCCTTTTTCCCTTCTTTTACCAGAGTTGCTGACTGGGCCCTCATGGCTTCCTTGGCCTGCTTGAGAGCCATCTTCTTTTCTACCTGTACACCCACTCGGTAGGTGGCATGCAGTAACTGCTTATCGTCCACCAGGTCATCTAGGTTCTGATTAAACCATATGTCCAGGATGCCGTCGGGTATGGCCAGGTCGATTTTCTCGCGCAATCCTTCGCCGGTTGCTCGTAAAAAGTCGTTGAGTGCTCAGAACTCAGTCATATAGGTGCGAATGGACCCCTGGTACTTAAGTTGCCCTAGCTTAAGTTGAGCGTCCGCCACCTTCCGGTCATTATGATATTCAGCTCGTATGGCCACCAAGTAATTGACCCAGGTGTCCTTGTCGTGCAATTCCTGGTATCGGTGGAGGAGTCAGGTATGGGCGGTGTCCGTCAGCAGGGTTCCGACCCAGGCGATCTTTTGTCGGTTCACCATTTTGGGATAGAATCCTAAGTACATTGTAACCGCCTCCCACCATTGGTTGAACACCGTGGTACTTTTCCTGTCAAAATTCTCTGGGTTCTTCATTTTCAGCCTCGATGTGTTGATTCTGGCTTCGTTTTGGGTTCGCTCAAGTCTCCAGGTAGCTGCAATCACCAATCCAACTAGTCACACTATTTCTTCCGGTATGAGCATGGTTGCCAATCTTTCCTCGGTTAGCCTTCTCGCCTGTGGAGGCGGACGACCCATCGGCCGTAGGTCCCATACATACAAGTCATCGTCATTGTTGCTGCTGGAGGGTGGTGGCGGTGATGGGGATACTGCGTGTCAGAATAAGGTGGCATCTGGAGATGAGGAGTCGTCTGGACATGAGAAACCCGAGGTGGCGTCTGGAGATGAGGAGGCATCCGGACATGACTGAGTTCCAAGCACCGGCTCGGGTGGCAGTCTTCCGTCCTTTATCCTGATGGCCTTCCTGTATATAGACAGATCTGGCACCAGTATAATTCTGCAACACAATCCTCACCTTTTATCGATCCATATATTCCCACAGGTTATGAGCCCGGATTGAACACTCTGCCAATCCACCCTCCATCGATAATCGCATCCACCATATCTGCCGTTTTGCACCTCGCTTCTGCGTCTCATCCCTGCACTCACGTTTCCTAAGCCTCAACTTTTGGAGCCACGTGATGTCCAACCACATCGCCAAGATGATCTCAACCAGACAACATGTCACCTTTGCAGTCGCCAGCCTTTACAACGCCCAAAACTACCGCTCGTTTGAGAACGACATGAGATCATTTCCTACTGCAGTGTGCGCTCAAGATTGTTACCCGCAACAAAATATTCCATCACACTCTGACACGATGTACTGCCTAGGGCCGTTACTACAATCAGTGCGATGACCGCGCATCGACAATCTACCTATCGGTTGAACCCACGATTCAAGCCTTCATCTAAAGTGCTCCGGTGAACGAAATTGATTCTGCAGCCAGCATCTGGGAAATTCTTGGCCAGGAATATGACTCTGCCTTTACGATATTCGGTTGTTGAATACATCTCGAGTCTACTCGCCGTTCGCCAGGAGTTGGCCAGAACCGATGAAGCAATCTTGGATACCACCATCGTTTGACACTTTCTTTTCGAACCGTACCACTATCTTTCAATATTATCATCGGCGTTCCCAACAACAAACATTAGAGGGAGGAGCTATATGCACATTCGGTGATGATGGAGTTGCTGCGGCAACCCACACCGCTGCTGCCGTGCACTCTCGAGGGGGCGGAGCTGTGTATGTGCCTTGGTGATGACAGAGCAGCTGCAGCACCCCACACTGGAGTTGACGTATGCGCTTGGGGAGCTGTGTGCGTGCTTGGTGATGATGGAGTAGCTGAGGCACCCCATACCAGAGCTGATGCATGCGCTCAGTGGAGCTGTGTGTGTGCTTGGTGATGAGGAGCATCTGCAGCACCCCACGTCGGAGCTGACACATGCATTTGGGGAGCTGATGTTCGCGCTTGGTGATGCTGGAGCTGCTGCGGCACCCCAAACTGGAGCTGTCATATACTCTCAAAGATGTGATTGCTGTGTTCATTTGGAAATATGGGAGCTACTGTGGCGTCCCCATACCTGAGCAGTTGCACATGCCTCATGATGGAGTTGCTAATTACGCTCAATGCTGACAATGGACAGATTGTCTTATGGATCGGCCTGGAAATCGGCCTGGTATCCAGGGGAAGCTTCCGGTGAAGCACATGGCGGGTGGTTGAACAGGTTTTCTTTCCCTCTCCTTTCTTTCTTTGGTGGATGCACTCTTTCTCCTATGTCCATGGTTTTCCCATGAGGTTTTTTACATGGTTATGAGTTTTAACGAGGCATCCGAGAATACTGGGATTTTTCAATATTTTTCCTCCTGCTGCTGTTTGTTTCTGTACTGGCTGTTTCGATTTCTCCTCCTGTGTTCCTTTGCATCTTCTGTACGTGGGGAAGTGTCAGAATAAGATGGCGTCCGGAGATGAGCAGGTGTCCAGACGTGAGAGATCAGATGTGGGGTCCGGAGATGAGGAGGAGTCCGGACATGACTGAGTCCTGAGCACTGGCTTGGAGGGCAGTCTTCCGTCCTTTGTCCAGACGGCCTTCCTGTATATAGAGAGATCTTGCATCCGCATAATGCTGCAACACAATCCTCACCTTTTATCGATCAATATATTCCAATACTACCAGTCTTCAGGGCCGTCTGGGTGGTCCTCCCCCACCTGTACCCCTGTTTCCTGTATCTGCCGCGGCCGTCAGGCCGGGAATAGCTGGCAATGGTGCATTTATCAGTATCAGAGAAAAGAGTGGTACAGTGGGTGGTTGGACGCGTAACAGGAGTGGCCTTGTCCTGGTGGCCTTGGTCATTGGTTTCAGAGATTCGAGTAGCTGAACCTGGGTGGTTACCTTTGTGAGGATTTCCTAGGTTCTGGCCAAGGCTTGCTCCAAATCGGTTACCTTTCGCTGGTGTCATTCGGCCCACCTTTCTACGTTTCCCTGGAACGCTGCTAGGTTTTGGTTTTCGGCCACCTTGGCTTCCATGAGAAAGGTGATGACATCGTGCATTCGTATTACCTGGGTGGTCTGGTGTAGACACTGTACCTCAGCTTCCCCAGTTCACTCAATGATTGCCTCCCAGACCTGCTGCGCAAAAACCTGATATACATTAGCGGTTACCATGAGTTCGTTCCTTACCCAGTCTTCTGCCACTACTTTGTTGGCTTCCAATCACTGGTATAGGTACTGGGTTCCTATGGTCAGTTTGCCGTAGGCTCATTTGACAGCCCGAATTCGTTCGTCTGTCTAGTCTACGGTGTCGCCGCAGAGGTCTAGATGTGGCGTATGAGACAGCCATACCTGGTTCAGGTCCCATATATACACCTCAATTGTGCATCGCTTACCCACCCGTTTACAGCTCTTAGAGATGGGCTCATGAGCTTTGGAATCGTAGTGACATTCCTCTACTTTGGGATATGCATCTTAAACCAGCGCTTGCTAGTTCAAATGAGGCATAAGTTCCTATGTAGGAGAAGTTCCTACTTGGGGAGTTTGGAATGAACTTAAGGTGTTTGACGATTTTTGGTCAAGAGCACCAAACTGCTTGTATAACAAACTCGAGAGTGGTGGTTCGAAGTGTGTTTTCGCTGTGATGGCTGTTCAGGACTAGGTGCTGACAGTTGGATATATAGACATTTCGTCGATGGCGCGTGAAGTGCGATTTTGTGACGCTGGGACATCTGGTCAACATAAGAGTGATGGTAATATCAAACTAGTCAGGTTTCTTGATAGTCACGAAGGTGATGGGGCGCACGTGGTGTTCGCCGGCATTCAATTTTTATACAAGAATAACTTCCCCAATGACCCTACTTCCAAGTTCGCCCACCATTAGGGGATTCACAGTAAATAATCAAAGGGGTTCGGTTCGATATCTGTGGCGCCTGCTGGCTGATGCTTGAGCGCCGGATCGCATGTGGCTCTACAGCAACTGCTTGCTCGACAGATCGCTCATGGCACTTCGGCAGGTGGTTCGAGGTGGGTCTGGTGGCTTGCCTAACACCTCGCTCGTGTATCACTTTGGCAGATGGTTCGATTTGAGATGCGCCTGGCATCTTGCCCGACGGCTCACTCATGGCACTTCGGTGGATGGTTCGATTCTAGATGGACCCGGTATCTGGCCCGACGGCTCGCTCGCTGTGCTTTGGCCAATTGTCTACCGCTTCGGCGATTGATAATCAGCTTGCACGACAACTGCCTCACGGATAGGATAAGGTAAGGAATACGCTCGCACACCTGTCCCACCTGTGTGCAGGCTGGAGCCCAAAGCTACTCGTCCTGGTCAGTCTGACGACAAGACCGGCAGTGGGGTTAGCAGCCACGTAAGTATCTCTTCACGAGCATCATTATGTGACCCTGTAGGTATCAGGGAGAACCCAGGCATAGCCAGTCAAACTCGCCCCTATGGTTGCCCCCCTTGCTGCCGGCTCCGAATCAGTAGTGGTGCTAGTAGCCACACAACTATCGCTCCACAAGCATCATTACATGGCCCCATAGGGTTCAGAGAGAACCCGGACGTAGCCAGTCGAACTCCCCCCTACGGTTGCCCTCCTTGCTACCGGCCCCAGGTCGGTACTCGTGCTAGCAGACACGCAACTATCTCTCCACGAGCATCATTACGTGGCCCTGTAGGATTCAGGGATAACCCAGACGTAGCCGGTCGAACTCCCCCCTACCATTGCCCGCCTTGCTACTGATTCCGGATCCTATCCCTTCCGCCTAGAATCTCGAGCCCCTTACATATCCTTCTGTCTCCTTCCTGATTAACTGTCCTCTCTCTTGCGGTGCTTTGGTGTGCGTATCTGTGCTTTGGTCATTCGTTCGGTTCGGCGGCTTGAGATGGATTGCTCGACAACTGCCTCTCAGGTAAGGTAAAATAAGGAATACACTCATACACCAGATCCTGTGGGTGCGGACCGGAGTCCTAAGCTACTGGTCCTTGTCGGTCTAACGATAGGATTCTGCCCTATGGTGTCACAGACCACGTTATTCCCTCTACTTGTAGCTGGGTTTAAGTTATGACTCCATGTCAGCCCTTGGCTATAGCCTTGGGGATTATACCCTCAATGGGGGTCCTATCCATGCCGACTGATGTGTTGCCTATCAGACCCCATCCTATCTCCCGCCTAGACTCTCGAGCTCCTCATGGATCCTTCAGTCTCCTTCCTGATCAACTGGGGTCCCGCTTGCCACTTAGGCGTATCGTCGATTCCAGACACAGGTCTGATGACTTGCGAGTTTCGTTGGAGCCATTCGTTTCATGGATCAGTTGCAGTTCTGTGGCGACGACTCACTTGACGGATGGCTCGTATGGGGATAGTCATTGACTCGATGTCTTGGTGACTGGTAGGTGGTCCATTGATGATTCCGATGATTCTTCCCATGATTCTTCCGATGATTCCGATGAAGACCCGTTGCCTATCACTCGTCGTTGGGTCGTCGTATAAGTATCCGGCTGGGCAAAGTCACATGCTGCCAGGAAATTACCCCGCACCGCGACGTGAAAACTCTTCACCTTGGCATCAGACTTCATCAGCATATGACAGATAATCTCTCGATTTGGATCGGAAAGTAGTGCTTCCACGTTTCCTCCTGAGCGGGGCCGGAGCTGGTCCTCCATTTTCTCATCATGATTGGATGATGTGATATGGGTTGTGTGCGGGGTTATTGATGCTACTCGACCTGAGCTGGAGCAATGAACCCTCAACCGTACCAGCTATCTTATCACCGGCCGCGATGGTATCAAGGTATAGCTCCACCTCATATCTTTCCCAATAGACTCTCGAACTGTTCCTGTGGTGCGGTCCTCTGGCGGCGTTTGCACTTTCCCTATCATGAGCCAGTACTTGGTCCAGTGGCTACCCTGTGCGACAGTATTCGCTTGAAGTCAAGCCTCCGCTTCAGTATTCGGCTTGACTCATTGTCCCTCACCTTGGTGTGGTATATTCCCTGCATCATAATCATTGTAAGCATCTCGGATAAGGGGTGGTGATATGCTCATGCTGTCGAGTATGGGCGAAGCCCAGAGTTTATCTCCATAGTCCAGTGTCCATGATGAGGATGTGAGTGGTAGCATGGTCCCTCGTGTCTCCAGACAATGGGGTGCAGCGGTATCGCCTAGGATCTACAGGCACTCTACGATGATACTACGATTCCCACCTCATGGTTTGTTCCTCTGGGCCATGCCTCTGGAAACAACCCTGCTCCTATTCTGCAACCTAGACTCGCAATTCCTTGCATTTCCGTTTCTTTCCGATTGCTTGTCCGTGTGATGACCACCAAGGTTGTCCTTCTCTGTGGTAGTACTTGCGCTTTCCCAGTCTGCTCCAGTACTTTGCCCAGTATCATCCAGTGCTGCAGAGTCGGTCAACCCGAGCCGAGCCCTGACAGTCATCAGGAAAAAAAATGGAATGTTGAAGTATATTGCTTTTTTTACAGGTGAGACATAAATTTGAACTAATATTTCTCGAGGTTTCAGCTAAAAATAAAGCCCTTTTTTTTCTTTAAATCGTTACAGGAGCAAAATATAACTTCTCCTCTTACAGGAGTTAGCGATACTTACGGGAGCTACAGGAGCTACAGCAGCTCCCTAGGAATTCTCAAATTTTTTGCTGATGGTGTCGGTAGCCGGGTCTGGGTGTGCCATCCTAAGACTGTGTGACGAGTTTCTGATACCTTTCTACTGTGAAGATCCAAACGTCTGTGCTCTGTCTTTTGGGCTCGACAGGCAATATAGCTACTCGGCATTTCTACTCGGTAGGTCTTCTGTTTGTTCAGCTCTCGGGCTGTGTTCATTCAGCTTACTGGCACAGGCAGGTACCTCCCTCAGTCTCAGGTGAAGTCTAAGGATGTCCCTCGGTGTTGCCTTTCTTGCTGGTGAGATGTCGTGCTCCCAGTCTTCTTCCGGTGCGGCCGTGCTAGGTCTTATATGGTCTTCGTCTACTGCCACCCAGTGGTCTTTACTGTAGCACGGCATCGTTCGTTCGGGGGACACTGCTGGGCAGAGATTGGTGGTACAAGGAGGGGGACGGGATTAGGTCGCAGCACCGGTTCACGATAGGTAGAAGTAGGATGTGGAGAGAGATAATATTCGATTACGATCTAATGCACTTTAACACTACAGGTTTTGTGTGCTCCTCCACGCTGTACCACCCCCATGGGGCTCGCATCTTTCCCGTCTGCCAAAAGAAGTAAATGCACCAAAGAAATCGAAAGACAGACCACACACGATGTAACAACGAGAAGAGAGTACATCCATTGAAATCAGTTGTGGCATGATTAAGTTTGAAAGGTACTGAGGCGGCAGCCATTGGGGAAGTGGAGTGGCAGCAAACGCCAAAGCGCGAGCCGGCCGAGTAGGTGGAGTGGCAGTGAATGCCGGAGCGCAAGCCCGCCGATAATGTCTGTGGCAGCGAACGCCGGAGTGGGAGCCCGCCGAGAATGTGTTTGGCAGCAAACGCCAGAGCACGTGGCCGCTGAAGAGGTGGGGTGGCAGCAAATGCTGGAGCGTGCGACCGCCGAGGAAGAGTGAGGTAGGTGCCATAGCGGAGAACTGGGTGACAAAGCCAATGCTGACGCCGTGGTACACAACCGTGATGTGGAGTTGGAGCACACGCCAGAGCGTGCAACCGCCGAGGAAGTGTGAGGTAGCATGTACCGTGGTGGGGAATCGGGTAACCAAGCTGATGCCGGTGCCGTGGCGTACGACTATGTTGTGATTGGTGGCTTAGCAGACAGAAGCGGGGTCTGACTGCAGCCAAGAGGTGTTGGCGTGGGCAGGCAGACGTTTCAGGGTCCGAGCCGTGCCCACAGGTATTGAGCAGGGTATCCATTCGTGTCGATGCAAAATGAGAACAGAGAAGAAAGAGGTATTCTGTCTCGCTCGTGCGATAGGGAAAGAAAGAGTTGGATCTGTCATGATGGCGTAACAGAGGAAGTGTTGTAGATGCCCTGCCATCAGAGGTAGACTCTGATGGCTGTGGGGAGAAGTTGTTGTTGCTGCATGGAAGGTTGGGGGGTGTTGTGAGGATAATATGCGACTTCGATCTATTGCGCTTTATACTACAGGTAATAGGCGCTCCTCCTCGCCATACCACCCCCGTGGGGCTTCCATCTTTCCCTGTTACTGCCGAAAAGCAGAATAACACAAAAGAAGACTCAACCAAGGGAAAACAAAACAAAACAAAACAAAACAAACTGCGACCGTACAGAGTCACCTAACAAACAGCTTCCTCCGTCGGCACGAAATCCCAGCGGTTTGTAGATACATTATGGAAAGGGAACTTTTTGAAGTAGGATGAACGGCAGTAAAGAAGGTAGTGCAATACCAATACCTTCTTGGTACTCTCTAGACGGCCATCGTCATATCAGTGGTGACGGCCATGTTGCGGTGCAAGCCCAATGTGATTTTGACATAGGTGGAGCAGTTTCGGTCGGTTGCTTTGTGTGGTTGTAGACAGTTGATGCAGCGGATCGGTGGGTGGTTGCATGAGTGTCCTGCTCTGCAGTTTGCAATCGCGTAGGGGTGATCCTTCATGGGGTGGGGTTGGGCACATACAGCACATGTGTGGTTGCTGGTGGTACAGCGCTCTGTTGGGTGGCCATAGGTCTGGCATTTGTTGCATTGGGTGGAGGGGCCGAAGGTGATGTATTCGGCAATAGTGCATTCTCGGTTAAACATCGCGTGGCTGGTAGCACTGAGGGACTTCTTGGTCATCTCCCCAATGAAGGTGACGATCATGGAGGAAGCCTCTTTACCCTGGCGGCGTTCAGGGCTGGTGAGCCATCATAGTGTTTGACCCATTCAGAGGGCGCGATAGTTGGTCTTGATTTCTGTTTGGACGGTTTCGGGGGTGGCGGTGGTGGGGATGCTGATTACGATGAAGTGGGTCCATCGCTGGCTTACCGAGACGAGGTGATGGGGAATTCATGGAGGGCCTCCTCGAGTATGGCCAGGTATGGTTCGTAGATGGTGCTCAGGAACTGAGGCGCGACCGTAAAAATAAGGTTGTTGGTGGCAGTGATGTTTGCCAGGATAAGGGGTGGGTGCTCGATGTTGACGTGGGTGGTAATGGCCTTGTTAACTGCTTGAACTCCCCAGTTGGCAGCATCCTTGCTGTCGTTGGGTGTGGTTGTGAGGCGGAAGATTATGAGCCTGTCCGCCGTTGGGTTAGGCTTCGGGAGTATCGTCTCCTTGCTGGCCTTCTTCTTACTCCTGACCTCTGTGAATTCCATCGGCTGCTTCTCTACTACCTGTGTGTAGGTTTGTGCAGAGGTTGGAATGGTCTTCTTGGTGGTGGGTGGTTTCGGTCGTTGTTGGGGTGGTGCCAGCGTGTCCCTCGGGGCTACTGGAACGGCTACGGGGGTGGGACGTACGGAGAGGATGGCGACTTTTGTGGTGAGATCGTTGATGGTGTTGGTCAAGGTGAGGATCTGTTTCTGCGTTTCCTCTTCCCAGTTCCTGATGTCTTGAAGCCCTTTGATCTTGACGGTTGTTGACTGATTGGCTAGTTGGTGTTTCATTTCGGCGCGTACGAACTGGCATATCAGGCCGAGTAGCGCTTCAACAGTTTGGTTGACGTTTTCGATATGGTGGGTGGCTGACCTCCAGGCAAGGAAACTCATAAGGGTGCCCGTGTCGTGATCCCACTCGGGGGCAGCCTCTGCTGTGGGGTTGAAGCCACTGGGTTGCGTTGGTGATCGGCGGGGGATGGATGGGTCGGGTGGAGTCCGCACGGCTGACGTTGCTGGGGCTGCACCTGTTCTGAACATTGGTGGTCAGTTTTCCATGGCTGCTAGAGTGCGTGCCAGGAATGGGTCGGAAACCGGGTTGGTTACCATGGTGATACGTTGGTGTTGTGGACAGGTGTCCACTTTTTGGGGAGAGGTTGGGTGTTGTCCGGGACTGAAGCGACCGTGACGCGGAGCGAAATCGAGCCGGCAGCAACAACAAAGATGTGAGGGGTGGCCAGTCAGTTCGTAGATGGAAAGACCATGGAGTTATGAAGCTCCAGAGGGTAATTCCAGCGAAATCGGTGGTGGGAATAAAAAGTTGTTTGGCGGCGAAGGAAAATTTTGCGCTGGAGTGAAGGAAAATAGATTGCGTGGAGAAAGAATCTCCAGACTAGCTACCGTGCCCTTCCTTTATACTTTTCCTCCACTGTGGAATCACAGCCTCGCCCGCAAGACTGACACAGATCTTTTCATCATGGCTCCATTGCCGCGCCCAAAGAAAATCACGATTGCTCTCAGCCGCCACGTGGCCAACACTCTATCTGCAGCAACAGGAGAAAAGACACGCAAGCAGTAGGGAACAGGAAAGGACGCGCAAGCATAACCAAAGGCAAACAACATACGTAATTGTGACAGGAGACACGACGTGTAAGTAACATAACAGAGACATCGGGGAAACGGACATGCAAGTATAATCAACGAGAGACACATACATAAGCCAACCAGAGAAGGATGTGCAAACAACATAGTGGAGACAAGGGAGAAGGCCCTGGACCGCCCAGCAGTCAGGTTGAGGCTTTGAAGGATATCGCTACTGGAGCGATATCGTGGGGATTGGGGCGAGACGCTTAGGCACGGATGATGACCGCGCCTGCAGCAGCAGAGATAAGGCCCAGCCATAGGACGGCAAGGGTGAGAGCGGCTCCAGCGCCGGCGCTTACGAGCCTGTTGCGCAAGATTCGTGACAGTATGTCCCCTGTTCAGACACAAACTCCGGCAAGGCCATGATGGGTAGGCACAGCGTGGCAGTGAATGTGGGTACAGTGGATGCGGACGGGCCGGCTAGCCTGCTGCCAGGCTGGGATTTATTCGTTCATTCTGTTGAAGATTGCCCGATCACCGTGCCTCTGAGAGTCTTTTTACGAGCAGAGAGAGAGAGAAAGAGAGAGATGGAACGAAATGATTTGATCGTTGACGTGTGATGGAATCGTTCAAACATGATATGTCTTATATTTTTCTATGCTATGATGAAGTATGTAAGAGTATAGAAGGAAGAATCTGAAAGATGCTGCTATGGAAGAATGCCAAGCCGTCGTTACCAGGATCCCCTTGCCATTGTTGTTGCTATGGTGTTGCTCCCCACAGCGTTGCTGTCGCTGCGGTTGCTATGGTGTTGCTCCGTCGGTGCGCCACACCGGAGCGGTGAGAAACAATTCCAACACACCCCCTCTTCTCGTGCTCCGTACCGAACAGAAATTCACCAAATCAAGAACAATCCCAAATCAAGAACAATCCCATTAAATCCTCGTCGATCTCATTAAAACCTCGGTAGTGCAAACCTCATGGGAAAAGTACTTGCTAGTAGGAAAAAGAGTGCCGACTCATGCTGGCCGACAGGATGCAAGAACATGCTCAACAAAAGAACCATCTTTCCGTCTTGGGGAGTTTGGAATGAACTTAAGATGTTTGAGGATTCTAAGTGTACATTTAGGTTTTTTGTTGAACACTTTTACTATGTGTGAACCGAAATATTATCCCTGTCACCACATCAAAAATTCTTGCACAAAAATCACGATAGTACAACTTTAAGTGCTAATAAGTTCTTGACTTATAAGAAAGAAGTTCTGGGTATAGTATATATGATCAATAAGTCTCTTCTAATTCCAGAAACACTTGGCTTGGCACTTTTGGATGTAAACTGGATGTCGAGCAGTTGTTTCAGTACTTGCAACAAGAATTATGACGCTAACGGATCCAAACTAACAGGGTTGTAACGTCTAAATCCCGTTTTCAGATCCTTGTATACAGGGATGTAACTCTTAAATCCTCTTTTTGGTATCTCCTACATTACCCGGCTTTCAAGGTGGAGATCAAATGGTCGTTTGTAATGTGCCGCCACCTCATAGACGGCAGTTACAAAAAGAACTGTAAATAATTCCTGCTATGATCTATATAGGCCACCTATGAGTAATGATTAAATAACGGATGGGATATGGCTGGTATAAATACGCTGCTATGACCTTCATAGGTTGTGTATGAGTATGACTAAATAAAAAAAATAAACTATCAGCGCTCAACCCCCAGACAATTGCTGTGAACTAGAGGGAGATAGGGAAGGATTTGGAATGACATATGTTCTCTCATAGCCAGCTGACCTCCATCTGCCTACCATTTGCACCAACCGCATAACAGTCCACTACTACTAGTAGGAGCCCAGGTCGACTTGAATCCTGTTACACGAAGTTTCTCCACTATGCTGAATATCTAAGTAGGTGAATGCTAAATAAGCAAATGTGGAACAGAGAAGAAAGGTAGACATAGATATGCTGTCGAATGCCAGACGAGCATACGCTGGACAGTGGAGGGTAGAAGGCTAGATAAGCAAATACTGAATAGAGGACAGAAATATACTACATAATGAGTTCCCTAGTCTGCAAGCAATACGTAGCAATATCATATATATAAATTATTATCAATTTATTTGCAAAAGTGGTACCTGCCACTAGAAGAGCAGGTTACACAAGACAATCGCATTTTTTTCAGACTCCCTTGTGTTCCCCAAACTTTAGTAGTATGTACAACTTCAAACATTTAGGTTTTCCTACATATTTCCTACAAATTTAAAGTTTACACAGCGTACCAAATAGCTTAGTCAATTACCACAGTGAATCATTAGATGTGAACTCAAACACTTGTTTTGCTCGGCTGAACGCTGGATACAAGTGCAATAACACACTCTTTGCAGTTGCATGTGACGGATCATCTGAAGTGAGCCCGCTAACTTGTTGTACGTGTCAAATTATTGAAACGAATAAGACGTACATTATGTACGGTGGCAACCTCAATTCTCGTTGGATGCAGATTTGAAGTGGGAAAGATCTTCACCTATCTGCGCACGGCAGTCGACTGTTCTTCACCGCCTGTGCACTGTTCATTCTCAACTGCGCACTGATCTGCCACGCCTGCACGCTGGCCTTCCCTATCTACACATTGTTTATTCTAAACATTTTGTTTTTCATATAGATATCATTCCAGCTTATATAATGTTTTCGCAACTCACCGAATAACTCGGTCATTTATCACGGTAGTGAAAGCCGTTGACAGGCAGAAGAATGTGCAATTCCCCACCATCCGGTGAGCAATACTGCGTACAAACCGTGAAAGCTGTTAACAAGTGAAAGAATGAACAATACACTACCATCCACTGAGTAAAACAGAGGGCAAACCAAGAAAGACGTTGACGAGAGGAGGAACAACATCAGCAAAAAAATGAAAAGTTGAAGTATATTGCTTTTTTTCCAAGTGAGACACCAATTTTAAATTTCCTTTCTCGGCATTTTAGAGGATATAAAAGAGATTATTTTTTTCAAAATCCTTACGGGAGCAAAATATAAATTCTCTCTTAGAGAAGCTTAATAAAGCTTAATAAAGCTTACGGGAGCACCGGGAGCACCGGGAGCATTTTTCGAGTTTTTACTGATGGAGCGATGCGCCACCATCCACTGATCAAAACAGCACGTAAACCGTCGTGAAAGCCGTTGACAAGTGGAAGAATAAGCAATCCCCAGTCATCCGCAAAGCAAAACAGTATGTAAACTGTGAAAGCCATTGACGAGCGGAAGAATGAACAATATGCTGCCATCCACTGGGCAAAATGGCGAGCAAACTGTGAAAGCCATTGACCAGTGGAAGAATGAGTATTCCGGGGATATCCAGTGAGCAATACCGCACACAAACCGTCGGGAAAGCCGATAACGAGAGAAAGAATGAGCAATCCTCTGCCATCCGTTGGGAATTACGGCGCGCAAACCGTTGTGAAAGCTGTTGACAAGCGGAAGTATCAGCAATCCGCTGCCATTCGCAGAGCAATACGGCACGCAATCCGTCGTGAAAGCCTTTGACGAGTGGAAGTATGAGAAATCCGCTGCCATCCGCTGAGCAATACGGCGTCCAAACCGTCGTGAAAGCCGTTGACGAGTGGAAGTAGGAGCAATCCGCAACCATCCGCGGAGCAATACGGCGCGCAAACCGTCGTGAAAGCCGTGGACGAGAGAAAAAAGGAGCAATCCGCTGACATCTGCTGAGAAATACGGTACGAAAACCGTCGTGAAAGCCGTTGACGAGTGCAAGAATGAGTATTCCGCTGCCATCCGCTGAGGAATAGGGTACACGAACTGGCCGGGGATAATTGATGTCGACGAGCGGAAGAATGAGCGATACAGCGAGCAATCTACGGTGCGTAGAACGTTAGCAAAGTCATCGACAAGCGGAAGATATGAGTGAACCCACATATGAGCTGACTTACCTTCCGTAGAGCCATACGGCATGCAAACAGTTGGCAAAGCCGCGTACGAGCGGAAGAATAATCGATCCAGCGAGCAATCCGATGAGCAATATGGCGCGCAAGCCGTCGTGAAAGCCGTCGACGTGCGGAAGAATAAGCAATCCGCTGCCATTCGCGGAGCAATACGGCGCGAAAACCATCGTGAAAGCAGTTGACGAGAGAAAGAATGAGCAATCCGCCGCCATCCGTGGAGAAATATGGCGTGCAAACCGTCGTGAAAGCCGTTGATGAGAGAAAGAATGAGCAATCTGCTGCCGTCCGCTAGGAAATACGGCGCCCAAACCGTTGTGAAAGCTGTTGACTAGTGCAAGAATGAGCAATCCGCTGCCAACCGCTGGGCAATACGGCGCGCAAATCGTCATGAAACCCGTCGACGCGCGGACGAATGCGCAATCCGCTACCATCCGCGGAGCAATACGGCGCGAAAACCGTCGTGAAAGCCATTGACTAGTGCAAGAATGAGCAATCTGCTGCCAACTGCTGGGCAATACGGCGCGCAAACCGTCGTGAATGCCGTCGATGCCCGGAAGAATACGCAATCCGCTGCCATCCGTGGAGCAATACGGCGCGAAAACCGTCCTGAAAGCCATTGACGAGAAAAAGAATGAGCAATCCGCTGCCATCCGCTGAGAAATACGGTGCGCAAACCGTCATGAAAGCCATTGACGAGTAGAAGAATGAGCAATCCGCTACCATCCGTTGAGTAATACGGCGCGAAAACCGTCGTGAAAGTCATTGACGAGCGGAAGAATGAGCAATACGCTGTCATCCGCTGAGCAATATGGCGCGAAAACCGTCGTGAAAGCCGTTGACGAGAGAAAGAATGAGCAATCCGCCGCCATCCGCTGAGCAATACTACGCGCAAACCGTCGTGAAAGCCGTTGATGAGAGAAAGAATGAGTAATCCGCTGCCATCCGTTGGGAAATACAGCGCGCAAACCGTTGTGAAAGCTGTTGACGAGTGGAAGTATTAGCAATCCGCTGCCATTCGCTGAGCAATACGGCACGCAATCCGTCGTGAAAGCCCCTGACGTGTGGAAGTATGAGAAATCCGCTGCCATCCGCTGAGCAATACGGTGCCCAAACCGTCGTGAAAGCCGTTGACGAGTGGAAGAATGAGCAATCGGCTGCCATCCGCTGAGGAATACGGTACGCGAACCGGTTGGGCCTAATTGACATCGACGAGCGGAAGAATGAGCGATATGGTGAGCAATCTACGGCGCGTAGAACGTTAGCAAAGTCATTGACAGGGGGAAGATATGAGTGAACCCACAGATGAGCCGACTTACCTTCCGTCGAGCCATACGGCACCCAGACAGTTGGGAAAGCCGTCGACGAGCGGCAGAATAGTCGATCCAGCGAGCGATCCGCCGAGTAATATGGCATGCAAACCGTCGTGAAAGACTTCAACGAGCGGAAGAATGGGCGATCCGCCTAGCCATCCTTCAAACAAAATGGCATGCAAACCGTTGTGAAAGCTGTCGACGAGTAAACGAATAAACGGTTCGGCGAGCCCGCTGCAGCACTTGGATCGTTAGCAAATTCATTGGCAAGCGGATGAAATGAGTGAACCCACGAACGAGACGACGTTTCATCCGACAAGCAATACGGCGGGTGAACGGTCGATATGCGGAAGTAATATGCGATCCGCCGAGAAATATGGCGTGCAAAGCCTTGTGCAAGCCCGTTGCGAGTTCATCAGTCGGGCCCTGATCGTTTCATTTCATCATTTTGTTTAATTGATTTGGCGTGTAATAAGCACATGACAATATCGCGCAGATTTGTTGCGCGATATTGTCACATGCTTATAGGTCTGTTAGGTCAATCCTCGTCAAGGCGCTAGCTACAGTGGCGGCAGGCTTGGTATTGCCGCCACAGTGGTTAGGGTTTCCAGAGATCATTCTTGCCATGGTGCTACCTACAGTGGCGGCAGGCTTGGCACTGCTACCGCAGTGGTTAGGGTTGCAGGCAGGAATTAACTGGTGTGTGGAGAAGTTTCTCAGCTAGCGAGATGGCTAGAACGTCGACGAGTGGGAGTAAGGAGCTATCCGGCGAGTCATCCGCCGAGCAAAACGGTACGCGAATCGGTGGGCTAAAATAGCAGTCAACGAGCCGAAGAAGGGGCGATCCGGCGAGCTATCGGCGGAGCAATCCGGCATGTAAACCCTTGTGAAAGCCGCCGACGAGCGAAGGAATGAGCGATACGGCGAGCAATCTACGGCGCGTAGAACGTTAGGAAAGTCATCGACAAGCGGAAGAAATGAGTGAACCCACTACCGAGCAGGAATACCATCCGCAGAACCATTCGCAGTGCAATACGGTGCGCAAATCGTTGTGAAACCTGTTGACGCGCGGAAGAATGAGCAATCCGCTGCAATCCGCTGAGCAATACGGCGCGCAAATCGTTGTGAAACCTGTTGACGCGCGGAAGAATGAGCAATCCGCTGCCATTCACTGACCAATACGGCGTGCAAACCGTTGTGAAAGCCATTGACTAGCGGAAGTATGAGCAATGCGCTGCCATCCGTTGAGCAATACGGCGTGCAAACCGTTGGAAAAGCCATTGACGAGCGCAAGAATGAGCAATGCGCTGCCATCCGCTGAGCAATACGGCGCGCAATTCATCGTGAAAGCCGTTGACGAGCGGATGTATGAGCAAACCGCTGTCATCCGCTGAGCAATACAGCGCACAAACCATCGGAAAAGCCGTTGACGAGCTGAAGAATCAGCAATGTGCTGCCATCCGCTGCGCTATACGGCGCGCAATCCGTCGTGAAAGCCGTTGACAAGCGGATGTATGAGCAATCCGCTGTTATCCGCTGAGCAATACGGCGCGCAAACCATCGGAAAAGCCGTTGACGAGCTGAAAAATGAGCAATGCGCTGCCATCCGCTGAGCTATACGGCGCGCAATCCATCGTGAAAGCCGTTGACGAGCGGAAGTATGAGCAATCCGCTGTCATCCGCTGGGCAATACGGCGCGCAAACCTAGGGAAAAGCCGTTGACGAGCTGAAGAATGAGCTATGCGCTGCCATCCGCTGAGCTATACGGCGCGCAATCCATCGTGAAAGCCGTTGACGAGCGGAAGTATGAGCAATCCGCCGCCATCCGCTGAGAAATACAGCGCGACAACCGTCATGAAAGCCATTGATGAGTGCAAGAATGAGCAATCCGCTGCCATCCGCTGAGTAATACAGCGCGCAAACCATCGTGAAAGCCATTGACGAGCGGAAGAATGAGCTATCCGCTGCCATCCGCTGCCATCCGCTAATCAATACCGCATGCCATCCGTCGTGAAAGCCGTTGACAAGCAGAAGATAGAGCGATCTTCAGAGACATTCGCCAAGCAATACGTCGCGGAAACCGTCGTGAAAGCCGTTGACGATCGGAAGAATGAGCGATACCGCGAGCAATCTACCGTGCGTGGAACATTACCAAAGTAATTGACAGGCGGAGGCGATTGGTGACCCCACGAGCCGGTAGTAGTACCAGCCATCGAGCAATACGGCACACAAACCGTTGGGTAAGACGTCGACGAGCAGAAGAAAAACCACTCCAGCGAGCCATCCGTCAAGCAATACGGCATGCAAACCGTCGTGAAAGCCGTCGAAAAGCAAAAGAAGGAGTGATCCGTCAAGTAATGCAGCGTACGAAGTGTTAGTAACACTGACCACGAGTAAAAGATTGCGCGATCCCCGCAGCGGCGGCAGGCTTGGCATTGCCGCCGCAGCAGTTAGGGTTTCCGGAGGTCATTCACGCCATGGCCCTACCTACAGCGGTAGCAGGCTTGGCATTGCCACCGCAGTGGTTAGGGTTGCATGCAGGAATTAACTGGCGGATGGCGAAGCATCTCACCTAACAAGATGGCTAGACTGGCATCGACGAGCAGGAGTAATGAGCGATCCAACGAGCCATCCACCGAGCAATACAGTACCCTAATCTACGGCATGTAGAATGTTAGCGTAGTCATCAAAAAGCGTAAGAAATGAGTGAACCCACGAACGAGCTGTAGTCCCATTCGCCATGCAATACGACGAGCGGAAATTGCGCCATCTGCCGAGTGATCTGCTGAGCAATACGGCGCGCAAACCGTTGTGAAAGCCGTTGAGGAGCGGAAGAATGAGCAATCTACTGCCATCCGCAGAGCAACACTGCGGTCAAACCATCGTGTAAGACATTGACGAGCGGATGAGCGAGCGATCAGCCGAGCGATCCACTGAGCAATATGCTGCGCGAACCTAGCTGCGGATAGGATGGCGGATGGCACAATCATCCACTAGTCAACGGCTTTCACGACAGTTCGCGCACCGTATTGCTTAGCGGATTGCTCAGCGGATTGCTCAATCTTCCGCTCGTCAACGGCTTTCACGACAGTTCACGCACCGTATTACTCAGCGGATCACTCTCCGGATCGCTGAATCTTCCGCTCGTCGACAGCTTACATGACGGTTTGCCCGCCGTATTGCTCCGCAGATGGTAGTAGATTGCTCATTCTTCCGCTCGTTAATGGCATAGACGCCAGTTTTCGCGCCGTATTGCTCAGCAGATTACTCGGCGGATCGCGCAATCTTCCGCTCGTCGTATTGCACGGCGATTGGGACTACAGCTCGTTCATGGGTTCACTCATTTCTTACGCTTTTCGATGACTACACAAACATTCTACGTGCCGTAGATTCGTGTACTGTATTGCTTGGCAGATGGCTCCGCGGATCGTTCATTACTCCTGCTCGTCGACGGCAGTCTAGCCATCTTGTTAGGTGAGATGCTTTGCCCTCCGCCAGTTAATTCCTGCGGGCAACCCTAACGACTGCGGCCGCAATGCCAAGCCTAACGCCGCTGTAGGTAGGGCCATGGCGTGAATGACCTCCGGAAACCCTAACCACTGCGGCTGCAATACCAAGCCTGCCGCCGCTGCAGGGATCGCTCAATCTTTTACTCGTAGTCAGTCTTACTAACACTTCGTACGCTGCATTGCTTGCCGGATCGCTCCTTCTTTTGCTTTTCGACGGTTTTCACGATGGTTTGCATGCCGTATTGCTTGACTGATGGCTCGCTTGAGCGGTTATTCTTCTGCTCGTCGACGGCTTACCCAACGGTTCGTCTGCCGTATTGCTGGATGGCTGGCACTACTGCCGGCTCGTGGGGTCACCCATCGCCTCCACCTGTCGATGACTTTGCTAACGTTCCAGGCACGGTAGATTGCTCACTGTATCGCTCGTTCTTCCGATCACCAACGGCTTTCACGACGGTTTGCGCGCCGTATTGCTTGGCGAATGTCTCTGCAGATCACCATATCTTTCGCTTGTCAACGGCTTTCACGACGGATGGTACGCGGTATTGCTCAGCGGATGGTAGCGGATGGCAGCGGATTGCTCATTCTTCCGCTCGTCAACGGCTTTCACGACGGTTTGCGCTGTATTGCTCAGCGGATGGCAGCGGATTTCTAATTCTTACAGTCGTCAACGGCTTTCACGATGGTTTTTGCGCCGTATTTCTCAGCGGATGGCGGCGGATTGTTCATTCTTTCTCTCGTCAACGGCTTTCAGGACGGTTTGCGCGCCGTATTGCTCAGCGGATGGCAGCGGATTGCTTATACTTCCGCTTGTCAAAGGCTTTCACGATGGATTGCATGCCGTATTGCTCAGCGGATGGCAGCGCATTGCTCATTCTTCCGCTCGTCAACTGCTTTTCCGACGGTTTGCATGCCGTATTGCTCCGCGGATGACAGCGGATTGCTCATACTTCCGCTTGTTAAAGGCTTTCACGATGGTTTGCGCGCCATATTGCTCAGCAGAAGGCAGCAGATTGCTCATACCTCCGCTCGTCAAAGGCTTTCACGACGGATTGTGCGCCGTATTGCTCAGCCGATGGCAGCGTATTGCTCCTTCTTCCGCTCGTCAACAGATTTTCCGACAGTTTACACGCCGTATTGCTCAGCAGATCACAGCGCATTGCTCATACTTCCGTTCGTCAAAGGCTTTCACGACGGATTGCACACCGTATTGCTCAGCCGATTGCAGCACATTGCTCATACTTCCGCTCGTCAACGGCTTTAACAATGGTTTGCGTGCCGTATTGCTCAGCGGATGGCAGCGGATTACTCATTCTTCTGCTCGTCAACAGGTTTCACAATGATTTGCGTGCCGTATCACTCTGCGAATGGCTCGGCGGATGGCATTACTGCTCGGTAGTGGGTCCACTCATTTCTTCCGCTTGTCGATGACTTTCCTAACGTTCTACGCGCCATAGATTGCTCGTCGTATCGCTTATTCCTTCGCTCGTCGGCAGCTTTGATGAGGGTTTACATGCCGGATTGCTCTGCGGATAGCTCGGCGGATCGCCCCTTCTTCGGCTCGTTGACGGCTATTTTCTCGCGCCGGTTCGTGTACCGTTTTGCTCGGTGGATGGCTCGCCGGCTAGCTCCTTACTCCCGCTCGTCGACGGTCTAGCCATCTTGCTAGCTGAGAAACTTCTCCACACCCCAGTTAATTCCTGCCTGCAACCCTAACCACTGCGGCGGCAATGCCAAGCCTGCCACCGCCGTAGGTAGTGCTATGGCGAGGATGACCGCTAGAAACCATAACCACTGCGGCGGCAACGCCAAGCCTGTCGCCGCTGTAGCTAGCGCCTTGGCGAGGATTGACCTACGAGAACTATAATCATGTGACAATATCGCGCAACAAATCTGTGCGATATTGTCATGTGCTTAGTACACCCAAATCAATTGAACAAAATGATGAAATGAAACGATCAGGGCCCTACTGATGAACTCGCAACGGGCTTGCACAAGACTTTGCAGGCCATATTTCTCAGCGGATCGCACATTACTTCCGCACATCGACGGTTCACCCGCCGTATTGCTCGTCGGATGAAACGTCGTCTCGTTCGTGGGTTCACTCATTTCATCCGCTTGTCAATGAATTTGCTAACGATCCAGGTGCTGCAGCAGGCTCGCCGAATCGTTTATTCGTTCGCTCGTCGACGGCTTTCACGAAGGTTTGCATGCCAAATTGTTTGAAGGATGGCTAGGCGAATCGCTCATTCTTCCGCTCGTCAACGGCTTCCATGACGGTTTTCGCGCTGTCTTGCTCAGCGGATGGCAGCGGATTGCTCATTCTTCCACTCGTCAACAGCTTTCACAACGGTTTGCGCGCCGTATTTCTCAGCAGATGGCAGTGGATTGCTCATTATTTCTCTCGTCAACGACTTTCACGACGGTTTTCGCGCCGTATTGCTTCGCGGATGGCAGCTGATTGCGCACTCTTCCACGCGTCGACGCCTTTCACGACGGTTTGCGCGCCGTATTGCCCCGTGGTTGGCAGCGGATTGCTCATTCTTGCACTAGTCAACGGCTTTCAAGACGGTTTACGCGCTGTATTTCTCACCGGATGGCGGCGGATTGCTCATTCTTTCTCACGTCAACGGCTTTCACGACGGTTTTCGCACCATATTGCTAAACGGATGACAGCGCATTGCTCTTTCTTCCGCGCGTCGATGGCTTTCACGATGGCTTGCGCGCCATATTGCTTGTCGGATTGCTCGCTGGATCGATTATTCTTCCGCTCGTACGCGACTTTGCCAACTGTTTGCATGCCGTATGGCTCGACGGAAGGTAAGTCGGCTCATCTGTGGGTTCACTCATATGTTCCGCTTGTCGATGACTTTGCTAACATTCTATGCGCCGTAGATTGCTCGCCGTATCGCTCATTCATCCGCTCGTCGACGTTTGTTATCCTGGACCGGTTCGCGTACCGTATTCCTCTGTGGGTGGCAGCCGATTACTCATTCTTGCACTCGTCAACGGCTTTCACGATGGTTTTCACGCCGTATTGCTCAGCAGATGGCTAGGCAGATCGCTCATTCATTCACTCGTCAACGACCTTTACGACGCATTGCGCACCGTATTCCTCCGCGGATAGCAGCGGATTGCTCAGACCTGCGCTCGTCAGTGGCTTTCACGACGGTTTTCGCGCCGTATTTCTCAGCGGATGGCAGCGGATTGCTCATTCTTCCACTCGTCAACGGTTTCCACAATGGATTCCCTGCCGTATTGCATAGCGGATGGCGCGGCGAATCGCTCATTCTCTCTCTCGTCAACGGTTTTCACGACGGTTTGCAGGCCGTATTGCTCCGCGGATGGCAGTAGATTGCTCGTTCTTCCACTAGTCATCGGCTTTTACAACGGTTTGCCCGCCGTATTGCTCTGCGGATGGCAGCGCATTGCTCATTGTTCCGCTCGTCAACGACTTTTCCGACGATTTGCGCGATGTATGGCTCCGCGGATGGCAGCGGATTTCTCATTCTTCCGCTTGTCAACAGTTTTCACGACGGTTTGCGCGCCGTATTGCTCAGCGGATGGCAGCGGATTGCTTATTCTTGCACTTCTCAACGGCTTTCACGACGGATTGCGCGCCGTATTGCTCAGCGGATGGCGGCGGATTGCTCATTCTTCCACTCGTCAACGGCTTTCACGACGGTTTGCATGCCGTATTTCCCAGCGGATGGCAGCGGATTGCTCATTCTTTCTCTCGTCAACAGCTTTCACTTTCACGACGGATTGCGTGCCGTATTGCTCAACGGATTGCAGCGCGTTGCTCATTCTTGCACTCGTCAATGGCTTTCACGAAGGTTTGCACGCCATATTGCTCAGCGGATGGCAGCGGATTGCTCATTCTTCCCCGGCTTTTCCGACGGTTTGCACGCCGTATTGCTCAGCGGATGGCAGCGCATTGCTCATACTTCCACTCTTCAAAGGCTGTCACGACGGATTGCGCGCCATATTGCTCAGCGGATGGCAGCGCATTGCTCATACTTCCGCTCATCAACAGCTTTCACAACGGTTTGCACGCCGTATTGCTCAGCGGATGGCAGTGGATTGCTCATTCTTCCGCTCGTCAACAGGTTTCATAACCATTTGCGCGCGGTATCACTCTGCGAATGGCTCGGCGGATGGCATTACTGCTCGTTAGTGGGTTCACTCATTTCTTCCGCTTGTCGATGACTTTCCTAACGTTCTACGCGCCGTAGATTGCGCGTCGTATCGCTAATTCCTTCGCTCGTCGGCAGCTTTCACGAGGTTGTACATGCTGGATTACTCCACGGATAGCTCTGCGGATCGCCCCTTCTTCGGCTCGTTGACTGCTATTTTCTCCCGCCGGTTCGCGTACCGTTTTGCGCGGCGGATGGTTCGCCGGATAGCTCCTTACTCCTGCTCGTCGACGGTCTAGCTATCTTGCTAGCTGAGAAACTTCTCCACACCCCAGTTAATTCCTGCCTGCAACCCTAACCACTGCGGCGGCAATGCCAAGCCTGCCGCCGCCGTAGATAGCGTCATGGACAGGATGACCTCTGAAAACCCTAACCACCGCGGCGGCAATGCCAAGCCAGCTGCCACAGTAGCTAGTGCCCTGGCGAGAATGGTCTCTGGAAACCCTAACAACTGCGGCGGCAATGCCAAGCCTGCAGCCACTGCAGGGATCGCTCAATCTTTTACTCGTAGTCAGTGTTACAAACACTTCGTTCGCTGCACTACTTGCCGGATCGCTCCTTCTTTTGCTTTTTGACAGCTTTCACGACCGTTTGCATGCCGTATTGCTTGACGGATGGCTCGGTGGATCGGTTTTTCTTCTGCTCGTCGACGGCTTACCCAATGGTTGGTGTGCCGTATTGCTTGATGGATGGCTCGCTGGAGCGGTTTTTCTTCTTCTCGTCGTCGGCTTACCCAATGGTACGGGTGCCGTATTGCTCGATAGCTGGCACAACTGCCGGCTCGTGGGGTCACCCATCACCTCCGCCTGTCAATGACTTTGCTAACTTTCCACGCACGGTAGATTGCTCGTGGTATCGCTCGTTCTTCCGATTGTCAACGGCTTTCATGACGGTTTGCGCGCTGTATTGCTTAGCAGATGGCAGCGGATTGCTCATTCTTACCCTCGTCAACGGCTTTCAGGACGGTTTTCGCGCCGTATTTCTCAGCGGATGGCAGCGGATTGCTCATTCTTTCTCTTGTTAACGGCTTTCACGACGGTTCACGCGCCGTATGGCTCAGCGGATGGCAGCAGATTGCTCATTCTTCCGCTCCTCAACGGCTTTCACGACGGTTTGCGCGCCGTATTGCACAGCGGATGGCAGCGGATTGCTCCTACTTCCGCGCTTCAACGCCTTCCACGACGGATCGCGCGCCGTATGGCTCAGCAGATAGCAGCAGATTGCTCATTCTTCCGGTCGTCAACGGCTTTCACGACGGTTTGCGCGCCTTATTGCTCAGCAGATGGCAGCGGATTGCTGATTCTTCCACGGCTTTTCCGACGGTTTGCGCGCCGTATTGCTCAGTGGATGGCAGCACATTGGTCATGCTTCCGCACTTCAAAGGCTTTCATGACGGATTGCGCGCCGTATTGCTCAGCGGATGGCAGCGCATTGCTCATACTTCCACTCGTCAACGGCTTTCACAACGGTTTGCATGCCGTATTGCTCAGGAGTTGGCAGCGGATTGCTCATTCTTCCACTCGTCAACAGGTTTCACAACGATTTGCGCGCCGTATCGCTCTGCGAATGGCTCCGCGGATGGCATTACTGCTCGGTAGTGGGTTCACTCATTTCTTCCGCTTGTCGATGACTTTCCTAACGTTCTACGCGCCGTACATTGCGCGTCATATCGCTCTTTCCTTCGCTCGTCGGTGGCTTTCACGAGGGTTTACATGCCGGATTGCTCCGCGGATAGCGCGGCAGATCGCCCCATCTTTGGCTCGTTGACTTCTATTTTCTCCCGCCGGTTCGTGTACCGTTTTGCTCGGCGGATGGCTCTCCGAATAGCTCCTTACTGCCGCTCATCGACGGTCTAGCCATCTTGCTAGCTGAGAAACTTCTCCACACCCCAGTTAATTCCTGTCTGCAACCCTAACCACTGCGATGGCAATGCCAAGCCTGCCGCAGCCGTAGGTAGTGCCATGGCGAGAATGACCTCTGGAAACCCTAACCACTGCGGTTGCAATGCCAAGACTGCCGCCACTGTAGCTAGCGCCTTGGCGAGGATTGACCTAGGAGAACTATAATCAGGTGACAATATCACGCAACAAATCTGTGCGATATTGTCACCTGCTTAGTACACGCCAAATCAATTGAACAAAATGATGAAATGAAACGATCAGGGCCCAACTGATGAACTCGCAACGGGCTTGCACAAGACTTTGCAGCACATATTTCTTGGCGGATCGCACATTACTTCCGCACATCGACGGTTCACCCGCCGTATTGCTCGTCGGATGAAACGTCATCTCGTTCGTGGGTTCACTCATTTCATCCTCTTGTCAATGAATTTGCTAACGATCCAGGCACTGCAGTGGGCTCGCCGAATCGTTTATTCGTTCGCTCGTCGACGGCTTTCGCGACGGTTTGCATGCCAAATTATTTGAAGGATGGCTAGGCGGATCGCTTATTCTTCCGCTCGTCGAAGGCTTTCATGACGGTTTGCATGCCATGTTGCTCGGCGCATCGCTCGCCTGATCGCTTATTCTTCCTCTCGTCGACGGCTTTCCCAACTGTTTGGGTGTCGTATGGCTCGACGGAAGGTAAGTCGGCTCATCTGTGGGTTCACTCATATCTTCCGCCTGTCGATGACTTTGCTAACGTTCTACGCGCCGTAGATTGCACGCCGTATCGCTCATTCTTCCACTCGTCGATGTCAATTATCCGCGGTCGGTTCGCGTACCGTATTCCTCAGCAGATGGCAGCGGATTGCTCATTCTTGCACTCATCAATGGCTTTCACGACGGTTTTCGTGCCGTATTTCTCAGCGGATTGCGGTGGATTGTTCATTCTACCACTCGTCAACGGCTTTCAAGACAGTTTGGGTGCCGTATTGCTCAGGGGATGGCAGCGGAATTCTCATACTTCCGCTCATCAAAGGCTTTCACGACGGATTGCGCGCTGTATTGCGCAGCGGATGGTAGCGGATTGCTGACACTTCCGCTCGTCAACAGCTTTCACAACGGTTTGTGCGCCATATTTGCTAACGGATGGCAGCGGATTGCTCATTCTTTCTCTCGTCAACGGCTTTCACGACGGTTTTCGCGCCGTATTGCTCAGTGGATGACAGCGCATTGCTCATTCTTCCGCTCGTCAATGGCTTACACGACGGTTTTCGCGCCGTATTGCTCAGCGGATGGCAGCAGGTTGGTCATTCTTCCACTCATCAACGGCTTTCACGACGGTTTGTGCCCCGTATTTCTCAGCGGATGGCAGCAGATTGCTCATTCTTTTTCTCGTCAACGGCTTTCACGACGGTTTTCGCAGCGTATTGCTCCACGGATGGCAGCGGATTCCGCATTCTTCCGCGCCTTGACGACTTTCACGACGGTTTGCGCGCCATATTGCCCAGCGGTTGGCAGTGGATTGCACATTCTTCCATACGTCGACGCCTTTTACGACGGTTTGCGCGCTGTATTGCCCCGCGGTTGGCTGCAGATTGCTCATTCTTGCACTAGTCAACAGCTTTCACAACGGTTTGCGCGCCGTATTTCCCAGCGGATGGCAGCGGATTGCTCATTCTTTCTCTCGTCAATGGCTTTCACGACGGTTTGCGCAACGTATTTCTCCGCGGATGGCGGCGGATTGCTCATTCTTTCTCTCGTCAACTGCTTTCACAATGGTTTTCGCGCCGGATTGCTCATTCTTCCGCGGGTCGATGGCTTTCACGACGGTTTTCACGCCGTATTGCTCAGCAGATAGCTAGGCAGATCGCTCATTCGTTTGCTCGTCAACGGCCTTCACGACGAATTGCGCGCCGTATTTCTCAGAGGATGGCAGTGGATTGCTCATTCTTCCACTCGGCAATGGTTTTCACAATGGATTGCCCGCCGTATTGCACAGCGGATGGCGCGGCGAATCGGTCTTTCGCTCTCTCGTTAACGGTTTTCACGACGGTTTGCGCGCCCTATTTCTCAGCGGATGGTAGAGAAGTACTCACACCTCCGCTCGTCCAGGGCTGGCCCAACGGTTCGCGTGCTGTATTGCTCATAATTCCGCTCGTCAAAGGCTTTCACGACGGTTTGCGCGCCGTATTGCACAGCGGATGGCAGCAGATTGCTCATTCTTCCGCTTGTCAATGGCTTTCATGGTTTGCGCGCTGTTTTGCTAAGCGAATTGCAGTGGATTGCTCAATCTTCCGCTCGTCGACGTCTATTATCCGCGGCTGGTTCGCGTACCGTATTCCTCAGCGAATGACAGCGGATTGCTCATTCTTCCACACGTCGCGGCTTGCGCGATGGTTTTCGCGCTGTATTACTCAGCAGATGGCTAGGCAGATCGCTCATTCATTCGCTCGTCAATGGTTTTCACGATGGTTTGCGGGCCGTATTGCTCAGCGGATGGCAGCGGATTGCTCATACTTCCACTCGTTAAATGCTTTCACGACGGATTGCGCGCTGTATTGCTCCGCGGATGGCAACGGATTGCTCATTCTTCCGCTTGTCAATGGCTTTCACGGTTTGCGCGCTGTTTTGCTCAGCGAATTGCAGCGGATTGCTCAATCTTCCGCTCGACGACGTCTATTATCCCGGGCCGGTTCGCGTACTGTATTGCACAGCGGATGGCAGCGGATTGCTCATACTTCCGCTCGTCAAAGGCTTTCACGACGGATTGCGCGCTGTATTGCTCCGCAGATGGCAGCGGATTGCTCATAGTTCCGCTCGTCAAAGGCTTTCACGACGGATTGCGGACTGTATTGCTCAGCGGATGTCAGCGGATTGCTCATACTTCCGCTCGTCAAAGGCTTTCACGACGGATTGCACGCTGTATTGCTCAGCGGATGGCAGCGGATTGCTCATAGTTCCACTCTTCAAAGGCTTTCACGACGGATTGCGCGCTGTATTCCACAGTGGAGGGCAGCGGATTGCTCATACTTCCGCTCGTCAAAGACTTTCACAACGGTTTGCGCGCCGTATTGCACAGCGGATGGCAGCGCATTGCTCATTCTTCCGCTCGTCAACGGCTTTACCAACGGTTCGCGCGCGGTATTGCTCAGCGGTTGTCAGTGCATTGCTCATTCCTCCTCTCATTAACGGCTTTTCCGCCAGTTACGGCGCCGACTTGCTCAGTGGATGGCAGCAGGTTGCTCATACTCCCGCTCGTCAACGGCTTTAACGACGGATTTCGCGCCTTATTGCTCTGCGGATGGCAGCGGATTGCTCATTCTTCCGCTTGTCAACGGCTTTCACGGTTTGCGCGCTGTTTTGCTCAGCGAATTGCAGTGGATTGCTCAATCTTCCGCTCGTCGACGTCTATTATCCCCGGTTCGCGTACCGTATTCCTCAGCGGATGACAGCGGATTGCTCATTCTTCCACACGTCGCGGCTTGCACGATGGTTTTCGCGCTGTATTACTCACCAGATGGCTAGGAAGATCGCACATTAATTCGCTCGTCAATGGTTTTCAAGATGGTTTGCGCGCCATATTGCTCAGCGGATCGCAGCGGATTGCTCATACTTCCGCTCGTCAATGGCTTTCACGCCGGTTTTCACGCTGTATTGCCGAACGGATGGCAGCGGATTGCTCATACTGCTGCTCGTCCATGGGTTTCCCGTCGGTTTGCCCACCGTATTGCAGAGCGGATGGCAGCGGATTACTCATTCTTGCACTCGTCAACGGCTTTGACGACGGTTTTCGCACCGTATTTCTCAGCGGGTGGCGTCTGATTGCTTATTCTTTCTCTCGTCAACTGCTTTCACCATGGTTTGCGTGCCGTATTGCTCAGCGGATGGCAGCGGATTGCTCATACTTCCGCTCGTCAAAGGCTTTCACGATGGATTGCGCGCCGTATTGCTCCGCGGATGGCAGCAGATTGCTCTTACGTCCGCTTGTCAACAGCTTTCACAACGGTTTGCCTGCCATATTTCCCAGCGTATGGCAGTGGATTCCTAACTCTTGGTCTCGTCAACGGCTTTCACGACGGTTTGCATGCCGTATTGCTCAGCGGATGCCAGAGCATTGCTCATTCTTCCGCTCGTCAACGGCTTCCACGACGGTTTTTGCGCCGTATTACTCAGCGGATGGCAGCAGATGGCAGCGGATTGCTCATGCTTCCGCTCATCAATGGCTTCCACGATGGTTTGCGCACGGTATTGCTCAGCGGATGGCAGCAGATGGCAGCAGATTGCTCATTCTTCCACTCGTCAACGGCTTTCATGACGGTTTGCATACCGTATTGCTCAGCGGATGGCAGCGGATTGCTCATTCTTGCACTCGTCAATGGCTTTTACGACAGTTTTCGCGCCGTATTGATCAGCGGATGGCAGCAGATGGCAGTGGAATACTCAGTCTTCCGCTCGTCAATGGCTTTCATGATGGATTACGCACCCTATTGCTCAGCGGATGGCAGCAGATGGCAGCAGATTGCTCATTCTTCCGCTCCTCAATGGCTTTTCCGATGTTTTGCATGCCGTACTGCTTTCCGGATGGCAGCGGATTGCTCATTCTTGCACTCGTCAATGGTTTTTACGACAGTTTTTGCGCCGTATTTCTGTGCGGATGGTGGCGGATTGCTCATTCATCCGCTCGTCAATGGCTTTTCCGATGTTTTGCGTGCGGTATTGCTGAGAGGATGGCAGCAGATTAATCATACTTCCGCTCGTCAACGGGTTCCACAATGGTTTTCTCACCGTATGGCTCAGCGGATTGCGGCGGATTGCTCATTCTTCCACACGTCAAAGGCTTTCACGACCGATTGAGCGCCGTATTGCTCAGCGGATGGCAGCGGATTGCTCATTCATCCGCTCGTCAATGGCTTTTCTGATCTTTTGCGTGCCGTATTGCTCAGCGGATGGCAGCGGATTGCTCATTCTTCCGCTCGTTGACGGCTTTCACGACTGTTTGCTCACCATATTGCTCGTCCGATCGCTCGCTGGATTAATTATTCTTCCGCTCGTACGTGGCTTTGCCAACTATTTGCATGCTGTGTGGCTCGATGGAAGGTAAGTCGGCTCACCTGTGGGTTCACTCATATCTTCTGCTTGTCGATGACTTTCCTAACATTCTACGCGTATAGATTCCTTGCCGTATCGCTCATTCTTCCGCTCGTCGATGTCTGTTATCCCCGGCCGGTTCCCATACTGTGTTCCTCAGCAGATGGCAGCCGGTTGCGTATGCTTGCACTCATCAACGGGTTTCATGATGGATCGCCTGCCATTTTGCAAAGCGGATGGCGTGGCGGATTGCTCGTTCGTTCGCTCGTCAACGTCTTTCATGATGGTTTGCGTCCCGTATTTCTCAGCGGATGGCAGCACATCGCTCGTTCTTCCAATCATGAACGATTTTTATGATGGATTGCCCGCCGTATGGCACAGCGGATGGTGCGGTGGATCGCTCGTTCATTTGCTTGACAACGGCTTTCACGATGGTTCACGCGCCGTGTCGCCCCTTGGATATTAGCAGATTCCTCTTACTTCTGGTTGTCAATGGCTTTCACCACGGTTTGCGCACCGTATTGCTCAGCGGATGCCTGCGGATTGCTCATTCTTTCGCTCGTCAATGGCTTTTACGGTTTGCGCGCTGTATTTCTCAGCGAATGGCAGCGGATTGCTCGTTCTTGCACTCATTAACGGCTTTCCCGACGGTTTGCATGCCGATTTCCTCTGCGGATGGCAGTAGATTATTCGTTCTTCCGCGCGTCAACTTCTTCTACGGTTTGCAAGCCGTATTGCTCCGCGGATCACAGTGGATTGCAAATACCTCCGCTCGTCATCGTCTTCCGCGATAGTTCATGCGCCGTATTGCTCAGCGGATGGCAACGGGTTACTCATACTAATACTCGTCAACGGCTTGCATGACAGATTGCGCGCTGTATTGCTCTGCGGATGGCAGCAGATTGTTCATCCCTGCGTTTGTCAATGGCTTTCCTGGCAGTTCGCGCGCCATATTGTGCAGCGGATGGCAGTGCATTGTTCATTTTTCTGCTTGTCAATGGCTTACCCGCTGGTTTGCGCGCCATATTGCTCAGCGGATGGCAGTGGATGGCTCATTCTTCCACTCGTCAACTGCTTTCACAATGGTTTGTGCGCCGTATTGCTCAGTGGATAGCAGCACATTGCTCATTCTTCCGCTTGTCAACGGCTTTCACGACGGTTTTCGCGCCCTATTGCTCAGCGGATGGCAGCGGATTGCTCATTCTTCCACTTGTCAATGGCTTTCACGACGGTTTGCGCACCGTATTGCTCTGTGGTTGGCAGCGCATTGCGTATTCCTCCACTCGTTAATGGCTTTGCCGACGGTTCGAGCGCAGTATTGCTCAGCGGATTGCAGTAGGTTGCTCATACTTACGCTCGTCAAAGGCTTTCACGACAGATTCTGCGCCGTATTGCTCCGTGGATGGCAGAGGATTGCTTATACTGCTGCTCATCAATGGCTTTCCCGACGGTTTGCGCGCAGTTTTGCTCAGCGGATGGCAGCGTATTGCTCATTCTTCCGCTCGGTAACGGCTTTCGCGACTGTTTGTGCGTCGTGTTGCTCAGCGGATGGCAGCGCATTGCACATTCTTCCGCTCGTTAGCGGCTTTCCCGACGATTTGCGTACCGTATTGCTCAGTGAATGGCGGCCGATTGCACATTCTTTCTCTCGTCAATGGCTTTCACGACGGTTTACGCGCTGTATTGCGCCACGGATGGCAGCCCATTGCTCATTCTTCCACTCGTCACTGGCTTTTCCGACGATCTGCGCACCGTATTGCTCAGCGGATGGCAGCGCATTCCTCTTACTTCCGATCGTGAACAGCTTTCACCACGGTTTGCGCGCTGTATTGCTCAGTGGATAGCAGCGGATTGCACATTCTTCCGCTCGTCAATGGCTTTCACGGTTTGCGCGCTGTATTTCTCAGCGAATGGCAGTGCATTGCTCATGCTTCCACTCATCAACAGCTTTCGCGACGGTTTGCGCGCCTATTTCCTTAGCGGATGGTAGTACATTGTTTGTTTTGACACGCGTCAAAGGCTTCTACGGGTTGCGAGCCGTATTGCTCAGCGGATCACAGCGGATTGCCAATACCTGCGCTCATCATCGTCTTTCGCGATAGTTCGCGTGCCGTATTGCGTAGCGGATGGCAGCGGATTGTTCATTCCTGCTCTCGTCAACAGCTTTCCCAACGGTTAGAACGCCGCATTGCTCAGCGGATGGCAGCGGATTGCTCATTCTTCCACTCGTTAACGGCTTTTACAACGGTGTGCACGCCGTATTACTCAGCTGATGCCGGCCGATTGCACATTCTATCTCTCGTCAACGGCTTTCACGACGGTTTGCGCGCGTTATTGCTCCGCGGATGGCAGCGCATCGCTGATTCTTCCGCCGGTCGCCGGCGTTTCCGACGGTCTGCGCACCGTATTGCTCAGCGGATGGCAGCGCATTGCTCATTCTTCCGCTCGTCAACGGCTTTCCCGACGGTTTGCGCATCGTGTTGCTCAGCTGATGGCAGCGCATTGCTCATTCTTCCGCTCGTTAACGGCTTTTCCGACGGTTTGCGCGCTGTATTGCTCAGCGAATGGCAGCACATTGCTCATTCTTCCTCTCGTTAACGGCTTTCACCACGGTGTGCGCGCCATATTGCTCAGCAGATGGCGGGCTATTGCACATTCTTTCTCTCGTCATTGGGTTTCACAACGGTTTGCGCGCTGTATTGCTCAGTGGATGGCAGCGCATTGCTCATTCTTCCGATCGTTAGTGGCTTTCCCGACGGTTTGCGCGCCGTATTGCTCAACGGATGGCAGCGGATTGCTCATTCTTCCGCTCGTTCACGGCTTTCACGACGGTGTACGCGCCGTAGTGCTCAGCGGATGGCGGCCGATTGCAAATTCTTTCTCTCGTCAATGGCTTTCATGACGGTTTGCGCGCTGTATTGCTCCACCGATGGCAGCGCATCCCTCATTCTTCCGCTCATCACCGGCTTTTCCGACGGTCTGCGCGCCGTATTGCTCAGTGGATGGCAGCGCATTCCTCTTACTTCCGGTCATCAACGGCTTTCACCACGGTTTGCGCGCCGTATTGCTAAGTGGATGGCAGCGGATTGCTCATTCTTCCGCTCGTCAATGGCTTTTACGGTTTGCGCGCTGTATTTCTCAGCTAATGGTAGCGGATTGCTTATTCTTCCACTCATCAATGGCTTTCCCAACGGTTTGCGCGCCGATTTCCTTAGCGGATGCCAGTACATTGTTCGTTCTTCCGCGCCTCAACGGCTTTTCCGACGGTTTGCGCGCCGTATTGCTCAGCGGATGGCAGCGAATTGCTCATTCTTCCGCTCGTTAACATCTTTAACAACGGTATGCGCGCCGTATTACTCCGCGGATGGCGACCGATTGCACATTATTTCTCTCGTCAACGGCTTTCACGACGGTCTGCGCACTGTATTGCTCCGCGGATGGCAGCGCATTGCTCATTCTTTCGCACATTAATGGCTTTTCCGACGGTTTGCGCGCCGTATTGCTCAGCAGATGGCAGCGGATTGCTCATTCTTCCTCTCGTTAACGGCTTTCACGACGGTGTGCGCACTGTATTGCTCAGCGGATGGCGGCCGATTGCACATTCTTTCTCGCGTCAACGGCTGTCACGACAGTTTGCACGCTGTATTGTTCCACGGATGGCAGCTCATTGCTCATTCTTTGGCTCGTCACCGGCTTTTCCAACTGTCTGCACGCCATATTGCTCAGCGGATGGCAGCGCATTCCTGTTACTTCCGGTCGTTAATGGCTTTCACCACAGTTTGCGCGCCGTATTGCTCAGCGGATAGAAGCGGATTGCTCATTCTTCCGCTCGTCAAGGGCTTTCATGGTTTCTGCGCCGTTTTTCACAACGAATGGCAGCGGATTGCTCATTCTTCCGCTCGTCAATGGCTTTCCCGACGGTTTGCGTGCCGATTTCCGCAGTGGATGGCAGTGCATTGCTCGTTCTTCCGCTTGTCAAAGGCTTTCATAGTTTGTGCGCCGTATTGCTCTGCGGATGACAGCGCATTGCTCATTCTTCCGCTCGTCAATGGCTTTCACGACGATTTTCGCGCCGTATTGCTCAGCGGAAGGCAGTGGATTGCTCATTCTTCCGCTCATCAACGGCTTTCACGACGGTTTTCGCGCCGTATTGCTCAGTGGATGGCAGTGGATTTCTTATACTTCCGCTCGTCAACAGCTTTCACTGTTTGGGCACCGTTTTGCTCAGCGGATGACAGCACATTGCTCATACTTCCGTTCGTCAACGGCTTTCGCGGCTTGCGCACAGTATTTCCCAACCGATGGCAGTGGATTGCTCGTTCTTCTGCTGGTCAACGGCTTTCACGACAATTTACGTGCCACATTGCTCTGTGGATGGTAGTGGGTAGCTCTTATTTCCACTCGTCAAAGGCTTTCACCATGGTTTGCGTGCCATATTTCTGCGCGGATGTCAGCAGATTGCTCATTCTTCTGCTTGTCTACGGCTTTCACGGTTTGCGCCCCGTTTTGCTCAGCGAATGGCTGCGGATTGTTCATTGTTGCGCTCGACAATGGCTTTCCCGACTGCTTGCGCACCCATTTCCTCAGTGGATGGTAGTGCATTGCTGGTACCTCCACTGGTCAACTGCTTTCACGGTTGGTGCGCCGTTTTCCTCGGCGGATAACAGTGCATTCCTCGTTCTTCCGCTTGTCCACGGCTTTCACGGTTGGCGCGCACTGTATTGCTAAACGGATGGTAGCGGATTGCTCGTTCTTCCGCTCGTCAACGGCTTTCACCGTTTGCGCACTGTATTGCTCAACGGATGGTAGTGGATTGCTCATACGTCCGCATGTCAACGGCTTTTGTGACCGTTCGCGCGCCGTATTGCCCAGCGGATAGCAGCAGATTGCTGGTTCTTTCGCTCGTCAACGGCTTTTCCGACGGTTTGCGCACCAATTTCCTCAGCGGATGGAAGTGCATTGCTGGTTATTCTGCTCGTCAACGGCTTTCATGGTTTGCCCGCCATTTTGCTTGGCGGATGACAATGTATTGCTTCTTCTTCCGCTCGTCAACAGCTTTCACGGTTCGTGGGCCGTATTTCTCAAAGGGTGGCAGCGGATTGCTCATTCATCCGCTCATCAACAGCTTTCATGGTTTGCGCGCCGTTTTACTCAGCGGATGACTGCGCATTGCGGATACTTCCACTCGTCAAAGGCTTTCACCATGGTTTGCGTGCCGTATTGCACAGCGGATGGTAGCGGATTGCTCGTTCTTCTGCTCGTCAACGGATTTCACGGTTTGCCTGTCGGATTGCTCAACGGATGTCAGTCGATTGCTTCTACCATCCCTTGTAAACGCCTTACGCGACTGTTCGCACCCGGTATTGCTCTGCGGATGGCATCGGATTACTCGTTCTTCCGCTCGTGTACGGCTTTCACTCTTTGGGCGCCGTTTTGCTCAGTGGATGACAGCCCATTGCTCATACTTCCGTTCGTCAACGGCTTTCACGGCATACGCACCGTATTTCCCTACGGATGGCAGCGGATTGCTCCTTCATCCACTCGTCAACAGCTTTCATGACGGTTTGTGTGCTGTTTTACTCCGTAGATGGTAGCAGATTGCTCTTACTTCCGCTCGTCAATGGCTTTCATCATGGTTTGCGCGCCCTATTTTTGCGTGGCTATCAGCGGATTGCTCATTCTTCCGCTTGTCTACGGCTTTCACAGTTTGCGCATTGTTTTGCTCAGTGAATGGCTGCGGATTGCTCATTCTTGCGCTCAACAATGGCTTTCCCGACTGCTTGCATGCTGATTTCCTCAGCGGATGGTAGTGCATTTCTGGTTCTTCCACTCGTCAACTGCTTTCACGGTTTGCACACCGTTTTCGTTGGCGGATGACAGTGCATTTCTTGTTCTTCTGCTCGTCAACGGCTTTCTCGCTTTGCACACCGTATTGCTAAACGGATGGCAGGGAATTGCTCGTTCTTCCACTCGTCAACAGCTTTCGCAGTTTGCCTGCCGTTTTGCCCAGCGGATGACAGGGCATTTCTCATACTTCTGTTCGTCAATGGCTATTACGGTTTACGCGTCGTATTGCCCAGTGGATGGTAGCAGATTCCTCTTACTTCCGGCTGTCAACCACTTTCACCACCGTTTGTGCGCCGTTTTGCTCAGCATATGACAGTGTATTGCTCATTCTTCTTCTCGTTAATGGCTTGCAATGTTTGCACACCGTTTTGCTCAGTGGATGGCAGCGCATTCCTATTTCTTACGCTCGTCAACAGCTTTACCTGTTTCCGCGCCGTTTTGCTCAGCGAATGGCAGCGGATTGCTCATTCTTCCGCTTGTCAACGGCTTTCACGGTTTGCGTGCTATTTTGCTCAGTGGATGACAGCGCGTTGCTCATTCTTCTGCTTGTTAATGTCTTTCACTGTTTGCACGCCATTTTGCTCAGTGGATGGCAGTGCATTCCTATTTCTTATGCTCATCAACAGCCTTCACGGTTTGCGCGCCGTTTTGCTCAGTGGATGGCAGCAGATTACTCATTCTTCCACTTGTCAACAGCTTTCTCAACGGTTTACCTGCCCTGTTGCCCAGCGAATGGCTGCAGCTTACCTGTTCTCTTGCTCGTCAATGGCTTTGACGGTTTGCACGCCGTTTTGCTCAGCAGGTAAAAGTACATTACTTATTCTTCTGGTCATCAATGGCTTTCACAGCGGTTTACGTGCCATGTTGCCCAGCGGATAGCAGCCGATTGCTCATTCTTCCGCCCGTCAATGGCTTTCATGACGGTTTGTGTTCAGTATTGCTCAGCGGTTGGTAGCAAATTGCTCATAATTCTCCTCGTCAGTGGATTTCACGACGGTTATGCCCCATATTGCTCCGCGGATGGCACCCTGTTGCTTATTCTTCCGCTCGTCGATAGCTTTCACGACGCTTGTGCGCTCTATGGCTCTGCGGATGGCACTGTGTTGCTTAATCTTCCGCTGGTCAATGGCTTTCCCTATGTTTCGCGTGCTGTATTTCTCAGCGGATGGCCGCGTATTGCTTGTTCTGCTGCTTGTCGACGTTTTCACAGTTTGGGTGCTGTATTGCTCTGTGTAGGGCGGTGGATTGCTCATTCTTCCCTTCGTCCACGGCTTTCACGATGGTTTACATGCCGTATCACTGATTCTGCCGGTCATCCATGACTTTCCCGACGTTTAGCGTGTGGTATTACTCAATGCATGTCAGCGCATTGCTCGTTCTTCCGCTTGTCGACAGTTTTCACAGCTTGTACGTGCTATTGCTCAGCGGATGGTGGCGGAATACTCCTTCTTCCATTCATCAATGGCTTTCATGATGGTTTACTCGCAGTATTGCTCAGCAGCTGGCAGCAGATTGCTCATACTTCCGATTGTCAGTGGCTTTCACGATGGTTGCGCACCATATTGCTCCGCGCATGGTACCGTGTTGCTCGTTCTTCCGCTCATTGATGGCATTTACGGTTTGCGCACCCTATTGCTCAGAGGATGGTAGCACATTGCGCATTCTTTCAGTCGTCAACTGCTTTCTCAATGCTTTTCTCAGTGTATTGCTCATCAGATGGCTGTGCATTGCTGATTCATTCACTCATGAACAGCTTTCACGATGGTTTGCGTGCTGTATTGGTCAGCCAACGGCAGTGCATTGCTCATTCTTTTGCTCCTTGATAGCTTTCCCGACAATTTGCGCGCCATACTCCTCAGTGGATGGCAACGTATTGCGCTTTTTTCCACTCGTCAATGGCGTTCATTGTTTAGGCACCATTTTGCTCCGCAGATGGCATCACATTACTTATTCTTCCACTCGTCAACAGGTATCACCTCAGTTTGCACTGCATATTGCTCTCAGGATAGCAGCCCATTGCTCATTCTTCCACTCGTCAAAGGCTTTTCAGATAATTCGCACCCCCTATTGCTTGGATGGCAGTGAATTCCTCGTTCTTCAGCTCACCAATGGCTTTCACAATAGTTTGTGTGCCTTATTGAGCAGCGGATGGCAGCGTATTCCTCATTCTTTTGCTCGTCAACATCTTTCCCAACGGTTTATGTACCGTCTTGCTCAGTGGATGTTAGCGTGTTGCTCATTTTTCCGCTTGTCGATAGCTTTCACCGTTCACACACCGTAATTCTTGTCAACAGCTATCCCAACGGTTTGCGCACCACCACGCTCATCGAATATCGCATCGGATGGCTCAATACTTCTAATCGTCGATGGCTATCCTGTCAGATTACGCGCTGCACTGTTGGTTGAATTGTGCATCGGATGGTGTAAACTTTCAACATGCTGGCAATATCTCGGAAAAACAAAATATTTGAACTCCAACTGATGACTAAAGTTTGCATTACACAAGAGACGCAGAAAAAATGCAAGTGTCTTGTGTAACCTAAGTTACAACTATCAGAACGGTTTTCACTCCGCAATACTTGTCGATGGCTATCACAACGGTTTGTACGCCGCAATACCTGTCGAATAGTGCATCGGATGATTCAACGCTTCCGCTTGTCAACAGCTGTCCCAACTGTTTGTGTGCAGCAATACTTGTCGATGGCTATCCCATATAATTGCCCATCGCAATAATAGTCAACGGCTATTCCAATGGTTTGCGCACTGCAATGCTTCTCGAATAGCACATCAGATCGATCATCTCTTTCGCTCGTCGACAGCTATCCTGTCGATTTACGCGCCACAATACTCGTCGAATAGTGCATCAGATGGTGCATCGCTTGTGCTTGTCGAGAGCTATCCTCACTGTTTGCTGCAGCAATACTTGTCGACGGCTATCCCGTCGGTTTACGTGCTGCAATACTTGTCAACAGCTATTCCAACAGTTTACGCGCCGCAATACTTGTTAATGGCTATCCTGTCAGTTTGTGTACTGCAATACTTCTCGACAGCTATCCCAACGGTTTGTGCGCTCCAATACTTGTCGTCGGCTATCTAAACGGTTTGCAGGCCGCAATACTTGTCAACGGCTATTCCAATGGTTTACGCACTGCAATACTTGTCGACAGCAATCCCAATAGTTTGCGCGCCGCAACTCTCGTTGAAAAGTGCATTGCATCGCTCATCTCTTCCACTCATCGACGAATATCCCATTGGTGTATACGCCGTAATGCTCGTTGAATAGTGCATCGGATGGTGTTAACATTTAACATGTAGGAAATATGTCAGAAAAACCAAATATTTGAACTCCAACGGATGAACAAAGTTTGGGTTACACAAGATAGTCAGAAAAAATGCGAGTGTCTTGTGAAACCTAAGTTACTACTTTAGTTGTATAACCTATGTTACTGTTTGCACGCAGCAACAACGTACGTGGAATAGCGTATCAGATGGCTCATCGCTTCCGCTCGTTGACGACTATCCTATCGGTTTATATGCTGTAATGCTCGTTGAATAGTGCATTGGATGGTGTTAACATTTAACATGTAGGAAATATGTCAGAAAAACCAAATATTTGAACTCCAACGGATGAACAAAGTTTGGGTTACACAAGATAGTCAGAAAAAATGCGAGTGTTTTGTGAAACCTAAGTTACTACTTTAGTTGTGTAACCTATGTTACTGTTTGCACGCAGCAACAATGCACGTCGAATAGCGTATCGGATGGCTCATCACTTCCGCTCGTCGACGACTATCCCATCGGTTTATATGCTGTAATGCTCGTTGAATAGTGCATCGGATGGTGTAAACTTTTAACATGTATGAAATACTATGTCGGAACAACCAAATATTTGAACTCCAATGGATGAACAAAGTTTGGGTTACACAAGACAGTCAGAAAAAATGCGAGTGTCTTGTGAAACCTAAGTTACTACTTTAGTTGTGTAACCTATGTTACTGTTTGCACGCAGCAACGCGTGTCGAATAGCGCATCAGATGGCTCAATGATTGCGTTCGTTGACAGCAATCCCGTCAGTTTGACTGCCACAATACTTGTTGACAGCTATCCCAATGGTTTGCACACCGCAATACTTGTCAATGGCTATCCCAACGTTTTGCATGCCGCAACACTCGTCTAATAGCGCTTCGGATCGCTCCTCGCTTTCGTTCATCAAGGGCTATCGTGACGGTTTAAACACCACAATGCTCATCGAATAGCGGGTCAGATCATGCATCGATTACCCTTGTTGACAGCTATCCCAACTATTTGCACACTGCAATACTTGTTGATGGCTATCCTATTGGTTTGCATGCTGCAATACTTGTCAACGGCTATCGCTACGGTTTGGACACTGCAATACTTGTCGATACCTATCCCAACGGTTTACACACCGTAATACTTGTCAACAGCTATCTCAACATTTTACGAGCTGCAATACTCGTCAAATAGTGCATCAGATCGCTCATAGCCTAGCCTTGTCGACGGCTATCCTGTCGCTTTACGTGCCACAATACTTGTCGAATAGTGCATCGGATGGTGTAAACTTTCAACATGTAGGAAATATGTCGGAAAAACCAAATATTTCAACTCCAACGGATGAATAAAGCTTGGGTTACACAACAGAGTCAGAAAAAATGCGAGAGTCTTGTGTAACCTATGTTACTACTTTACATATGTAAACTATGTTACTACTTTATATGTGTAAACTATGTTACTACTTTATATGTGTAAACTATGTTACTACTTTACATGTGTAAACTATGTTACTACTATATTCAATCATGATAGTTTGCGCGCAGCAACGAGCGTCGAATAGCGCATCGGATGGCTCATCGCTTCTGCTCGTCAACGACTATCCCATCAGTTTGTATGCTGTAATGCTCGTTGAATAGTGAATCGGATGGTGTAAACTTTCAACATGTAGGAAATATGTCGGAAAAACCAAATATTTCAACTCCAACGGATGAATAAAGCTTGGGTTACACAAGAGAGTCAGAAAAAATGCGAGTGTCTTGTGTAACCTATGTTACTACTTTACATGTGTAAACTATGTTACTACTATATTCAATCATGATGGTTTCTAAGTGTACGTTTAGGTTTTTTGTTGAACACTTTTACTATGTGTGTAACCGAAATATTATCCCTGTCACCACATCAAAAATTCTTGCGCAAAAATCACGATGGTACAACTTTAAGTGCAAATAAGTTCCTGACTTATAAGAAAGAAGTTCTGGGTATGGTATATATGATCAATAAGTCTCTTCTAATTCCAGAAACACGTGGCTTGGCGCTTTTGGATGTAAACTGGATGTTGAGCAGTTGTTTCAGTACTTGCAACATGAATTATGACGCTAACAGATCCAAACTAACAGGGTTGTAACGCCTAAATCCCGTTTTCAGATCCTTGCATACAGGGATGTAACGCTTAAATCCCCAGGTTGGTATTTCCTACATTACCCGGCTTTTAAGATGGAGATCAAACGGTCGTTGGTAAGGTACCACCACCACATAGACAGCAGTTACAAAAAGAACTGTAAATAATTCCTGGTATGATCTAGATAGGCCACCTACGAGTAGTGATTAAATAACGGGTGGGATATGGCTGGTATAAATACGCTACCATGACCTACATAGATTGCCTATGAGTATAAATAAACAAAAAAAAAAAACTATCAGCGCTCAACCCCCAGACAATTGCTGTGAACTAGAGGGATAGATAGGGAAGGATTTGGAGTGACACGTATTCTCCCATAGCCAGCTGACCTCCGTCTGCCCAACATTTGCACCAACCGCATGACAGTCCACTACTACTAGAAGCCGAGGTCTATTCAAATCCTATTACACAAAGTTACTCCAATATGCTGAATATCTGAGCAGGTGATAGCTAAATGAGCAAATGTGGAACAGAGAACAGAGGAAGATATATATATGCTGTCGGATGCCGGACGAACATACGCTGGACAGTGGAGGGTAGCAGGCTAGATAAGCAAATACTGAATAGAGGACAGAAATATACTACAAAATGAGTTCCCTAGCCTGCAAGCAATACGTAGCAATATCATATAAATTAAATTATTATCAATTTATTTGCAAAAGTGGTACCTGCCACTAGAAGAGCAGGTTACACAAGACACTCACATTTTTTTCAGACTCACTTGTGTTACCCAAACTTTAGTAGTACGTACAACTTCAAACATTTAGCTTTTCCTACATATTTCCTACAAATTTAAAGTTTACACAGCGTGCCAAATAGCTTAGTCGATTACCACAGATATGCAAGCCGTCAACAAGTGGAAGAATGAGCAATGCGTTGCCATCGGCTGAGCAAAACGGCGCGTAAACGGTGAAAGACGTGGACGAGCGGAAGGACGAGCAATATGCTACCATCCTCTGAGGAAAACGGCGCGCGAACCATGAAAGGCATTGACGAGCTGAAGTATGAGCAATACGCTACTATCTGCTAAGTGATACGGCGCTCGAACCGTTGGGAAAGCCGTTGAAGAGTGGAGGTTTGAGCAATCAGCTACCATCCACTGAGCAAGACGGCGCGCAAACTGTCGCAAAAGCCGTTGACAAGCGGAGGTATAAGCAATCCGATGCCATCCGCTGAGCCATACAGCACGCAAACCTTCCTGAAAGCCGTTAACGGGCGGAAGTATGACAATCCGCTGCCATCCACAGAGCAATACGGTGCACGAACCGACGGGAAAGCTATTGATGAGCAGAAGTATGAGCAATCCGCTGCCATCCGCTCGGCAATACGGCGCGAAAACCGGTGTGAAAGCCATTGACGAGCGGAAGTATGCGCAATTCGCTACCATCCACAGAGCAATACAGTGCACAAACCATCGTGAAAACCATTGACGAGCAAACAAATCAGCGATCTGCCTAACCATCTGCTGAGTAATACGGCGCTAAAACCATCGTGCAAGCCGTTGACGAGTGCTAGAATGAGCAATCCGCTGCCATCCGCTGAGGAATACGGTACCCGAACCGGCCGGGGATAATAGACGTCAACGACCGGAAGAATGAGCAATCCGCTGCCATTAGCAGAGCAAAACGGCGCGCAAACCGTGAAATCCGATGACGAGCGGAAGAATGAGCAATCCGCTGACATCCGCTGAGCAATACGGCGCGCAAACCGTGGTGAAAGCCGTTGACGAGCGGAGGTATGAGCAATCCACTGCCATCCGCTGCGCAATACGGCGTGCGAACCATCAGGAAAGCCGTTGATGAGTGGAAGAATGAGCAATGCGCTGTCGTCCGCTGAACAATATGGCGGGCACAGCGTCGGGAAAGCCGTTGACGAGCGGAGGTATGAGGAATCCGCAACCATCCGCTGCGCAATACGGCGCGAGAACCATCGGGAAAGCCGTTGACGAGCGGAAGAATGAGCAATGCGCTGCCGTCCGCTGAGCAATACGGCGCACAAACCGTCGGAAAAGCCGTTGACGAGTGGAAGTATGAGCAATGCGCTGCAGGCCGCTGAGCAATACAGCGCGCAAACTGTCGGGAGAGACGTTGACGAGCGGAGGTATGAGCAATCCGCTGCCATCCGCTGAGCAATACGGAGCGCAAACCGTCGTGAAAGCCGTTGACGAGAGAAAGAATGAGCGATCTGCCGCGCCATCCGGTGTGCAATACGGCGCGCAAATCGTCGTGAAAGCCGTTGGCGAGCGGAGGTGGGGGCAATCCGATACCATCCGCTGAGCAATACGGCGCGCAAACCGTCGTGAAAGCTGTTGGC